>Ga0180908_1064_pt1 | contig 31664 bp, 35 predicted proteins | sample Deesub1362A_J573_FD_124169 | JGI IMG/M metagenome (GOLD analysis project Ga0180908, IMG submission 124169) | Archaeoglobus sp. JdFR-41 | reverse complement strand
ATATGTTATCGAATGAGTTCAACTCTACCAAAGATTTAGTAATATATTAAAATTACAATTACAATTTTTACAAGATAGAGCAATTTTTATATAGTGGTATGGTGAGCATAGATGTGCAATGACTGTGAGATACTACCACCTCTTGGACAAGTACGTAGTAAAAAATGCCCGATACATCCAATCGGTAGATGTTACGAAAGATCATAAGGTTCTGGAGACGTACTGGATTTACAATCCATTCGTGAGGGTATANATTGTTGAGGATAAAAAAGAGTATATTCTTCGTTACATGGTTTTTGAACCTGAGTTAAGTCCAGAAGAGTACTCCATAATCTCCAATATCATTACCGATTTAAGAAAAGTGTTGATACTGAGAGATGTTTCGATAAGCCTCAAAGAAAGAGCAAAATATCTTGTTGATCTGGTAAATATAATTTTGGATGAGTACGCCGTGGAGCCGGAGGATGAACTTTATTCCATTATTCTCTACTATCTGTTCCGAGACTTTTTCGGATATGGNGTTATTGATCCGCTTGTTCAGGATAGGCTTGTNGAGGATGTATCATGCGATGGATATAACCTGCCAATCTATATATTCCATCGAAAATATGGTAGCATGGANACAAACATATCTCTGGACAGAGAAGCACTGGATGCTCTGGTTCTCAGACTCGCCCAAGACTGTGGAAAGCATCTATCACTTGCCACACCAATGATTGATGGCTCGTTACCNGGGGGTAGCAGACTTCAGGCCACATTCGGAACAGAAGTGACGCCTCATGGNTCCTCATTTACAATAAGAAGCTTTACAGTCGAACCGCTGACCCCAATTGATCTGATAGACTTCGGGACAATTCCTGTGGAGGTGATGGCATACCTCTGGCTTGGTGTTGAGGCAGGACTTTCTGGCATAATAGTCGGAGAAACTGCAAGTGGTAAAACGACAACTCTGAATGCGATGCTGATGTTTCTTCCTCCCGAAGCCAAGGTTGTTTCGATTGAAGATACGAGGGAAATCAAACTCTTCCATAAAAACTGGGTTGCGGGGGTAACAAGAGCCAGCGCTACTGTGACGAATGTGGGAGCAATTGAGATGTACGATTTGCTTAAAACCGCTCTACGCCAGCGTCCGGATTACATAGTGGTTGGCGAAGTCCGAGGCGTTGAGGCTCAAACCCTTTTCCAAGCGATGTCGACGGGTCATACATGTTACTCCACTCTTCATGCTGGAGACATCAATCAGATGATTTATAGACTTGAGAGTGATCCACTCAATGTTCCCAGAAGCATGCTGCAGTTTCTTGACTTCGCTTTACTTCAGATGATAGCTGTGAAAAAGACCATGAGAGTGAGGAGAACAAAGGAGATAAGTGAGATTATTGGAATAGATCCATCAAACAAGCAGATCCTGATCAATCGCTTTGTTGTATGGGATCACGAGAAGGATAGGCACACAAGGGTAGGAGACCCTATGAAAATAGAGAAAATGGCAGTGCAAATGGGAATGAGTGCTGAGGAAATTAAGTTTGAAATTGGTAAGAGAAAGGAGTTCCTGCAACTGATGCTNGATAAAAATGTGAGAGATTACAGAGTTATTACAAAGCTCATTCATGCTTATTATCGTAATCCTGAAAATGCTTTTGAAATTTTGAGGGAGCAGGATGCAGCTTCTTTATACTCCGAAATTGTTAGTTAGGTATTACAGAAAAAAATTGATGGAAAATCCTGAAAAGTATTCTGAACTTGATTACAGTCTGGAATCTTCACGATTACCTATTACGACGCCAAAACTACTCTCGGCAGCAATGTTTTATTCAATTCTCTCGGTGGTTCCAGGACTGATACTCGGTTACAATCTCGCCCAGATACTCCCTTTCGAATCNCTCTCGCTTCCTCAATTCCCAACCATTGAAATTTCGACTCCTNTCTCTTTCCCTTCTGTAAAGACTGGACTCGGCGTCGACCATATACGACTCCTTTTCTCAATTCTCATCGCTCTTGGTATATTTGCACTTATCAGATTCGCAATTCTTTCCTATCCGAAGTATGTGGCGTTAATGAGAAAAGGAAGGATAGACGCAACTCTCCCACACACCGTGAACGTAATGCTGGGTATGGCGAAAGGTGGTGTCCCTCTTCTTACGATTTTTAAGTTCATTGCTGAAAACCGGCAGATCTTTGAAGAAACGAGTGTGGAGTTTGCTAAAATTGTTGAGCAGGTTGANCTGATGGGTAAGGATCTGGGAACTGCAACGCTTATTGTTTCAAGAACAACACCCTCGGAAAAACTCAGGGCTTTTCTCGAAAACCTGATAAATGTCTACGAGGGNGGTGGAGACATAGTTGACTACCTGAAAACAACTTCAACAAGATTTCTTGCTGAAAGAGAGAAGCTTTACAGCGTATTTTTCGACATACTGGAAATTTTTGCAGAGGTTTATCTTATCCTGTTTATTGTAGCTCCCCTCTTCCTTCTCATAGTCCTCGTAGTTTTCAGAATGATCCAGACGGGAACTCTCGATGTTTTTAAGTACATCATTTATCTTTTCGTACCTCTTGGCTCTGTTGCCATGATTTATGTTCTTTATCTCGTCTTCCCAAGAGAACCTGGAGGAATTGTGAGAAGGTATGGCATCCAAGAGAAGTTTCTGGCGAGAACGACTAATATCAAACCGAGATTTAAGATTTATGAATTTAGAAGAAAGCTGAACATGATTCGGAACTACATTCTTGCTCCTTTTTCACTTCCAATCTACAGTCTGGGACTTCTTGAGGTAGCGTTTTACCTGGTAATACCGGTTATAGCCTATGTAATACTCTTCCTTGGTAAGTTGAGTTACGATCTCTTCATCTTTGGACTGATAGTTTCGGCTATGATTCCAGCGGTGATTTTTGCGGAATACAAGAGTTCAGTTGTCAGAAAGATGGAGAGAGCACTACCGGACTTCCTACGTCAGATGGCCGCTCTTAATGAAGCAGGGTTAAACGTTGTTGAGTCTCTCAGGATGCTTACCGAGTTTGAGTTCGGTATTTTAGCCAAAGAATTAAGAAAAGTAAAGCGTGAAGTCGAATGGGGTGAGCTTTTAACAAAAGCTCTTAGAAAAATAGAATTCAGAGTGAGAAGTCCCGTTTTTGCGAGGGTTCTATCTCAGGTAGCAAAAGCAATGGAGTCCACACCTTCTGTCTCAGATGCTCTCATGACAGCTGCATTTTACTCAGAAATGGAGATTGAAGCACGAGATAGAGTTAGGGCCCAGATGAGTGTTTACACAATAATAATTTACATAGCATTTGGTGTTTTTCTGTTCACGAGTTATATAATCTTGCACAATATTATTGGAGTTTTTGGTGGTGCCCAGACTCAGGCGTTCGGTGTGATGTTTAGCGTTGAGGAAATAAAGAGAGCCTTCTTCGAGACTACGATGATNATAGGAGCATTTTCAGGACTTGTAGCAGGCATGATGGGNGAGGGTAAGATTGAGGCCGGTTTCAAGCACCTTCTAATACTTGTTTCAGCATCCTTCCTCTTTTACAAGTTTATAGTCTAAGTGGAGCTCTGACCTCCCTGTCCTGCTCCTCCCTGTCCAGTTCCACCCTGACACCTCTCACCCAAGTATATTGGAATCTGTGTTATTGTATTTTCAGGAAATACAAGTGTAACATTCACCCAGTAAGGAAGACATTCTGGTTCTCCTGTTTCCTTATAAGCTCCAGGAATGGTTAGAGGAAACTGGAAGTAACCATTAGGGAACGTCTGCCATTTTGTAGATATATTTACAGTGTGTTCTCCCTTTACATCTACGAATGTGTACTCTATGTTCACATTGACAATCGTGCTTGAAAACGGTGTGTAACCCATGATGTAAAGTGGAGAACCTACAAGGTAGTCACCTTTCTGCATATCAACCGTAAAATTACTCTCAAAGTCTATCAATGTGCTTGAATGCTGTCCAACAGGAACAGGTATCCCCTGAGTTTCCCCTTCACCAATGGTTATTTCAAGTCCTCCCATACCTCCAATTTCCTGTGACATATTTGTCAGTGTGCTCTCATCACTTCCCACAATTAAAGCCATAAGTGTGTAATCTACGGTGAAATTGACATAATTTCTGGGTAGATAGCGATTTATGGGGATGTTATTTTTTACAAGATCATCATGGACTGAATCAATCAACCATCCAAACTTTGANGAGGATACATTAATCCAGTCTGCTCGTATTTCAACTCTTGCTCCATACAAATTTAAAACATTCCGGCTGGCAGTAATGTTTGTTATAATTAGATTGAAACCCGGTTCCTGAAACGAATTGACAACGAAACCCTCCTCATTGTCTGTAAGCATGGCGAGGTATCCAATCGAGTATAGCTCAGAATCTGCAGCTGAGAAGTAGTATCTTGGCTCAAGAACGATTGCCTGAAGTGGGAATGTTAAAATTCTTCCGTTTGCACCGATTTTAATCTCGCCGATATTTTCCGAATAAACTCTCCCTGAGATGACATTGGGTGTGGTTAAAAGTGGGTAGCTCGGATACTTTAACTCGATCGGGAGCGTAAGAGTTGAATATCCATAGTTTGCCGCATCAATGATTTTATCATGTAGCATTTCAAACTTGTCTTGAAGTCTGAAATGGTGAGTAGCTTCAACAGCCTTCATCCACTGAGGAACCTGATAAACTTGAATAATTCCAATTATTCCCACTATTATGGAAAGAACGAGAATGAATCCAACCAGATAGGATACGGCATCTTCACTTCTNTCAGTCATATTTAAATAATAGAGTACTTGTATTAAAAGTTAATGGAACGGGAAAATGATGATGAAAATCAAAATCGATTTCGTCTTCATAACGATGATGCCAGACTTACTCTTGATTTTGCAATTGGAGCCATGATATTCTTTTTCACTCTCATATTTCTCTCACAATTCATTCCAGCCGTATTTGCAGATGTGAGAAGTGAGATAGCTCTGGCAAATCAAGCATACAGAGTAGCNGCAGTTCTTACAGAGGATCCGGGTATATACGCGAACACAAGTCTTGGAAGCAGTTACGACTGGGAGAGGCTACCTGGAGTTGTGTTGTGCGATTCNGGGGTTATATTCAGACCNGGACTTGCAAATTATTCGTTTGATGAGGGAATAAAATACAATGAACTCAGCATAAGGAAAATAGAGAGACTCTTTGAAGTGTTGGAACTCTGCCCAGAAAAAGTCAGAAAAAGTCTGGGGCTGAATCTGACCGAATTTGGAGGTAGTGGTGTTTATCATTTCAGAGTGGNGCTGACGAACATAAGCGGTGGAGACTGTCTNCCTGGAATGACAAACGAAGGTGGAGACCAAGAACCGATTTTCGCACAGAAAATCAAGTACGGAAGACTTGTGCACATATATACTGCTTCTGAAGAAAAACTGTGTAAGCTGGAGGTAACAGTATGGCCTTGAAACCATCCAGCCATTCTGCCCAGACATTCACTCTGGAAGGGATTGTGGCATCTTTTCTTTTAGTTCTGGCAACCTTCGCAATATTTCAGAGTTCAGTTATACTGGCTCCATCATGGAGTGAGCTTGCAAGTGTTCAGCTCAAGCAATTTGCATATGACATTCTCCGAATTCTGGATGACAGCCAAGGAAATACATCGCTCAAAAAGATGATTGAATCCTTAGATGTAGCCCATTGCTACAGAACAGGTGAAAGTTTCACATGTAACGTTTCAGCAACTGATCCAGAATTCTCAAACAGGTTGAATGGGTTAATTAGGAGTATTCATGCTTATGGGCGGCTTGAACTTCTGTGGGTTCAGGGAGATAAAATAAATGTGACAGTACTCGAACCATTNTCAAACTCTCCTACGCCAATTGCAGTTAGGGCCAGTAGATTTGTCGTTCTCACTGAAGGATTCGACGAGGGATCTCCATTCAACACAGAGTATCCACCTGGGTCACCTGCAATATTTGAGGTGAGGCTGGTATTATGGCGAGTATGAGAAGTAAGTTGAGACTTCGAGCATCTGAAAAAAGATTTATCGGAAACGAGCGGGGTCAGGTTATCATACTCTTCTCACTTGTTGTGGTCAGCGTGATAGCATCACTTGTTTACCTCCATGCTCAGAATATCGCAGCTGGTATTGAAAGTTCAAGAACCATGTTGGCCTACCCAAAAGAGGAAATGAGAAATTTGAGAGAAATCTGGAATGAAATGAGGAAAAACGAGAGTTTAAGACCACTATTACCTGAAATAAATGATCAGATCCAGATTCTGTGTGCTAAAAAGGGTTGGGTTTGCAATCTTGAAGTTAACAAGCTTGAATTCAAAACTGTGGAGGTGGAATACTGTGAAGGATGCTGACAAAAACAGAGAGAAGTATGCTCTATCTCTACTCGTCGAATATATTCTTCTTGTAACGATTCTCTCAATGGTATTGATGGGAGTGGCATTTCATCTTGATTCAGTTCTTAGAGAGAGTCAGGTTTCAAAGGTGATAGATAATCACTTCTCGGATGTTGCAGCTGAGATTTCTGCTCTTTATACCGACTACGTCCTTTTAAAACCAGAAAACGGAATGATAACCTCACGAATTTCAATTTTACCAAAGGTAGGGGACTCACAGTACACCATTGAACTGCTTGAAGCAAATGACTTCGCCTACATTCGCGTTGCATCAGCAGATCTGAGGCACGTGGCCTACAGTGGACTCGGATACAGGAAGTATGTTTTTGAGAACGGAGTTATAGGGGACATATTCTCTCTTGGTAGAACGCAGAGCAGCAAAAGTATCGCCGAATCTCCAGAAAAACCCGAGATAGGTTACAGGAGAGAGGTGGAGTGTGGTATCACTCCAAAGCCGAGAATTGAGCTTATACCAAGTAGTATTGATCTGAACAAGAGAGATAATGTGACTATTAACGTCTATATGGAAAATGACTACGAATTATCAAGCAACGTCGCCTGGGACCTTCTTTTATGGAACGGCAGTTCAGTACATGGGGATGGAGTGGAGGGTAATGTCACCGTCATAATTTCATGGCCTCCAGATGGATGTTCGATTGAGGGTTACAATGCAAGCTGCGAGGTTAGAGTTGTTGCATATCTTGTGGATCGTCCAGAATGCAATTCATCTTTCAGAACAGTTCTCCTGGTTTCCAACAACCCAGAAGAGGCTCCACCATATCTAATTTACGAAAAATGGGTTGAGCCAAACGTTGTAAACTTGGGAGAGAAATTTGATGTTAGATTGAGAATAGAGGGCAGAGGTTTTCTGCTTTCAGCCATCAATATAACTGCTGTTCATGTAATAGATAACTCAGGAAGCATGACACATCCCACTCTNTTTCAGGACCTTACCCGAAACATCATCCCAAATGTTATCACCAGAAAAATTAATGTGAGCGCATCTGGGGACGTGAAAATTCTTGCATATACTCAAAGCAGTCTGCCAGAGTGGTATTCTGATGAACTATGTAAGGCGTGTCATGGAAGCGAGTATCTCTGTCCGTGGTATGGAGATCAATACAGCAGCAGTTTTGTTCGTCTTTATGTGAATGGTATTGAGTATACCCAGCCGGTACCGGGTCTACATGGGGTTGAATTTGAGGAGTACATTTCTCAGCCCAAAAACTACACTGTAGAAGTTGTTGCAAGAGCTCCTGAACCCATTGATTTACACATCGAAGTTTACCTGAACGACTCCATCATATGGAGTGAGACTTACAGCAATTACACAAACTACCAGGATGTTACAGTTACCCTCCCAGATCTCACCGACTACACATATCTCATGATTGATGGGATTAGCGGACTGCCTGAATGGCAGAGAGCTGCACGATCCAACTGGATTGAAGTTGAGAGATACGATGCTGGATGCCAGTANCTATACTGGTATTACAGGGAAGCTGTCTGTGGATACAAAGAATTTCAGGATGGTAACTTCAACGTATGGATTATCAAACCAGATGGTAGCAAGGATTTTCTTTATGATTATTACTACGGCTGGTATCAGGCTTACACATACTATGGTGGTGTTTACAGGCTGGATTATTTCATCCAACATCCGGATCCGGGTATCTACAGATTGAGAATTGTTCCCACAGGTAAGGATCCCATTGTATTTGGTGGAGAGATTTTCATAAAGAGAATGGATGCAGCAAAGATTGCCTCGAAATCCTACAACAATATGCTTGGCAGTGAAGACTTTGCGGGAGTTGTTAGGTTCTCCACTGATGCAGAGAGATTCATGGTTGGATCTCCACCGCTTTCCTATCTCACTAGGAATAAACAGAATGTTGACACCATCATCGAGGGACTTAAGGCGAGTTGCGCAACAGATCCGGCTGAGGGTCTTTACGAAGCTTTGAAAACGTTTCCTATCTGGAATGAATCACTGAACAACTGCACCGACTGCATTGCAAATACGAGACCTCTCGTTATACTGCTAACTGATGGTGTACCAACGATATGCGATCTGACGGACTATGGACTTGAATGCGATCAGTGCAGAGGGAAGTGTTACGGCGGAAGTTACTGTCAAGATGCTGAAGATCAGGCAAGATGTGTTGCCGAAAAGCTGAAAAGTTACCAGATCAACGAGTACAACATCTCATTATGTACAATTGGATTTGGGGAAGACGTAAATTCTCTTGGGCAGCAGTTCTTGAAGGACATAGCATCAACCAGACCGGACAATAATGAGAAATGCTATTTCTTTGTTTCAGCAACTGAAGATCTTGTAAACGCATACAGAACGATTTTCAACGCGTTCAGAGTTGCAGCCAAGAACGTGACTGTGGTTGAGGTTCTAAACACAACTCTCCTTCCACAGATAGAATACATCAGTGCAAGAGCTTACTCTTCTCTGGATGGTGACATCTCTGACAGATTGTCTGTTGAAAAAGTTCCCAATGGAACAAGAATCACTCTCACCCTTGAATCAGTTAAAAAAGATGAGGTGATTGACATCATAATAGAGGTAAGGGGAAAGGTTCCTGGTTACTTCAACGTTAATCACGAATCATCTTACATCGAATACGACTCCCTGGACACAAGAGGTGAGATTCGAGATCATGTTAAAATTCCCATAATTTCAGAGAGGGCACGCGTTAAGGTTCTGGGTGGAAGAGGGGCAGAAATAGGTTTGAGCTGAAATGAGAAGCAATCAGGCTGTCTCGGAAATCGTTGGAGCCATCTTGATTTTCGCAATAATTGTCACTGCCGTTGGGATTCTGTACTTCAAATTCATGCCTGTGATTGTAGGCGAATTTGACAATCTGAGATATGAAAACGCCAAGGATGAGATTGTTGAACTGAAGGAACTCATTGAAAGGGTCAGAATGGGTCTCGAGCCTTCGACAACAAAATTTATTACAATTGAGGGAGGAAGGCTGACGCTCAATAAATCGTCATTTGTAATCATTGTGGATGGACAGACTTTTGATCTTGGCAGGCTGGACCTTGAAGTTGGCTCGAGGATGCTCACCCTTGAAACTGGAGTTTTTGAGAAGGGAAACTCAATCCCCGTGTACTCGCCAGTTGTCATCAAAACGCCCGAAAGAATATACATACCTCTCTATAACCTTTCTGGGTCTCTTTCCGCTGGTGGGAATCGCTACCATCTCACCTTAATTTTCAGAGGAGTTGAGTCTGTGGAAGGTGTTAGCCAGCTTGTTATAAGATCACAGTACTGCGAAGCTTGGAAATGGACTCTAAACGAGAGTCAAATTCCTTACATGGACAACTGTCCAAACAGCATCATCATCTCATCTCCTGGAAACATTACAGTTAGCATATACACAATTGAGGTGAGATGATGGATGGAGGAGAAAAGGGGGTTTCGGAGACGCTCAGCTATGTTTTTATTCTTTCATTTGTTGCCGTTGTAATAGTTTTTTCAGCAATCCAGGCTAATACAATAATAAATAATACCAAGATTTCAGCTATGTCGGTGGGTCTGGAGGAGAGCTTCAAGCGAATAGAACATTTAATTTACTCGGTCGCTTTTGGAGATGCCCCATCTCAGATCCTAAATCTCAAACTTGAAGGTGGTACACTTCAGGTGGATGAAAGCAGTCCGCAAATTGTTGTAGCTCTGGTCAATGAAAGTAATTCGGCAATTGGAGATTGTGGCCAGATGATAAGAGGATGTGTGGAGTTGACCACNGGAGATTTTTACGTTTCACAAACCTGCTCTGGAAACTACTATCCGGCGTGTATCTTTAATGTAACCGCAGGGAGTTTGAAATACACATTTCAGAACCTTGTTATCTCCGTTGAAGCTGGCGGAGTGTTTTCAAGATACAGAGATCAACCTACATACTCTAAACTTGTTTTTGAACCAAGAATGATAATCAACACGACGAGTAGAGCGAGTAAAGTTCTTGTTATTGCCATTCCAAAACTTTCAGGTACAGTGAGTGTGGGTGGTAGTGGAACATATAAAATGATCATTGAGGAGGGAGAGGAAAAGTTCTTTGTTTACGACGTGGATTGGGCTACATTCGATACACTTCACATTTTTGTGAGGCACACGGATTACATTACGGCATGGTGCAAGGTTTTTTCAAAGAGCAAATTGCTTGGTGAAGATTTTGAGACGAATTTCACCAATCCCGTTTACTGTGGGGGTGAACCGACATGCAACTGTACCTCTTTTACACCGCATGCTGTCAAAAAATCTTCCGGAGAGAAGTTCAGAATTATAGGGATCAGTAAAGCTGTAGAGGTGAGAGATCTGGGTTAGTCATCAGAGGATCAACTGGGAACGTATCTCGTTTTTTATTTTCTCCATCCTTTCTCTTATTGCTGTTATCTCCTCATGAGTTATCTCTACACTTCCTTTTACTTCCTCGAGATGAGCTTTTAGGTCTTTGAGTCTTTTGATCTGGATTAGATTCAGTGCAACACTGATTTCGAGAAGTATGAAGATAAGCAGATAGAGATCGTCCATTGGTATTCTGTGTCATGCTGCCAAATAAAAAGGTTTGGTTAAACGTACTGAAGACTATGCGAGTTTGAGTATGGATGCTCATAAAAAACTCCTTAACAGATATATATTTGCTCACTAAAAATCATTTATAGAGCTGAGTTGAAGAAGGTGAGACCATGCAGTTTGTAATAAAGGAAGGTGAGCTTGCTGGTTGGCCAAATTATTCCTGGGCAGTTAAGAGATTGCCTGAAGATATGGCTAAAGCTGAAACGGTCAAGCAGGCGGTTGAATCGGCAGCAAAAATAAGAGGTGACAAGGTATATGCTATATTCTCTGACACAGGAGAGAAAATGACGTATGCAGAACTGAACAGGGATGCAAACCGGATTGCAAATGCTCTGGGAGAGATGGGAGTCAAAAAAGGTGACAGGGTTGCGCTTTATCTTCGTAACTCACTCGACTATCTCAGGTGTATTTACGCCTGNGCCAAGATCGGTGCGGTAGAAGTTCCGGTTAACTGGTTCTACAGGGAGATGGACGCAAAACACGTTATAGGTAACAGCGAATCTGAGACGATTATTGTCGAGCAGGATCTCCTTCCAATTGTTGAGGCGATAAAAGGAGATCTTCCCCACCTCAAAAACATTGTTGTCAGAGGAGAGAGCAAGGAATACCCAACCCTTGACTCTCTGGATGGAAAGGACAGAAATCCAGAGGTAAACATTAAACCTGAGGATCCAATGGCAATAATATATACTTCAGGAACGACGGGGTTGCCTAAAGGAGCGGTTTTATCCAACACCTCTTATGTGCTCTCAGCAAAAGCTATCACATTATGGTTTGTGGATGAAACGGCAAATGATTACACCGGGCTGCCACTCTTCCATATAAATGCTCAGATATACTCAAGTCTCGGTATGATGTTTGCAGGAGGGACGATAACTCTCAGAAGTTTGTTTTCTGCATCGAAATTCTGGGAGGATATAACCAAATATGAATGCACACATTTTAACCTTCTTGGCTCTCTTGCTAACATTCTTTACTCTCTTCCACCCTCTGAATACGAGAAAGACAATCCGGCAAAATACGTGATTATTGGAGGAATGCCAAAGGAAATCTGGCGTGACTTCGAAAAGAGATTTGGCGTTCAGGTTCTGGAAGGCTACAGTATGACCGAAGACCCACTCCCATGTCTAAATCCCCCAGGAGAATATAGAAAGATCGGAAGCTTTGGAGTTCCAGTGTTTCCAGACCTCGGNCATGATGCCAAGATAGTGGATGAAAACGGAAACGAACTGCCTCCAGGGAAAACGGGAGAACTGATAAGAAAGAATCCAGCCCAGATGATTGAATANTTCAAAGCACCAGATAAGACTGCTGAGGTGAGGAAAAACGGCTGGCTTTACAGCGGAGATTTTGCTATGATGGATGAAGATGGCTATTTGTATTTCGTTGACAGGAAGAAGTTCATAGTCAGAAGAAGTGGCGAAAACATCGCCAGCTGGGAGATAGAAGACGTAATAAAGAGCCATCCGAAAGTTAGAGATGCCGCTGTTATTCCGGTGCCCGATCCAATGAGAGGTGAGGAAATTAAAGCCTTTATACTACCCAACACTCCAGATTTAAAGCCGGAAGAGATCATTGAGTTCATGGCGGGGAAGATCGCCTACTTCAAGATCCCCAGATACATCGAAATTGTGGATTCACTGCCATATACTCCGACTGGTAGGGTGAAAAAGTGGCCACTGAAGGAGCAGGAAAAACAGAGAACCGATCACGGGTGGGATAGAGACAAAGAGATTCCAGACTGGAGAGAGAGGTTTGGAGCCAGATGAGAATTTTTCTTCTCTCAATTTTTATTTATCTCTAACAGGGTGGTAGATTGAGAGTTGGGATTGTAGGAATAGGAATGACGAAATTTGGAATACACGAGGAACCGTTCTACAATGTGGCTTTTGAAGCTGCCAAGAAAGCAATGGATGATGCGGCTATTGAGAGGAGGGAAATAGACAGCTTCATACTTGGGGGATATGACAACCTCGGGGTTGGAAGGACAATTTCCAATATGTACATAGCTCCTGCCGCTGGAGCTTATCTGAGACATGAAATCAGAGTTAGTGATGATGCAGCTTTCGCACTTCCCCTTGCGTACATGCGCATAACGTCGGGACTTTCGGATGTTGCCATCGTTCTTGGATTTGGACACAGCTCAGAAGTTCCCGTTGAACTTGTCGAAACTCACAGTCTGGATCCACTTTACCAGAGAGACATAAAACTCGCCCCACAGATGGCGTACGCTATGATGAGTTTCGTTTACAGAAACAAATACAGAGTTTCAGAAGACAAACTGGCTGAGGTTGTTGTTAAGGACAGAGAGAACGCATCAGAAAACGCTTATGCTTATATCAGAGAAAAGATTAGCGTAGATGATGTACTCAACTCTGAAATGGCAGTTTATCCACTGAAGAAACTGGAAATTGCCCAGTGGTGTGATGGGTGTGCCGCATTTATCCTTGCAGAGGAAACGACGGCAAAAAGGATAAATCCGGATCCGATCTGGATTAAGGGTGTTGGATGGAGCATGGATAATTATTTTCTTGGTGCAAGAGATTTGAGTAAACTTATCTCAGTCAGACAGGCGGGTGAAAGAGCTTACAAGATGGCCGGCATCAACCCCTCACAGATACAAGCATTGGAGATAATGGATATAACTACAGACTCTCATCTCATGATTCTCGAAGCACTTGGATTTGCAGACGAAGGAAAGGCAGTAGAACTGCTTGAAAGCGATTTACCTGTAAACAGGTCAGGTGGTGCTCTCTGCACCAATGCTTACGGTTCAACAGGAATGTTCCTCCTTGCAAACCTCGCACTGCAGATCAGAGATGGTGAAGCAGAACTGGGACTTGCACAATCCATGAGCGGTTTTGGAGGGCAGAATGCCGTGGTATCTATTCTCGGGGTGTGATTTATGAAGAGAGTTGCGGTTGTTGGAGTGGGACAGACGAAATTCAGAACGAGGAGAAACGATAAAACACATCCAGAATTGACGTATGAAGCAATCACAAAGGCTCTTGAGCATGCATCTCTTGAGATGAAGGATATAGAAGCCGTAATTTATGGAACAATGGATCCCTTTGATGGAATATACTGTCCAGAAAGATGGGATGCTACTGCGGGTGGAATTGGAAAACCACTTATGAAAATTTCTACCGGCGGAACTACCGGTCTGACGACAGCTCTCGCAGCCTACGAGCATGTTGCCAGTGGTTTATTCGATATAGCAATGGCTGTTTGCACTCAGAGGGTTGGGGAATGTGTTGATGCCCAGCCAGTTCTGAACACTGCTGTAGATCCGATTTACGAGAGGTACACGGGTGTTGGTGCTATAACCGTAGCTGCAATACAGGCAACCGTTCACATGCACAAATACGGTACGACTGAGGAAGATCTGGCATGGGTGAGTGTTAAAGATCACAAGAATGCACTGAAAAACCCTAATGCGCACATAAGACTCGATGTGGGAGTTGAGGAAGTTCTGAACAGTCCTGTAATCAACTCGCCACTAAAACTGCTTGAATGCTGTCCCCGAAGCGATGGGGCGGCAGCTGTTATCTTTGCCTCAGAGGACGTTGCAAGAAAGATAAGAGATAACCCGGCATGGGTTCTTGGAGAAACGACTATAAGCGACAACTACTATATCGGTGACAGACCCGATTTAAGCCACTGGGATACTCTCAGCATAGCTGGTAGGAGACTTTTCAGAGCTGTCGGGATTGACGATCCCAGGAAAGATATTGATGTAGCAGAGTTATATTCTCCATTCACAATACAGGAGGTTCTCGAACTTGAAGCACTTGGATTTGCCCAAAAAGGAGAGGGAAAGGATTATGCAAGAGAGGGAGTAACATTTCCTGACGGTGAAATCCCTACGAACCCATCTGGTGGAGTTCTCTGTACAAATCCAATTGGNGCTACAGGGCTTGTAAGACTTGTTGAAGCGTCTTTACAGGTTATGGGTGAGGCGAGTAATCAGATTGATGGAGCTGAAGTAGCTCTCGCTCATGCTTGGGGAGGAACTCTCCAGTTCCATACCCTCATGGTTGTCTCCTCAAAGCGAAAGTTGTGAATGTGGAGGTGGTTTGATGGGAGAAGTTAAGNAAAAGAAGGAAAAGGATGATGTTATCAAATTCGAAGTAAAGTGGGAGATCCCATATATCCATTCGGCCGGAAAACATGCAACAAAATTCTTTGAAGCCCTTAAGGAGAAGAAAATTCTCGGTGTCAGATGTCCGAGGTGCAACCGTGTTCTTGTTCCGCCAAGGGCATTTTGCGAGAGATGTTTTGTTGAAACCAGTGATTGGGTTGAAGTCAAGGACGAGGGGGTTCTCACAACCATCAGTGTGTGTTACATGAAATTTACTGGTTTGCCGGATCCTCCCTATGCAACCGGGATAGTGAAACTGGATGGTGCTGACACCGGTATGCTGTGTTATCTCGGAGACGTGGATCTTTCTGACTGGAAGAAGGTTCATGAGATTTTCAAGCCAGGAACAAGAGTAAAGGCGGTGTGGAAGGATAAACCTGAGGGGAAAATTACAGATATAATGTACTTCAAGCCAGTCGAGTAGAGGTGGTTAGTATGGAGAGTCTTTATTTTGAAGATTTTGAGCTTGATAGAGAAATAGAGACCTCAGGCAGAACAATCACTGAAGCAGACATAGTTATGTTTGCTGCCCTGACGGGAGACTGGAACCCGATTCACACAGATGCTGAGTTTGCCAAAACAACAATTTTCGGTCAGAGAATCGCTCATGGAATGCTGACGTTCTCCATAATGACGGGGCTGATTGCAAGACTCGGATTGATAGAAAAAACAGTTCTTGCATTTTACGGGATCGACAAGCTCAGGTTTACAAATCCAGTTTTCATTGGCGATACAATAAAGGCGATTGTCAAAGCTGTGGAAAAGGAGGATAGGGGCCAGTATGGAGTTATAACAATTGATGGAAGGGTTGTAAAACAGAATGGAGACGTAGTTCTCAAATGCCTGCTGAAAGTTGCCGTAAAGAAAAAGGAGCAGGGTTAAGACAGAAAATACTTTTAAGGAGGTGTTAAAATGGATTTTGAGTTTAGTGAAGATCAGAGGCTGATTGCCTCAACTGCCAGNGACATTGCTAAGGATTTCCCGCCTGAATACTGGAGGGAGAAGGAGGAAAATGGCGAGTTTGCTGAAGAATTTTTCAAAGCTGTGGCAGATGCGGGATTTTTTGGAATCGTAATTCCCGAAGAGTACGGAGGAGCTGGTTATGGNATGCAGGAAATGCTTGTGGCTATGGAAGAGTTATGCGCCAATGGATGTGGGGCGGGAGGNGTCTGGTACTTCGTTTTAACCGTAATCTTCGGTGCTCTTCCAATTGCCAGGTACGGAACTGAGGAACAGAAAGAAAAATATCTCCCGAAAATTGCAAAAGGGGAGTTGGAGTTCTGCATGGCTTTAACGGAACCTAATGCCGGGACAAATACACTGAGAATTGAAACTACGGCAAGAAAGGAGGGCGATGAGTGGGTTATAAACGGAAACAAGATATTCATAAGCGGTATTGATAGAGCTAAGGGTATGCTTCTTGTTACCAGAACAACTCCATACGAGCAGGCACCTAAAAAGAGTCTTGGACTTACACTNTTTCTGGTTGATCTGCCGAATGATGCGGTTAAATGGAATCCAATTCCCAAGCACGCTATAAACTTCTCGAAAACGTGTGAAGTAAGCATAAGCAATCTGAGAGTGGGAGACGACGCAATTCTTGGACAAAAGATCTTGGCTGGTATCTCCTCCTCGACGTACTCAATCCAGAGAGAATGAGTGCATGTGCAGGAGCTATTGGAGGAGCTAAGCTTGCAATAAAAACAGCAGTTGAGTACTCGAAGCAGAGGAAGGTTTTCGCAGATCCGATTGGCAGCTACCAAGGTTTGCAGTTTCCTCTTGCTGAGGCTTACGCTGCTCTGGAGTGTGCTCGTCTCATGATGTACAAGGCTGCACATCTCTACGATACGAAGTTCAAGAGTGAAGACGTGCTTGATCCAGCAAAGAGGGTTGAGATGGCTGCAGCTTACAAGGAGATAGGGGATGCTGCAAACATGGCGAAGGTTGTTGCTGTTGAGAATGCGATAAAGGCTGTTTACTGGGCAATGCAGACTTTTGGCGGTTATGGATACGCAAAGGAGTACGATGTTGAGAGGTGGTGGAGAGAAGTTAACCTGCTGAGGTTAGCTCCCGTAACTCAGCAGATGGCTCTCAACTACATAGCCGAGCACATTCTGGGGATGCCAAGGAGTTACAGGACATAATTTATAACTAAGTTTCTGATTTTTATTTTGCTAAATCCATATGCTCACCAACGCGAAAACTTTATTTAATATTTGAACATTTGTTCAAGTATGGGAAGATTACCCGTTTGCNGTGGTGGTTCAGCAGGAGAGTACATAGAGGAGGTTATCCAGAGTTTACCATCAGATGAGCGTGTAATTGAGCTTGCAGAGTTTCTTGAAGCTTTTGGTGATTCTTCACGGATTAAGATACTCCTTGCATTATCCAGACGGGAACTGTGCACGTGTGACATCTCAGAAATTACGGGACTATCGGTGTCAGCTGTATCGCATCAACTTAGGATTCTGAGGGATAAAAAGCTTGTAAAATACAGAAGAGAGGGTAGAAACGTTTATTACAGTCTCGATGACGAGCATGTTGCGTCTATTCTGANGACAGCTATGGATCACATAGAGGAGAAAAAAGGATGATATGGTGATAGAGTGAGCAATACGAAAAGATTTAAACTGAAGGGACTTGACTGTGCAAGCTGCGGATCTAGAATAGAAGAAGAACTGAAAAAGCGTGGAATTAAAGCAAACATCAATTTCTCCACTTCTGAATTGTTCACAGATGCTGAATTTGATGAAATAGCCAATATTATCAGGGAAGTGGAACCGGAAATTGAACTCTCTGAAGAAGATGAATCTGGAACTGATTACAGCAGATTTGAGAGTTTAAAAGATGAANTTATTCCTATAGTCATCTCCAGTNTTCTTTTCCTGATTGGGACGATATTTGAGGGAAGTCTCCATCCATCACCATTTGCGGAGTATGCCGTATTTCTTTCTGCATACCTTATCGCTGGCTGGAAAATTCTCTTGAAAGCCGGTAGAAATATTACAAAGAAAGAGATATTCGACGAAAATCTTCTTTTGAGCATAGCTACAATGGGGGCAATAGCGATTCACGAGATGCCAGAAGCGGTTGGTGTGATGCTTTTTTTCAGAGTTGGCGAATTTCTTCAGGATCTTGCTGTAAACAGATCACGTAGATCGATAAAAGCGTTGCTTGCAATAAAACCATCGTACGCCAATCTAAAAACTGAAGATGGAATAACCAGAGTAAGACCTGAAGACGTTAGAAAGGGTAGCTTTATTGTTGTAAGACCNGGNGAGAAAATTCCGCTTGATGGTGTGGTAGTTGAGGGATCGTCTCTCGTGGATACTTCAACTCTCACAGGAGAATCCAGGCCGAGATCGATTGCTGTGGGAGATGAGGTTCTGTCCGGAATGATTAACATGACTGGTTTGATTACAGTTAAAGTTACAAAGTTGTTTCAGGATTCTACTGTTTCGAGAATACTTAAACTGGTGGAGGAGGCTGGGAGCAGGAAAGCCAAAGCTGAAAAATTCATCACCCGGTTTGCCCGATATTACACACCCGCAGTTATAAGCATGGCTATTTCAATTGCCGTTTTACCACCCCTGCTGCTGAATGAACCATTTTTCCCCTGGATCTACCGATCTCTTGTTCTTCTGGTAATTTCATGTCCCTGTGCCCTCGTACTTTCTATCCCTCTCAGCTACTTCGCTTCGATTGGTAAGGCTGCAAGNGACGGAATACTCATCAAAGGGGCCAATTTCATCGATGTTATCCGGAACGCAAAAGTCTTTGCACTCGACAAGACCGGCACCCTCACAAAGGGTAGTTTTGAGGTTGTCAAAGTTGTTGCAAAAAACGGATTCAGCAAGGATGAAGTTCTCCGGCTCGCGGCTCTTGCTGAAATGCACTCAACTCACCCCATCGCAAGATCGATACTTGAGGCTTATGGAGAGGTTAACGATTCTGTTAAATCCGTTATAGAATACAGCGAAATTGCAGGAAGAGGTGTGAGAGCAAAAGTTGGCAATCTCACGGTCATTGCGGGAAACGATCCTCTGATGCATGAAATGAATGTAGAGCACGACTCATGTGAGGTTGAAGGGACAGTTGTTCACGTTGCAGTAAATGGTGTTTATGCCGGTTACGTAATCGTAGCAGATCAACCCAAAGAAGATGCAAAAAAAGCTGTGGAAGAGTTNAAAAAACTCAATCGAAGAGTTGTCATGCTTACAGGTGATAGCGAAGATGTAGCCAGATTGATAGCAAAGAGACTTGGTGTCGATGAATACTACGCTGAATTACTTCCAGAGGGGAAGGTGAAAATCGTGGAAAGTCTGAAGGCCAGATATGGTGTGGTTGCATTTGCGGGAGATGGNATAAACGATGCTCCCGTAATAGCCAGAGCCGATGTGGGGATAGCAATGGGTGGACTGGGAAGTGAGGCAGCAATAGAGGTGGCGGATGTTGTTATAATGGACGACAGACCCTCAAAAATTCCACTTGCTTTGAAGCTTGCTCAGAAGACTCAGCGAATTGTATGGCAGAACATAGGTTTTGCTCTCGCCATCAAGGGATTCTTTCTAACTCTNGGATCCCTGGGCNTGGCTACAATGTGGGAAGCTGTTTTTGCNGATGTTGGAGTCACTCTCATAGCTGTTCTCAACAGTATGAGGATTTTGAGATAGTTTTACTTTTTATTATCAAAACTTAAAAAGGTAACAGGTTCAGATGAATATTATGTGGTCCATTCCTATTACCTCGCTCAGACCCCCTACCTTATCCACCCAGCGCGGTAGTTTCTCTTTGTCAATTCCGAAAAGTTCCATGCTGGCAGAACACGCAATGATCCGAAGTTTTCCGAATGATTTGCCAAGATTTACAATNTGTTCAAGCTCTTTAATTATCCCTTTTTGAATACCTTCTTCGATTGCTCTNTTTTCCTCGTCTCTCTCAAAGAACTTTATGTTCTCGCAGATGTTCCTCAATGCCCAGTACGTTAGAAACACAATCGTCTCCTCTCCCATCGATGATAGAACGGAAGCGATGTTGAATGCATGGTATATTCTGTCCCACTCGCCACTGTGGAGAATTATCCCGTTCATTCTTTCCATGTTTAACACTGTTAAACAAAGGTTAAAAACTTTTTTGACCTCTTCTANATGAACTGGCTGATGAACCGGCTGAAGTAATGTAGAATTTTGTGTAAAAATGTTATATACTATAAAATTATCTCAGGTACTGGTGCCGACATGCCCACAGGTAGCTCGCTCTGGTACGGACACAGACCTCTTTCCGGAACAGTTCGAAAGCTTCTTCGGGGAGGTTTTGAGTATTTTGAAGTTTCTCTCGATTTTCCTTTTCCTGAAGAGTCCTCTGTCGAACTTGTTATCGAACTGAAGGATTTGAATGTGGATCTCGCTTTTCATGCGCCTCTCGATATTTTGCTGGCATCTCCAAGAACAGAGATCTTCAGCACGAGTTTAAAAGTGCTCAAGAAGTGTCTGGAGTTTGCACAGAAATTCGAACCCGAATATTTCAATCTCCATATGTTCCACCTTACACCAACGTTTATTTTTGATGAGGTACGAAAAGTAGCCATAGACAATGCCCTGAAAGCTTGCGAATTTGCTGCTAAGTTTGCCAGAGAAAGCGGTTTTGATCTCTGCATTGAAAATGATAAATTTTTTGTAGATGATTTTGTTTGCCCTGAGGCAAAAATTACGCTTGACGTAGGACACCTCGCAATCGATTCAGCGAGGAAAGGAAAAAATTACACGGATGAGCTGAGGAAGTTCATAGAAAGACACAGCAGAAGGATACACGTTGTACACATCCACGACTTCGACTTCCGCAAATTTGTAGACCACATTCCTCTCGGCAAGGGTGAATTAGATTTATCACTGCTTACCGAGTTACGAAAAATTGCAGATTACCACCTGATAGAGGTATTCTGGAAAGACTCGTCCAGAACTTCTCCTGCTGACATACAGACTCTTATAAACTGTCTTAAACTGGTTAAAATTGTCGAAGACCGTTAAAAAATTCAAAATGATCACNCCAACCCCGTTTTTCTTGTCCTCTCAGAAACTTCTTGATATAATACCTGAATTGAAGAATCTTTGACAACTGAAAAAACATTATATTTTTGGAAGGCTGACTATCTCAGGGTGTTGACGATGGCAGAGAAGGTAAGAGATAGAGAACACCATGAGAGGCTGTTTAAAGCTTCAATGAGCCCTGTAAGAAGAAAAATTGTTGCTGCCATTGGTGTGCAGGGTAAAACGAGGGAAGAGTTAAAAAAAGAACTTGAACTCTCAGACTTTCAGTTGAAGTTCAACTTGGACTGGTTGATAAGAGAGGGATTCGTTAAAGAAGATGAAGACGGAAAGCTGAGATTGACAGAAGATGGAATTGAGCTGCTTGAAGCTGGTTGAATGTCGTGAGATTATCTGAAATTCAGGTGACTATTTCACCCAGCCTTCCAGTTTCTAACGCTTTTTTTATTTCCATCATTGTCAGATCAAGTGGGTCTTCGATCCTAACTCCATGCTTTATACTCAGATTTCTCATCTCAGGAGATGTAGGACCTATTGCAGGATCTCCCGGTACGCGGAATGAGACATCAAATACAACAAACTCGAGTTTTGACTCATTCTCAGGAGAATAAGCCACTCCACCCTGAAGACCGAACATTCCGATGATTCCAGGAGGAAACTCTTTCTCACATGTCCTAAGAAACTTCTCGGCAGCCTCGTAAACCATCTGTTGCTTACTCTCTCTCATTGTTACACCGAAATGTCCTATCTCTTCATTTTTGACCGGTACATTTATCTTGAGCTGATCTCTTGCGGGAAGATTCAGGAAACCCTGCAGATTTACCTGTCTTCTATCGGAGAAACCGACAAAATCAAAGTCGCCAAATACATCCTTCATTGCGTAGCTGTGAAAGTTTGCGTTGAATCGAGCTCCAAGAACGTACTCCTCTATTCTCGCCTTGCTCAATCCCTCTTCATTTATCACTCCGGCCTTCAGCAACTCCTCTGCCTGCCTATAGTAATCTTCTGGAGAAGAGGCGTAGAAAAATGCTCTTTCCAGTGGATTCCTTGCCTGCTGAACCTTAACAACCACAAGTCTGTCTATTTCTTCAGGTGATGAGAACTCCTTTGGATAACGTACTCCGGCCTTCTCGAGAAGATAATACTGCCCTTTTTCAAATTCTCTTTCCTCTGCTNGAAGAAGATATCTGTTGCCGTAAATCGGAACTTTAAACTCATTTTCTATGCCATCGTAACCTACGTAAACAGCAAAACTCCTGTTTGGGATGAAGATAGTATTCATTTCTATCAGTTTTTCCTGCACTTCCTTGTACAGTAGTTCTTTAAAGGAATCAAGTACTATGAACTCATCATAAAGCCATTTGTTGTACTTCGTGTAAAGTTTGTCTCTCCCCTTCTGAACTACCACTACTGTCCTAAATCCCCAGGCTTTTGCAGAAATCCCGGTCTCTTTTGCAGAATGGGAGCCAAAAATACCTATCGTAACATCGTCATAGGATTCAGCAACCTTTATCGGATCCATAAAGACTCTAAAAAAGGGAATTTTAAAAATTTTTGGAAAAAGAAATTAAATTTCGCTCTTCATTTTCTCAAGTCTTTTTCTGATCTGGAAGAGTTCTTCTTTTGTCACACTGACTCTTGCTCCAACGTCTCTAAGCTCCTGGTTCAGATCTCTTACCCTTTTTAAAAGTACAATGTTGAGAGAGATGCTGATTATAAGTAAAATCAGAAGTAACCACTCGATTATTGGTGTCATCTCCGCTTCCTCCCAAGCCTAAAGACCTTCAGCATCTTGGCAATTGCCCCCTCCTTCTTCTTTTCATCAACCACAGCTTCCTTCTTCTTAACACCTGCAATGCGATGAGCTAAATCTTTAAGAGCAACAGAGGCAGGTGAGTCGGGGGCCCTTAGAATTACAGGTTTTCCAAAAGCTGCAGCTTTTCTCACTTCTGGATCCTCAGGTACCATTGCCACCACTTTGCCCTCAAGAATTGCCTCAATCTCATTCTTTGCCATCTCTATTCCCAGTGTGGTTATCCTGTTTATAACAATCCCCGCCATCTTTGTGCCAAGTCTTTCAGCAACTATTTTTGTCTTTAAGCCATCAGTGATGGACGCAATCTCCGGATTAACAATAAGGAGGAGCTCCTGTGCGGCTGCTATTGCTATTACCGCGCTTTTGTCGAGACCTGCTGGAGCGTCGAGAAGAAGAATATCCGTATTCTCCATTATTTGAGTTAAAACATCCTCAAGTTTTTCTGGGTTTGCCTTTCTCAAGCCCTCAAGACTGACACCAGCTGGGACAACTTTAACACCACCAGGACCGACATATATAGCCTCATCAATTCTTGCTTCACCGGAGAGAACATTTTGGAGAGTAATTGGCAAACCCTCCATACCCATGATCAGTTCAAGATTTGCCATCGCAATGTCTGCATCCACAATTGTAACGTCGTACCCGAGCTGAGTTAGTGCAACGCCCAGGTTAGCCGAAATTGTGGTTTTTCCGGTTCCACCCTTTCCTGACGCAATCGCAATGGTACGAACCATTTACACACCTCCATTTAACATAATCTTATGCTCATCATTACTATGAAACCTTCCACTATTTAAGTATTTTTGATTGCAAATTCGCGTATATATTTAGGTTTTGTTTTCATGATTATTGGAACAATCTAAAAATCAGATTTTGCCTTCGCAAGTGATAAAAACAATAGGTAATACTGAACCTCAATGAAATTCGTTCTTTCACTCGGTGGATCAGTTCTTGGTTTTTCTGAAGGATTTGAAAAAATTGCAGAAAACTTACAGAAATTTGCCGATGTGTTAGAGAAACTTTCAGAAGAGCACACAATTTTCGTTGTGGTTGGAGGAGGTAAAATTGCAAGAGACTACATTCAGGTAGGGAGGGAAGTTGGGGCTGATGAAACCTATTGTGACTTAATTGGCATAGCTGTAACAAGACTGAATGCCATGCTGCTGGCATCGGCGATAAAGTCTGCCCCACGTAGAATTCCAGTTGACTTTATTGAAGCTGCAGAACTTGGAAAAATGTACAGTATTGTTGTGATGGGTGGGACTTTTCCCGGGCACACGACGGATGCAACAGCAGCTTTACTTGCAGAATTCGTCTCAGCTGACGTATTTCTCAACGCCACATCTGTTGACGGTGTTTACACGGATGACCCTCGAACGAATAGAGAAGCAAGAAAAATTCCCAGAATGAGTCCCAGTGAGCTCGTGGAGCTTATAAGCAGAACTGAAATGGGAGCAGGAGCAAATGTTGTGATCGATCTTCTTGCAGCAAAGGTAATCGAGAGAAGTAAAATTAGGACGGTTATCTTCCTNGGTAAACCCGAAAATATTGTGAGAGTTGTAAGAAACGAAAATGTGGAGGAAATTGGAACTGTAATTGAATAGAACAAAACCGGACTACCTGCAAACCAACCTCATGAGGGGATATTTCATCTCATCATTCCATTCCAGAATTCCCTCAGCTTTTGATCCATCGACTTCTACAACAACCCTTGCCGCCAGCATATCAGGTGAAAGGGAGGTGTAACCCATATCTGAAACGGACTTCAGTTTTTCCCTGTCTATCCTCACCTCGACTTCAACAACGAACGGCTGGAGCTTTACGCAACTTTCCATTGCCTTTTCCAGTATTTCAGCATTTTTCTCTGATACCGGAACCCCGATAAATTGGTGAAATAGAGCTCCGAGTTTTATTCCCGCTTCAAAAGCTGCTTTTCTATCCTTCTCCTCTCCAGCCATCTCAGCACCTCCCCAGGTATTGGACTGATCATGTATATCAGGGCGATTAAGAGTATCAGATAACTGAGTTCATTAAGGATCACAGATGCCAGTATTAAAAGAGCTACGACAATTAGTGCAACTGCATCTCTGATGCGAGGGTAAGGGAGATCGGATATCATCAGAACTGAAGATGCTATAACAAGAATTGCGATGACACCTGAACCAGCCTCTATTCTGATCAGGGATGTTATAAGAAGTGCACTGACAACAGTTGGCACTCCCAGAAAGTCCTCATGTTGCAGCGTGTTAAATCTTGCAAGACGGAGAATTGAAAATGCTACACAGAGAGCTGCAGCAGGAAAGAGGTTTGGATCAAAAACCACAATTGATGCTGCGGGAAAAAGTCCAAATGATACAGAGTCTGCGAGTGAGTCAAGTTCCTTTCCAAACGGGCTTTTTTCTGTTTTTGATGCTATAAAACCATCAATACCGTCTGCAAAAACGGAGAGGTAAAAAAGGATAAACGCCTCAATCCGAAGACCGTAAAGGAGGAGATAGGTGATTGAGGAGAAGCCAAAAAGTGCGTTAAGAACTGTGAGCGAATCAGCAAGGGAGACCTCTTTAAATATTTTCATCCTTTACCGCTATAGTTTCACCAGCTTTAACTTTTTCGCCAACTCTTTTCACAAATCTGTATCCTTCAGGCACCTCTAAAACTACACGAGAACCAAACCTAATCATTCCTATCTTGTCACCCTTTTCCACGGTACTCCCTTCCCGAACGTAGCATACAATTCTTCTTGCAAATATTCCGGCAATTAGTATTACTCTAAATATTCCATCATCATTTTCAATAGTTATCTCCTTCATTCTTACGTTTTTCTCTCTTTTAAAAGCTGGAGGAGTTTTTCCTTCCTGAAATCTGATCCTTGCCACCCTTCCACCAACTGGAGCTCTGTTAACGTGGCAGTCAAAGGGAGACATGAATATTTCAACTCTTTTTTTTGTGAGATAGTCAATTCTACCATCTGCTGGAGATATCACTCCATGCTGAATTTCTCTGGGTGGATCTCTAAAAAACAGTGCAGTGAATACTCCTGTAACTACAAAAAATAGAGATAGTGGAGGATACAAGATAAGAGAAGCAACAAGTAGAGTTACATTGAGCAGGATTAGAGGAAACGCTTCCTTTACTATCAACTTCTAACACCCTTCTCGATTTCATCTTTCAGAGAATATATGAGTTCCGCCAGCTCTGGAAGAAATCTAAAAACAGCATATGCAATCAGAATCAGTGCGAGGGTTGAAAATATCTTGGCAATGATGTGATGGGCGATGTAAAAACTGTTATCGCCAAACCACGAGTATGTGAAGCTCAGAATTACAAAGATATTTCTGATGAGATTGAGAATGTAGATAACCGGAACCGAAATCAGGAATGCAGCAATTTTTCGGTTTATAGCTGCTCTTATTCCGAGTGTTGCACCTGCAAAGAGTGAAATACTTTCTATCGCTGTGCATGGGAGAATTATTTCCACAGCGTGTTTTTCCAGATACACCATCTTGCCTTCTGCAATCATGGAGTAGCCCAGAAGATTTCCGAGTTTTGCTGTAAGAATCGCAGTTGTATCAATTATCCAAGCATTGAGTGTTGCATCGATTGCAAACGGGAAGTATATCAGACAGGCAAGCGCTGAAAACGATGTAACATCCAGAAAAACCTGAGAATTGTTTCTCAAAATTGAGTAGGCAAGAACTGCAAAAAATGCCGATGCCAGTGCAAATACACCTGTGTTGTAGTAATCTTCACCTGCTATGTATTCAGGAACTTTAACAGCGCAAAGGAGTGCAAAGAAAAGCCATCCAGTAAAACCAGCAATCTCTCTTTTTGAGAAAACATAAAGAAGCATGAAAAAAACAGAAATCGCCACAAGGAGTATTTCGTGTGTATACATTTCTGACCCACTTTAAAGGGTTGCAGGTTATACAAGCATGTTGAGACCCTCGATGAAAGCCTCGACTGAAGCCATTATGATGTCTGTTCTTGCACCTCTCGCCGTGACTACTTTGTTACCCTTTCTGAGCTGTACCACGACATCAACAAGAGCGTCTGTTCCGCCAGTGATTGCATCAACGTGATAGCTCATCAACTTTATATCTGCAAAGTCTTTGATAGCCTTTCTTATTGCATTTATTGCAGCATCAACAGGACCTACACCAACAGCAGCTTCCACTTTTTCCTCACCATTTATGCGAAGTTTTACACTTGCCATTGGCATGGATTTCATTCCACTGAATATTGCCAGATCTTCGAGTTTGACNTTTCTTTCCCTTTTTATCTGGAGGACTGTCTCTATGATTGTTCTCACGTCAGCATCTGTAACTCTCTTACCTCTGTCCCCTATGTCTTTGATTCTGTCCAANATCTCCTTCATCTGCTCAGGGGTTGCCTGGTAGCCAAGTTCTTTCATTATCGACTCCACGCTTGCTCTCCCTGCATGCTTTCCAAGGACTATAACTCTCCTTCTTCCAACAACTTCTGGGGAGATGGGTTCATACGTTGTGGCGTCTCTGAAGAGTGCTGACGTGTGAATTCCACTTTCATGTGTAAATGCGTTATCACCTACAATAGGCTTGTTTGGAGGAACAACAACCCTGGTTAGCTTCTCCACAAGTTTTGACGTGCTGTAAATTTTCTCCTTCCTTATCCCCGTTTTTATTCCATACAGATGTTCAAGAGCTATTATTACCTCTTCTATTGCAGCGTTACCAGCCCTCTCACCTATCCCGTTTATCGTTCCGTGAAATTCGTCTGCACCACTTTTCACAGCGGAGATGGTGTTTGCCGTTGCAAGTCCGAAGTCGTCATGGCAGTGAATTGCAACTGGCAGTTTAAATTCCTCTTTAAGCTTCTTGACGATTTCTGCTGTTCTTTCTGGAGAAAGGACGCCAACTGTATCGGCATATGTAAGTCTATCAGCCCCAGCACTCTCGGCAGCTCTAAAAAGTTCAACTATGAAGGATAAATCTGCTCTCGATGCATCCTCAGCGCCGAATTCGACGATCAATCCTCTCTCCTTTGCATATTCCACAGCCTCAATTGATCTTTCAATTACAAAATCTCTGTCCTTTCCAGGGAATTTAGCCTGAATGTGTATATCTGACGATGGGGCAACCATGAAAATCGAATCTGCATTTGCATCGGCAGCAGCATCAATATCCTCTTTTTTAATTCTTGCAAAGCTGCATACTTCAGCTTTCAGACCTCTGCTTGAAATTTCCTTTATTGCATTAAAGTCACCCTGAGAAGCAATTGCTGTTCCCGCCTCGATGATATCCACTCCAAGCTTTTCAAGAGCTTGGGCTATCATTAACTTCTGTTCAACACTCAGTGAAACTCCAGGAGTCTGTTCTCCATCTCTGAGTGTTGTGTCCAGTACCAGCAGCCTCGACACGAAAACCGATGTTCATCGCTTAATAAAAACCTTTGTGAGTTCTCAACATTTGTGGAAGGTTTATAACACTTCACATTCTAAGTGTTGAGATGAGCGAGATGGGGGAAGATGATGAAATTGAAGAACTGCTTGAGAAACTGGCGAAAAAACAGCTCAGAGTCGATTATAGAAAATCACTTGGTTCTGAACATCGCCGCAGATTTATTGATGTTGAGATAGAAAGAATATTTCGAAAAAAAGATAGGTTTGATAAAAACTCAAAAAAGAGGAATGCAGCGGGTGGTGAAGAGAAAGTCAAAGGTGATTCTGTGTGAACTCATACGATGCCGAAGAAAAGCTTAAAGAATTAAAAAATCTCCTCGAGTTAAATCCTGCTAAAGCTGTAGAAGAGTTTGTATCCCTTGGCAATTCTCCGCTTGATCCTGTAAGTTTAGAGACACTGGTGACTATTGGTACCTTGCTGCTTGATAAACTCGATGATAGCATGAAACACGAAAAGGGGAGGGTTCTCGGAACTCTTGGGAACCTTTACTACTCACTTGGAAAGTTTGAGGATGCAGAAAGAATGTATCTTGACACTCTTCAGATATACATCGACCTTTCAAAAGAGAATGATGGATTCATGAAGTACGTGGGTGGAGCGCTTTTTAATCTTGGAAACCTCTACCAGACACGAAAGAAGTACGAAGAAGCTGAAAAAGCTTACAGGGATGCGATCAGGGTTTTTGAAATCTCCGACTCGACTCAGCTTCCCGCTGTTTTAACGTCTCTGGGAACGATGCACACAAAAATGGGAAAATTCAGAGAGGCGGAAAATTACTTTCTTAAAGCTTTTGAGCATAGAAGACGTCTACTGAAAAATCGAGAAGATGTCAGAGAGCTTGGAGTAATACTCAACAATCTTGCAGTTATATATATGAGGGAAAAAAGAGCAAAAGAGGCTGAAATTTTGCTTAAAAAAGCCTTTGAGATGTTCGAGAAGGCTGAACTTATAGAAGAACTCGCTTCTGTCATTCAAAATCTGCTTTCTNTGGTAGAACCAGATGATGACCTGCTCACAAAACTCGAAATGATGGAGAACAGACTNTCTCCAGATCTTGCAGCTAAAATAAAATTTATCAAAGCAAAAAATGCTGAAAAAAGGGGTAATACCGAAATTGCTGCGAGTTACTATACTGATGCTGCCTGTCTATCCTTTATCGCATACCGGAACTTTGGTTTTCAGTCTGTAAATTTCATCCACTGCTTTGAAAAGGCCAGAGAGCTTGGGACAGTGGAAGCTGAAACTATAAAAAATGCTATACTTCGAGTGTATTTTGGAGCCAGTGTTGAGTTTTCTTTAGATGAATTGAGAAAGATCTCAAACTCTGACTCCCTGCTTTCGGAGGTGGCAGGGATAATATTAAATGACATATTCAGTTAAATATTAATTGTTATGAATTAATTAAGAAAATTTAAAAAACAATCGAACAATCATTGCTATGCATGAGCAAGACCAAGATGTAAAAAATCTTGCCATGTTGGAAAGGGAATTTGAGAAGAAGTATGAAATGAGTTTTGAGTGTTTTGAGAGAGTTCTGAAAACTATACTTGATTCAGAATACTGGTCAGAAAGTGATCTAAAACCTCTTATTGAGGATTACAAAAGATGGAGAAGTATCAGGATGAAACTTCGTTAAGGATGCTTTTTAATCTATCTGGTGTCCTCGACACCCTTTTCTGTAATTCTGAAAACAGCCTCACCTTCTGGAAGATGAGGTGAGTCTATTAATCTCGCAACCCTTAAATCACCCTTGCTTTTCTTCAAATAGACTCTGAAAGTTGCGGTATGTGCAACTATATGCCCACCGACAGGTTTCGTTGGATCTCCATATAGCTGATCGGGTTTTGCCATAACCTGATTTGTCACAACTATAGCAGCGTTGAACAGTTCTCCAAACTTCATGAGGTCATGTAGGTGCCTGTTAAGCTTTTGTTGCCTGTCTGCAAGTGTACCTCTTCCAACATACTCAGCTCTGAAGTGAGATGTGAGAGAATCGACAACAAACAGTCTCACGGGCTTTCCATCTTTCTTCAGTTTTTCTGCAAGCTCCTTCGCGTTATCAACAAGAAGCATCTGGTGATTGGAGTTGTAAGCCTGTGCAACGTAAATATTTTTCAGAACGTCATTTCCATCAAGACCTCTGGCTTCAGCCATCTGGATTATCCTCTCCGGTCTGAAAGTGTTTTCAGTATCAATTATGATTGCGGAGCCATTAAGTCCGCCCTCATCCTCTGGAAGCTGGACGTTTACTGCAAGCTGATGGCATATCTGAGTTTTGCCACTACCAAATTCACCAAAAAGCTCAGTTATTGCCTGCGTTTCCACTCCCCCACCCAGGAGTTCATTGAGTTTCTCACTGCCGGTGGATATCTTCTTGACACTTTTCCTTCTCTCCAGTATTTTTTCACCACTCTCGAATCCACCAATGTCTGCAAGCCTCCTTGCATGCTGGATTATCTTCAAAGCATTTCCCTCGCTCAATCCGCCAATCGTGCTGAGTTCAGAAGGAGACGCCACTGCAATTGCTTCGATAGTCGAGAATCCGGCTTCTCTCAACTTTCTTGCAGTTTCAGGTCCAACTCCTGGAATGTCCTCCAGCTCTATCACCTTTATATCTACATCGTCATTTTTCTGATTATTTTTCTGAGCCATTAAAAGGGCTTCTTCAAGCTATAATTAAACCTTTTGTTCCACCGGAATGTCTGGTATTACTTTAAGATGCTGTTAAACCAACCATATAGAACATCTCACGTCAGATTGGATGGACAGAGACAGATGATAAATTGGATGGTGGGTTATTTAGATTATTTAAAAATCATCTTTCAATGTATCTCTGGATGAGTCTTCACTTTGATTTTGGTTTTGAAACCTGCATACCCTTCAAACCCTCTTTCAGACTCGAAAATATTATAAGAAACTATCACACAATGATTTTTAATTCTGAGAATTAAACTATCAATCCTCCAGAGTGCGAAAGGAAAAAATTTTTCCTGAAATGCCGTTAGTAGAAAACTTTATAAACTTCAACTTGTAATAATGATTGTGAGCATTTGAAATGGAGGTGGTTAAATGAAGTGGGTAAAGGATGAAAAGGGTGTCTCGCCGGTCATCGGCGTGATACTGATGGTGGCAATAACAGTGATTCTTGCAGCGGTGATAGCGAGCTTCGTTTTTGGCATGGGCAGCAGCGTTAAAAAGACGTACAATGTTGCTGTGACTGCTCAGCAGATTGGAAGCAATGTTAC
>Ga0180908_1044_pt1 | contig 33162 bp, 32 predicted proteins | sample Deesub1362A_J573_FD_124169 | JGI IMG/M metagenome (GOLD analysis project Ga0180908, IMG submission 124169) | Archaeoglobus sp. JdFR-41 | reverse complement strand
ATGTCTCCGTCGCTGTCTAAGTCAGCTGCTTGATAGTAGAGCTTGATAGTAGACTCCTGCTAAGATTAGGTTGAGCGTAACAATTAGATCATTGAAGTCAACGTTCCCATTTCCGTCTATGTCCCCAGATTGAGTTTTCTCTTCAAAAACTTGGACGAGCTTCGATATGGAAGATTCTAATCGATCGTTATCTGTTACGGTTAACATCACTGTGTAATTTCCAGGTTCAGAGTATGCATGACTTACTAATACTCCAAAAGCCGTCGAGTTATCGCCAAAGTCCCATGAATAAGCGATTATACTCCCATCGACATCGTAAGAGGAGGATGCGTCAAATGTAATTGTTTCTCCCACTTTTGGGTGGGATGGATAGAACGTGAAATTTGTAATTGGTGGTTGATAGACTTTTAATGGCAAGTAATCAATATTATTAGCATCTATTTGAAACTCTTGATCGCATATACCATCGAAATCGTCGTCCTCACATGTTTGACTAAAACCAGTGCCGTCTGGCTTTAGCCAAGCGTTTCCTCCCAGATATTCTCCACCTAGAATGTTTGATTCGAGTTGCTTTGTTATGTTCCAAGTATTCACCGTGTTTACCTCAAATTTGTAACAGTTGTTGGAATTGTTGAAGAGATTGTTGTAAATTGTGTTATCATTAGATGAGCGGAGGTAAAGCCCATACAAAGAGTTATTCTGGATTATATTGCTTGCTATTGTGTTGTTTTCAGCAGAGAAAAGTTTTACACCAATTCGGTTACCTGTAATCTTATTCTCGATAATTAAACAACCTCTAGCGTCTAAAAGCTGAATCCCAACTGCTGTGCCGGATATTTCTGAGCTTTAATGATTACGTCGGAACAATTAATCAATATGGCCTGTCCCACTCCCTCTACCACTATGTTAGAATCATCTTGACAATAGAAGAGCGGTTTTTCCCTAACAGTATTGTTTACGATTGTGTTTCTGTATGTGTGTAGCGGAATGTAAATCCCACTATCCATCTCGTTCTCCGATATGATATTGTTACTTGATGAGATGCAAATATCGTAAGTGTTTTGGTGCATCCTATTCGAGTGGATCTCGTTGTTTTCGCACCCATAGTAGAAATATATCCCGTGTTCGCTGCCGTAAATTGTATTTTTGATGATTTTGTTTCTGGACGAATAAGAAGCTTCTAGTCCTTCATATTTTGCTGAAACAATATTTAAGGAGATGTTATTAGAGTTTGAATACCAAATTCCAATTCCATTACCGGCTGATATTTCATTTGTTAAAATAGTGTTGTTAGATGAGTAAGATAAGTAAATTCCAGAGGAATATCCAGTTACATCCATTCTGTTCTTAATCACATTCGTGTTTCGAGAATAATAAAGGGACACTCCTGTCCCATCGTATCCAGAGATCTCGTTACCAAAGATTGTGTTATTTGAAGACCTCACAATCAAAATCCCAGTTGAGTCATATACGTGGATTGTGTTGTTTGTTACAATGGTGTTATTTGAGTGTTGTAAGTAGATTCCGCTGCTATAACTATTACTAATTTCGTTCTCGGAGATTATGCAACCCTGGGAGTTGTAGACACTAATTCCACCGCGATAATTCGATATTGAGTTTCCAGAAATTCTGCAAAAATCACCGTGGATTTTTATTGCAGAGTCATATAAAAAATAAGACCCTTCGATTGAAAGTCCAATTATGCTTACATTATTAGCAGTGACATTAAACACTGGCATCGTTTCGTTTGCAATTCTTACAGTTACGTCATCTGGATTTCCACTTAAAGATTTGATTTTAACAGACTTGTTAACATGTACGTTCTCCTCATAGTTGCCTGGGTAAACTACAATTACATGGCCATCTTCTGTTTCTGAATCGTAAATTGCAGCTTGAATTGTTGAAAAGGTTTTGCTTGTGTTCAAATTCACAACTCTCTGTGCAGCTGGTAAGGTCTCATAAAGTCGCCACTCATACGGATTAAACTCATTGTTCGTGAAGTCCCATATCTCCGCATAACCATTCACGACCATGTAGTAGTTCACGTTCAAGGCGTGAGTCTCGTTGACTGGCAGGTATACAACTGCCACAACTCTGCCGTATGGGTCATAGGTTGTTACATCATCAACGTCAATGAGGACATACTTGCCGTTTATCAGAGATGCAAGAGCTGATTTGGAGATCTGCCCCTCATAAGTGCTTAGTTCAGGTGTGTTGATATCTGCAAACCTTATCCTGAACTCCTCGCCTTGCATGAAGCCTGAAGTAGAGTAGACGTCTATAGTGTCTCCATCTACAACATTCGTGACGTAGCCTTCAGAATCAATTTCAAATGCTGATACAGTTGCTGCCAAAGCGAGTAAAATTATGAGGAGCGTTATCAGCTCCCTCATCACTTTTAGATTCTCACGTAAGAGTATTTCTCTTTTTCCTCAATTCTCATTAAATAATCGAAAAGAATTGTAATTGAGTATTCGAAAGGCATTTTCAAGGCTTCAAAGATGAAGAACTAGCATGTAGCAATTCTCTGGAGCGACGCGAGCCTTGAAAAATTCTGGGCAGGTTAAAGATGTTGAAGCATGTATTAAATTTTGTAATGGGTTTAGTTAAGAGACTTTCCGCAAAAGTGAATAGTAACAGTGGGCTTTGAGTGAGATTGTGAGGAGTTTAGTAGAAGTGGGGGAAATTGAGAGGGCTATTGAGGTTGCTGAGAGGATTAAAGATGATGAGGATAAGAGCTGGGCTTTGAGTGAACTTCTAAAATCTATCGAGAGGATGATAGAGTCTGACGAGTATCAAAATCTTCACAACCTGGACAATTTGGTGAACAGAATTAAAAAAATTGCAACAGAAATAAACAGTCCCGAACTTATAAAAAGGGTGTCTGAGATTGAATACGTGATCTACGCATCATCCACATTTCTCCGGCAAAAAGGGATTGAACCGGAGATTAAAACACATGACCCCGTCATCACGATATTCAAAAATGAGTATCTTCCGGTTCTGAAGTTCCTTCTACCCTATTCTTACTTTTGTTCGCATGAAAATTGAATCTAAAGATTTTGATCAAAATTAACCCAAAATGACTTGCAAACTTAAGCATGACCAGTTCTTACTTCATCCAAAAGTCAAACGTCTTCCAAGGCTGTGTTCAGGAAAAGATAGGGAGAGATGCCTGAAGAAATTGAGAGCTCTTGACGTTATTTTTCTCGAAAACTGCTTTAGTTTAAGACTTTTACTTTCTTTCATCCTCTGAAATATTCGAAATTTCATAATCGATTGCCTCACTCTCAATTTAGAATCCAATCCTCCAAACACTTGCAAAAATTATCAGTACTTCAGATTCAACTCTGATTTCTACCATGAGTTTGATTATCAAATGGCTAAAGCAATAGACATCCATGTAAATTTTCACGTTGGCTCCTTTTTAATTTTCCAGTTTAGGTTTCATCCACCCATTTGGAGCATTGATGTTCAACCTGTTTTACGATTCCAGAACTCTTGCTTCTTTGCTTTCAACTTGCAAGAATAACACACAAACTGCTAAGTTGAAGCATTTGAGATTACAGTAAAATAGAAGGGAAAAGTTTTTGGTAGGAACCACTCCCTAAAGGCGATAAGACTTGATTCAAGCTGCAACAAAACAAACTTACTATAGTTATATATTAAAATTTAATAAATTAAATTAACCAAAACATACATATACCTTTTTTATACTTATTTATCCATAAATTTTATAAATCAAGATGTTTACTTTTAATAACATGAGTAACGAGACTAATTGCAGTAGGTTATCGAAACTTGATGATGAAACGCTTCTAACCATGGCTATGAACGGATCATACCTCGAAGCTGCTCTCGCCTTGCTTGAGCTGGATAGAAGGTATAAAGGGGCGATTTCCGAGATTTTGAGAAGATTGAGATGAAGAGGACTGCTCTGTTCATCAAAAGATATCTGGAAGAGAAGGGAGAGGCATACATTCACGAGATGTGGAAGGTGTTTCGCTCTTACTGTGTTGAGAAGGGATATCCTCCTCCTTCACGTCAGTCATTCGGAAACTATGTGTACCTGTTGAGAAAACTTGGCTTGATAAAGCTGGTGAGAAAAGAAAGAGGGGAGAAGGGGACTGTTAGGCATTACTACTCGCTGTCAGAACGGAGGGCTTTGGAAATTGAGGTCACATAGCCCCGGCCGGATTCGAACCGGCGTCGCCGGATCCAGAGTCCGGCAGGATTGACCGCTACCCCACGGGGCTTCTGAGTGATTTAAATTTAAACTAAGAAATTGATTTATCAAACTTTTGGTGTACGTTAATCTACTTTAATCTACCACTTCTCCAGATGAATCCTCTCAGGCTTGAATCTGTCTCCAGCCTCATAAAAATCATTTTCACTTTTAGGATATCCGAGAGAGACTATACAGAAGACCTTCACGTGATCTGGAAGCTGCAAAAACTCTGCTATTGGCTCCATTCTCTCCTTTCTCGGGTAAACGCCAAGCCAGCACGAGCCAATACCAAGAATTCGGGCAGCAAGCAGAATATTCTGAGTTGCGGCACTGCAATCCTGCACCCACATTTCAAATGGATAGCGTGAAAGCTTCTCATCTGCACAAACAACTATGGCTGCAGCAGCATTCTCAAGCATTTTNCCGTATGGATGAAGAGANGCCAGTTTTTTCAGATTCTCCCTATTTTTTACAACAACAAAGTGCCATGGCTGTTCATTTCCAGCAGAGGGAGCTTGCATAGCAGCCCTGAGGATTTTGTTCATGTCCNCATCGCTTATCTCTCCCTCTCCATACCCTCTAACACTTCTCCTGGTGTATATCAACTTCAGACAGTCCTCCATGAAAGGGATTTCCCACACCAATATTATAAGGTTGTGGTCAGGAATTAAAAAGAATCNGAAATATGAGCTTCAGATTTGATATAGTTGCCTGAAGAAGTTCCAGAAAGTTCNAAGATTATTCTGAATTGGTGGCATCCAGAACTGNATCCCGAGATGAAGAAATTCATTTCACTCAGTGAAAATCATAATAACTCAATGAGATTTAGGTGAGAATCATGAGTAAGACTAACAAAACTCGCAATACAGATGAGAACTACTCAAACTACTGGAAAAGCGAGCTGAAAGGTATCACCAATGTGTACCCCGCAAGTGACACCTACAGGTTTGATGAAACTCCAAAACCTGTGATGCCCAAGCCTGCTGATAATTTCGTCATCGTCAAACCGGAAACCACTCAAGAAGTTTCAAAAATTATGAGACTCGCATTCGAGAACTCTATACCAGTTTTCGTTAGAGGAGGAGGCACAGGACTGAGTGGTGGAGCCATCCCCATAAGGGAGGGCATTGTCCTTTCCACTGAGAAACTGAAAGGACTCGAAATAGATGTTAAAAATAGATTGGCCATCTGTGATGCTGGAGTGACTCTACAGGAACTTGAAAACGCTGCAGAAAAGCATGATCTAAGCTTCTTACCTCATCCCGGAGCAGAAACTGCAACTGTGGGAGGTATGATTGCAACAAACGCTGGAGGCATAAGAGCTCTCAAGTACGGTACGATGAGAAACTACGTACTTGGAATTCAAGCTGTTCTCCCCGACGGGAGGGTAATTGAGTTAGGTAGCAGGACTATAAAAAACTCCACAGGCTACTCACTTCTTCATCTGATGATCGGAAGTGAGGGCACACTTTGTGTGATAACAAAGGCATTCATCAGACTTTTACCAAAATTAAAAGATATGGTAACCCTCGCAATTCCCTTCAAAGACCTTGATAAAGCCCTTGATTGCGTCTCTGAAATACTCTCAGCAGGGATACTCCCGCTGGCTGTCGAATTTATGGAGAGAAGGGCTGTAGAAATTGGAGAAGCTGTTAGCGGGAAAAAATGGGTTACGCAGGAAGGAGAGGCACATTTGCTGATCATACTGGAGAATAAAACCGAGATGAACAGGGTTGCCGAGCTGTCGTATAGTTTGGGNGCAATTGATGTATTTGTTGCCCTGAGCAGGAGGGAACAAAAGACACTCNTGGAAATTCGAAGCCGTATTTACGATGGATTGAAAGATCAGATCATAGAAATTCTCGACGTATGCGTCCCTCCAGGAAACGTAGCTGAATATGTTAGACTCAGTAACGAAATAGCAGAGAGGTACGGAATAGACGTNATAACATACGGCCATGCTGGAGATGGAAATGTCCACCAGCACCCACTTCTCTTTGATGGCTGGCAGAATGTATACTTCAAATTCAGAGAAGAATTGCTCGAACTCGCAAGGAATCTTGGAGGGGTTATCAGTGGAGAACATGGAATAGGAACTGTCAAAAGACTGGAAATGGAGAAACTTATGCCGGAACAGGTTGAACTAATGAGATCAATAAAGAAAATTTTCGATCCAAAAAACATACTTAACCCGGATAAGGTTGTTTAATATTTAACATGTCTAACCAAGTTTCATTTCCTCNGCCACATTTTTCAACGAAAGATANTTATAATAAATTTAAAAGAGGTTTTTATGGAGCCGTTTATGGGACTTGCGGAAATGGCAAAGTACATCATTTTCTGGATTTCTGCCCCAATGCTACTCGCCATTGGATGGACAGAGATGGCAATTGGAGGAAGAGTAGATCTCAAAGGACTTGGAATTCTGCTCATGGTTGGCGCTATTTTTGGCATAATAGTTGTAATTCTGGAACTGGTTGGAGGGGATCTGATTACAGCCATGTTGACTACTGCATTCATGATACTGATGCTCTCTGCTGGTATAGCGCTCAGATTTGGAGAGACTGACATGTACGCATTTGGACCAGCATCCCTGATTACAGGAGTACTGTTCTTCATAGTTTCACTGAGAGCGTTTTCAATGGGGATGGGTCTGATTTCGGTGGCCCTTTTGCTGCTCGCACTGTATCTTTTCGTCTCAGTGTACGTTGGGGCAACAGGTAAAATGCAGTATAGGAAAATTTCAGGAGCAATCGCATTCATAAACGCCTGGGTGTTCTTTTTGCTTGCTCTTGAAGGTCTGCAGAAAGCAGTAGAGATTTTGCAGNCCGTTGAAGGGGTCTAAAANCAAACATTTCTATTTTTTAAAACTTTAAAAAATTAAATAGCATTAAACAAAAATCATAAACAAAATGCCGACAGTTCCCGCGCTTCCCGTGCCCTCTCGGAACACAGTACAACGCGGGACGAGACGGGGCTTAACTTCCGGGTTCGGAATGAGTCCGGGTGTTTCCCCCGCCTCTATGACCGTCGGCATTAGCTGGTACTCGAACTTGATATTTAAGAGTTATGGTGAGTTATGGTGTGATCCCGACAAATTCCGCAAATTTCAGGTTCTAACTTGCAATCTAATTTAGAAAAATTATATCTATCTCACAGGATAACTGCTACGAGTGAGGGTTTACGTTGTTGACTCCAGTGCCATATTCCAGAGGAAAGCCGTTTATGAGGAGATGGTNACCGTACCTGAAGTTGTCTCTGAGATAATTGATGAGGCTTCAGCACTCTACTTCAGTGTTAAAAATCTCAGAGTTGAGGAGGCAAGTGAGGAAAGTGAAAAAGAAGTTGTCACAACTGCAAAAATTACCGGTGACATTCACAAACTCTCAAACACTGACATCAAAGTGCTTGCAAAGGCTCTTGACGAGAAGAAGAGAGGAAAAGATGTCATCCTCGTTACAGATGACTATGCGATTCAGAACGTGGCCATGAAGCTCGGTATTAAGTTCGAGAATATTGTTCAAAACGGAATATCAAAAGAATTTAAATGGATAAAGGTTTGTAGAGGTTGTGGAAGAAGAATTGATTCCGATATCTGTCCGGTTTGCGGAAGTGAGGCTGTGTTGAGGAGGGTGAAAAAATGACAAGAATAGAGAGTCTGGTTGAAAGAGCACGAAAACTAAAAGAAAAGGGATTAACAACAGGCGAGATAGCCGACGAACTGAACGTCTCCAGAGAAACAGCACTATGGCTCCTGACAAAGGCAAGAGAGGATGTATCTCCTCCTTCCGATATATATATAGAATGGAAAAACATCGCAAAACCCTCAAGATTGCGTTACATAGCTGCTGCTCTCGCAGAGATGATTCTTGAGAGTGTTGANGAGGAGCCGGAAGTGGTTGTCGGTGTTGCAACCAGCGGAATTCCACTTGCTGCAATGGTTGCAGAAGAACTACAGGCTGAATTCAGCATATACTACCCGAGGAAACTGAAGTGGGAAGAGGANGAGAAGGGGGAAAGGCACAGAGGAGGGGTTTTCAGCCACAACTTTGCCTCAATAACCGGAAAGAGATGCGTAATCGTTGATGACATAATTTCTACGGGTAGATCAATACGCGAAACTGCTGAGAGTATCGAAGCAGCGGAGGGAAAAGTGTTGTGTGCGGCAGTCATCGTTGACAAGCGGGAGAGCGACGAAGTTGACTCGGTTCCAGTGGTAAAAATGCTGAAGATATTCAGGATATAAGTTTTAGAACAAGTTTAAAAAATGTCTGCGGAAAACATGGATGTAACTGTAATCATACCAACCCTCAATGAGGAGAGAGCAATTGGCGAAGTAGTTGAAAAATTCAGGAGACTGGGATTTGAGAAAATTCTGGTGATTGACGGAAACAGCAAGGATCGAACAAGAGAGATTGCTACTGAGAAGGGAGCAAAGGTTGTTATCCAGAGCGGTAAGGGAAAGGGTCAGGCTGTTGCTGAAGCGTTCCAGATGACAGACAGTGATGTCGTGGTGCTGATAGATGGAGATGGTACCTATTTGCCAGAGGATGTGAGGAAACTGCTTGAACCAATTGAGAAGGGGGTCGCAGAACACGTGGTTGGTAACAGGCTTGCCGGATACGAGAAGGGAGCCTTTACCAAGTTGAATTTAATTGGAAACAAACTCCTGAATCTCTTCTTCCGACTGGCTTATGGTGTTGCCCTCAGAGACATTCTGTCAGGATACAGAGCATTAAAAAAAGAGGTTTACAAGAGTGTCAACCTGAGAAAGACGGGTTTTGAAGTCGAAGCGGAACTCACTGTTGAAACCCTTGCCAAAGGTTACAGGATACTGGAAGTACCAATCAGATACAGAAAAAGGGAAGGAGAAACGAAATTGAATCCGCTCAGAGACGGGATCAGAATAGGAAAGGTAATTTACGAACTCATTGGGAGATACAGTCCTGCAAGATACCTCTACCTTTGCGGAATCATTTTTCTGTTTTTTGGTCTTGTATCAGGTATTTACGTTGTTTATGATTGGCTTAGAAACATAAACCACTTTCTTCTGGCCATACTCACATCTCTGCTCATAATTTCCGGAATTCAGCTTTTGATGTTCGGACTTATCAGCGATTTCATATTCCGGGCTAACATAGAGTTCAGAAGGGAATTAAGGGAGATGAAATCCGAACTTAGTGAAGAAAAAAGAAGAAAAGAAACACGAAAAGAAAGAAACTAATCGAAGAAATCAAACCAGATATCTGATCATCCCGTTTCTCCATGAATTGTCTGCGTCTGCAAGTTCAACTTTGAATATGCCAAAATCAAGAAGTTCCCCCTCGCTGAAGCCGATCAACTCAGCTTTCAATCCCATTAACCTGAGATGCTCAACGTAACTCTCTGCATCAGACTTTCTGACTTCAACAATCCACCTTGTATTGGACTCGGAGAAAAGTTCAACGAAATCAAATCTCCTCAAACTGCTGAAACCCACCCCTTTCCCAAAACTCATCTCAGCAATAGCAACTGCAATACCGCCCTCTGCAACGTCATGACACGCCTGAACATCGAACTTTTTGAACGAATCCAGTATTCCATTGACATACTTTTTCAATCTTTCCGGAGACGTTCTGGGTACTCTGTATGACTTCATTCCTGTCACATTTGAATACAGACTTCCACCAAATTCAGGTCTGGTCTCACCGACAAGAATTACTGCCCCACCTCTGAAGTAACTCTCCACCGCTTTCCTCACGTCCTCAACAATCCCTATTCCCAGAAGCGTGGGAGTTGGAGCCACACTTCCGTAGGGTGTTTCGTTGTAGAAACTCACATTTCCACTGACACACGGAATACCTGTCCCCTTTGCCATCCATCCAATAGCCCTCACACATTCAACAAACTCACCCATTCTCTCAGGTTTTTCTGGGTTACCGAAGTTTAGACAGTCGTTAAATGAGTGCGGAATGGAATTCACAGCTACCAGATTGCGCACCATTTCGTCAAAAGAGCTTGCAGCTCCCCAGTAGGGATCTACTTTCGTCATCCACGGATTTACATCTGCTGTAACTGCAAGTCCTCTCCACGAATTCGTTGGCCTTATTACCGCTGCATCTCCATGCGTTTCCCTATTAATCCTGCCCTGAAGAGGTTTGAGAGCGGTTAAAGCTCTAACTTCGTGGTCATACTGCCTTATAACCCAGTCCTTGCAGGCCACATTTGGGTGAGAGAGCATCTTCAGAAACGTCCTGACATAATCCTCTGGCGGAGATATTTCCTCCCTTTCTGCAACTTCAGGTTTCTCTGAGACATAAGAACGGCAGTACTCGGGTCCTCCTACAAGAAAATCTATATCCAGGTCGTAAATAACATGACCTTTGTAAAATATTTTAAGGGAACCGCCCTTAACTACCTTCCCAACAACTGTAGCGGGAACATCCCACTTCTGAAAAACATAAAGGACTTCATCTATATCCTCAGGTTTAACTGTAAGCATCATTCTCTCCTGACTTTCCGAAATCCATATCTCCCATGGAGCCATTCCCTCCTCTTTCAGNGGAACCTTATCGAGATAAACTTCAGCNCCAAATCCGGCAGCATGAGCCATTTCTCCAATTACACAGCTCAGTCCACCACCACCAAGATCTTTCATCCCTGTAAGCAGCCCTTTTTCAACGATTTCAAGACATGCGTGGATAAGAGGTTCCTTCATAATCGGGTTNCCAAGCTGAACTGCTCCTCTCGCCTCCTCCTCACTTTTTTCATCCAGCTCAGCCGATGCAAATGTAACACCATGGATACCATCTCTACCTGTTCTGCCACCAGCAAGAACGAATAGATCTCCTTCTCCCCCAGCTCTGCTGTGAATGATTCTGTCCTTTCTCACAATTCCTATACACCCGACATTCACAAGACAGTTTGTGAGATAGGAACTGTCAAAAAAAACCATTCCAGCAACGGTTGGAATTCCAACCCTGTTGCCGTAATCTCTTATTCCAGCAACTACCCCAGAAAAGAGGTAAAGAGGGTGCTTGGTTCCCCTCGGTAGCTTATCGTATGGAGTATCAAGATTGCCAAAGAAGAGTGGATCAATAAGTGCCACTGGCTGAGCACCCATACAAAGTACATCCCGCAATATTCCACCTATTCCCGTCGCTGCACCACCNTANGGTTCGATGGCTGAAGGATGATTGTGACTTTCAAAGGCAGTAACATACGCATATTCCTCATCGAATTCAACCACTCCAGCATCTTCCTTTATAGCAGAGATAACATAATCAGCCTTCGCCGATTCCAGAAGGTACTGCCTGAGATAGTATCTGGAACTCTTGTAGCAGCAGTGTTCACTCCATGCTTGAGCAATACTCTGGAGCTCTATATCATACGGATTTCTACCTTTTTTTATGAAATACTCCTTTATTCTNTTCATCTCNTCAACATTCANTGCCAGACCGAGTTCCTCACTGATTTTTGCAAGTGTTTCATCGTCTGCCTCTATAATCTCAATCTCATACAGCTCGAAGGGAACGTTTACCTTCTTGTACATCCTAACCACCGGACTGAATTAACATCAAATCAATCAAGCCATTTAATACTGTACTTCTGAATAACAGGATTCGCAAGTAGTTTTTCGCACATTTCGGCAATTTCTTTTTCTGCCTCCTCTTTACTTTTTGCCTCCAGCTCAATTCGGAAAACCTTGACGCTTGAGACGTTCTTTACTCTTTTAAAACCGAGGAGGCGAAGAGCCTTAAGCGTGGCTTCGCCTTCAGGATCTGCAACACCCTCTTTGAGCTCAATGTAAACGTCTGCAATCATGTTCCTGCTTTTGACGCTCAACTTAAAAAATTGTTGAATTCTTTAATCTCCCTAATTAAAAGAATGAATCAAGACTCAGCTGAGCTGATCCCTTAAGTGATGCCTCATTATACCCAAACCTCTCAAGAATTCTGAGAACNGACGGAACAATTTGATTGTTAATGTAATACTCCTTATCAATCCGTTTAGTTTCGTAACCTGTTTTCGTTTTAATTTTCAGCACATCCCCATCAAAATCTTCGACCAAATCAACCGGATACGCTCTATCCCCAATTGTACCCGAGCCTTTTGTTACAACAAAACCTATTTTCGACCCTACTGGGTATACTATTCCCACCTCCCTTGCCTTCATGGCTGCTTTCACATGAGCCTGAACCGACTCGTACCGGGACGGTTTCTTCGTCATCCCTTTATATATNACCAGGTCCTCCAGTGCAACCTTGCCTTCTTTTATTTCAGCGATAACACCCTTAACAAGCTCTGCAGCTTTCTCTGGATTTTTCTCTTTAAGAATGATCTCAATAACATCCTTCTGCACCTTTTTTGCGAGTTCACACCAGTCTCCACGTCTCACTTCGAGTCCCCTGACAACGAGCCTACCATCAACACTCAACCCTGCGTACCTCTTTTTCTCAACAAAAAACACGCTGCTGTAGTACTCATCCACCTCAATCTGGATTGGAAGTTCAGACGACAGTCTGTCAACGAGTTTCTCAATTTCGGGTTTGAGTTTCTCAATGCTCAAACCGTTTTTGGACACAAATATGCTGTCTGTATCTCCATACAGAACAGTAAAACCCATTGATTCAGCAATTTCTGCCGATTTCTTTATGAAATATCTTCCCCATGCAGTCGTTGCTTCTGCACATTCTCTGCAGTACCATCTTGCAGCATTCCAGCCCATGTACCCATAGAAGGAATTGGTAAGAACTTTGAGTGTTTGCTGTTTTATGTCAAGAATCTTATATTCAGGTGTGTCGTAGTCATGTTTTTTCATTTCCTCTTTTATCAGCNTCCTGTTTTCAATGAGTTTTGTCAGNATGCGCTTAAAAAACCCATCTGGGCTTTTTCTGAACCTGTGTCCAACTTCAGGAGCAACGTAACAATCCTCGGAACATCCAACAGTATCCGGGCTTATATTAAAGGAGATCATGATTGAAGGATACATGCTCGCAAAGTCAAGACAGGCGACATTCTCATGCAAACCCTTAGCAGGTTCAAGAACGAATGCTCCCTCATAACTTTCCGCAACTTCAGGGGGATTTGGTGCAACCTCACCAAGTTTTCTCGCTTCACTGAGAAGTAACCAGTCAACCTGCTTACCGCGCCCGGTTCTGGTAACATCATCAAGAGGTAACCTGATCATCCTGGAAAGTTCGTAGTGCATCGGCAATAATTCCTGAGCTATGAGGTATGTATTAACCACATCCTGCCTCGCATAGGTCAGAACCTTTTCCCTTTCGCCTGATGTCCAGTACCTGTAGATGTCCTTTGCCTCTATATCCGCTATCTCAACCCTCGTACCGAGGTACTCGGCTATATTCTCNAGTTTCTTAATCTTAACATCGCTTATCTTCATCGCTATGTCGTAGAGGTCCACATTAAGTCTCCCCGCTATCTTTGGTCTTCCGCCTCTGAAACTGATCTCGCTTCCGTCTCTACCTATATCCAGCTTCAGTTTCCACTTTTCAGCTCTTTTTCTGATATATGGCCAGTCAAAACCATCNTGATTATAGCCAACTATTATATCAGGATCATAATCCTTTATGAAATGTACGAATTCCGCTATTATGTCCCTCTCCTTTCCCGTGATTACCTTCTCCTCCTCGTCATTCCACTTCATTGAGATTACAATAATCGGATCCTCCTCCGGATCCGCCATTCCAAAGGGTGAGAGCATCTCACAGTCAAACACAAGCATTTTGAGATCTGGATACTCCTTCCTACTCTCTCTTCTNACATTCTCGATTTTAATACTCCTCAATCGAGGTTTCAGACCTCTGCTTTCGATCTCTTTGCCTTCCACGACCAAACCATCCATACACGCCAGATCTCTGTCTATTAGGTACCGATATGCGAAGGGTATGTCCGCTTCTCTTACATCCCCGAATTTTGAAAAATACTCCCTTAATCTGGGAACGTGCTGTGGGTGAAATGCATAAACTTTGAAGGCCTCGTAACTCCTCCCAAGAATTTTAATNTCTATCTTCTCCCATGAATGAGGTTTGATAACCTCTTTCCTGGTCTCAACTGCAGCGTTTTCAATGATGTCCTCATCAACCCCAACAACATAGAAATAGGGACTGAACGACTGGTCATATGCAACAAAAATACCGTCTTCATCCTTGCACCAGAGTCTAATGACTGCTCTGCCATTCTCAGTTACATAATCAGCATCTATAAGCCAACCACTGAGCGATGTGTTCATCATGTAAATTTAATTCGATTCAATTTAAAGTTGTGGTCAGAGAGTATTTCAATCAGAAATATACTAAATTTAAATAAAATAAAAATTACTTAAATTTTGGAATTATTTCCTTGCCTATCAGTTTAATCGACTTCTTCTTGTCAGGCCCAATTGGACTTCCTGCAACAACCTGCGTAACTCCTGCTTTTGAAAGCTCATTTATCCTTTCGATTACATCGTCAGGTGTTCCACTTACGGAGAAAATATCTATCATCTCGTCCGTAACGCTCTTTGCAACCCCACCCCAGTCGCCTTTGGCAAAAGCATTGTTAAGAGCTTCTCTTACCGCATTGACCGATTCATCGCTCAGTCCATGTCTTTCNAGCACAGCAGGGGGACTTCCAGCTACGATAAAAGCCACAACTATTCGAGCAGCATTTCTCGCATTATCTCTNTTTTTATCAACACTCATNGATGCATACGCAACAGTGTCAAATNCGTCTCTACTCTTTCCTGCTGCAGAAAGACCTTCATCAATATTTTTCTTAGCCTCTTCAAAATCCTTTGGATGTGAAGCATTTATCAGAACGCCATCTCCAAGCTCTGCGGCGAGTTTAAGCATTTTTGGNCCCTGNGCACCTATATAGACCGGCACTTCGCCAGCCTTAAACCCAAGTCTCGCCCCATTAAACCTGAAAATTTCTCCATCATATTTCACGGATTTCCCCGCTATCAGCTGCCTGATTATTTCAACCGCTTCTCTCATCCTCTTTAGTGGTTTTTCCCAGGATATACCAATTCTCTCAAAAGTAACCTTATCTCCAGCTCCAATGCCAAGAACTGCTCTGCCACCACTTACCTCATTAATTGTCGCAATCGCTGAAGCGGTTAGTGCCGGGTTGATGTGATACGGGTTGGTAACTCCGGGCCCAAGTTTAATCGTTCTCGTTTTCATGGCAAGGATTGTCAGTATCGAGTACACATTCCTGTTGTTGTAGTGGTCGGTAATCCAAGTGTAATCGAATCCACTGTCCTCTGCAAGTTTGACGTAGTATTCGAGTTCATAGTACTTCATATCTGGAACAAACTCTATCCCAAACTTCATATCACCACCAAACTCAGGCGAGTTGAAGAACAAATAATCTTTTCGAAAAATGAGCGGTCAGAAATGAAAACCTTTTACATCCACATCTGACTCACCACATGGAACTATACAATACACTGAAGAGGAGATACCAGAGAGTTGAGGATGTTGCTGAGGGAAAGAAAATCAAAATGTATGTATGCGGAATCACAGCATACGACCACTCCCACATAGGCCACGCAAGGAGTGCAGTTGTTTTCGACACTCTGAGAAGGTATCTCGAATACAGAGGATTTGAGGTCGTTTATGTCCAGAACTTCACGGATGTTGATGACAAAATAATTCGAAGAGCTGTCAGTGAAGGTAAAACCCAGAAAGAAATAGCCGAGAAATTTATTGAAGAATATCTCAAGGATATAGAGGAGCTAAACGTCAGAAAAGCGGATTACCATCCGAAAGTCACAGACCACATAAATGAGATTATTGGTTTCATTGAAAAACTCGTGGAAATGGGCTTCGGATACGTGGTCGATGGAGATGTTTATTTCCACGTACCTGCTTTCAGCAGGTATGGGGAACTCTCCAGACAGTCTCTTGAGGAACTCAACAGACACAGAATAGAACCGGATGAGAGGAAAAAGGATATCAAGGACTTTGCTTTATGGAAATCAGCCAAAGAAGATGACATTAAAGCTGAAGCTGTCTTTGATTCTCCATGGGGTAAAGGAAGACCTGGATGGCACATTGAGTGTTCGGTGCTATCCTCTCATTACCTTGGAGTTCCATTCGAGATTCATGGGGGTGGCAAAGATCTAATATTTCCCCACCACGAGAACGAGAGAGCCCAGAGTTACGCACTTTTTGGGGTTGAGCCTGTCAAATTGTGGGTTCACAATGATTTTGTTACGGTGAAAGGAGAGAAAATGAGCAAAAGTCTTGGCAATATAATAAGTATTCGTGATGTAGTTGAAAAGCACGGTGGAGAGGTGCTCAGGTACTTTCTTCTTACAGCACATTACAGAAGTCCAATTGACTACAGTGAAGAAAACATCGAAAGAGCGAAAAAAGCATACGACTACCTCAAAACTGCTCTTGTAAACATGGATATGGAAATTGCAGCTCTTAAAGCTTTTGGAGACAGAGACACAGGAATTGACAATAAAAAGATAGAAAATGAGATAGATAAATTTAAGAAGAGTTTCGAAAAGGCTATGGACAACGATTTAAATACACCAAAAGCTCTTGCAGTTCTTCACAGGTTTGCTGGATTCATAAATAAAGTTATTTTCAATGCTAATCTTTTTACACTGACTCTGATTTTCGAAACCTATAGAGAACTGTGTTCACTGCTCGGATTGTTTGAAAAATACAGAAGAGTNCCTGAACTAGATGAAAAAGAGATAATGCTGATAAAAGAAAGAGAAAAAGCAAGAAAGGAAAAANATTTTGAGAAAGCCGACANGATAAGAGATANGTTTAAAGAAAAAGGTATANAGCTAATAGATACACCNCATGGAACGAGGTGGAGGTATCTGAATCCATGAACCGGCCTGGACATCTGGGTTTTGCTCTTCTGATACTCTCACCGTTGATGAAATTCACAGATGTAAACTTCGTGGTAATCACANCTCTTTTTTCACTCACACCGGATGTGGACATGATTCTGAAAATCAGACACCGAGCATACACTCACAACGTAACTTTTGGAGCTCTTCTGGCTCTCGCTTCAGCTCTAATAACCGTGTTCGTGCTGAAAGCACCTACGAAAGGTTTTGAGTATGCACTTGCAGCGTTTACAGGGGTAGCTATCCACATAATTGCAGATCTACTGACCATTCAGAAATTCGCACCACTTTATCCTTTTTCAAACAAAAAAATGTCACTCAGACTGCTCAGAAGCAACAACGCTGTCGTAAATGCCTCTCTTTTTGTACTGGGTGTATTCAGTTTCATCTTTTTCTTAACAAGATGTTTCGCTCAGGTATGGTTTTTTAATCCAGACTGAAACCAAGTTTAAAAGCCAACCTGAAAANTAGCAACCGGAGGATGATCCAAATGAGGATGGTGTTCACACTGGATGTTGGCTCTGGAACACAGGACTTCCTGTTGCTGAGCGATAAGAACATAAAAAACTGTCCTAAAATGATACTCCCCTCCCCTTCAAGAATACTTGNATCCAGAATAAGGGAATCAGAGAGAAATGTGTATTTACAAGGATACACAATGGGGGGCGGAGCAATTACATACGCTGTCAAACAACACATTCAAAAGTACAGGGTTTATGCAGATGAGAGGGCAGCTTTAACCTTCGCAGACAATCTCGAGAAGGTTAGAGAGATGGGTATTGTTGTTGGAGAACCGGATGAACCGGAAGAAACTCTTCTAAGAATTAAAACAACAGATGTGGACATGGACTTCTATTCAAAAATTCTTTACTGGATAAATTACCAGTTACCAGAAATATACGCCATAGCCGTTCAAGACCATGGATACTCGCCCCACGAAAGTAATCGGATATTCAGATTCAAAATGTTCCGAAGACTCATTGAAAAAGATTCTTCTCTCGAGAACTTTCTTTTTACAATTAAAAATATCCCTGCCGAATTTAACAGAATGAGAGATGCTGGTCAGAGCATAATGGACTTTTTTGAGCAGAGAAAGAACATAACACCAGAAATCTACGTCACTGACACTGTCTTTGCTGCAATTGCCGGTTGTGCAATTCATGCCTCGTCTTTTCCGGCACTTCTGATAAATTTCGGAAATTCACACCTCACTGCTGCTGTTTTGGATAATGACTGGCAAATCTTATCAATATTCGAGCACCATACGGGAATTTTGAAGCAAAAGGGAAAAGAAGGAATAAAAAAGACAATTGAGAATTTCATCCAGGGTAAAATTACAAACGAAGAGGTGATTGATGACGGTGGGCATGGGTGTTATGTCAGAGAAGCTGTAGATATGAAAGAGATTGGAGATGTTGTCTGCACAGGTCCGAGAAGCGATCTGTCAAGCTGGAAGGAGGTAGGCGGAGATCCGATGATAACAGGAAATTTGGGGCTGATTGCAATGCTTATAAAAAAAGATGTGGTTGGGGAAGTTAAAGAAGTTTCTGAAATTCTTTGAGTACTCCGCTCTTCTTCATTTTCAATTTTCCAGTTAGAAGTAACCACAGAGTCCTAACAAACCCGATTTGACCGGCAGTTATCTTTGTCATGGTCTCAAAGTCAGTACCTATATAAGCACAATCACCTGTATACTTGGAGTTTGTCAGAACTATTTCATCATCCTTAAATTCAACGGTTGCAGCAGCATTCTGATCAGTAAANTCCACAACAACTTTTTCACCCTTCAACTTTTGAGCTATTTTTTCCTTATCAGGTTTATCCTTTAAATTCTGTTCAATCATCTGTCCAAGAATAGCCGCCACTCCGGATTCAGGGTACACGACTTTCATGAACTTTTCTTTCCTCAAAAATATAACAATTTTTCGTTGCTCATTTAAAACTATGGAAGAAAAAATGCGACAAACAATGATAGATGAACTGTGGTTTCAAATCCCCTGAAAAATTCAGTAAACCCCAGGTATTGAGAACGAGCAGGGCACACCACACGCACATTTACCACAAACATCAGCAAANCCTATTTTAGAGTGTCTCTCAGCATTTAAAAGGCAGATTTTATAACATCTCTTTCTATCTATTGATTTTTTAGTTAATGCCCCAAATTTACACCTCTCAACGCATTTAAGACACTTTACACCACGTTTAGCAAGACAGTACTCCTTGCTTCTGGAGTTCCAGGATGGGGTGTTAAGGGGAAGATCGGTAATAACACTACCAAGCCTTCCACAACACCCCTTCTCAGTTATCAGCATTCTGTGAATGCCAAATTTTCCGATGCCTGCTATATATGCCACATGCTTGTGTGACCACTTGCTGACCAACCTCTCCTCATCAAAATTGTGTGTTGGGGGAATCACAGCCACCCTATATCCCTGAGCCTCAATGAATTGTGAAAGGGCTCTGTTAAGCTCTTGAATGAGTNTATTCGTNTCAACATAAGCTCTGGCCCATTCTTCAGAACTCCATTCCCCATCTACATTGCTAACAACAACCTCTTTCTGAAAAGGAACAAAGTAGGCAATTACACTTTTCGCATTTTCCAAGATATCTTCGGGAAGGGAATGTCCGGATATCAAATCCNTTAATTTTAAAAAAAGTGGGTCTGATGCTGAAGCAAAGCCAACAACAGGTTCTCTCCACATGGTTTTTCTGGAGTGTTCTGAACGGTNCTCCCCGACGAATTTCACAATGAAACCCTTAATTTTTTCAGTGAGTTTGGACCTCATTCACACTTAAATCGATAACGCTTCCGACACTGCACGAACACCAACATTTTGACCGCTGAATTTCTCTGTAACCATGAGAAAAGCTGGAACTATCGTTAGCGCTGAAATCAGGCTGAAAATTATTGCAACAAATGCAAGAAATCCGAAATTAGCCAGTACAGGAAATGTTGAGAATGAAAGAGCTCCGAATCCACCTGCCATTGTAAGACCAGAGGTGACAATCGCCTTTCCGGTCCTTTCAACAGTTCTCCTGACGGAATCCACCGGCGAGAGACTCATTCTCTCTTCCATATACCTCTCTGTGATGTGGATGGAGAAATCGATACCAAGTCCAAGCGTAATNGAATTCAGGGCAATTGAAACCATTGTCTGCTTGATGCCAAAAGCTACCATAAATATGTTAACGACGGCTATTGTTGTGGTTATTGCAACAAGTGGGACAACTGCCCTTCTTATTGATCGGTAAATTCCAAAAAGCAGGGATACGATTAGGACATAAGCCACCATCGTCATTAAAGACATGCTTCTGACCATGATTTCACCAATATGAGCATAGATTACAGAAAGACCTGTTATATAGTGATCGTTGTGGATTCCATAGTAACTCAGATCCTCCTCCAGATTTTTAAGCAAAATTCGCCTTTTATCCTGTGTCTCGGCAGTTGTATAAAGGTAAACAGCCATCTGATCTCCTGAAACATACCTCTTGAGCTGCTCAGCAGGGATTCTACTCATAACCATCGCAAGCTCGGCATCGTTCTCAGGTAATCTGCCAAGAAATTCTTTAATCAGAGAGGAAAGTGAATCGTATCTGTACACCATGTCCTCTTTCTGAAGAATGTAAGCCGAGACTTCGTCAATCTTCTCGAGAGTGTAGGCATTGATCTCATCTGCTGTGAAGACAATGGTGTATATGTACTGCGCACCCATCGCTCTTTCAAGTTCGTTATATCTCACAAGAGCCGGCAGATCCTGAGGGGCATATTTTCTCAGATCGGTTTCAAGCTTTACCTGAGTACTGGCATACGCCCCGGTTATCATCAGGAGCAGAGCTATTGCAAGGATCTTCTTCGGATTGGANGTGGTTATTCCCGAAACAACAACAAGAGCTTTCTCAAGAATTCCTATTCTTCTCTCATCTGGTTTTATTTTTACGGACTTCTCATCTTCTTCACCANTTCTTCTGTCCATCAGTTTAAGCGAGGCTGGGAGAAATGTTATTGAGAGGAAGTAAGCCACCACAAGACCGAGAGACATCAGAGTACCAAACCAGAAAAGAGTTGGTAAACGTGGTGCTGCCATCGACATAAAACCGATAATTGTTGTGAGCATAGCCATAACAACGGCGAGACCGGTTCTTGATACCGCAAGCGATACAGACTCACTTCTCCCCTTTCCCTCCATTCTCTCCTCTTCATATCTATTCTGAATTTGAGCAGCATACTCGATTGCAAGTCCAATCAGAATCGGTAGCGTTGCAGAGAGGTTGTCTGTCATCCTTATTCCCAGTACTGGCATTATGCCTNTTATTGTCACCACACTCATCAGAGAAATAACGAGAGGCATGAATGCTGTGTACTTTTTCCTAACAGCACCACTGAAAGTCAAGAAGAGGATAGCAATCATCAGAAAGATTGAAAATGACGTTGTTCNGCGGATATCTTTCGATACAGCCTTTGTTATCTGATAACTGACAACCGGCCCACCTGTGGCTTCAACTGTAACACCCGCAGGACGGGGAACCATATCGAGCACACTTTCGATCTCCTTTGCAACTTCCATCTGTTTATCTCTATCCGTAACCTCAATTTGAATGGATATTAAAGCAAATGATGGTTTGGGAATGAGGGATGATGCGTAAAGACTGGTTAGTCTTTTCAGAATCAGTTCATCTGTTGGGAGACTTCCATAAACTTCTCTTATAATTGAAGCGGGAGAAACGGTAGAGCCAACTCCATCTATTCTCTCCAGACTCTCCTGGAGTCTGAGCATGTATTCGTAAACCTCTCTGTTAACGACGTTGTCTCCTTTAACAAATACAAAGGAGTTTTCCGGAGCCAGACCAAAATCTTTTGAATACAATTGAGACTGAATATAAACCCTGTCACCAGGTGGAAAATTCTCGCTGAAATGTGCAGAACCAAATTTAAGATTAGATGATGAAACAAAAGCAAGAAAAACAAAAAAAGCGACTATTAAAACCACTAACCCAGATTTTGCAGCAACAACCCTCCCGGTTTTTTCCATCAATTCTTCAAACATTAGCGTCTTCTCCTCCAGATAGCAATAGCAATTCCCACAAGAACTATGATTAGCAGAATCGCCAGTGCAGTCTTCGGAATTTGTGGCTGAACAACCTCTATCGTTGCCTTGACNGGCTCACTTATAACCCATTCTCCCTCAGGATCTTTATACTTGACCTCNAGGTTGAGCCCATATACCTTTGGTGTTGCATCGCTTTCCGCCTTTATCTGGAATTTAACCACAGCACTCTGACCTGGAGCAAGAGTTCCAATATATGCAGTATCATCCGCTGAAGTGAATGGATCAATGATGCTCAAGCGAGCGGTAGCTTCGTGTATTGTGAACTGACCTGTATTTGTGATTGTAAAATTCACGATCTTTGTCTGTCCAGCAGGGATTTTGGGTGTTCCACTAACGGCAAATGTCATTTTTGGATTAACTGTTATCCCAATTCTAACNGGGTCACTCTGAATATACTCATCATATGACTTGTACTTGAGGTACAGTTGTGCCGGGTATGTTACGGCTTTCGCTTCATCGGAGGCTTTGATCTTGAAGGATGNTGTGTATACTTCACCTGCTTTGATATCTCCAAGATAGTACTCTGAACTTAAAACGGTCAGAGGGGGATTGGCAGTAAGAAGAACGCTGACNTCACTCATGTCCTGAGAGGGTTTGAGGGTTACAGTCACATCACCCTTTGCATTGACAAAAACGTTGCTTTTTACATTTTCAACGTAAATGGATGGAGCTGGTGCAACATACACTCCAAATGGAACGCTGTCCGTTGATTTTAGATTACCATATTCGTCGAGATAACTTGCCTTCAATTTGAGGGTATAGTTCCCCTCATCTTTGACATTAACTTTAAGGTAAAAGATGGCTTTAGCTTTATCTCCCGGTTTTAGATCACCCACATAGTAGGATGCACCAGCCAGTGAAGGTGCTGCTGATGGAATAGATGTCATGGAAGGCATTGACGCAGACGGGTACATAGGATACATCCCCTGAGAGGCTGGAGGTACCATTCCCGCTTGAATACCCATCATCGGTGTGGATGAAACAGGAGAGACTTCGAAGCCCGTTGGCACTTCAAGTGAGATGTAAGCATTTTTGGCTGTTTTCTCCCCTACATTCGTCACTTCTACCTCAATTTTCCCCTTTCCCTTTGCTATCAAATTTTCGGTCCTGACATCAATAATTCTGAGTTCCACGTCTTTTTTCTCGACGTAAACGCCTATATCTATGCTATCTGTCTCCTCCTGATACTCAAGGGAGTACTCCTTTGCAAGCTGTTTGTATTCGTAGGTGAGAGTGGCATTGGGGACGTCTCCACCAGTTATGGATATCTGAGTTGGAAAAGCGGGAATTGGACTGCGAGTTGGATCAAGAGGATCGTAAAGTAGTGGGTTCGGATTGTAGAGGGGCTCAAACTTCTCAAGAGAATCTATTATATTGTAGGTCACCTTAAGACTCAGTTCATGTTCACCCGTAACAGCATCATCATCCACCTTGAGCATGAATTGAAGAGTTACGGGTTGCATTGGAGGTAACGCTGGAAGTTCAATTTCTGGGGTTTTGACCTCTATATATTCATTGCCCTCGAGTTCAAATTTGACATTGTAAGCTGTAAACAACATGTTTTCATCCCGAGAGAAGAACATGGCCTCTTCGGTAGTATCGTACTTGACCTCCTCTCTTCTCGCATCGTTGTAAACAGAGATAACTACAATTACATTGTCACCCCTCTTGATGTGATTCGTACTTACAGGTTGTTTTGTTAGAGGATCCAGAACATAAATTCCCGATACCACTATTTCCGGCTTCTCTTCGTACTCAAGTGCTGAAACTGTCTGCAGCACTACNAGAAAAACCACAAGCAGAGTTATCATCAGTCGCATAGAGATCACCTCTGTCGTAGTTGCCCAAACGAAACATTATTTATACTTTGCGATTAAACACGATTGATGAAAATAGTGGAAGTTCTGAAATCCNTGGGACTTAGTGAATATGAGTCCAAAGCTTTGATAGCCCTTCTATCGAAAGGTGCTCTGACCGCCAAAGAAGTTGCCGAGGTCAGCAATATACCAAGAACTTCAGTTTACGATGTCATGAACTCTCTACTTTNGAAGGGTTTCATACAGGCTTCAGGAAAACCTTTGAGATTCAAGGCGCTGAATTCTGAGGAGATAATATCCATTTTATCCAAAAAGTATTCTGAAAGCATCGAGTATCTGAAAAAAGAGCTTCCAAAATTTGAGAGTGTTAACCAGGAAATTGACGAGATAGTAGCCTACAGAGGAGATGCTGTTTTAAACAAACTTCGGGAACTGGTCATGAACTCTCGAAAAGAGATCATAGCAGTTTTGTCCTACATGACAGACGAACTAAAGGAGATTCTAAAAAAAGCAAAATGTAAAGTTGTGGTCATGGCATCCAACGCCAGTGAATTTGATGGGAGGAATGCAGTAAAGTACGAGTTTAAAAGGAAAGAGGAAGTGAAGGAGAGCTTCAAAAATCTCTGTCACGGCATGATAATCTTCGATGGAGAAGTAATTATGATAATCTTTCTGGGAAACATTAAAATTGGAATAATGAGCGAGAGCAGAGCTCTTCTGGAGTTCTCCTCGATGTTAATCACACCACTTCTAAATTTATTTAAAGCCAGTCATGATGCTGGTGAAAGATGAAGAGACAAAAAGAGGAGGTTGCAAAAAAGGTTAGAGAATGGCTTGTTGAGGATGGCTTATACAAAGATAAAGTTACCGACGAGAATGCTGATTTCCACTTCCTTGCTGAGATTCCCCCAAATTCAAGGCAGTTTATAGACGTTGTCTTTCCGAAAAATAGAGACGACATGATAGTTATCGCATCAGGTGTGAGACTCGCAGATGAGCACTACAGTGCACTGATGTCCCTGAGCAGTGAAAGAAGAGAAGAACTTCTTTGGGATATTCGGTTTAAACTGCTTTTCCTTGAAACAGGATTTCAAATTGTTCCTGGAGTTCAGGATCCACGTATTTTTCAGTTTACCAGAGAATTATACTTTGATGGTCTTAACAAAAACGTGTTCATGGACGCTTTGAAACAGATTTACCGCTGCAAACTGTTCATCGTATGGACAATGCAGAAACTGTTTGGAGGGNGNGGAGAAGAGATTCACTCTATGTACCGATGAAACAAAGTTTTAAAAATATCTGAAGGCTCACAATTCTCCATTTCTCACCAGCTCAAGTGGAATAAGCTTTCTGTGCAGAGCTGTCGAAACGAGAACTCCACTGCATCCTACATCTTTGGCATATTCTAAATCCTCCAAACTTCCTATGCCCCCACCAAGAAGAACAGGGTGATCGGATTTATCAATAACTTTCTCAAGGAGATCAAATCTCGGTTTTAAGGAACCGACATTTCTCAACGTTAGTAAAATAAGACCATCAGGTGATAGAGAATTCACGAATTCCACAACATCACCCCAGGTTTTGAAACTTCCGGAGGCATCGAGGATCCCGTCAGCTATGTCAAGGCTGATATAATAACTACCTATTCTTTCCTCACTCCTTATAAGAGTTCTCAGATCAAAAGTTTCTGTTGGAATAACCGGCTTGAACTTTCCACTGCCAAAAGACGAAGCTATCTGGTAGACCTCACTGATCTTCCTAAAACCCAGATCAGCAATTAGCANCTCTACTTTACTGAAAAGTGACGAAACAACTCCGAGATTATCTCCCCTGCCCATTATTCTGTCAAGATCAGCAACATATAGAAATCGTGGCTTTACTTCCTCCACCACCGTCAGTGGATCACTTGTGCTCACCAGCAGACTTTTTTCTCCAACTGGTCTGTACATTTCTCTTTTACCTCTCTCCGCAGCCACAACGATTCCCGACATTAGATCCATAACGAAAAAAATTCGCATAGAGAGTGTAGGATGAGAGCTATAAAAAAGAAACGATTAAATAAACTTCTGATTACGCGATGCGGGTGATAAAATGGTTGTGAAAGTTGGAGTTTTGAAGATGGGAGCAATAGGAACCGCTCTACTTCTGGAATACCTTCTGGACGAGAGAGCGGATAGAGAAGATATTGAGGTCAGGGTCGTAACAAGTGGGGCTAAGATGCAACCTGAAGAGGCCGTGGTTGCAGAAAAACTGAAGGAATTTGATCCCGATCTTATCATCGTGGTCTCACCNAACGCTGCCTTACCAGGACCAAAGGCAGCAAGGGAGGCTTTTGAAGGAAAACCGGTTATTGTTATCAGTGATGCACCGGCAAAGAAGGCAAAGGATGAACTGAAAGAGAAGGGATTCGGTTACATATTCATAAACGCAGATTCGATGATCGGAGCAAGGAGAGAATTCCTGGATCCAACAGAAATGGCTCTCTTCAACGCAGACGTTGTGAAAGTTCTCGCAGCAACAGGAGCATTCAGACTGGTTCAGGAAGCTATTGATAAAGTTATTGGAGACATTAAAGCTGGAAAAGACCCAGAACTGCCGCAGGTGGTTGTTACCGCAGAAAGAGCTGTCGAAGCAGGAAAATTCAGCAACCCTTACGCAAAAGCAAANGCGATGGCAGCCTTCTACATAGCTGAAAAAGTGGCAGACATCGATGTTAAGGGATGCTTCATAGAAAAGGATCCAGAGAAGTACATACCTCTTGTTGCTTCTGCACATGAGATGATGAGAATTGCTGCAATCTTGGCAGATCAGGCCAGGGAAATCGAGAAAGACAACAACAGCGTATACAGAAACCCACACGCAAGAGATGGCAAGATACTCTCAAAGACTGAATTGATGGCAAAACCAGAGTAAATTTTTAGATTTTCCTTAAATTTATTTTTCAAGTTTATATCAATGCATTGAGTGTCTGATTATGGATCTAACTAATGGGAAAACAATAAGTTTGTCGAAAACAAATAATTATTGTGAAAACTTACAATTGCTCAACCTGTGAAAGAGAGTTGGAAGAAAGGGAGATCAGGTACTGCTCCATCTGTAAGACCATTCTTTGCATTGATTGTGTCAGATATGTTGGAATAAGAAGAAAAACTATTTACAGAGAGTATGAGGACACAATCCCTGTCTGCAACAATTGTTTCCCAAAAATAAGGGTAAGAGGTAAACTCGCTAAAATTCTCGATGAAGTTTTCGGCAATATCTGATGAGTTACTCTGCAGGCACAAACTTTGTTCCGTAGTATATTATTCCCTCTTCTCCATCTTCTCCGTATTTTCTAAATGCTTTTCTAACTCTCATCCCGATTCTGATTNGATCGGGTTCGCAGGCAAGCTGTGATACTATTCTTGCACCGTTATCCAGCTCTATGAGGGCCACGGCATAAGGGGTTTTCATTCCGTTACCCTCGTGCACGATGGAGTAGCTGATGACCGTGCCCTCTTCCTGCACCTCAGCTTTTCTCATTCTGCTCTTTCTCCTGCAAACAGGACAGAGGTTTCTTGGAGGATAGTAATAGTTACCGCAATTCTCACAGTAGCTTCCAGTAAGGTCATATCTGTGCTTGATTTTCCTCCAGAATCTCGGAACCATACCAATCACCTTCCAAATATCGTAACCACCGCAGTTGCCCCACTCCCTCCTATATTGAGCGCAAGTCCCTTTTCAGCTTCCACCTGCCTTTTTCCTGCTTCACCTCTGAGCTGAAGGGTTATCTCATAAGCCTGTCTCACACCTGTAGCACCGACTGCATGTCCGCAGGCTTTCAGACCTCCTGAGGGATTCACGGGGAGGTCACCATCAAGCTCTGTAACACCTTCTCTGATTAGTCTGGCACCCTCTCCTTTTTCTGCAAACCCAAGGTCTTCATAAGCCATGATCTCCGCTATCGTAAAGGAATCATGTACTTCAACCACGTTAATCTCGCTGACTTCAACTCTGGCAAATCTGTATGCATCCTCTGCTGCTTTAACAACAGACCTCATTCTCAGAATGTCCTTTCTGTTCTGTATCGCCAGATAGTCACTTGCCTGTGTGCAGGCTTCGATGTAAACCGGTGTATCTGTTATCTTTTTAGCAATACTTTCTTCAGCCAGTATCACAGCTGCTGCTCCATCACTGACACTGGCACAGTCCAGCAATTTAAGTGGTTCAGCAACATAAGGAGAGTTCAGAACATCATCGACCCTTATCTCCCTCCTGTACTGAGCCTTTGGATTGTTGACAGCATTTCTGTGATTTTTAACACTGACAAGGGCAAGATCCTCTTCAGTAGTACCAAACTCCTTCATGTGAAGCCTTGCAATTATTGCGAAGATTGCTGGCAGATTTGCTCCCACGAAGTTCTCCCACTCCTGATCTGCAGCAGAAGACAGAATGTCCATCGGATCACCGACGTCTGTTACTTTTTCAGCCCCGGCAGCGATCACAATGTCGTGCAAACCAGATGCCACAGCCATGTATGCCTGCCTGAGAGCTAATCCGCCACTCGCATCCGCAGCCTCAACCCTTGTTGCCGGAATTGCAAATTCCGCAAGACCAGAGTAATCTGCTATTAGTGATGCTATGTGCTCCTGTCCGATGTACTTCCCTCCACTCATGTTTCCCACATAGAGAGCTTCTATCTCCTTTCCCTCCAAATCTGCATCCTGCAGGGCTTCGATTCCGGCTTCAAGTACTATGTCGCGAAACCCGGCATCCCATAGTTCCCCAAATCTGCTGCACCCAATTCCAACAATTGCAACGCGCCTCATACCTTTATCTTCCTCCTGTGCTTAAGATACAATCCATAATCAATGTAAATACGTCCATTTTCTATTTTATCCCATACAGCCGGTTTTCTTGGAAANTCCTCTATTATATCGGTGACTCTAATAGCAAATGCATCACTGCCCGCTCCTGAACCAAAAGAAACCATCAATATTCTCTCATCTGGCTTTGCCACATCAAGAACAGCACATAACCCAATAAGCGATGATCCNGAATAAGTATTCCCAATNTATCTCACAACAAGACCCTGATTCAGTTTCTCGCCGCTTATTCCCAGCATNTTTGCCGCTCTGAGTGGAAACTTGGCGTTGGGCTGATGAAACACTGCATAATCGAAATCCTCAGCGTCATAACCATATTTTTCCATTAAACCTTCCGCAGCGCTCACAACATGCCGGAAATAAGCGGGTAAGCCCGTAAAACGTCCACCATGACTTGGATATGGTTGAAGGTCTCTCCTCCAGAAATCAGGTGTATCAGAGGAGTACGAATAAGTTGCTTCTATTTCTGCTATTGGGTCGTCTCCAATTATGAAGGCCGCACCACCAGCAGCAGCGGCATATTCCAGAGCATCACCAGGCTTGGCCTGGCTTGTGTCTGCTCCAATTGCAAGTCCATATCCTATCATACCTGCCCGCACCATTCCCATGCATATCTGAATCGCCGCCGTACCAGCCTTACAGGCAAACTCAAGGTCTGCAGCAAAGTATTCGTTCCCAATACCAAGAGCTTCGCCAACAATTGTTGATGTGGGCTTAACAGCGTATGGATGGCTTTCTGATCCAACAAAAACTGCTCCTATCTGTGCAGGTTCAATGTGTGATCTTTTCAGTGCTTCTCTTGCAGCCTCGACAGCGATTGTAGCTGTGTCCTCATCCACATCAGGAACAGATTTTTCATAAACTCCGAGGCCACCCTTAATTGCCTCTGCGCTCTCCCCCCATACCCTCGCTATCTCCTCAATCCTGATCCGGTATTTTGGAATGCACGTCCCATAAGATACTATTCCAGTCATGCAAAATTCCTCCTCAAACGTTTAACAATCTCATCAACACTTAGAGAAGTCACAAGAAGTGGAATTCTCTCAATTTCTGCAATTTTTTTAGCTATCATGTCCACTTTCGCTGGCATGATTCCGTGGAGAACCACCGCAGCAGGCTTTAAATTTGACACCCTGACTGCAACCATGGGAGATCTGCCTGTTGTGACACCAATGAATATCATTGCCCTTTCACTCGTAAAACCATAGAGTCTGTAAAAATCATATGCATTCATGTAAAGAATAGCCTTTATACTATCAATCACTGTATGACCATACACACTTCTTCCGAAATCGTTGAGAGGTGTCCCCTCTATAACAGAACAGAATTCATCGCACCCCACACCTCTCTTATACTCCACAATATCAACAATAGCACCAGAATCCACACCCACNAGGTTCCTGAACTTTGAAATCACTTCATATCCCCTATCACTGTCTATTTCCAGCAGAGCACTGATGAATCTTCTGACAAATTGAACCCCGGGAGTTCGCCTCCCTCCCTCGTAATCACTGACAACGGACGGCGTAACGCCCGTTCTTCTTGCTACTTCCGTCTGCGTCGCATTGAAAAGCAGTCTCCACTTTCTCATCGCTTTCCCCGGATTTTCTGAAAAAACGATGTCACCAGAAATTCTGTCAGCGACTGCCTTCAGTTCCTCAGTGAAAATCGCTGAATCCGATTTCTCCATGCAATTTATTAACCCAACAGGACATATATAAATTTAACGGATAGCCGAATATTTATTCGACTTTTGACGATGGCACGTAGATGCAGCAGGGTTCAGCTTCCAGATAATCTCCAGTCAATGCGTAGGCTCTTGCTCTGCTCCCACCACATATGAAGCGGTACTCACATATCCCACATTTACCTTTCAGCTTATTCGGATCTTGGAGCTCTCTGAAAATCCGNGAATTCAGATATATATCACGAATCTCCCTCCTCCTCACATTCCCGGTTGCTAAAGGAAGAAAACCGCTGGGATACACTTCTCCCACATGACTTATGAATAACATACCTCTCCCATCTGTAATCCCTGATGCCCTCCTTATACCATCGCTGAGACTTCTACCATGAAATCCGGCTACAATTCTATCATCTTTTCTCTCTTCATTTGATTTCAGTTTTTCAAGCTCTGGTAGAGATCTCATCAATTCTCGATAAAGTTCGCCAACTTCAGGCATCTCTCCCCTGTCACGCATAGCCTCTATCCTCCTCAAATGCGTGGCTGCTGAACTTTTAATATTCAACCCAGTTCTTTTGCTTAAATCATAGAGCCAGCAAAGGATGTCTTCAAACTGCTGAGGAGATGGCATCATGTCAACTCTGGCTCTACCTGTGGGAACCAGAAAGAATACATCCCACATCACCGCATCAGTTTTTATACACAGTGATGCTATCTNTGGCAGCTCGCTGATATTTTCTCTCGTTACCGTCGTGTTCACCTGAAATGGTATTCCAAGATCTTTTGCCACTTCAATTACATCAAGACTCATCCTGAAAGTCCCTCTCACCCCTCTGAACCTGTCATGACTTTCTTCGCTTCCTCCATCAATACTCACAGCAATTCTTGCAACACCTGCCTTTTTCAGCTCTGCAAGTTTTTCTTCGCTTGCCAGCTCAGTTCCACTGAATGCTATTGCAACCCTGAATCCATTTCTTGACGCATGCTTGATTACATCAACAAGATCTTCCCTCATCAGGGGATCTCCGCCTGTAAACACAATGAGAGGTTTTGTTTCAAATTCAGAAAGCTGTTGGATCACTTCGAAGCATTCATCTGTTGTCAGCTCTTTCGGATGTCGTTTTTTCATGGCTTTTGCCCTGCAATGCTTGCATGCAAGCATACACGCTCTCGTTAGCTCCCAGAAAATTATGAAAGGAGAGGCGTACCTAACTCCACGTACACTTCTCTTATGCATATGAGCATGCGAGGTACTCTGCTCTTTCTGACTTTCCCTGTCCATGTCTGGATTCATGTCTGGATTCACAACAAAGTGTATTAAAACTGCACCCCCTAAAAGCTTAGGCTTTAAAATATTGACATCGAAAAAATGAAGCGCTGAACAAGAAAAAAATTGTAAACAGTCAACCGTACTGACTTTCAATGGAGACCATAGAAGTCAAAAACCTGGTCAAGGTATTCAACGGAGTAAGAGCGGTCGATGACATAAGCTTTGATGTCAGCGAGGGTGAGATATTTGGTCTTCTCGGTCCAAATGGAGCGGGAAAGACGACAACCACTTTAATTCTTGCAACGCTTCTCAAACCAACATCCGGTGAAGCCCGTGTTGCCGGTTACGATGTCGCAAAAGAACCGGCTAAAGTAAGAAGACATATAGGAGTAGTTTTTCAGGAAACCACCCTCGATCTGGATCTTACTGCACGAGAGAATCTTGACTTCCACGCACGTCTTTATGGTTTAAGCAAACTCGAGAGAGAACGCAGAATAAGGGAAGCTTTGGAACTTGTTGACTTACATGACAAGGCAGACGTTGTCGTTAAAAAGTTCAGTGGGGGTATGAAGCGAAAACTTGAAATTGCACGTGGACTGATTCACTTTCCAGCAGTTCTATTTCTGGATGAACCAACAACCGGGCTTGACGCTCATACCCGGAGACGAATTTGGAAGTATATCCTTGATGCGAAAGGTGATACAACAGTTGTACTAACAACCCACTACATTGAAGAGGCAGAGAAACTCTGCGACAGAGTTGCAGTGATGAATAGGGGCAGAATAATAGCTCTTGACAAACCGGGAAATCTCATCAAAGCTGTTGGAAGAGACGTGATAATACTCGAAGGTGAGAACCTTGAAAAACTTGCAGAGAAAATCGATTTTAGATTTGCACTTGAAGGAGACAAAATGAGAATTTACGTAGAAAGAGGTGACGAAATCCTACCCGAAATTATCGAGCTCTCTTCTTCAGTTGGAACGAAAATTCGCTCTGCAATTATTCGAAGACCATCTCTCGAAGACGTGTTCATTCAGTTAACGGTCAGACCTGTCAGGCAATAATTAAAGCTTAAAAAGCTGGGCACTGAAGTGTAGAAAAGCTCCATCTTAAATAACAAACTTTAAATCACAGCCAGCGAGTTATGGCTGGTGATTAGTATGAAGGTGAATGGTGTCGAGGTTGAGGAAACTTTTGCTGAAGCCTTTGACATAAAAATTGCAAGAGTTCTGATAACGGGCTACGACTACTACTGGGCTTGGGTAGCTGCCAATGAAGCCACAGGATTCGGTACATCAGTCATAATGTGTCCAGCAGAAGCAGGAATT
>Ga0180908_1002_pt1 | contig 38872 bp, 39 predicted proteins | sample Deesub1362A_J573_FD_124169 | JGI IMG/M metagenome (GOLD analysis project Ga0180908, IMG submission 124169) | Archaeoglobus sp. JdFR-41 | reverse complement strand
CTCCTGCGCAGTCATCGACAGTCCGGGCTACTACATCCTAACTCAAGATATAATTGATAGCAGTGCAGAGATATGCATAAACATTACATCAAACGATGTAGTCTTTGATGGAAATGGGCATACAATTGATGGTGTTGGTTCAGGTTGGGGTATTTACGCCAAATCAGTGACAAACGTTACAGTAAAAAACACTAATGTAACGGACTGGAATTTGGGTATTTACTATAATGACGTTCAGAATGGAAGAATTGAAGATAATAACCTCTATTCGAACAATGAAGGTATCTTGCTGTACAATTCAAGCAGTAACACGATAACTAGCAACAATTTAGCGAATAAGTGGGGAGGTATCATCCTGGATCACTCAAGCAGCAACACCATAGGCAGCAACAATTTTGAAAATGATGGTTTAATAATTTTTTATTCGTATCAAAACACTGTGGAAAACAACATCGTCAATCAAAAACCTCTCGTTTATCTGGAAAATGTGCAAAACGTGAAGATTAGCGATGCAGGGCAGGTTATACTTGTGAACTGTGAAAACATTAGTGTTGAGAGACTTAACATCTCAAACACGGATTTTGGAATTGAACTGTGGAGAACAAATGAGAGTAGAATAGAGAACAACATCATAACCAACAACATTGAGGGTATATTTTTAGCTTACTCGAAAAGTAATATAATTATGAGTAACAACATTTCATCGAACTATGATGGCATCAGTTCTGGTTACTCAAGTAATAACACGATAATAAACAATATACTCTCTAACAACAGTTATGGTGTCTCTTTGTACCGATCTACTTCTAACATTATAGAAAGCAACGCAATCTTAGGAAATGGTGATGGTATCCACATCGCATATTCAAGCAGCAATACAATAACTAACAACACAATCTTGAACAATGATTACGGTATCAAAATCTCTTATCTTTATTACACAAGCAGTCAGGTCTTAGCTAACGATTTAGCTTCAGGGAGCTATATCTGGATCGGATATTGGAAATCATGCGAGAGTCAGTTTGTGAGTGACACGACAAATGAAGTTGGTAGCAGGGCATGTTTTAGCTTCTGGGATGAGTCGCTGAGAACATTAAACACTGCTATTTCCAGCTATACGGGAAACCTCATCTACAACAATTACTTCAACAACACAAACAATTTCGAGTTCTATGGGGAGCTATTGCAAAATACTTGGAACATAACAAAAACCCTAAGTAAGAACGTAATCGGAGGACCATATCTGGGGGGAAACTTCTGGGCCAAGCCTGATGGAACGGGCTTCAGTCAGACTTGCGAGGATAATAATAAAGATGGAATCTGCGACAATGCTTACCAACTCAATGCTAATAATACGGACTATCTTCCTCTCACATTCTACACAACAAAGATGGGTGATATCGACAATGATGGCGATGTTGACTTCAACGATTTAATCGGAACTCTGAATCTGATCTTAACTGGTGGTTACAGCGCAGCAGCAGACATTGATGGCAATGGCGATATAGATTTCAACGACTTAATCGGAGTGCTAAACATAATTCTAGCCTCGTGAAGTTAAACTGGTTCGATTAGTTTATTTTATTTTTCATTTGATTAAATGAAGAATTAAGTAATCGCCCATCCTATTTTTGGTTATGACAAGACCTCCTGATCCGGTGAGAGTGAGGTGTCCTCGATGCAAACTTGGTATGAGGATTTCTTTTATCTCTCAATAACCTAACGCTTGAACCATGGTTAACGGAAGAGGAGATAGAGAGAATGGCTACATGAAATGTCCCAATTGCGGGAGGGAAGTATGGATGACCTTCTAATTGTCGAATCTCCTGATCCCAGTGGGTGATGTTCGGGGGAGGGCACATCTCGTCTCTGCAAAAACTGTAGAAGGTTCAGAAGGAAGATAAAGATCGAGCTGATTAAGAGGTAAATTTCGAAACTCCTATTTTTAATCTCGGCTAATAATTTTGTTTACTTCAGGTTTTGCTAATAGATGTCATTAGTTTATATAAATAAAATCGAGGTGAAAAATGAAGAAGAGAAACGAATGTGTATATCGATGTAGAGTTGTTGGAGTGGGAGAAGAATGAAAAGCTGAATTTGTCCCGTTTGGAAGAAGCAATAAAAAGCGTTAAAAACGGAAATCAGCTGGCAGAGCGGGTGACTTGTAATCACCAGGTCGCGGGTTCAAATCCCGCCGGCGGCTTTTGAAATTTAATTTGAATCCCAAAGCTGATAGTTTTCTTTTCTTTCTCTATTTAGATGAATAGGATTTATATTGCTGAGAATTATTTCCATGTTCTCTTTAAAAATTCTCTAATGGTCTCGGATTCAAGCCAGCCCTTATCAAAGCTCTCGATAACCTCTTCTATTCTTTTAACCTGAATTCCCAGCTTCTGCGCCAGTTTCTGGTCTTCGACCATCGTTTCAATGTAACCGGAGATGGCTGCCAGCGGATTTCTGAGATGATCTACGAGTACAGCGAATTTTTCTATATTCTCTTCTATTTGCTCGAATGCTCTTTTTCGCATCTCAAACAATATGGCTTCATGAAGTGCAATGGAGAGCTGTGAGGAAATCTCGTCTATGAGATGAGAGACTTCCATAAATGCTTCNGGCTTTCTTGAAAACAGACACAGAATTCCAATGAATTCTTGTCTGGCAATTAAAGGTATATGGAGGTATGATCTCATACCCAGTTTAAGCATCTCCTTTTCAGTCTCTGTGAGATCGTTCTGCATTAAAAGATCGCTAATTCCTATAATTTCTCCTTTCATAAGAAGACCAAAGTCACGGATGTTGGAGGGAGAGAGAATATCACATTTTCTGAAGTTAGGTGTTGCTGCCATCAGCTCCAGTACCATTTTTTCAGCATTATATTCAAAAAGTGCAGCTCCGTCCGCTCCTGTCAGCTCCAGAAGCTCTTCCAGTGCCACATTTGATAGCTCTTTTAAAGACTTGCCTGCAAGCAAACCTTTGTCAATCTCGTGTAGGACNTTGAGTCTCAGGAACATCTCCTCAATTTTCTTTTCATACTCCTTCCTCTTTGTTACGTCCCTGATAATGCTGAGAAAACCATAAGGTCTTCCTTCTCTCTCAACAAGAACGGATGAAATCTCAATCCATTTTATCTGGCCGTCAACTCTTATTTTTGCTTCAAGAAATGATTTCTCTCCCTGCANTCCTCTGTAGAATTGTTCAATGAAAAACGGAAGATCCTCCTCATCAATTACGCCAAGTTCTGTAAATTTCTTTCCGATAACCTCCTCTTTTTTCTTGTTGGCAAGTTTCAGTGCAGCTTCATTGCAATCAATGATCCTCATGTCTATTCCAGAGAGGACTATTGCATCGAGTGAGTTCTCAAATATCATCCGATATTTCTCCTCACTTTCCACCATTGCACGTTCTGCTTTTCTGAGTTCAGACACATCCATAATAGAAACTATAGTTTTGGTTGTTTCTGGAATGAGTGTCACATTCAAAAGGAGACGTCTTTTNCTACCTTTACCATCTAAAATTGATATTTCATAACTCCTGGGCGCAAGAGAAGGATCGATCATTCTGAGTTTGTGATATCGCAGAATTCTCTCCAGATCATCTTTCGAAACAAATTTCTGCCAACCTTTCCCGATTATTTCGTCTCTCGTTGCTGCAAAAATATTTTCAGCTTCGCTGTTAAGATATGTTATATCGAGGTCTTTTTCCACGATCATTACAGCAGTCCCGGTGTGCTGAAGGATGATCTTCTGAAANTCCTCTTCCCTCTTCTTTTTGAGAACTTTTTGAAGCTGGGATAACAGGATAACCACAAACTCAGCATCCTCCTTAGAATATCCTCCATCTCTGTTTCCAAGTATCAACACGAATTTTCGTTCGCCTTCAAGAACCGGGATTACCATGTAGTTCAGCAGATCGATATGACCGGGCGGGGGTGAATTCTCCTGCTCTGACGGTTTGTTTATGATAACTACCTGCTTTTTTCTGATAGCTTCAATCCAAGTTTTTAGAAGAATATGGGATTCATGCTCAATACATTTGTCTTTGAAGCCCGAGCAAGCTTTTATTTTGACATTCTTATTGTAGATCTCTCCGAAGATCCCAAAGTTACTTCCCGTTAATCTGACAACTTCATTAAGAGCTCTGGAAATAATTTCACATTCGTCCATCTCTGAGACAGCCAGATTCAGTAGGTAACTTTCTGCATTTTTCATTTTCTCGTAGTACTGTTTCTCTCTTAGAAAGGCAATTTTGCGAGAGAGGTTTAACGCAAGATTTTTCAGGTTTCTGATTTCTGCTTTATTTGGAACTTTTCTTGATACACAAACACAAAAGACTCCATACAGGTTGTTGTTGTATATCAGTGGAATGGAAACTATTGATGCATGTTTTCCACGAATTTCGTGGCTGACAATTTCTTGTTTCTCCACACTCTTGTTTGCTGCAGCTTCAATTTCACTCTTCAGGTCAGTTTCTTCAACACCTGAGTGTGCGGCAATTCTCAGACTGTTATCAGGCATTTTGAGCCAGATTACAGTGTAGAGAAACGTTCTTTCCTGCGATATTATCTTGCACAGTTCTTCAATCATTTCTTTTTCACTCTCGGAGCGTATTAATAGATCGCTCGCATTCTGAAGAACGATGTTAAATCCTCGTTTTTTAGAAATTCGCCTACCTTTCAGCATTGTAACATCTCATAACAGGATTAATGAACCAGAATTACTGCAATCAAAAATTTTGTAGGTAGTATTGCTCAGAAGAAGCTTCATTGNACCTGGATTAAGATTTAAGGAAATTTCACTTAAATTTCTACTAACCTGACTTCCGTACATACATCTACCTCATTATCATGTGATTGTAAAAACCATCTCTAAAATTTTTAATAATATTTTCGGTTACTGGCATGTGTTGCCTCAATGCAAAGCAAAACTTGTGTACATTAAATGAAAAATAGCTTTTTTAAGGATGTGTGCTTCAGAGACTTCTTATTTCACAATCTGGGTTCGTCTCTGCAGTTCTGGTTAAGGGAGAACAAAGTAATATAAACTATCAACCTTATCTCACACAGGTGACAAAATGAGACACGTAAAGAGGATAAGTGATAGTGTTTACTGGGTAGGGGTCAAAGACTGGAACAGGAGGCTTTTCGATGCCTTGATACCTCTTCCCCAGGGAACGAGTTACAACGCATATCTTGTAATTGGGGACGAATCGATTGCTCTTATCGACACTGTAAACCCAGGATTTGAAAAAGAACTGATAGAAAAGATTGCTCAGGTGGTAAAGGAAGACGAGATCGATTATGTGATTATGAATCATGCAGAACCTGATCATGCAGGTGCAATACCACACATTATGGAATTGAACAAAAAAGCTGTGCTGGTTACAACAGAAAAAGGAGCGAAAATGGCATCAACTTATTACAGGGTACCTGATGACAGAATTAAGCTGGTTAAGGACGACACATCTCTTGATTTGGGTGGAAAGACACTTAGATTTATTGAGGCTCCATGGCTTCACTGGCCNGAAACCATGTTCACATACTTACCAGAAGACGGCGTACTTTTTCCNTGTGACTTCTTTGGTTCCCATACGGCTTTTGGTTTTTACGATGAAGATATCGAAGAGCTGATACCAATAGCGAAAAGNTACTTTGGTGAAATAATGATGCCCTTCAGACGGATGGGAGCTAAGGCACTGGAGAAAATAAAAGACCTCGAAATAAGCATAATTGCTCCCAGTCATGGACCAGTATACCGAAACCCTGAAAAAATAGTAAACGCNTACAAAAAGTGGACCGCTGGTGAAACCGAAGAGAAGGCCATTATGGTCTACGTCAGTATGTGGAGGTCTACCGAGTTTATGGTAAAGTCAATTTCTGAAGTTCTATTTTCCGAGGGTATTGAAGTTTGCATTCACGATCTTGCTGTTGCAGATATTGGCGATGTAGCGAGAGACCTTGTTGACTCAAGAGCAATTGTACTTGGAACACCTACAGTACTGGGAGGTATGCACCCGCTTGCAGTATTTGCTTCTTATCTCATCCGTGCACTACGTCCACCACTGAAGTACGCTGTAATTCTCAGTTCCTACGGGTGGGGCGGAGGAGCAATTAAACAGGCTCTTGAAATTCTTGGACCTACGAAAATTGAACTTGTCGATTCTTACGAAATCAACGGACCCCCATCTGAAAAAGATTACAGTAAAATTGAGGAAATTGGTCGAAAACTGTCTGAAAAAATAAAAGAATNGTAAGCAATTGGTGTGGTCAAATCCTAAGATTTTCGGGAAAACGTATTTAAAGTATAATTAAAAGTGTTAAAAGGTATGAAATTTAGTCGTAGGGACTTTATAAAATCGTCTATTCTCGCCATTGCTGCAGGCGCTGCAGTTAATTCCAGATACTTCGAGGTTGCTCAGTCCTCTCAGGTTGGCAGCGATAAAATTGAGTTTGTGAGGTCCACCTGTTCCCCCAACTGCACAGGTGCGTGTGCGTACAATGCCATGGTGTACAGGGGTAGAATAGTCTCGCTTATCCAGGCAGCAGACTACCCTGAAAGTGAGTACAATCCAAGAGGCTGTCTGAAAGGTCAGTCAATGCAGAATCTCATTTATGGACCTGATAGATTGAAAAAACCACTCATAAGAACTGGAAAGAGGGGTGAGGGAAAATTCAGGGCTGTAAGCTGGGATGAAGCTCTTGATTACGTGGCAGATAAGCTTGCAGAAATAATGAAGAAATACGGACCGGAAAGTGTGGCAGTCTCCGTGCAGGTTCCTGGGACTGGATACGTCCACAAAGGGGCTGTGATAAGACTTGCATCCATGTTTGGGTGGAGTGCCCTCCATGGATACACAATGAACGGCGATTTACCAGCTTTCTGGTCGCAGACATTCGGGGTTCAGACAGAGGAGTTTGAGTCACTTGAATGGGTGAACTCCCGGTACATAGCAATCTTTGGCTCTAACATCATGGTTACAAGACTGCCNGATGCAAAGTTCCTCAACATTGCCAGAGANAAGGGGGCAAAGNTTGTAATGATAGATATGAACTTCACACCAACNGCAGCAAAGGCTGATGAGTGGATACAGATAAATCCGTCAACCGATGCTGCTTTAGCCCTTGGGATTGTCAATGTTATCATAAACGAGAGGCTGTACGATGAGAATTTCATCAAAACTTACACAGACATGCCCCTTCTTGTAAGACTTGACAACAACAAGAGATTGAGGGCTTATGAAGTAAAAGATCTTAAAGAGAAAGCCGAGGAACTCAAAAATCAGATACCCGAATACAGAGACCTCTTCGTTGTTTACGACGTGAACAAAGGCGAATTTGCCATACCAAATCCTGAAACACTGGAAAGAGATTTTGAACCAGCGCTTGAGGGAACATTTGAAGTTGAACTCGTGGATGGGAGCAAGGTAAAAGTCAAACCCGTGTTCCAGCTGGTGAAAGAACTTGTCAACAGAGATTACACGCCAGAAAAGGTTGCAGAAATCATAACTCCGGAGAATCGGAGTAAGAGCGAGTATGTGGAACTTATAAAGAGACTTGCGAGAGAAATGGCAACAATAAAACCTCTGCATATAATATACGGAGCAAGCAACTACCAGTGGTTCCATGGAGACCTTAAGGGCAGAGCACTCGCTCTGATTGTTGCACTGACTGGAAATATTGGAAATCCCGGAGCAGGGATATCAACATATGCTGGGCAGTTCAAAATTAGGTGGCCTCTGGGTGCGTGGTGGCTGTTTAAGGGAAGAAAACCGAAGTGGGTAACCTTCCTTCTCTGGATGAACAGAGAATACAGAAACAGCGAGGAATTCAAAAAGTACGCAAAAGAAACACCGTACCCAAAGAACGACGTAAAAGCCTTCTTTTTCGGATGGAACAACCCCTTCGATCAACATAACATGGCAAATAGACTCAAAGAAATGGCTGAAAGTGGGGAACTTGAACTTATAGTGGCCATAGATTTCCAAGCAACTACATCAACCAAATGGGCAGACGTTGTGCTGCCGGGGGTTGCTTGGTATGAAAAATACGAGCTTACTGCTACGATTCTACATCCATACGTCCAGTTGCAGCAACCCGCAATCGAACCGCTGTTTGAATGCATGCCTGAGATCTGGATAATAAAGGAACTGGCAAAGAGACTCGTGGAGAAATGGGATGACGAGGAGTTGAAGAGAAGTATAGAGGAGTTTTATCCGGATCCAGAGCTCTTCAGACGGGAGGAGGAGGCGAGAAGAAATGGTACGTGGAATTTGAAGCTTGCAAGAGAAATCGCTCACNAAGCATCACTGAAAGCGACACAGCTCATGCTTGAGAAAGGGGGAGAGCTGGTTAAGGGTATTACACTTGAAAGATTGCTTAAAGAGGGAGCAGTTAGATTGAATCTTCCAACTCCGAACAAGAGGCAGATTCCGTTCTGGGAGCAGATTCATCTCAAAAAACCGTTCCCACCACAATCATTCCCAGCCCCATTACCCAAAACGGCAAGATTTGTAAAAAGTGGTAGAATCGAATTCTACAAAGAGGAAGACGTTTTTATAGACTTTGGTGAAACTCTTCCCGTCCACAAAGACCCGTTCATCGACACAGAATACAGGAGAAATCCGGAGGCGAAGCAGAAGTACAGGTATGCATACATTACCCGAAATGCCCTTTACAGAGTCCACTCAACTCACAGTAACAACATAACCATGCTTGAACTTCAGGATTTCAGACCAAGAGTCTGGATGAACCCGAAAGTTGCCCGTGAGAAGGGTATTAAAGAGGGAGACCTCGTTGAAGTTTACAATGATAGAGGCAAAGTTTATGGATATGCTGTTCTCGATCAGGGGCTACATCCAAGGNTTATAATCTTTGAGCAGGGATGGTGGAGCAGATANCTGAGGGGTACATCCTACAACACTCTCACGTANCCATGGGTGAAGGCAACTCATCTTGCTTACTTCGTACCTGGAATCTGGGAGCCAACAACAGCGTGGAATGAAGCTGTCTGCGATGTCAGAAAGCTGTGAGGTGATGTAAAATGGTCAGGTACGGCATGGTTATCGATTTAAACCGCTGCATTGGGTGCAGAAGCTGTGCGGTTATATGTAAGATGGTCAACTCCGTTCCAGCCGGCACTTGGTGGCAGAGAGTTGAAACGGTAGGCTCAAAGGAGCATATGGTCCCAGCTGGTGAGTATCCAAATCTATCAGAGGTTTATCTACCTGTTCCATGCATGCACTGTGATAATGCTCCCTGTGTGAACGTTTGCCCTGTGGGGGCTACCTGGAAGAGGGATGATGGACTCGTGCTGATCGATTTTGAACGATGTATTGGTTGCAGATACTGTATCACTGCCTGTCCTTATGGTGTCAGACAGTTTAACTGGCAGGATGCCGNTGAGAGTATCAAGCAGGGTTTTGAAGTTGCCGGTTTCGAGGAAAAATGGTACAAATTAAGGGACTACAAATATGGATATCCGCTGGATCACAGAACCGAGGATGGGAGACTTGTTTATACACAAAACAGGCCAAGGGGAGTTGTTGAGAAATGCACTTTCTGTGTTCAGTTTGTGGATCAGGGGATAGCACCAGCCTGCGTGAGAGGATGCCCAGGAAATGCAAGGATTTTCGGCGATCTGGACGATCCGAAAAGTGAAATTTCAAAGATGCTGAAGGATAGATCAGTATTCAGACTTCTGGAAGATTTTGGGACAAAGCCGAANGTGTTCTACATACCTCCTGCCAGAAAGGAGGGGAAAGGAGGTGTTACGTATGAAGAGAAAGTATGACCTCGCCATTGCTCTGCTTTTAATTCTTGCGATCATAGGCTTACTGGCATGGGCTCTTCAGATACAGAAGGGGCTGATACTGACAAATATGCGTAATCCATTCTCATGGGGACTTTACATCGCAATGTGGGCGTTTTACGTCGGTACTGCTGCTGGTGGTCTGGTGGTCTCCTCTGCAATATACATCTTTGGCGTAAAACAGCTTAAACCTGTAGCTCCAGTGGCATCCATTACGGCTTTTATCTTTGCTGTAGCAGCGATGCTAATAATTCTCCCTGATATGGGCAGAGTTGAAAGGATATTCAACATAATTCTCTATCCGAATTTCAAATCGCTTCTTCCATGGGACTTTCTTGTGCTGTCAACCTATGCTGTACTATCTGCCATCTATACATTTGTTCTCCTGAGACCAAAAATTGCCACTCATGGGATCAAACTCCCCATTCTCGGTACAATTATGAAAAAAGAGTTAACAGCTCAGGAACTTGAAGAACTGGAAATAAAGTCTGAAAAACATGCAAGAATTCTTGCACCAGTAGCTTTACCATTTGCAATTCTCATTCACACGGTAACTGCGTGGGTTCTGGCAACACAGCTTTCNAGGCCGTGGTGGTATGGCGGCCTGCTTGCACCAACTTTTATAGCTGCCGCCCTCTCTGCGGGTCCAGCAGTCGTTATACTTGCATGTCTCATAGTTTACGGTTACCGGGAAGGGCTTAAAGACGCCTACAGGTTACTTGCTAAGGTGTCAGCTTTCTCGGTTGTTGCACTGCTGTTCATGTACTACAACGACTTCGTTGTAAGACAGTGGTGGGAAGCAGGTCTGGAATTTGATGCTCTTCTGCTCGTGGTCAAGGATTACATAGGGATACACGCAGTCGAGATANTCTTCATGCTTACCGGAGCCTACATCCTCGCCACCCGCTACGAGAGTGTAAGAGGTCTGGTGACGGGAAGTCTTGCTGTAAACATAGGAATACTTGCACACAGGTATCTCCTCATGCCACCTGCTTACAACCTCATTCCCTTNAAAGTACCCGTAATCCTTGGATTCGAATCTTTTGAGTGGTCGTATCCTATAGCTGTGGGAGAGATACGGGGATCGCTGATGAACCCCCAGCCAGTTTTTGTAAGCTACTGGAATTACGTACCCTCACCTGTGGAGGTGGCAATAACAGTTGGAATCTTTGCAATAATCTCTCTTGCCCTCCTCACACTGCTCAGAATTCTGCCCGTTAATACCAAGGTGTCACAATGACCTGCATGAGTGCTCACCCAAAAGACCGTGAAACACAACATTTCAAGCTTTTTTCTTTAATTTTTTCGTATCCGAGCGAAGAGGTACTTGAAGAAATAAAAAGCATGGTTGAAAATCTTCCCGAATTTAAAGTTCTCCTCGAACAATTTTTTAAGGTGGATCTGGAAACTCTCCAAACGGAGTACACAAGACTTTTCATCTCCACCTTTCCGACACTCGTCTGCCCACCATATGAGTCATACTACCGTGAAGGACTCGTTTACGGAGACACTTCTGTCGAAGTTAGGGAGATTTATGAGAGACATGGACTGAAATATACCTATGAGAGTGAACCTCCTGACCACATCAGTGTCGAACTTGAGTTTCTCTCAATAACAAACAGCAGAGAGTTTCTGAGGAGATTGAAAGAGTGGGTTTTTGATTTTACAGAGAGGGTAAAGAAGAATTCAACAGTATATGGTGTTTTTGCAGAGGAACTGGAAAAATTCCTCGAGAGGTTAAAGGTTTAAACAGGTCTGGAATAGATAACTCAAATGGAAAAAGTCATCGTCGCACATTACGGAGAGGTGGCAATAAAAGGCAAGAACAGGGAGTTTTTTGAGAGACTCTTAGTTCGGAATATCAGGAGGGTTACGGGTAGCAAAGCGAGGAGGAAGTTTGGAAGAATCGAAGTTGAGTANTCCGAAACTGCGCAGGACAAGCTTGCAAAAATTCCGGGTATCAGATACTTTGGTGTTGGGGTTAGAGTGGAACCTGAGATTAACAGGATAAAGGAGGCATCACTGGAAGTCATACCAGACTCATTCAGAACTTTCAGAGTTGAAACATCAAGGAGTAACAAAAAGTTTCCACTTAACTCGATGGAGGTCAACAAAGAGGTTGGGGCATACATAGTGGAGAAAACCGGTGGAAAAGTTAATCTCACCAACCCGGAGGTAACGATCTGGATTGAAATCTGCGATAAGGAAGCATATGTGTATACAAAAAGAGTTGAGGGGATTGGAGGATTNCCTGTTGGTTCTGCAGGGAGGGTCGTGACTCTTGTTTCTGGCGGAATAGACAGCCCTGTTGCAAGTTTTATGGCGATGAAGAGGGGCTGCGAGATCATTGTTTCTCATTTTTTCAACCGCACACTTCACTCACCAAATGTGAGAAGAAAAATCCACATGCTTGCAGAGAAGCTTGCGGAGTTCCAGGGGGAGATAAAATTGTATATGGTTCCATTTCAGGACGTTCAGATGGAGATAATTAAAGCAGTTCCTCCCAGACTGAGGATGATAGTTTACAGAAGGAGTATGATGAGAATGGCAAACATCATCGCNGAAAAAGAGAAAGCCATGGCAGTGGTTACGGGGGATAACCTCTCGCAGGTTGCCAGTCAGACTCTTGAAAATCTCAATGTAATATTTTCCGCGTCGAAGCTTGCAGTTCTTCCTCCACTTATTGGAATGGATAAGGAAGAGATTGTTGCGCTTGCAAAAAAAATAGGAACCTACGAAATATCTATTCTACCCTACGAGGATTGCTGTACATTCATGATAGCAAAGCATCCAGAAACGAGAGCAAAACTTAAAGATGTGGTGAAATACGAAACTTTCAAGGAAATTGAAAGAGAAACGGTGGAGAAATCAGAGATAATCCATCTGAAAAAATGGTAATCCAGNCGCAGATGGTCAAATTCCTTCAAGAGCCTNTCCAACAATCGCTATATTTGTTGCAAACGATATTGCGGCGAGACCGCTTTTTCTGCACACTTCAACCGCAGAATCGAGAATTGCTGCCTTTGATACAACCAGGGGAATTCCAACCCTTGCACACTTCATAGCTATTCCTCTGGAGATTCTCCCTGAAAGCAGAAGAAACATTTTGCTGAGATCCATTCTTTTGATCAGTGCTGCCCCTATGACCTTGTCAACTGCATTGTGTCTTCCCACGTCGTATCTCCGGATCAGCAAACCCTCTTTTCCAACCAGTGCTGCAATGTGATATCCACGAGTTCTGTGATATTCCTCAATTTCCAGATGATGTAGAGCTGCTTTTATCTCGTTCAGTGTGAATTTCTCTCCAGCTTCAACTCCAGGAATCTCCTCATTCTCTCTGTAAATACCTATGCAACCTGAAGATCTGATCGCTGCCTGGCAGGAATCTCCGTTAACTTCAATCATGATGATTCTCCTGTTATTCCTGAGACAGGGCACCTCCGGGAATACTATGTCATCAATCGATTTTGCAATTCCTTCCGAAATCAAAAAACCCACGGCAAGCTCTTTCAGATTCTCAGGTGTGCACATTATGTGATAAGGGACATTTCCAACATAGATGGTAATCTGTTCTTCCTTTGCAAGTTCGAGAGGTGTGCCCAGTTTCTTAATTGCCACAATCAGGCTGCTGTTGTGGATGTTAAAAAACTTCACTATGTTAACATCCGTGTAAAATTTCGCTCTGGACAAAAATTCTCCACTCCACGAAAAATTTAAAAGTAGTTAACACTGTTAATTGATGATGCACCGACCCTCAAAGGGNATGATAAACATTCATCCCATACAGAGAGGTGGAATACTTACCGAAGATGCCAGGAAAATTCTGCTTGAATGGGGGGATGGATACAGCGTTTGCGACCTGTGTTTTGAAGGAAGAGTTGACCTCGTGGACAATCCACCTGTAAGGGAATTCAGGGAGGAGGTAGCAGAATTTCTTGAAATGGATGAAGTTCGGTTTACCGCTGGAGCCAGACATGCGAAGTTTGTTGCCATGAACGGTTTTGAAGGAAGCGTCGTTGTCGACTCTCTCGCCCATTATACAACCTATATTGCTGCAGAACTGAACAATCTCAAGGTCTATGAGGTTCCAAATACAGGTTATCCTGAATTCAGAGTTGAACCGGAGGGTTATGCGGATACCATTGAAAAGGTGAAGGAGGAAACAGGAAGTTACCCATCTCTTGCGCTTCTAACTCACGTGGACTACAGGTATGGAAACGTAGCAGATGCTAAAAAAGTTGCTGAGGTTTGCAGCGAATACGAAATTCCTCTAATACTGAACACAGCTTACAGTTCAGGAGTGATGGAGGTAAAGGGTAAAAAACTTTGTGCTGATTTTGTAATCGGAAGCGGTCACAAGAGCTGGGCAGCAACTGCTCCGATAGGAATTCTTGCTGTAAATTACGATTTCACNGAGAGGGTTCTCAGAACTTCTCAGATCAGGGGCAACTGGAGTGGCAGAGCCTTCACAAAGAAGGAAGTCGCACTATTTGGCTGTTCGCCAGTTTATGGGCTGCCACTCATTACGCTGATGGCATCCTTTCCCCACGTTAGAGAGAGAGTGAAAAAATGGGATGAAGAGGTGACCAAGGCAAGATGGCTTGCCGGAGAAATGGAGAAAATAGAAGGTGTGCANCTCCTTGGAGAAAGACCGAAAAACCATACCCTGATGCATTTTGAAACTNCATCATTTCAAATGATTGCAAAAAACCACAAAAAGAGAGGTTACTTTCTCTATCACGAGCTTAAGAAAAGAGGAATTTTTGGGATTCATCCAGGCATGACACGAAGCTTTAAGCTGAACACTTATGGTCTGAGCTGGGAAGAGCTTGAAAGAGTTGCGGAGGCTTTCAAGGATATCGCTNAAAAATACGGTCTGGAGGTGGAAGATTGAGCTTCAGGAGGCATTTTCAGCTGAAATCAAATCCTGTAGGAGTCAAAATTTTAACAGAGGAGCTGAGGGATAGTGGTGATGCCACAAGATACTGTGAAGCTGTAAGAATTGCCGCCTCAAAGAAAGTTGTTCTGTCAGATAATCTCAACTGTGCCGGAGCCGAGTTATCNCTTGGTTTTGTCGAACCTCTGAAATCGTTTAAAGGTGAGACCAAAGCAATTGTGCTTGAACCCTACAGAGAAACTGAAGACTACCATGCTGTCCTGATTATTGCAAATCCTGAGAAGGTTATGGAAATTGCGAGAGCCTACAAGCAAATTTTTGGTGAAGAGGTAATCGCGGTTTTCAGTGGAGAGAGAGCAGTCTGTGGGGAAGCTACCGCAAACCCTCTGGAGACAGGCAAGCCAAACGTCTCATTTCTCTGTGATGGTGCAAGAATTTTAGCCGGCTACAGCGCTAATGAGGTTGTTATCGGTTTTCCGGCTGTGGTGTTCAGAGAGTTCGAGAGAGCAATTACAGCCGGAAAGTTGAAGTCACTCTGTGGATGTTTAACAGACGATTTACCTGACCATGTGAAAAGAAAATTTGAGGCGGTAGGATTTGAAAAGGCTTCAGATCACTTTGTTGGATATGTTAATGGTACAATTGTTAATATATACATTTTCAGAGGAGAGATCATCAACAGAATCGGCATCTTTGCTTCTGTCAGACTGAAAAGTGAAAATGAGGCAGAGGCTGCAGTCCGAAAACTCTCTGAGGGATTAGGAGAAAACGGTTACATAATAACACGAAGGGAGAACTGGGTNGAATTATCGAAGATCATCATNCTCGATGAAGACATTTCAAGGTTTGTTAGAAAACCTCAGTTTGAGAAAATAATTCGGGAAGAGGTGGAAGAAATTTCATCCAGGGCAAAAAGTATCAAAAAAGATCTTAGGAATTCAGACTAACATGATTTAGATCAGTATCACACTCGTCTCTGTATTCTTTGTATTCTTCAGTATTTCCTCAATCTTCTCTCTGCCCAAACCTCTGCTGAGAATCAATAGATTTACACCATTTAGTTCGATCATTTTTCTGACTACATCTCCAGCAGAGCCTCTTACCACAATTTTGTTAACCCTTTCGGGTTCTGCAAGTTGATCAGCTATTTTCTCAATCTCTTTTTCCAGTTTTCTCCTTCTTTCCTCCATGATCCGCGATGATGCTTCGGGTGGCAGAACGGGTTCAACTATTCCCGCAAGGATGATTCTGCGACACCTTCTTAACCAGCTNATGTCTGCCCCTTCAGCATGAACGTAAAGCACNTTTTCAAACTCTATCCCANCCTGTGGCAGAGCAACCGGAATGCCTATGGAAATGAGGACTCCTATCTCTCCTTTGTAGGCTACAATTATGTCCGGATTGAAGATTTCAACGGCGTGGATGATCTCCTCTTCAATACTGCTGAACGTAACACTTAGTCCTGAGACACTGTAATATCTCTCAAGTACATTCACGAGTTCCTCAGCTTTTTTTATTGCAGCGAGCTTATTTTCTGCAAGTTTTAAAGCCTCACCCTTTTCCGAGAGGGTTACAACGGTTCTTCCATTTTCTGCGAATATCACATAAACCTCCTTCACCCCAAGCTCTCCAAAGTTTATTTCTCTGTCCAGAACCTCACTATCAGCAATTAGAACGCACCTCACCATTCTCCCACCTTCTACTTAACTCTCGCAAATACATTCTTCATTTCCTCCGCCCACTCACTCAACCATCTGCTGAGAGTATCGTATGGTTTGACGTCAACACTGTAAACATTCACAACTCCAAGCAACTGACCCTTCCTGATTTCACCATCAAACACAGGCATGAAGAGAGCTCTCGTAATCTCCTTCTCTTCCTCAACCATCGATGGCTTTTTTTCAATCAGGTCAATAACACTACCGTACGCATTTCTCATTATGTAGAGTGGGTAGAGAATAGTATTTTCCTCGATGCTCACAGGTTTTATGTTAATCTCGACAATTCTGCCTGTTTCAACTCTGGTATCCTCATCTGCAATTACTGGTTCCCATCTTGCAACAGCTTTTCTGCGGTAGGCAAATGGGCGTATCCTGACACCTTTTCTGACCACTCTCTCACCACTTTCCGTAACTCTATCAGCGAACATCTCTGCCTTGGGTTGCAATCGTGGAATAAAATCTCCAAGGGCTACGTAATAGACATTCAAGATTCCAAGAAGGTCTCCCTTTTCAATTCTCCCACTTCTTCTTGCAACAAATATTGATTCATCAATTGTCTTCTTCTCCTCAACTTTCGATGGTTTTCCAATCTGTATAACATCCACAACTGAGCCAAGAGCGTTTCTCATTATATGGAGTGGAGTAACAACTGTATTCGGCTGTAAATTTATCTTCTTGATCTTTACTCTGACCACTTCACCTGCNTCAATTTCAATGCTTTCATCTGCTATTACTGGTTCCCACTCTGCTATGTGACTCCTGAAATATCCGAAAAACCTTGTACGTATTCTCTGTCTCTCTATTTCACCGTCGAGTCTGTATGTGATGTTTGCGTCAATCATCTCCTCACGTATCCTGATGTCGGATGGTGAAAATCCAAGTCTCCTCCCTATCGGTCCTGTTTTGACGAAGAAGATCTTAAGAACACCAACGATATCTCCTCTTTCCACAACACCGTCCTCAACCGGCAGCATCACTGCATGAGTTATGGTTTTCTGTTCCTCAACTCTCGACGTTCCATCTTCAATAACATCAAGCAGCGTACCGTTTCCATGTCTCATAATTGAGAGCGGACCTATTATTGTGTTCTGTGGAATTCTGACGTTTCTGATTTTTATCACTGCAGGAGTGCTTTTTTCAAGCTCCACACNTTCGTCGGCAATTAGAACTTTCCATTGTGTAAATGGTGCGATTCTGTATTTTATGCTCTCTGCTTGGATTTTCAGCTTTTCAACGCTCTCTCCAATCCTCTTCCATCTGACTATTTCCATGGGCATTTCACATGATAAACGATTTAAAAATTTATCGGTTATTTGTAATGATTAAAGAAGATGAAATATTTATTTTAACAATGTTAACAAAAACGGGGAGGTTTTATAATGTGGGCAGGGATTCTTGTCTTATGAGTGAGAAAAATGAGCTTCTGGATTTTGCTGCCAGACTGCACAGTCATCTCAGTCCTGGAGTGGCTCTTGGACTGAGAATGGCGGAGATAGCTTATAATAAGCTGGGAGTAAATTTCAGAGGAAAGGGACTGGTGGGCGTGGCCGAAACAAGTATGTGCATACCCGATGCATTACAGGTAGTCGCAGGAACAACGCCCGGTAACAGAAATCTGATTGTTAAAGACTTTGGAAAACTTGCTCTCTCTCTCGTTAGATTTGACACAAAAGAAGGTTACAGAGTGTCCATCAAGAAAGAAGCTGCAGAAGCATCAGAACTTATCCGGAAATTTCTTTACAGGCTTGGAAAGCTGAACAGAGATGAAGAGGTGGAACTCTCAAATCAGTTTCTCAAACTTGGTGATGAGTTCTTCGATGTTAAAAAGATAAAACTGAGCATACCAGTTGGTGGTAAAAAAGAGCCTATAATTGAGTGTGAAATCTGTGGTGAACTCCAGCCAGCAGATTATATTGCCGAAAAAGATGGCAAAAAAGTCTGCATGATGTGCGGGGGAGATGTGTACTTTGAAGTGCTTTGAATAATTACTATTACTCATAATTTCTCGACCAAAAATTATTAATACTCATACTCTTTTAACAATGTTAATGAGATTGAGATGTAGAGTGTGCGGCGAGGAATATGAGGCAAAACCCATCTATGTGTGCGGCAGTTGCTTTGGTCCACTTGAAGTGACCTATGACTATGAGAAGATAAAAGAGAGAATAAGCAAAAGGGAAATAGAGAAAAGACCACCAACGATATGGAGATACAGAGAGCTCCTTCCTGTCAGCACTGAACCAGTTGATCTTGGTGCTGGATTTACAAGATTCATCCAGGCTAGAAATCTCGGGGAACAGCTCAATTTGAGGAACCTTTATCTGCTGGATGATTCTACAAATCCGACATATTCGTTCAAGGACAGAGTTGTAAGTGTTGCTGTCTCAAAAGCCCTGGAATTTGGTATGAAAGCTGTTGGTTGTGCATCAACTGGAAATCTTGCGGGCAGTCTGGCTGCACATGCAGCGAAAGCGGGATTACCGGCGTTCATCTTTGTTCCAGCGGGAATAGAGAAAAACAAGATTATCCAGGCCCTTGTTCATGGTGNTACTGTTATAGAGGTTGAGGGAAGTTACGATGATGCCAACAGACTTGCTGCTGAAATTGCTGAGAAGCAAAGAGAGTGGGGATTTGTGAACATCAATCTCCGGCCGTACTATGTGGAAGGTAGTAAAACTCTNGCATATGAAACTGCTGAAAGACTGGGATGGAAAACACCGGATCANGTTGTTGTACCGGTTGCGTCAGGAGCCTTACTGCATTCCATATATCGAGGTTTCAGAGACCTTGAGAGAGTTGACTTCATAGATGACAGTAACGTAGTTTTCAACGCAGCTCAGCCCAACGGATTTCCAGTTGCAAGAGCGGTGAAGGAGGGTAAGCAGATTGAACCACTTCAGGAATTTAGCACAATTGTTCACAGCTTGGCCATAGGTACACCGGCGGATGGCATCTTTGCAAAACAGGTTATTGAGAAAAGTGGCGGATATGCTGAGGATCCAACAGACGAAGAAGTTGTGGAAGCTGTAAAGCTCCTTGCAAGAACAGAGGGGATATTCACAGAACTTGCAGGTGGAGTTACGATTGCTGCACTGAGAAGACTTGTGGATGATGGAAGAATTGATTCCAGTGATACTGTCGTGGCCTATCTGACAGGAAATGGTTTGAAAACAGGTGAAGCCATTGCCGAAACACTCAGTACGATTAAAATAAAACCGAGATTCGAGGAGTTTGAAGAGGTTGCCAAAAAAGTTGTGGGGGTGGTCGTGTGAGTGTAAAAATCAGACTGCCCTCTGCTATATCCCCCGAAAATGAGATCGAGCTTGATGTGGAGACATGCACAATTGAGGAACTCTTTGATATGCTTTCGGAGAAAATCGGTCAGGACTTGAAGAGAAAGCTGGTAAAAAATGGGGAGCTGAGTCCATTTATCAACGTTTTCGTAAATGGGGAAAATATCAGGTACCTTGACGGCCTCAGAACTGTCATCAGGAAAGGAGATGAGGTGTCTGTGGTACCGGCAGTAGCCGGTGGTTAAAATAAATGTTGGAAGGTGTCTGAATGCTGACAAAAAATCAGGTGAGAAGATACGGCAGGCAGATACTGATTCCTGAAGTAGGTGGAAAAGGACAGGAGAAACTGCTAAATTCGAGGGTTCTTATAGTTGGTGCAGGGGGTCTTGGCAGTGCTGTAATTGAGTATCTTGCTGCTGCTGGTGTTGGTTCTCTTGGCATAGCGGATGGTGATACTGTGGACGAAACAAATCTCCACAGGCAGACAATCCACGCTGGAAACGTGGGGATGAATAAGGCCGAATCTGCAGCAGAATTTGTTCATAAACTTAACCCGGATGTGGAGGTGAATGTTTACCCCTATAGGGTTGCAGCAGATAATGTGAGGGAACTCATCCGAGATTATCAGATTGTGGTTGACTGTACCGANAATTTCCCGGCAAGGTTCCTGCTCAATGATGCATGCATAATAGAGAGCCGACCATTAATTCATGCAGCCGTTCTTAGATTTGAAGGTCAGATAATGACAATAAAGCCCGGTGAAACTGCATGTTATCGTTGCTTTTTGCCAGAGGCTCCCCCTCCTGGAAGCGTTCCCAGTTGCAGCGAAGCTGGAGTTATTGGAATTACAACCGGATTTTTTGGCATTCTTCAAGCAGGGGAAGTTTTGAAGCTTATTCTGGGGAAAGGTGATCTATTCACAAACCGACTGCTTTATGTTGACCTTCTTAACAATGATTTTAACATCATTGAGATAAAACCCCAGCCAACCTGCCCAGCTTGCGGGGAGAGTAAAATAACAGAGCTGAGAGAGGAGTACTATGTCGAAACCTGCAGNATCCAAACAGGCTGAGAGACGACCTGATGCCACTCTTGACATTCGTGGCGAAGTGTGNCCCTTCACATTCATAGAGACAAAGCTCAAACTGGAGGNGATGAAAAGTGGAGAGATTCTTGAGGTGATACTGGATCATGAACCAGCTGTAAATGATGTGCCTAAGAGTGTTGAAAGCGAGGGGCATGAAGTTCTTATAGTTGAAGAGATTTGTGAAAAGACTTGGAGAATTCTGATAAAGAAAAGGTAACCATTCCAATTTTGAAAACAATCATCCAGCTTTAAACCTGTAATAAATTGATGATAAGTTTATAACTTAAATAAAGACTGGCTGGAAAACCTGTTTTTACTTAACTCTCAAAACCTCAATACCTTTATCTGAATTTTAGAGCCTATATGATTTGAGGTGGTAGAATGAAACTGGCAATAGTTCTTGCAAGTGGAGAACTTGAGAAAGTTCAGGCTGCGAGCATCATAGCGAGTACAGCAGCCACGCTTGGTGAAGTTATGCTTTTTGCAACCATGGATGGCTTGATGGCATTCAGGAAGGATGTTGTTGAAAATAAATCCTGGAAAGCAGGTGAGCTCGGGAAGGGGATGCTGCAGACAAATGCCCCGCTATTCGTTGACGTGCTAAAGCAGGCAAAGGATGTTGGAAATCTCAAAATCTACGCCTGTGGAATGATAATGGACATGCTGAAAATGAGTCTGGACGACTTTGTGGATATATTCGATGACGTCATTGGAGTTACAAAGTTCCTGAGCATGGTTGAAGATGCCAAAGTTCTCTTCATTTGAAGCTGGATCAGAGGTGGTGGCNGTGGTTGTTGTGGATGCAAGAGGCAGTTACTGTCCGGGACCGCTCATGGAACTGATAAAGACGATCAAACAGGTAGATGTTGGAGAGGTAATAGAAGTTCTCTCCAGCGATTCCAGTTCTGCAAAGGACATACCCGAGTGGGTAAAAAAGGCTGGACACGAACTCGTAGAGGTAAGGGAGGAAGAGGGTTACTGGAGAATCATTGTCAAGAAGTTGAAGTGATATGAAGCGTATTGTTATTATCGGCGGCGGAGTTGCTGGCAGTATCACTGCAAATTACCTTGCAATGAGGTTGAGAAACGAGATCAGAAACAGAAAGGTCTCTGTAACTCTCATATCAGACAGAGAGAAGCAGCTTTACGAACCGGGACTACTTTACCTGATTTTCAATAGAGTTGAGGAGGAGGACATAACAAGGGAACTCAAATACCTTCTCGATCCGCAGGTGGAGTTAAAGTTTGCCAGAGCCGAAAAAATTGATACCGAAAACAGAAAAGTCGAACTTGATAGCGTAAATGGTGAGGTTGAATACGACTACCTCGTCATAGCAACTGGCTCGAGAATCGTTCCTGAAGAAATCCCCGGACTTGTTGAGACGGGACACTGGTTTTACAATTTGGATGGAGCCAGAAGGCTTAGAGATGCACTTGCGAACTTCAGAAAAGGGAAGATAGTCATCAGCGTAATGGGAATCCCGCATAAGTGTCCCGTTGCTCCAATCGAAGTCACCTTTTTACTTCACGATTTCTTCAAAATCCATGGTATACGAAAGGATGTGAATTTACTGTACACTTACCCCATAAACAGAGTTTTCACAATGGAAAATGTATCTGAGCTGGTTGAACAGATGTTTGGTGAGAGANACATAGAATACAGGACGTTTTTCAATCCAATCGAGGTTGATTCAGAGAGGAAAGTTGTTGTTACTCTTGAAGGGGAAGAAGAGTNCTTTGATCTGCTCATAGCCATTCCACCACACAAGGGAGCAAAGGTGGTAATGGATTCCGGTCTCGGTGATGCTGATGGCTGGGTTCCAACCGACAGATACACTCTCAAAGCTGAAGGACACGATAACATTTACGTTGTCGGCGATGCAACGAATCTACCTGTCAGCAAAGCTGGGAGTGTTGCACATTTTGAAGCAGAAGTTGTAGCTGAAAACATTGCTGCTGAGATAAAAGGCTTGCCACCGACAGCCAGGTATTTTGGAAAAACCATGTGCTTCATAGAAACCGGATTCGATGAAGCTACATACATCTGGTTTGATTATGAAACTCCTCCACGCTTTGTCAAGCCGAACAAGTTCATTCACTGGATGAAAATAGCCTACAACAGAACGTACTGGCTAACTGCGAGAGGAATACTGTGAAAAAGTTAAGGTATGAATCGAACTTTGGAGGTGCTGTTAAATGAGTGATGGAGAATCTGAACAGGTTAAAACCTCTGAAATTGAAATAAATAAGCTCGAACCACTCCTTACAAAAATAATCGAGAACAGGGATTCACTTGCTGAAGCAGTAGATAAACTTGTGTGGCTGGAAAAAAGTGGCAATCTTGATGCCCTTCTTGGATTTTCAGCACTGATAAAAATTATCCAAGATTCAATCAGTGACGCAGTCGTTGACAGGAACATGGAAATAATCACCAACTTGGGTCTTATATCCACCAAGTTCACAAGCGACAGAGCACTTATGCTTTTTAACGCTCTTGGGGACGCAATTTGCAGATGTGAGAGAGAACCAGAACCAGTTGGTGTTGTTGGTCTGTTGAAGGCTCTGAGAGAACCAGAGGTTCAGAAAGCTCTTGGTATGCTTATAAACATAGCGAGAGAACTTGGAAAGAATATTTAAATTATCAACAGTAAATTTAAAGCATCCCTTTCCTTTTAATCTGCTCCTGTCTCCTCAGCCATCCTGCTTTCCATTTCTGATAGCAGCTTTTGCTGCAAAATGTTACTGGCTTGTTAACACAGCAGGTTTTTATCACTATTGGATCCTTCGCCAGAGAACCGCAAACATCACAGCGAAGTTTTGCAGAACTTTTATCTAATTCAAACGGCATGTTCTCCCTCTACAAGTCCTTCAGCCCTCAGAATCTCACACACTCTGCAGAGGTAATCCGCCTCATCTTCAATTGTCGCCTTTCCGCTTATAATATTATCAACGAGTTCTCGCACAACATCTTCTGCTTTTTTTGATTTCTCAATTACACTCAAACCCTTCTGACCTCTTTTACTCGATAGGTATTGTGAAACTGCTGCCTGCGTTAAACCGAGCATTTCCGCTGCCTCTTTTATTCTATATCCCCTACTTACAAGTTCCTTCGCTACCTTTGCCCTCAACGCAGGCAGAACATATTTAACCATAAATATGCAGTGCGGCTTCATCCTAGTGACTCACCTTCTCTTTCAAACCTTTCACACGTCTATGCCTCACAAAACTCTCCATGGTCATCTTCTTCGCCTTTTTCCATTTTCTCAAGCTCTTTTTCAAGACCAAGCTCTCTAATTTTGTCAAACCTACCGTTCTTTCTCAGATAGTCAACAATTGCTCTTTTTAAAGCATCTGCAGCCAGATTTGAGCAGTGCATTTTCTGTTTTGGTAAACCTCCAAGTGCTTCAGCCACAACGTCTCTGGTGATTTTTATCGCCTCATCAAGTCGTTTTCCTTTTGCAAGTTCTGTAGCCATGCTACTCGTAGCAATAGCAGCAGCACAGCCGAAGGTCTGAAACTTAATGTCCTCGATCACATCATCCTTAACCTTAATATATATGGTCATAAGGTCCCCGCAAACTGGGTTACCGACAGTTCCTATCCCGTCGGCATCTTCAATCTTCCCAACGTTTCTGGGATTTTGGAAGTGTTCGAAAACCTTTTCGCTGTACATCTTTCCATCACCTCCTTTACTTCTCACTTTTTGTAAAGGGGAGACATCATTCTCAGCCTCTCCACGACTCTTGGCAGAACTTCGAGCAATTTGTTGACGTCCTCGTCAGTATTGTACTTTCCAAGTGTGAGGAGAAGAGAACCGTGTGCCTCCTCATGNCTCAAACCGCATGCGATGAGGACGTGGCTTGGCTGAAGAGTTTTGGAGCTGCATGCTGACCCAGTTGAAGCCTGGATCCCCTCCATATCCAGACTCAGAACTATTGATTCACCCTCTATGTAACTGAACCTCACGTTTACGTTGTTGGGTAACCTCTTCTCTGGGTGACCGTTGAGGTAGGTTTCCTCAATCCTCAAAACATTTTCTATTATTCTGTCTCTTAATCTTCTGATTCTCTCTGAGTCTGCTTTCCACTCCTTTGCTGTAATTTCAGCAGCAACACCAAATCCTACAATTGCTGGTACGTTCTCCGTTCCACTTCTCAAACCTTTCTCCTGCCCTCCGCCGAGTATCACAGGCTGAAGTCTGACTCCATTTCTGATAAACAGTCCTCCCATCCCTCGTGGTCCGTAAATGTCATTGGAGGAGAGAGTGAGCATGTCAGCTTTTAACCTTTCAACATCCACCTCAATTTTACCGAGTGATGCTGTTGCATCAACGTGTAATACTGTATTTTTATCCTCAAGTATCTCCGCAATCTGTTCAATTGGCTGAATAGTACCAACTTCATTGTTGGCATGCTGAACTGAAACCAGAATCGTATCGTCTCTCACCCTCTCTGCGATGAAGTCCAGATTGACCATACCATAGCTGTCAACGGGAATGAACTCGACCTGAAAACCCTGTTTTTGAAGAAACTTTGCCGGATTTATCACCGACATGTGCTCCACCGCAGAAACCAGAACATGTTTTCCTCTTTTTACGTTTCGAAGTGCATATCCGATTATTGCCAGATTGTTCGCTTCAGTTGCTCCAGAAGTGAACACTAAATCGCCGTCACTGCCATTTATCAGTGCGAGAACTTTCTCTCTTGCTTCTTCGATTGCTTCTCTGGCTCTGAATCCAAATGAGTGAACTGAAGATGGGTTTCCGAAGTGTTCTCGCATATAGGGAAGCATTGCGTCAACAACTCTTTCATCTACCGGACAACCGGATGCGTAATCAAAATACGGCATGACCATCACCTTGAAAAACTTTTGTATACTCTCTACTCTCTTCGGCATCTGATCCAATTACATTCTTTAATGACGGGAATGTGCCAGCTTTTATCCTCTCAGCATTGCCCTTTTTCACAACCGTTGCACCGCCCGTTACACTCTCTACCACAGGGTATATCACTGCTTCGTTTCCCACAATNCTTACACTCATGGTAGGCATAAATGGAGTGTAGAACCCTTCAGGAGTATCGATTCCACCTGTCTGCATGTAAACGATCTTTGCCATTTTCATTTCACCCTCCTGACGACTTTAACAACAAACCTCATCACACCATCCTCATCTTTTTCAAATTCAACAAGTTCTTGACCGAGTTTTCTAACAAGTACAGGAATATCTGACTCTGCTGCAGGATCATCAGCAAATATTTCTATGAGTTCTCCCTCTTCAGCCTCTTCAATAGCTTTTCTGGCTCTGAAGACTGGTTCAGGACAGTAAAGACCGATACAGTCGACACATTTCATAGATTAACATTGTTAAGAGAATATTTAAACGTTGTGCGGGGTTGAAAAGTTCTGCACAGTTGCTTTCCTGAAGCTCTATATGCTGCTTGAGTTTTTCCTTCAAACTGCTTGTCAACTGCTTGTCAATCTATCAAGTTTAAAGACAAGTGAAGTAGGTGAAAAAGGAACGGTAAATACCAACAGCAGGAAGCTTTTGATACTGGAAATTGAGAACAATCTTTTCATGAAAACCGGAAAGANCAGCCTAATAATTTCGGGAAAAACCTAATATCGTCATCTCAGAGTAATCTGATCGGTGATATTATGTTCCCGGGTGAGGAATGGGTAACAGTATTCGCAGCTTTAATTTTCGTTGCGATTTCAGCTGGAATTTACTTCAGGACAAAACACATTGCTCCGGCGCTCTGGACAGTATCAGCTATCTGTTTCCTGTTAATCTCGATTGCACTCGCAACGATGGGATTAAACGCTCTTCAGCTTTCNGTGACACCGTATCTTGGCTCTCTTTATCCTGGACTCCTCGCTACAGGTATTATAGCCAGTCAAAGCAGATTCTGGAGATACTACCTGGCTTTTGTAGTCCTATTACTGATTCTGATGGCAGTGGGAAGTGCTGGAAGCGAAGCTCTATCAAGAGTTTCAAGAGTTCTGCTTCATTCGATCTCGGGTCTTGTGATTGTGCTGCTTCCAGTGGTTTTTGCATCCAAGAAACTCTCACCTCCATCAGCGATTCTTGTGAGTATTGGAGGTCTTCTAATATCGGTAGGTGGTCTTGCACTGGCAACACTGATGGCAGGAAAACCTCTACTGCCTTTTGAGACAGTCGTATATCTTCTGCATCCACTTTTGTTCATGTCAGCATTCGTGATGGCTGCTGGGCTTTACATCAGCAAGGGACTCGGATTGAGAACCAGTTAAAGAAGGGACTGTTAAGGAACTGTTAAGGAACGGTTGAAGAGGGATGAAGAAGAGTAAAGAAGAAGAATAGAAGGAGTGTCCCCATGAAGCCAGAACATCACATGCTGATGGCGTTCACACTTGCGATAGTTCTTGTGGGTTTTGGGGTTTTACTATCTCCACCCTTCAAAGACTTGAGAAAAACAGTTGGACTCCCTGAAGAGCTGCCAGGGGCAAGGTATTCAAATGGAGTTGCAGAGATAATAAATCCTGATCCCGAGAAAGCAGAACTCTATCTCGCAAGAATTGCTCATGTGTATCATGCTACGTTTATTGTGCTGATATACGGTATGCTTGCCGTACTCGTCAGACTCTACGGCATTGAGAGAGANGTTCTTGATCTGATGTTTTTCGGTACANTGATGGTGATCGGTGGTGGAATAATCTACTCTTACCTCGACAACACATTTTTCTGGCATGGTCTTTTCATAGCTGGGCTGGCAGTAAGTTTTTCAGCCAGTCTTCTCCTCCTTCTTAAACTCCTCAAATTGGAGGGGAAGAGTAAAGTTGACTGGGCTATAATCGTTGCAGGTATTCTGCTTCTTGGAGGAGCAGTGATTGGTGGATGGGTTGGTAGCAGCTTCATAGATCACGAAATCGCAGAAGAATTTCTAACAGCCAAGATACAGAGCAGATTCAATCCTGATTTTGCAGAAGAGAGTGTTGTATGGAGAGCCATGACCGGGCACCTACATGCAATGGTTGCCCTTGCTTTAGCACTTGTGTTTCTAATATCTGTGAAGATTCTGGAGCTAAAACCAGGTAAATGGACAGAAATATCGGTTTACGCGGTTATCTTTGGTGAAACTGTGATGGCAATTGCCTCTTATTCAGTGTGGTTTGTCGGAAAGGCTGCCCACCTTATAATTACTCCCGCTGCTCTCACACTGATTTTTGGCACTCTCATGCTCTCATTTAGGGTAANGAGTTATGAGAAGTGGAGTCCGAAAGGTGTTTTGAACTGGGGACTGAAGCTTGGTAATCTGTGGGTGTGGGCGTTTGTAGCGATTCCCGGAGCGATGGTAGCTATAAGCCTCAGGAAACCAAAATTCTTTAATCCAGAATTCAGAGCAGAGGTCTGGGACTGGGCTGAACTTGCGTACAATATCGGTCACTGGCACATTCTCTTGGCAATCTGGGGTGTAATTCTACTGCTCGTATACCTCGCAATTTCAGCCAGATCAAAGATTGCAGCAATTTCTGGATGGATAGCTCTCACTGGACTTCTCATTGCAACTGCAACTGTAAATCTCTATATGCTCGCAAATCCTCCACTGCCTTATGAACCGAATCCATACAATAATCTCTGGTTGCAGTATCTGGTTGAGCCAGGTCTTGCGATAATGAGCATTGGTGTCGGGATCTCCTACTTGGTGTTTCTCAGATCCTTTTTTAGAGATTAACATTGTTAAGAAAATTTTTATAGCAGGCTCCTTTTTAACTTAATGAGTGCTGACATGAACGCCGCGAATCTGCCAGATGAAACTGCCAGAAAGCTTGAGAAAATGATGGAATTTATTAAAGAGTTTAACAGTGTAGTTGTTGCCTTCAGTGGGGGAGTTGACAGTTCCACACTCGCAGCGGTGTGCAAAGAAGTTCTCGGAGAAAACGTTCTTGCGGTGACGGTTATCTCCCAGAAATCTCCGAGTAGGGAAATCAGAGATGCGTCAAAAATTGCAAGAGAGATAGGTGTCATTCACGAGTTCACAGAACTTGATATTCTGAACGTTCTGGAATTCAGAAAAAATTCGGAAGAGAGGTGCTATTACTGTAAGAGAGAAGTCCTTTCTGCATTGCTGAAGCTTGCTAGGGAGAGAGGATATGATGTTGTTTTTGAGGGTACAAATGCAAGTGATCTCAGCGGACACAGGCCAGGTTACAGAGCCATATGTGAGCTTGATAATGTGTACAGTCCGTGGGCGGACTTCGGAATTACAAAGGACGAGATAAGATTGATTGCGAAATCAATGGGATTTACATTCCACGATAAACCATCTCTTGCCTGTTTAGCCTCTCGCATCCCTTTCGGAATTGAAATCAATGGAGTAAAGCTCCGAATGGTTGATGAGGCTGAAAATGCTGTGGCTGAGATTGCAGCTGTAAAACAGGTCAGGGTGAGGAACTTCAATGGTGTCGCGATTGTTGAAGTTGGTGCTGATGAGATTGCGAAAATTCTGAACGAGAATGTGGCAATAAAAATAAAGGAAAGGTTGCTGAAACTTGGATTCAAGTCTGTTCTACTCGATCTGGAAGGGTACAAGACTGGAAAGGCTGCAGAATTGAGTGGAGTTGCAAAACTAACTTCCTGAAGACTGGTATCTTTTATTTTCAAAATCTGAAGAAAATTAAATTAATTCAGATTTGTTCTGTATCTCATTTTGGATAATTCTGCATCTCTATCAGCTTGTTATTCNGCTTTGTTATTCCAACTCTTTAAGATAATTGATTACGTCATTCAAATCTTTCTCACTCATCTGCCATCTGGGCATACACCAGTCCAGAGTCTCTCCTTCGTGAACTCCTTTCGTTATTGCCATTTTTATCTCTTCATCGCTCATCTCATCTTCGATCAGAACTGAGTACCTTATGTTCGGTGCGGCTTTACCGCACATCATCGGAATTATGCCCCCTGTTCCATCCCTTCCATGGCAGTTGACAACAGCTACCACCATGGTTTATCAACCATTGAGGTCCGCCGGTAAACGGTATCCTCTCACCCTCCTCGTTTATGCCTGTGAAGTATATTCTCTCTCCGTTTGATTTGAAGCTCACCGGACCCTGACAGCATCCAGGAGGATAGTACCTGCCATCGCTGTAACCACCAGAATCCATTCCGGAACCCATTCCGCCCATCACTCCTCTACCATATCCCATATCGCCATATCCCATCATCCAACCTGGAAAGAAGAAAAGTGAGTAAACAAACAGTGCAATTACGAAACCTGCAAGCAACCCAACAGCCAGGTGTGTGATCTGTTTCTCCATGATTTATTATTTTGCTTATGGCTTTTTAAGTTTTATTATAATTTATTCAGAAACTAAATATTTGAAATACAAAATAAATTCAATATGCATATATTTTTCCATATGGCCTTTTTGTGACAGGTTTCAGTTTCAAGAATTTTCCACCAAGGATCTCATCAGCGTCAAATCCAAATTCTCTACAGAAATCACCAACGTTTTTCTCGAGGAATTTCCAATCTTCATCATCCATGTCAACGATTCCAACTTCTTTACCAAATTGCCACGGTTCAACTTTCCCTCTTATGTACATCACACCTCCATGCATTCCTGTTCCGATATATCGAGCTCTGTGTGGTTTATCACCAAGGCTCAGTCCAAGGAGAACAACTCTGCCTCCTGCCATGTACTCTCCAAAGAAATCCTGCGCCGTACCACCAATCACAAGTGTAGGGATTTTATCCTTGTACTCTTTCATGTGTATGGCGGTGCGGTATCCGACATCGTCTCTGATGAGTATTCTCCCACCTCTCATTGACATTGCAACAACATCTCCCGCTCTTCCGTGTACAATTATTTCACCATCGTCCATTGTGTTTCCAACGCCATCCTGTGCATTACCGTATACTATTATTTTGTGACCATCAAGAAAAGCTCCCAGATCATTCCCCGGGAATCCGTAAATTGTTATCTCAAGTTTGGGGCGTGGATTCGGGAAATAAAGGCGTGTACCTATGTATCTCTGACCACAAACGTTCCTCACTGTGATTTTTCTCACACCNTGCATGGCAGCAAGTCTCATGAGGTCATTTATTTCCTTGTGAACCAAACCAGACGCGTCGATCTCAGCTTCTCCATTCTTAATTATCAGTTTTTTCCTAAGTTCCTCGAGACTCCGAACATCCTCAAGGAACATCTCCCTTAAACCACCAATTGAGAACTTCATTCTCCCGCCCCCTTTATTCCAAGAACTTCAAGTTCCCAGTCCTCAAGNCCAACACCACGTAAGTGATCTCGGTTCCCCCTCAAACTCTCGATGGCGTTGATACCCATTCCACCAAGCATCTCCTTTATTTCGTGGCTCCATCCTCTAAGAAGGTTAACCAGTCTTTTTGCGGTTATCTCNGGGTTCAGTCTTTTCGATAAGTAGGGATCCTGTGTGCAGATCCCCCAGTTACAGATTCCTGTATGACACTTCTGGCAGAGAGTGCAACCCATGGCAACGAGAGCTGGAGTTCCTATGTAAACCGCATCTGCTCCGAGGGCTATTGCTTTAACAACGTCTGCACTACATCTGAAACCGCCCGCAACAAGAATCGACGCTTTATTCCTTATTCCCTCTTCCCTCAACCTCTGATCAACTGATGCTAAAGCGAGTTCAATGGGTATGCCCACGTTGTCCCTTATTATCTTTGGTGCAGCTCCCGTTCCTCCTCTCAGACCATCAATTGCTATTATATCTGCTCCAGCTCTAACCATTCCACTTGCTATCGCTGCCACGTTATGAACAGCTGCAATCTTAACGCTTACAGGTTTTTCGTAATTCGTTGCCTCCTTCAATGCGTATATCAACATGCTGAGGTCTTCAATAGAGTAGATATCATGCTGCGGAGCAGGCGACAAAGCATCGGTACCTTCAGGAATCATTCTTGTAACGGAAATTGGGAGGGTGACCTTTTCGCCTGGCAAGTGTCCACCTATACCCGGTTTAGCTCCCTGGCCTATTTTTATCTCTACGACAGCAGCGACGTTCAGATATTCGGGATCAACTCCAAATCTACCGCTTGCACACTGAACTATTGCATTCTTTCCGTATTTTCTGAGCTCTTTAGGAAGTCCTCCTTCTCCGGTATTGAAGAGCGTTCCAAATTCACTTGCAGCCATGGCGAGAGACTTAAAGGCCTGATAGCTTATTGCTCCGTAAGACATTGCAGAGAAAACGATAGGCGTCTCAATTTGAACGTTTGGATGCAGTTCGGTGACTATTTCCACATCTTCAAATTCTCCACCGTTGTATCTAATCTCCAGCGCATCCGGCTTTCTACCAAGGAAGGTGCGAAGTTCCATTGGNTCTCTCAGAGGATCTATGGACGGATTGGTAACCTGAGAGGCGTTCAAAACTATGTGATCCCAGTATATCCNGTACGGCTTATCGTTTCCACTTCCTGTCAGAATTACTCCTCCTGTTTCGGCCTGTTTTTTCAAGTCTTGTATTCTTTCTCTTGTCCAATTGGCATTGGGTCTGTAATTTGCCGGATGCGGTCTGATGATGAGAGCGTCGGTGGGACACATCACAGCACATCTCTGACATCCAACACAATTTTTCTCGTCAGCTCTCATCATGTCAAGCTCTTCATCNTACCAGTGGACTTTGAAACCACACTGCCTTTCACAAACTCTGCAACGTATACAGCGATCCTCTCTCCGCTCTATGATAAATTCGGGGAGCATGTGGCTGTAGAGTTCTCCTTCGAGCATTATTCGATCACCTCAGAGATTTGCTCCCTGATCTCTTTCTCTCTGCTCTTCAGCCTTCCAACCACCGGTTCTCCGCCCATGGGGGTAAAAACTCTATCAAGTTCAGGAGATACGGCTCTGATTGCTGCTTCTTCTGAAGACACAAACAGTAGATCGCCCTTCTCTCCCGAGGTTATCGGTCTCAGGCGGATTCTGTCAGTTATACCAAACATCTCGCCATGGCGGGCAACGATAATCGTCCAAGGACCATTGATGAGGAGGGGAGCATAAACCATTCTCAGAGTTGTATAGAGCTTCTTTTTTTTCTCGTCCATTATATCGATGTGGTCCCACATGGGAGGGGCAAAAATCTTGGAGACTATCTCTATCGGCAATCCCTGTCTCCTCATGAGGAGATCGACTGCATAAGCCATAACCTCTGTGTCTGTCAGAAGAGTGCAGTAGTAACCGTACATCTCAAGGTAACGCTTATTTGTTCCATANGAGGATATCTCTCCGTTGTGGACGACTGTCCAGTCGAGAATGCAGAAGGGATGCGCTCCTCCCCACCAGCCGGGTGTGTTTGTGGGAAATCTTGCGTGACCTACCCAAATGTAACCCTTATACTCCTCGGCAAGCATGAAGTATTCAGCAATTTCTTCAGGAAACCCCACACCCTTGAAAACACCCATATCTTTTCCAGATGAAACTACATATGCGTTCTCGATTTTTGTATTAATGTGCATAACCTTCTTGACGACGTAATCATCATCGTTTAATCTCTTCTCTTCTCCCTTTTTATTTGGAAACACAAAATATCGCCAGAACATTGGTGGGTCTACAACCGGAGCTTCAGGATTGGTTGGAATTTCTTCCGCATGTACAACATCAAAATTCGCGTCCAGAAACTTGTCAACCTCATGTTTTGCATCCATATCCCAGTTCTGGAACATAACATGGAGTGCGTAGTAGTCTTTGTATTCGGGGTAAATGCCATAGGCAGCAAATCCACCTCCAAGTCCGTTCCCTCTCACTTTCATATTAACCATTGCCTTGATCACCATTCTGCCATCAAATCTTCTGCCGCTTCTGTCCATTACCCCGAACAAACCGCAGGCTTGGTGATCCTTATCAGGCAGAATTCTCCTCTGCCTACCATTCCGTCTCATAGCTCATACACCACCCCAAGCTTAACATCTCCCTCAAGCAACTCCCATCTTACCGATTCGGGAATGTCAAGATAACTGAAATCATCTTTCAGAAGTTTCTCCTTGAAATCTGTCACATCAACNCCTTCTCTCATCAATCTGAGAAATATACCGGCCCGATCAACTTTACCGGCAATGATGAGACCAGCGATTTTGCCATCTTTTATTGCAAATTTTCTATAATTTTCTCCTTCCAGTCTGTTAAGAATCTCAAACTCCTCACTGTCATTCGGGATGTTCAAACCAGCGTTGATTATATAGTAATCGAAGAAGTGCATTGCATTCATCGCAGTAGCGAAATTGTATTCTCTCTCCACACCACACATGTTGAAACCAGCAATTCTACCGCCAATGTAGGCTGTTGGCCACAGCGGAAGAACTCTGTTTGCTCCAAAGATAAAATCATAAATTTCGGCACAATCACCACATGCGTAGATGTCTTTCACGGAGGTTTCCATTTTTCTGTTCACAACAATACCACGGTTNACTTTAATTGGCGTGTCGCGAGCGAGTTCAGTATTTGGAATTACACCTACAGCCACAATCAGCATGTCGGTCTCAAATACTCTACCGTCTCTCAGGATCACCTTATCAACTCTCTTTTTTCCCACAACTTTTGAAATTGTATTCTCAAGGATTATCTCAACCCCATTTTCAGCAAATTTATCCTGAACGAGTTTGGAAGTGATATCATCCACAACCGGAGCCAGAACCCTGTCAGCGAGTTCCACAACTTTAACATCAAGCCCCTTTTTCTTTAAAACCTCTGCAGCCATCAGGCCTATTATACCACCGCCAAGGATAACAACATTGTTTGCCTCTTTCATTGCCTTTTCCACACTCAGCACGTCATCAAGACTGAGGAAGGTGAAAACGTTTTCTTGGTTGGAAAGACCCTCCATCGGAGGTATAAACGGCTTACCACCTGTAGCTATGAGGAGTTTCCCATAACCTATTTTTCTCCCATTCTCCAGTTCCACCTCCTTTGCATCTACATCTATTCTTGTAGCCTTGGTTCCGAGAAATGTGTCCACATTTTTCTTCTCGTAGAAATCCAAAGGGCGGTAGTATATCTTGTCCAGCGAAATCTTTCCGTCCAGATAGTATGGTATTAGAGCCCTGGAGTAGGCGTGGTATTTCTCTGCTGAGATTACTGCAACACTTGACATCTTGTCAATTTCTCTGATTGCCTCAACACACCCGATTCCTCCTGCTGAGTTTCCGATAATTACATAATCGTACTTCATGCCAGTTCCTCCACCTTTCTTTTCTCAGTTACCCCCAATTCAGCCTCGTCTTCAATATATTCAAGTGCGTTGTTGGGACACATCTTCACGCAGTAAGGATAATCGAGATCCTTACACAGATCGCATTTAACAACCTTTCCTGTTACAGTGCTTATTCTTATGGCTCCATAAGGACATGCCATAACACAGCTATAGCATCCCACACACTTATCCTCGTCATGAATCACTCTCCCTACCTCATCTTTATAAATGGCTCCACTGATGCACGCATACATGCACTCTGGTTCCTCACAATGTCGGCACTGGATCGCAAATGTATCAGGGAGGTTCTCCTCAACAACTATTCTTGGGACGGGTTTTGGCTGTTCATACAGGAAAGCCTTGATTATNTCCTTGGATTTTGAGTGGGCAACCACACACCATACCTCACATAGGTGGCAGCCAATGCACACTTCCGGTTTTGCGATTATTCTACCCATTTTCTCTCCCCGAATCAGCCTTTTTCAATGAATTGCATAAAAGCTTTACTGTTAAATACATAGGGCTACAACCTGCACGTATTTATTAATGTGTAGTAGTGTAGATACGTATAACTCATCACAGGTTAAACGATGGTAACTTTGTAAATAGTAAATAATTTAATATAATTAATTAAAAAGTATGATTATAAACTTAAAAAATAAAATGCNCCTNGATGCNGTTAATGTTGGACTTGTTGACAAACTGCAACTTGCTGGACTGGTTGTTGGAGTGTATTACTTGTGTTACATTCTGGATGAGTTATCAAATTTTTAAAAATGAGCAAAAATGAGCACAACACACAAATAATTGAGTACAAAAAAATTAATAATCATGGTAGAATACGATGTGGTTGTTATAGGGGGTGGTGTAAACGGTCTTGCAACCGCAGCATATCTTGCGAAAGCTGGAGCAAAAGTAGCTGTTTTTGAAGCGAGGCANGAGGTTGGAACGTACTGCGATACTGAAGAAGTTATGCGTCCGGGAGTTAGAGTTAATCTTCACGCAGTTGGAATGCTACCTCAAATCAGTCCAGCGTACGAAGAACTTGAGCTTGAGAGATTTGGATATGAAACCCTAATACCACAGTGGCAGTTCTTTTACCCTTTTAAAGACGGGAGTGCATATCTTCATCATATCTGGGATGCTCAAAAGACCTACGAGATCTGGAGAAAGTTCAGTGAGAGAGACGCTCAGGTATTTAAGGAGGTGATAAACTACTTTGGACCGGCTATCCATTATCTTGCAGAAGGTGCATGGTTCACAAAGCCTGAACCTGAGTCGTACGAATTTGCAAAGGAGGTGCTTGGAGCTTGTCCGGTTTACCCTGATGATGTTCTTGACATCACGGGGTTTGAGCTGATTGATCTACTGCTTGAAGATGAGAAGCTGAAAACGGCCATACTGAGTCTTGCCATCTCCACGGGACATGATCCGTGGGAGAGAGGTGTAGGACCAGTGGGGATAACACTGGCGTTCATATTCGGTCCAGCTCTATCCTACACACTTGCACGAGGTGGGAGTCATGCACTCACGCATGCTCTTGTGAGGTGCCTTGTTCACTATGGCGGTGAAGTGCATCAGTGCTGCCCAGTTGAAAAGATTCTCATAAAAGATGGAAAGGCCATCGGGATAAAACTTTCTGAGGATGCAATATATCCTGGGAAAGAGGTTATGGCGAAAAAAGCAGTCATTAGCGATCTCACTCCAGTACCAACTTTCCTCTGGCTTGTTGGAGAGGAACACTTACCTTCAGATGTAATCGCAGATGCGAAAATGTATGACTATGAAGGGCAAGTTCTTTTTGCAACATACTTCCTTCTGAACGAACCACTTGAGTTCAAGGCTTTTGATTTCACTGACAGCATTGATCCTGATGTTAGAAAGGAAATGACATTCTTCAACTTCGGGGCGGAATCAGTTGATGATTACCACAGATTGCACAAAGCAAAACTGCATGGGCGATTGCCGGATCCACCAATGTGTCACGGACTCTGTCACAGATTTACTGCTTTAGATCCAAGTCAGACTCCGGAGGGTTTGCATACAGCTCAGGTCTGGGCTGATGTTATCTACAGTCTCAGATATAAAGGTGGCCCTCAGGCCTGGGATGACATCAGAGAAGAGTATGCAGACAAGGTCACGGATGTTCTGGCAGAGTATGCACCGAATGTGAAAACTGCTCTTGTTGATAGATTTGCTCACACACCTTTAGACAGCGTCAGGAAAAACCAGAGTATGCTTAGAGGGACATGGTGTGGAGGTGCTTTAAAGGAGAGTCAGTGGGGATACAAGAGACCTTTTCCGAGCATCGACGCACCTCGCACACCAATAGAGAACCTGTACATAACCGAGGTNAACGAAGTCAGGGCGACGATCCTCGTTCAGGGATACGTCACAGCTGTGGAGGTTGCAAAGGATCTTGGAATCAGAAACCAGCCATGGTGGACGGTGAGACCAATTGAGCCCTGGCAACGATTGCTTGAGAGAAGGGGCTATGGGTGGAATATGAGAGTAGAGTAGGTTGAATGAGAGGTGGTAGTATGAGCAGGCATGACGTTATCATTATTGGGGCTGGTGTGAACGGTCTGACTGCTGCAGCATATCTTGCAAAAGCAGGACTTGATGTTCTTGTTCTTGAAAGAAGATGGGAAACNGGGGGAGCAGTAATGACAGATGAGCAGTCAGGAGTCAGGTTCAATACTCATGCAATTTACATGATGATGGCGGAACTCATGCCCCCCTACAGCGATCTCGGACTTCATGGGAAGGGATGCGTATTTAAGCGACCTGANCCAAAGTTTTCACTGATTACAGAAGACGGAAAAGCTCTTACATTATACGAAGATCCCAAAAAAAGCTGTGAATCGATTAGAAAATTCTCAGAGAAAGATGCTACGGCATTTGAGAAGATGTACAGAGATTTCAAGGAAATGAGTGATAACATACTTATTCCTCAAACTTACCGGCCACCACTGCCACCAACTGATGTTACTGTTATGCTTCAGGAGAGTGAACTTGGCAGAGCTTTTCTTGAAATTGCTGAAGATTCACCTGTGGAAATCATAGAAAAATATGGATTTGAGAATGAACTTGTCAAAAGCTCTCTGCTATATCTGTTTTGCATGTGGGGTATGCATCCCGAAGAACCAGGACTTGGATTCCTCTTTCCTCTATANGTCTACAGAATGTTGAATGCTGCATTTGTCGTTGGAGGTTCACACAGACTGACGTCAGCTCTTGTAAAAGTTCTGTATGAGCACGGTGGTAAAGTTGAGGAAACTGCTGAGGTTGACAGGATTCTTGTAGAGGGAGAAGCTGTAGCTGGTGTAAGAACTGTGGATGGTAGAACCTTTGAAAGNAAGATTGTAGCAAGTAGTGTTGATCCTGTGCAGACATTTCTGAGGTTTTTCGAGAGGGAGACTCTGGAGAAACTGAGTCCTGAAATGATTGACGTGGCTGAAAGGTGGGAATGGGAAGCTTGCAGCCTTTATGGACTGCATCTGGTGACGAATGTCCGGCCAGAATTTGAAGCTGCGAAATTCGATGTCGAGGTGAACAACTCCTTCATTCAACTTCTTGGTGTTGAGTCGGTTGAGGATGTTGTTAAAGAGGCAGGAAAAGTCAGAGAGGGTGAACTTGCAGAGTCGTTCCATCTAACAACAATGACAAGATTCGATAAAACNCAAGCACCCTCGATGATTGCTAAATTTGCACCCAGAGAGGCGCCTCCAGGAATTCTGGAGGTTATTCGNATCGAGACAATCGCNCCTTTTGAGCCGAAAGAAGGTGATTGGGAAACTCTGAAGGACAGATATGCCGATGAGATTTTGGTTGAACTTCAGAATTATGCACCCAATATGAAGGAAGG
>Ga0180908_1089_pt1 | contig 39373 bp, 31 predicted proteins | sample Deesub1362A_J573_FD_124169 | JGI IMG/M metagenome (GOLD analysis project Ga0180908, IMG submission 124169) | Archaeoglobus sp. JdFR-41 | reverse complement strand
AAAAATATAAATAGATATTTAATTAATTTAAAAAAAGAAATCATTAAGTTTCGTTGTTAATATAAAAGTTATGCTGAAAGTTGTAATAAGAATTGAGGTACCAAAGGGGTGCAGCAAAATTATCCATAAGGATTCCATAACACTCAAAAGAGTTCAAGCAGATCCCGAAGGCAATATACGAGCCCTCTTAATAGTTAAATCAACTAACGGTTACCAGCCTGCAATTATTGAAAATCATCAGTGTGAGTTTGCTAAATCTCTGCTTGATTCTGGAGTAATAGTTTTGCATGCTCAAATTAAAAGAAACGAGGCTTTGTGGACACTTTCCTGCACGTGGGACGGATTCAGAAAGCTCCAAGCAAATCTGGACAACCTAAAGCTAAAATACGAAATTATCTCGAAAACCAGATTTTTCGAGGAAAGTATATTAACCCACACAGAGCTTGAAATCCTTAAGCTTGCTCTGGAGTACGGATATTTCGAGAATCCTAAAAAAGTAAAGATAAAGGAACTCGCAGAAATTCTAGGGGTGTCTGAAGCTACTGTGTCAANCCTGATCAGAAGAGCTCTGAAAAAAGTCGTTGAGCAGGCATTCGCTAAAACATTGAACTATTAATTAAGGGGAGAACTATTAAAATTACTCACAATCCCTGTGAGCACACAGTGCTGCCTTCAATCACAACTCAAGCCTAGAAACCTTCAAGTCTTAAAGATATGTTTATTGATGTAGTTGCACTCGTATGACTAAAATCAAAAATAAAATAAAAAATTATTACTCTACCCAGCCAAGTCCAAGCTCATCCAGTTTCTCTCTGCTCGGAATTCCATCTTTCCATTTGCGGAAGTCGTAGTACTCGCTGACCTGCTTTTTGACGTCTGGAACGTGACCCTCACTTCCCCCTTCCACAGGTTGAAGAACCACATCCGGGAGTCTGTCATCCTTCGCAGTTATGCCACACTTCACATTGTACATCCTTTTAAGTGTGAATATCCTTTCTCCAATCACTGCGATTTTCTGAGGATCGTAATCGTAACCTGTCACGTGTTTCAGCATATCTGCCATCACAGTCGGAGTTACTGGCATGAACACACAGATTATTGCTGCATTGAAGAGCTCTGTGAAGTTCTGAACCTTCGCAGTCATTATTCCCTTACCCTCGTTCGCAAATCTATCTTCGCTCATCACATCGTACTCGGGAATTGGCTTCCCCATCTCATAAAGGTACATTTGATGAGGGAGATGACACGCTCCCCTTGGATGCGTGGCATATGCACACGCAAGTGCTGCAAACCCGCGAGCGTCATGCATTGGAACCTCAAGCCCCTTAACTTCAGCAGCCCAGTTTTCCTGACCGTACTTCTTCCCAAGGAATTTCACACCCTCAGCAAGCTCGTCTCCCTTTCCTCTCCGGAATGCTATATCTTCCACAAGCTTTTTCGCTGCCTCAGCGTCTCCCCATTTGACATTAAAATCTCCCACACCTTTCTCCGTCATCCACATGGTAAAGGCAATTGTAACNCCGGCAGAAATAGAATCCATCCCCAGATCATTGACCAGATAGTTAATTTCCAGAAGCGATTCAAGATTATCGTTGAGCTGCAAACAGCCAAAAGATGCCAGAGTTTCGTACTCTGGACCGTGAATCTCTTTTCCTTTAAGCTCTACGACTCTCCCACATCTCACTATGCATCCCAAACAGCCATCATTTCCCTTGAGAACTGAAGTTGCCATTGCAGCCCCAGAAATCTTTGTTGCTCCCTCAAACGTTCCCTGACTGTAGTACTTGATTGGCAGGTCTCCAAATCCCTCAGCTGTTTCCATGTACCCNGCCGTACCGAGATCCCTCAGCATTGTGCATGAGAAGTCATCCTTGATGGTCTCCACAAACTGATCAACAAGTTTATCAAGAGCTTCCGGATCAGCATACTCGATTGAAAACCTATCCTGTGGATCAAATGTAACTGCTATACCCTTAAGGTTTTTGGAACCCATCACAGCTCCCATTCCGGTTCTCCCAGCATGTCGTGAGTTGTCAACCTGAACGCATGCAAACTTTACCAGATTCTCTCCTGCCGGTCCTATCACCGCTGTGGAAATTCTCTTTTCATCAACTTCCTTTTCTATGGTCTCCTGCGATTCGTAACAGCCCTTTCCCCATATACCCTCAGCATCTCTGATTTCCGCTCCATTTCTATCAACAAGAATGTACACCGGTTTCTCACTTNTACCCTCAATTATCACACCATCCCATCCCGCATATTTGAGGTAAGTTGCCATTCTTCCCCCAGAATTGGATTCGCCCCATATTCCAGTGAGAGGACTCCGGGCACAGAACTCAAGTCTGCTCGTCCCCGGTATCTTGGATGCGTTAAGAGGTCCGGTCATGAGCATCAGTGGATTTTCTGGAGAGAGCGGATCTATTTCAAAAGTTCTTCGTTCATAATGCAGCTTAACAGCAAGCCCCGCACCACCTACAAACTCTCTAAGATCTTTCTCATCAACCCTGAACTCGTCAACCGATTTCTGTGAGAGATTCACCTTCAAAATCCTTCCACAGTATCCCTTCATCNGATCACCTTTCAGAAATCAACCTTTTTTCCATGAAAAGCATACTCGAACAGTCTGGTCATTTCCTGTGTATCCGGNCATCGGGGACTGGTCACTATACAGGCATCACTCATAGCCCTNTCAACAAGATCATCGAGACTTCCAAAGTACTTGTTTTCCTCGACCAGCTCAGAAGCTCTTGTTGGAGCTTCAATATTCCTCATAAGTGCAAAGATGTTTTCTATCAGATCTTCAGCATCCTTCATCCCGAGTTTTACAGCCAACTCGTCCATTATCTGCCTCGCTTCTTCGTGAGGCAGGTAAAACTGGAGGACATAGGGCAGGAAAAGACCAACCGCTATTCCGTGATGCACCTTGAAGAGAGCGCCAAGGGAGTGCCCCATAGAGTGTACCATCCCAGCCTGCGAGTTTCCAAAACCAAGCCCGGAAATCGTAGCTGCGTGATGCATTCTCTGTCTCGCCTCTAAATCACCTTTATAGGACTTTTCAAGGTACTTGAACACAAGTTCGACAGCCTTTTCACACATGGCATCACTGAAATCATGCTTCCAAGGACAGACGAGTCCTTCAATGGCATGTGTTAAAGCATCCAGCCCCGTTCCAGCAATAAGTTTGGGAGGTAACTTCTCAACAAATCGATAGTCAAGTAAAGCGATTTCAGGTATGGCTTCTCTGTTCGCAGGGAGAACTTTTCTTTTCTCCTTCGTATCTGTCAGAACCATTGCCCACGTAACGTCTGCTCCCGTCCCACTCGTTGTCGGGATGGCTATCAGCTTTGCCTTCTTCTTGAAGCCGAGTTCGTAAAGGTCTGTGAATGGTGTAACTTCTTCAGGATTTATATCAANCTCCATCAAAATTCTGGCCATCTTTGCAACGTCCATTACACTGCCACCACCAAGAGCTATTATGAGCTGTGCATCAAGCTGTTTTGCTGCATTACCGCACTTAAGAGCCGTCTCAACANTTGGATCCGGCTCAACTTCATCGAAAACCTCCACCTTCTCTGCCTTCAGATATCTCTTCACTTCATCCACGTATCCAAGTTCAGCAAGAGACTTGTCTGTGACTATCAAAACTCTCTCAGCCTTCTCGTTTTCAAGAATTTCAACGGCGTCATCGCCAAAAACAATTCTCGGGCTGACAAACCACCACATACAATCACCATCAAAAATTGCAGTAAGGAGAATATAAATCTTCTCGATTTTTAAAGACAATTATACAATCCTGCCGAAAGCATAAAAAATGAAAATTTTCCTGTACATATTTAAATCATCAAAGCAACTTGTTTCAAACTTTAACTTCTAAGAAGTCCAATTTATTTTCAGATGTATNGACATATAGTAAGTGTTCATAGTTATTATAAACATAAATTTAAAAATATAAAAATTAAAGCTCAGTCAGAATTTCATCCAGAAGTTTCAGATAGTCGTCTTCTCTCCTCCACAGATTTCCAAAGCTCATCGCTGCATTTGGATGATAGTATCTGTCAATCGCAATCGCTCTGATATGTGGAGCAAAGTTCTTGAGAGCTGCGAGCATCTGTGAACCGTGGTAGTATATGCTACCAAGCATCAGAACGAGGTCGTAGTTACCCTCGCCATCAAATCCTGGCCAGTCTGGATCAAGCAAAAACTGGGTGAGCTCATGCAGTACAGCATATTTAACCTTTCCATCCACTCCTGCATCGATAAAACGGGTTATGGCGTTTCCTGTTGCGACAACGGTAACTCCCTTGTCAACAAACTTGAGCACTCTTTCGAACATCGCATCTGTTATATCTGGACCAACGATAAGAAGGGGTCTTTTCGCCTTCTTGATCATGTTCGCTACCGGCTTCCCCTTTTCGAGCAGAGTTGCCATCTTTGGCCCCGGAATGTTCGCAGCATCAAACGGCTGCTCAAATGCCTTTGGCATTCACATCACCTCACAGAGTCATGAAACCTTCNTTAAACAGCCTTTCAACATTTGTCGGATTAAAGCCCGCATGATACCCTCTTATTGGACCCTCAACGATCTTTTTCTTCTCCCAGTCGATCTTCCAGCCGTGCTTGTCCTCAAGAATCTTGAGCAGTTCCTCCCTCTTTGCAAGCGGCAGATCGCTCTCAGTTCTTACATAGAGATGCCAGTCATCAGGCATTCTTTTGAGATATTTCATACTGAGGTCCAGATAGTGAGTGAGCTTTATTGACCTCCCCCTATCGGTATCGTTCGGTCTGAAGCAGAGCTTCGCTATCAGTGGAATTGCCTCTTCAATGGTCTCCGCAGCAACAAGCAAATCCTGTGGAGCCGGTTCTATCCTGACTCTCTCTCCTGTTCTGACATCATAAACCATCCAGTCCTCGTCGTTGTATGGACGACCCAGGAATGCCCTTCTATATTTGCTGCCATGTGGTCCAACAACAACCGGAATTCCAAGTCTGTTAACACCTGTTGCAATTGAAGCTGCCTTCTGACTGTAAGCTCCCCATGCAACACCGCATGCACCCAGTCTGTTTAGTATGTAATCTGCGATTTCCTCAAAGTTAGCCCTGATGTTTCTCTTGGCAAAAATTCTTGCCACCTTGATGGCTGCCCCATGTATGTGAGCATTTGAAACACAGCTTCCCAGATTTGCAACGCAGCCCCCATCGAAATCGTCGGGATACTTCTCGTAAATTGTTTGTCCATCTTCATCCCTGTACAACCCAGCATCCATGGCCATGCAGCCCGTTGTGACAACTATGTAGTTTCTTGAGGCAAACTCATTCATTATTGTGTATGCGTCTTTTGTTCCGTTGGGATAGTTGCTGCAACCAACAATTGCTATAACACCCGGAATTGTTCCAAGCACAATCGGAGCGCCAACATTTCTGATTTCAGAATCTCTTACAGGTCCTCTTCCTCTCCTAACCTTCCCCTTCTCGTTAACTATCCTGTCCCAAGCTGCAAAGTTGAACATGTCAATGATCGGGATGTTCTTCGGACATACCTGCTCACACCTGCCACAAGCAATGCAGATGTCCCACCTCTCTTCAAGCTTGCTTTTATCCCCATTCTCCGCTGCCTCCATAGCCTCTCCAATTCTTATTCCCTGTGGACATGCGATGGTACAGTTTCCGCACTGTGTACATGACTTTGCGTAGTTTACGAACTCTTCTTCACTCAAAACGGGCTTGAATTCCTCGCTTCTCTGTTTTCTCCTTGCTCTTGCAACTTCCACTGCTACTTCTCCAACCTTAAGTGGATCGAGGATCACACATCCTGGATTACCATCNAGGAGATATTTTACGACTTCTTTCGGATCCTTCTTTGTCATATCCGGTAATCCGTGCATAGCTTTTTCGTTTGTGCATATTACTGGGATTCCCAGTTTTCCGGTGTGATACAGGATATCTGCTCTTATGCACTGTTCATCTATGACTATTACATCAGCAATTCCTGCTCTTATAGCTTTGAGCTGTCTTCCAAGAGAGCCAACAATTTTCGCTTTTTCATAATACCTGCTCATATCATGGGCCGTGCAGCAGATACCTGCCAGATCAACTTCATCTCCCAGTCCATTTTCGTCAATGTAATCGGCTATATTAAGAGCGGGTGGAGCGTGGTGGCCTATTACNAGGACAACAGCCTTACTTTTATCAACCACGCCCATTCCGACTTCAATAAGTGGCTGGTTGCTTTCACCTTTTGGAAATCCAAATGCACATATCTGGGCAATGTCTGCAATCTCCTTGCCAAGAGCATCCATCATACCAAGATGGAACGCTTTGGACTCGTAATCAAGATAGCTACCTTCCTGTCCGGTATGTACAGAATCCATAACCTGAGTTATCTGCTCCTCCACATACTTCAGTGCCNTTTCAAGATCCGCGAGCGTTTTTGGCTTTATTCCTGTAATTAACTCTGTCAGTGGAGCAACTTCTGCAATTTCTGGTCCAAGATCAACCGGAATCTCATCAAGTCTCTTTCCAGTAATATGGACGATATCATGCAGCATGTGTCTCGCATGTCCCGTATGACAGGTTGTTCCCATCGCCACCGCAATTGTAACAATTCTTCCGGTTTGAGTGGCGAGGTCTATACCACACGCTCCCCTTTTGTTGCCTGTGAGGTCACACTTACCCATGGTACACAAGCAACACATATCNCAGTACGGAGCGTAAAACGGCTTGTAGCGTTTGAGCAGGANGAAATCCCAGTCCCTGAGAGTGGCGATNCCAGGCATGGGTGTTGGACCCATCGGAGCCCATTCCTCTTCNTCCTCCACGACTTCACCAATTTTTATGCTGACATTTTTCAGATCATCTATAACAAGAGTTCCCTTTCCAAGTTCAATTACCATTCAACCACCTCAGAGGTTTCTATGGGGCTGTTGGAGTTATACTTTATAAAATTTCTCAATTTGCGCCTTTGGTTTTATTTAAAACGAATAAACATTGAACATTAACGGATTTGAATACGGTAACAAACAGAAAATATTACTCTTTAAAGTATCTCTCAAGCACTTTTTTCTGTCCTCTTCTGAGAATTTCAGAAAGTGTTGATGGTGCAATTCCAAAATATGCCGCAAGCTCTTCCAGCTTTATTTTCTTTGGAAAATCGAAGTATCCTTTCTCGAGAGCAATCTTAAGAACTTCTTCTTCTCTGTACGTTATTTCGTAATCCTTTTCTGGTGTGCCCTTGTAAACTATTTCGAAGTCGACTTCATAGCTCTCAAGCTCCCTTATCAGCTTCACAAATGAGTCATCATCGCAGATTACATCCCAGAGTATACTGTTATCCTCGATCTCAACCCTGTTGATAATACAACCGGATTCAAGTATGGGATACGCTATCAGACAGGTATGCTCTCTGATCAGTACTTTTGCCTCTTCATGGGAAACAGCTATACCTTCACAGAAAGAGGGGAGATTATCAATCACGTCTCTTACTTTTCGCGCTTTGAAGCTGACCAAACTCTTTATTCTGTCCTCAATTTTTGCAAATCCCTCAACCTCGACTACAGCCTCTTTTGCTATTTCCTTTATGGCACCCAGTGCACAGTTTTTAGGTAACCTTGTTTTCATCTGAAGTCTGAGCATTGAAAATGAGTATCGTGAATGAGATATATTGTTTCTGATTTGATCTGGAATTGATTATTAATTTCTCACCTGCGCAGGTACAACTGTTTTTAAACCCACTTAACCTCCTCCAGCTCACTGAGCTAATTAGTTCATGAGGTCTAAAATAAAACTTTTGTAAAAGTGTGCATACAGATAAGGGATGCAAAGTCTCAAAAGAAGAGAAACATACGTGGTTCTCCTTGCGTCATCATCGGCGTCTTTTTTAACGCCGTTTATGGGTTCAGCCATAAATGTAGCTCTTCCTGAAATAGCAAGAGAATTTCAGCTTGATGCTTTAACTCTCAACTGGGTGGCTACAGCGTTTCTCCTATCAGCCGCAATGTTTCTCCTTCCAGTTGGCAGGATAGCGGATATAAAAGGAAGGAGAAAAGTTTTCACGGTGGGTATTTGTATCGTGGCAATCTCCTCAATTTTCTGCAGTATATCAACTTCTGGAATCATACTTGTGGTATCAAGATTTTTTCAGGGAGTGGGATCTGCAATGATTTTTGGAACAGCAACGGCGATTGTTTCATCAGTTTTTCCTCCGCAGGAAAGGGGAAAGGCTCTTGGGATTAATGTTGCAGCCGTGTATCTTGGTTTATCACTTGGACCTCTTCTCGGTGGATTTCTAACTCAGAATTTCGGATGGAGAAGTATTTTTATTGCCGTGTTTTTGCCAAGTTTTATCGCATTAGCGACGATATCGACAGTGAAGGGAGAATGGGCTGAAGCAAAAGGGGAGAGACCTGATTTTGCAGGTTCGGTTCTCTATGCTTTGTCTCTTTTTTTGCTGATTTATGGTTTTTCAATTTTCCCAGAAGCTCTGGGTAAATTTCTTCTTTTTACAGGTATTCTCTGCCTCACCTTTTTTGTTGTATATGAGAGCCAAGTGAGGTTTCCTGCACTCAACATGTCTCTTTTCAGAAAAAACAGGGTTTTTCTCTTTTCAAATCTTGCNGCTTTGATAAGCTACTCTGCTACTTTTGCAGTGGGTTTTCTGCTAAGTCTATATCTTCAGTACATAAGANGTCTTACTCCACAGGAGGCAGGTATTGTTTTGGTAGCTCAGCCCTCTGTTATGGCAATCATCTCCCCACTGGCTGGATGGCTTTCTGACCGGGTGGAGCCAAGAGTCGTAGCCTCACTTGGAGTGGTCTTGATAACCCTAACACTTACTTTTTTTACATTTTTAGACGAGAATACACCTATTCAGAGTATTGTCGTACTTCTGAGCGTTATGGGCTTTGGTTTCGCTCTTTTCAGTTCTCCAAATACCAACGCAATTATGGGTTCGGTTGAAAGAAAGTTTTACAGCGTAGCATCAGCTACTCTGGGAACAATGCGTTTGTTAGGTCAGATGTTCAGTATGGGAATCGTCATGATTGTTTTCACGATATATATGGGTAAAATTGTAATAACTCCCGATGTTTACTGGAAGCTCATGATCAGTATAAAACTATCATTTTTGATATTTTCCTCATTATGCTTTGTAGGTGTCTTAGTATCAGTAGCAAGGGGGAAGGTTAGAAAACAAGATTGAACNTGTTTATTTTAGAGTGGTGGGGTGAACGGGTNGCTGAAGTGTCAAATACCTATCACCTTTTTCACAACATCGGGTATATCNTCATCCCCCTCATAACCTATAGCCACATCTACAGCATGTCTTGCTATGTAACCGGCTATATGGAGAAGAGTTTCGCCGTATTCATTGTCTTTTTCCATACTTGCAGTGCAGGGATAACTGTGATGAGCCTCACTTACAACATTCCAGAGTTCTCGAATATTGTCAAGAATTTCTGAATCCAGACCACGTAATTTTATTCCGATATACCACGCAGCTCCACATGGCTGGCTTCTGAGTATCCTCACTTTAAGTTTTCCATCCTGATCTGAAAATATCTCAAATTCAGGAAANCCAATCCCAAATTCCCGTATGAATCGATTTATTAGGTTAAACTCTTCGCTCTCCCTCAAATTGCAGAAAGGTTTTGGAGCAGCAAACTCAATGCCAAGTTCATCACACTTCTCCTTTAACTGCTTGGCGAGGCCTGGTGAACACCAGTGAGGTTCCTCTACAGGTACAATAAGTGCTTTGATCTTACCGTTTATTTTTTCAGGTAATGCAGCAAGAACATCCGGATGCAGGTTTATCGCAATAGCGATATCGGCTTCTGGAATATACTTAGGAAGAAAGTCCTCTGCATCCTCTATGAAATCTGGCATGGTTGCTGGATCTACCATTGAAAAAGCAGCGATTATATTTTTGGAGAAATTGTACAGGTTCTCTTTGCACTGAGTACATCCGTCAATTCCGCACGCGCCATATGCCGGGCAGGAGTTGNGATAGTTCATAAGATTNGCTATGAACCTTTCTCCGAAGAAACCGTGGTGAAAAACCACTAATTTAAGGTCTGATTGGAACATACTCTATTCTCACTCATGGGAGTTAAATTCCTTCTCCCTAAGATCTTCACCGAAAGGTTTGTTAAAGAGGAATTGTGGTAAAACAGTGTGAAAGTTTTTATAGCATTTCTTAAATCTTGAGATGTGTACGACGTGGCAATTGTTGGAGCAGGAGTTAGTGGAAGTTTCATTGCAAAGGAGCTATCCAAGTACGAGCTAAGTGTTGTGGTTTTTGAGGCAAAGTCTGCTGCTGGACTTGGCCAAACAAAAGGCTGTTCTGGGATAATACATCCATTCCAGTTGCCATTCAAATTGCTCAGGAGTAAACTCTGTCTCGAAGGCAATAGAATGATGGATGAGGAGAGCGAGGAGCTTGGATTCGAGTTCAGGCGAGTTGGCCTTCTTCTACTTGCCACGAACTGGATCACGTTTTTCCTCCTCCCTTTCATAAAATTTTATCTTTCCCGTAATGTGGAGGTCAAGCTGCTCAGTAAAGACAAAATTCTTGAAATGGAACCGAACGTAAGAGAGGATATAAAAGGGGGACTGTTTGTTCCGTCTGCAGGCGTTGTTAACCCTGTCGAGATGACAGTGGCAGCTCAGAGATTTGCGATGGCAAATGGAGTGGAGTTTATCTTTGACTGTAAAGTAACAGGTATTGAGAGAAAACTCAAGCATTTCGTTATTAAGACCACGAAAGGTGATTTTGAAGCAAGATATGTCATTAACTGTGCCGGGTTGTATGCTGACGAAATTGCAAGAATGGTTGGCTATGAAATGGAAATTCTGCCTGGAAAGGGCTCTCATATAGTCTTCAGGGAAAAAGATTTTGCCAAACACATAGTAGTGGCAATCCCACTTAAACCTGACAAAAGAACAAAGGGTGGAGGAGCTCTGGTGAGCTTCGATGGAAAATCAATATGGGGTCCAAATCTTGTTGATGTGAGCGATAAAGAAGATACGAGTGTTAAGAGGCAGGAGATAGAAGGGATTAAACGAAAGTTTGGCAAACTGTTCAAAAGGATGCCCAAAGACNTTGTAGCCTACTATGCTGGAGTCAGATCAATGGCTGGAAGAGACTTCGTTATAAATCAGCCTGTTAGAAATTTCATCAATGTCGCAGGGATTCAGAGTCCTGGTCTCACTGCTGCACCTGCTATAGCAAAGATGGTTCTCCGAATGCTCGCAGGAAGTGGAATGGATCTCAGAAAGAAGAAAACTATCAGTAAACCGACTCCCATGAAGAGANTCTCAAAAATGAATGAAGACGAAATCGAAAAAGCAATTCAGGAAAATCCAGAGTACGGTGAAATTGTCTGCCTCTGCAATCTTGTAAGTAAAGCTGAGATAAAACAGGCAATCGACGATGCACCATGTCTCGATGGTGTTAGACATTTGACATGGGCTGGCATGGATTGCAACAAGTGTATAGCTGACATAATAATTTTAATGCAGAGACATACTAAAAGAGTAGTGAAAGACAGAGAGGGAAGTGATGTGGCATGGCGGCAGCAGTAGATTATGTCGTAGTAGGCGGAGGATACGCAGGTCTGATGTGCGGGAAAAAGCTAATTGAAGAGGGATTCGAAACGCTCATCTTTGAAATGAAGGAGGTTGGTGGAGAATTGAGTTTTTTATCCAAACTCAGTGATTTTAACTCTGCGTATGAGAAATACATCGAGGAAATCGAAGAGTTGAAAAAAGAGGTAGCCGTAGAGAAGGGGACTGTTATCAAATCAAAACCTGTTATTGTTAGCTCGGAAAATGGATTGAAAAGGTTTGAAGCAAAGAAGATACTTCTGTGCACAGGTGCTACAGATATAGTCCCAGCAAAACTCAATGTTATTGGAAAGAGAGTCGCTGGTATATACACTCTTGAAACTGCTTTAAGACTCCTTTCAGAGAACATGANAATAGGTAGTAAAGTTCTCCTTGCTGGGAAAGAGGGAGAAGAAAGTAAGATTCTTGAACTGGCCGAATCTCAGCTTTACAGACTGGGGTATGAGGTTGAATTCTGCGGGCTTGATGAGGATATCAATGTTATTGGCAAGGAAAGGGTTGAAGGGGTGGAGATAGCAGGCAGAACGTATAAATGCGATACTCTGATAGTTTTTGGTGGTAGAGAATCGTTTAATCCTTTGAAATTAAGAGGTATGCCTGTTGGCAACGTCTCAGCCTGCACATACGATTACTCCAAGGTCGAGGAGGATGTGAAAAACTTTATTTCGAAACTCTGAATTCTGCACAAATTTTGATTAGAGTGGTATCCCGTTTTTGCTGAATACTGATTACAGAATATAGAACTAAGCCTCTGTCCACTTCACTTATCTGCTAAATCAAAATTCTGAACATGGCCAGTAAATATGGAAACATTTATCAGCTTCTCGGGATAGCTTTAACTCGGTGGTTTTAATGGATGTGAGAGAGAAAATTAAGAAGGTTGCAGTTCTTGGTGCCGGCGATATGGGACATGGAATAGCGGAAGTATGCGCAATCGCTGGCTATGATGTGACAATGAGAGATATCAAGCAGGAGTTTGTTGACAGGGGAATGCAGAGAATAAAAGAGAGTCTGGTGAAACTCGAACAGAAAGGAAGAGTGAAAAACATTGACGAAATTCTTGCAAGAATTAAGCCTGTGGTTGACCTTGAAGAAGCTGTGAAAGATGCAGATCTAATCATAGAAGCAGTACCTGAAGTATTTGAAATCAAAACTGAAGTTTTTGCAGAATGTGACAGAATCGCCAAGCCTGAGTGTATTTTTGCCAGCAACACTTCAACAATAAGGATTACAGATCTGGCAAAAGCAACCAAAAGGGAGGATAAATTTGTTGGTCTGCACTTCTTCAATCCACCAGTATTGATGAGACTTGTCGAAGTTATCAAGGGTGAGAAAACAAGCGAGGAAACAATGGAGTTGATGATTGAATTTGTTAAGAGTATTGGTAAAGTCCCGGTTAGGGTGGAGAAGGACGTGCCAGGTTTCATTGTGAACAGGGTTCAAGCTCCTGCAGGAGCACTTCTGATGTCAATACTCGAGCAGGGGGTAGCAACTCCAGAAGAAGTTGATGCAACGATAAGGAAACTTGGACTCCCAATGGGTCCATTTGAACTGATGGATTTTACTGGTGTTGACATTTTCTACCATGCAATGAAGTACTACGAGAAAGCTATCAGTCCCGATTACAGGGTTCCAGAAATTCTTGAGCAGATGGTTAAGGAAGGGAAACTTGGAAAGAAGACTGGCAGAGGCTTCTACGACTGGAGTGCTGGGAGACCACAGATTGATACATCAAAGGCAACCGATAAAGTGAATCCAATGGATTTCACATTTGTTGAGTTAAACGAAGCTGTGAAGCTTGTCGAAATGGGGGTGGCGAGCCCTGAAGATATCGACACAGCAGTTAAACTTGGATTGAATAGACCATTTGGTCCTTTTGAACTTGCAAAGAACTTCCCAGAGGAACAGATTGTAAAAAGACTGGAGGAACTTGCAAAACAGTATGGAAAGAAGATATTTGAACCCACTGAAACTCTCAAGAAGGGTAAACTCAAGGAACTTCTGGAGAAGAAAGAAAAGAAAGAAGAAAAAGAAGAAGAGGGTTTCAAAACGATAATCCTTGAAAAAGACCCTGAAACCAAGATTACAAAAATAATCCTCAATAGACCTGATAGAATGAACTCTCTGACCCCAGAACTGATAGAAGAACTCGACAGGGCAATTACAATGCTCTGGAACGATAATGATACAAGAGTTATAGTGATAACAGGCGCTGGGGATAGAGCATTCTCTGCTGGAGCTGATCTTACAACCCTGATAACTCATCCATTCGATTTTATGGAACACCTCAGGAAGGGGGAGAGAATTTTCAGAAGGTTAAGCGAGATTCCGAAACCTGTAATAGCAGCCATCAACGGCTATGCACTTGGTGGGGGACTCGAACTTGCAATGAACTGTGACATCAGACTGGCGAAAAAATCAGCGATTCTTGGATTCCCAGAGGTTACACTTGGATTGATACCCGGCTGGAGTGGTACGCAGAGGGCTGTAAAGCTTTTGGGAATCAGCAGAGCAATGCAACTTGCCCTTACAGGAGAGAGAATTTCCGCCGAGGAAGCTGAGAAATTTGGTCTGGTTAACAAAGTTTTCGACGATGACAAGTTCGAAGAAGAGGTTATGAAATATGCAAAGAACATAGTTGAGAGCTGTGCACCCATAGCCATGGCAATAATCAAGAGACTGGTGAACAAGGGTGGAGAAGTCCCAATGGATATTGGACTGGAAATGGAGAGCTTTGGTGGAGGCATAATATTCTCCACAGAAGATCTCAGAGAAGGAGTTTCAGCATTTCTGAGGAAGGAGAAACCAAAGTTCAAGGGNCGATAACTTTTATATATTTTTTCCTTTCTTTTTAATTAAAAAATTTAATCAAGGAGTCTGAACATCAAAACAACACGACGTCTTTTATCAGGGTAGAACTGCTCTGGAGGCATCTCCTTTCCGAATACTTCAACTTTCTTTCCAATAAGCTCCTGTCCAAAATCCTCTGCATCGCTTACGTTTATATCAACCCTACCAGCAATCCACGGCCCCTCGTCAAGTTCAACAAAGGCAACGACGTAAGGAGCGTCTTCCTCGTATCCAGAAGGAGCTACATAGGTTGTCGTAAAGGTGGCAATTCTCCCTNTTCCACTCAGCTCGACAATTTCCAGATTTCTGCCTCCACAACCATCACATGTGGTCTTCGGAGGACATGTGTAAGTTCCACAGTCTCTGCATTTCTGACCGATAAGCTTTCCCTCAAGCAGCAAATCGAAAAATTTCGTAAAAGCAATTCCGGTCATTATTCACCTCCTGTGGATGCTGAGAATTATATTAACAAGTGTCCCAAAATCACCACCCAAGGTGTCTGTCATGGCATTCTCAGCGTTTTTTACCTGATTGAACTTGAATTCACCCCTCAACTGTTTAACTGCTGTGTAAATCTGAGAGGNCCCAGTAGCTCCTACGGGATGACCCTTACCAATCAGCCCACCATCAGGATTTACTGGCAAATCGCCGTTGATTTCAGTAACNCCATCTGAAACAGCATANCATCCCTTTCCATATTCAAAGAAGCCCATCGCTTCGGTTGCAATTATCTCAGCTATTGTGAAGCAGTCATGAACTTCAACAAAATCTATATCTTTTGGTTGCATCCCTGCTTCTTTAAATGCTATCTCCGCTGCTCTTTTTCGTGGAATGGCTCTAACGATGTCTTCTCTCTGCCTGAATAAACTGCCAGCTGACGATTGACCTGTGCCTCTTACGTAAACAGGTGTTTCAATGACGTCTTCAGCAAATTCTGCCGATGCAACAATCACAGCACTCCCTCCATCAGTCATTGGGCAGCAATCGAAGAGTGTAAGAGGTGATGAAACTACCTTTGAGTTCAACACATCCTCAATTTTCAAATCGGCAAACTTCCCGTAAAACTGAGCTTTGGGATTTATCGCTCCGTATCTGTGATTTTTCACCGAAACTTGAGCCATCATCTCTCTCAGTTTCTCCAGCGGTATATCGTAAATTCTGGAGTAGAGTCTTGCAGCCAGAGCAAATACACCGGGAAACGTGAGACCAGCGACGATTTCGTAAACTCCATCCACAGCAGTTGCAAGAGCTCTCGTTCCAATAGCTGTTCCAGCACTGTAGAGCCTTTCGCTTCCACCCACGACCACACAATCATAGTAACCGGCTGCAACTGCTCTTACAGCTTCTCTAAAAGCAACGCTTGAGGATGCACATGCACCTTCGTACCTTATCGCTGGAATCCCACACAGTCCTATCTCGTCTGCCATGAAACCAGCAAGATTTGCGGAACCGTCGGTCATTTCCCCAACAAAATTTCCGTAGTATAGCGCTTCTATGTCTCTCAGTTCGATGTTTGAATCTTCAAAGGCCTCGAAAAANGCCTCAGCAAATAGATCGACAAGAGATCTATCAGGATGTTTACCAAATTTTGTCATTCCAACTCCCAGTATGGCTACATCTCTCATCTCCGACATAATTTCACCTCTTCAAAATCAAATTTTTTCAAACTCTCCACCCTCCTTGAGAATAAGAAGGTAAAGAAGATAACTGAGTTTGTTCAGACATTCCACGGCGAGTTCTGAGGCAATTCCTTCCCTCCTCAGTTTAACTGCCCACCTCTCAGCTCTCCTGACAACAGCCCTGGCAACACTGAGAAAAGCCGTACTCTCATCCTTTTCAAGAATGACAAAATTTCTTGGTTTGTTCACTTCTCGCTCAAATCGGTCAATCATTAACAATAGCCATTCGTAATCCTCCTCTGTAATCTTGGGTCCAAGAGCAAAATCAGAACCAATCTTAAACATCAATCTCTGTACGTTCCCAAGAACTTCCTTAATGTCTTTGTTCTTTGCAAATACCTTTGCAAGTCCTATGAAAGCATTCACTTCATCAACAGTTCCGATCAACCATGCAATATCTGAATCTTTGCCGACGGTTCTCCCATCCGCTAGTGTTGTTTTCGTGGGATCTTTCATATCCTCACCAGTTTAGAATTTACGATTTGACAAGTTTCCGAACGATTTCCTCTGCTGCGGTGTGAGGGTCAATGCCACCCTTCACTATTTCATCCAGAATCTCCCTGAAGTTCATTNGGGTTTTTATTCTTCGTTTAACCTCTTCCATAACAAGTTCAAACAGTTCTCTTTTTACCCTCTCCTTTCTCCTTACGGTAAGAAGACCGCTCTTTTTCATGTATCTGTAGTGCTCCTCTATTGCGTCAGCAAGTTCTTTGATACCTTTCCCTCTGTCTGCCACAGTCTTCAACACTGGGGGGATCCAGTCGTCTGTTTCACCCTCGAAAATTTCCCCACTCTGGACTCTGNCTTCATCGCTGTGTGTCGTTCTGGAAAGCACTTCAACAGTCTCCTCGGTCATCATCAGCATAGCCTTCAACCATCTTACAGTTTTATCAGCGCCATCAAGATCTGCTTTGTTTACAACATAGATGTCTCCAATTTCAAGAATTCCGGCCTTGTTAATCTGGATGTCATCCCCTATCTCAGGCATCAGAACCACAACAGATGTATCTGCAACTTCGATTATATCCACTTCACTCTGTCCAGCACCAACAGTTTCAACGAAAATAACATCAAAACCAAAAGCATCCATGAGTCTCACAACGTCTCCCGTTTTTGCCGCCAAACCACCTGCTCTTCCACGAGAACTCATGCTTCTGAAAAACACGCCTGGATCAACCCACAGATTTTTGCTCGCATCAAATCCATCCATCCTGAGCCTGTCACCGAGAAGAGCACCACCGGTAAAGGGAGAACCAGGATCTACACCTATTATTCCAACCTTCTTTCCTCTTTTTCGAAATTCCTCTGTTAGCTTGCTGACAAGAGTGCTCTTACCCACACCTGGAAATCCTGTAAGACCAACAATGTGTGCCTTTCCGGTTCTTTTGTGAACTCTCTTTAAAATTTCCTTCCCCTCAGGGTAATCATTTTCAACAAAGGTTATTGATCTAGCCAGAGCCCTTCGATTGCCCTCAAATATCCCTCTTACAAGTTCATCAACTATGTTCTGGTCATATCTTATTTCCGTGCCCATCCATACACCTTCCCATGTTTTTGACTCTTTGTTTGTCTCCTTTATGCATCTCGCTTAACCTCGCTTTTTCTCTTAACATTTTTCTTTATGTACTCCACAATTTCCCTGACAGGTGTTCCAGGAATAAACACCTCATCAACACCCATCTCTTTGAGTCTTTCGATGTCATCGGTTGGAATTATCCCTCCAACCAGAATCAGAATTTCATCCAGATTTCCTCCATATTCCTCGATATACTTCATAACCTTTGGAACAAGAGCAAGATGAGCTCCACTGTGCAGACTTATGCCAACAACGTCAACATCCTCCTCTACTGCTGCCATCGCCACTTCCTGCGGNGTGCGATGGAGGCCGGTGTATATCACCTCAAAACCTGCATCCCTCAAAAACCTTGCAAGAACCTTTGCCCCCCTGTCATGACCATCTAAACCAACTTTGGCGATAAGAACTCTAATTTTTCCCATTTAGCTCACCTTCAACATCTAAATTATTACAGGTTTTCTGTATGTGCCATACAGCTCCTTCAGAACTCCCATAATCTCACCTATACTGGCATAGGCTTTTACAGCTCTCAGAATTGGTGGCATGACGTTCTCCTCATTTTCTGCAGCACTTCTCAGCCATTCCAGAGCTTCTTTAACTTCCCTGTTGTCTCTTTCTCTTCTGACCTGTTTTAACCTCTCGATTTGCCTTCTCTGGACTTCGGGATCGACTTTCAATATAGGGATCTTTAATTCCTCTTCGATTGTAAACCTGTTCACCCCAACAATTACTCTCTTACCCTCCTCAATCTCTCTCTGATATCTTGCAGCAGCATTTGAAATCTCCTTAACAAAGAATCCATTTTCGATACCTTTAAGAACGCCTCTGAGCATGCTTCCCTCCCCCATTTTCCTTATCTGCTCTATGTAGCCCCATGCAAGCTTTTCCATCTTGTCTGTTAGCCATTCAACGTAATAACTTCCTGCAAGTGGATCGACTGTTGAAGGTATTCCACTCTCGTATGCAATTATCTGCTGAGTTCTGAGCGCAACTCTTACCGCTTCTTCACTTGGCAGCGCCCATGCTTCATCAAAACTGTTTGTGTGCAGAGACTGGCAGCCACCCAGAACGGCTGCCATCGCCTGTATTGTTGTTCTTACGATGTTGTTAAGAGGTTGCTGTGCTGTTAAAGAGCAACCTGCTGTCTGAACGTGGAATTTCATCCACCATGAACGTGGATTTTTTGCCCCGTACTCATCTCTCATGATTTTTGCCCACATCCTTCTCGCTGCCCTGAACTTCGCTATTTCTTCAAAGAAGTCGTTGTGAGANTTAAAGAAGAAGCTGAGCTGAGGTGCAAGTCTGTCTATGTCGATTCCTCTCTCCATTGCTGCCTCTACGTAAGCCATCCCGTCTGCAATTGTAAACGCCAGTTCTTGTACTGCAGTTGAGCCAGCTTCACGTATATGGTATCCAGAGATGCTTATCAGGTTGAACTTGGGAACATTCTCTACCCCCCACTCAAATATGTCCACAATGACTTTCAGCGAAGGTTCCGGGGGAAGAACAAGGGTATTCTGAGCATGAAATTCCTTCAACATGTCGTTCTGAATTGTTCCACGCAGCTGATCTCTTGGAACACCCTGCATATCCCCGATTGCTACATACATGGCGAGAATTATCCCTGCTGGAGGATTTATTGTGAAAGAGGTTGAAATGGAGTCAAGGGGGATACCATCGAAGAGAATCTCAAAGTCCCTGAGTGTGTCGATAGCTACACCAACCTTACCCACCTCTCCATCAGCAAGCGGATCATCACTGTCCAGTCCCATCAGGGTTGGAAAGTCAAAAGCTGTGCTCAGTCCAGTTTCACCTTCTTCAAGAAGAAGTTTCCACCTTGCATTGGTATCTTCAGCAGTACCAAAGCCCGAAAACTGTCTCATCGTCCAGAGTCTTCCTCGATACATCGTGGGGTAAACGCCTCTGGTAAACGGAAATTCGCCGGGGTATCCTATGTCCCTCAGATAACTGATGTGTCCGATATCCANGGGATCGTAAATCTCACTTACTTCAATTCCTGAGAGGGTTTCAAATTTCTCCTCTCTTTCTCCTTTTTCAAGCCACGGAGCCAGACACTTCTTTTCCCATTCTGACCTCTTTTTTCTTATCAACTCAAAATCATCTGGCATCATGCCTTGTAGTTCATCCTGAACTTAAATTTTCTCTATTTAGCCTGAAAGTTTTGGGTTAGCGGTTTGTCAAGTTTTAACGAGGCAAGAAGCCCCTTAATATCATCAAAACTCGGAGTCTCCACTCAATATCAAATCTCAATACCAAAGTTTTAGTATCTGGATGCTGCCACAGGTATGATGAAGGAACTGATCCTCGCTCTCGATGTAATGAATGAGAAAAAAGCACTGGATATAGCAGAAAGGGTTCGTGACAGTGTGGACAGAATCAAAGTTAATTATCCACTTGTCCTCTCTTCCGGAATTCAGATCATTGGAAAACTTTCCAGTATTAAACCAGTTATTGCTGACTTTAAAATAGCTGATATACCCTATACCAGCTCTCTTATAGCCGAGGCTGCGTTCAGAGCGGGTGCGGAAGCTGTGATAGCACACGGTTTTTGTGGAAGTGATATGCTGAAAGCTCTACTTGAAGTTTCGGAGAGATACAATGGGGAAATCTATGTGGTAACTGAATTGAGCAGTTCTGGTGGCCAGCAATTCATGGCAGCACATTCAGTTGAAATAGCCAGAATGGCAAGGGAACTGGGATGCCACGGTTTAATTGCTCCTGCCACCAGAGTTGACAGAATTTCCAAAATAAGGGATGTAGCGGGACGGTTAAAGATATATTCTCCAGGTGTTGGGTACCAAGGTGGCAGTCTTGAAGCTCTCAGATATGCCGACGGCATCATAGTTGGAAGAAGTATCTACCTTGCAGACAACCCAGAGTTTGTGGCAGCACAGTTAAGGAGAAGGATTCATNAAGTTGATTGGTGATGTGTGTGGAAAAGAGAAGGAAGGAAACAGGTGGAAAATCTGTTAAAAAATTTGAAATGGTCATTCTCGATTTTGACGGGACCCTCATTGAGTTTAACCTCCCATTCGATGAAATCAGAAAAAAACTTGGTATTGAGAAGGTTTTTGTGCTGGAATCCATTCTTGAGATTCGGGACCATCGTAAAAGAGCTCAGGCACTTAAAATCCTTGAGTCATATGAAATAGAGAGTGCAAGAAAGTCGAGAGCTGCCTACTACGCATATGAACTGCTGAAAAACCTTGAAAATGCGGGTGTGATAAAGGGAATTGTGACCAGAAACAGCAGGAAAAGTGTGGAAATTGCCGCAAGAAAATTTGGATTTAAACTGGATTTCGTAATTTCCAGAGAAGATGCCAAACCTAAACCCTCCCCAGAACCCATATTGCTGGCCCTTGATATGTTTGGAGTAAAGCCCGAAAACGCCATCACCGTTGGAGACTTTATTTTTGATCTGATAGCAGGGAAAGAAGCAGGAACTAAAACAGCACTCATACTAAATGATAAGAACAGGGGGATGCTGGAATCATTTAAGTCCTACGCTGACTATATTTTTGATTCTCTGAAAGAGTTGGCGGAGTTTCTTGGAGTTGCTGAAAAGTCTGCAGATAAACCAGATGCGGGGTGAGTGTTGTGGAAATACCGCCATCGCATCCCCGATACCTCTCTCTTATAACAAGGGAAAAACTGGTTGAGGGNATGGAGGAAGGAATCGTGGCCATACAGGGGTTGATAGCGCATGGAAGGGGAGAAGCATTTGACTACATAATGGGTGAAAAAAGCAATGATTTCGCAATAGAGGCTGAAAAAGCTGCTGTGGCTGCAATGCTGCTCTCAAAACACCCAGTGATATCAGTAAACGGAAACGCCGCTGTGCTTAGTGGAAGAGAGATAGCAGAATTATCAGCCGAAGTTGGTGCTTTTGTCGAGGTCAACATCTTCCACTTCTCCAAAGAGCGGGTACAAAAGATAAAAGAATACCTGGAACAATTCGGGATAGAGGTTCTTGCAGCATGCGATGCTGAACTCAAAGGTCTCGAATCGGCAAGGAGAATAGTTGATAGCAGAGGCATTTATGTCGCCGATGTCGTTCTCGTTCCCTTGGAGGATGGAGATAGGTGTGAGATTCTGAAGATGCACGGAAAAAAAGTAATAGCAATTGATCTGAATCCTCTATCAAGAACATCTCTCATGGCTGATATCTCAATTGTGGACAATATAACAAGAGCTATCCCAAACATGGTGAAATTTGCCAGAGAACTGAAGAGACTGGACAGAGTAGAAATTAAAAAAATTCTGGAGAAATACGATAACAGAAAAATTCTGGCAAACGCTGTTAGGAAGATCATTGAGTATCTGGAGAAAAAAGCAGGAGAAATTGAGCTTGGTAAATAATTTTAGGTATAGAATGGGAATAAAATTAGATAGATAATTTTTAATCTTTATCTGACAGGAATGCAAAAAGATATATCAAATATGAAATTTACTCATAATATGGTTAGGGTAACCGTAACTCCGATCGGTGAAGCGGTTAAAACTTTCAAAAAACTCTTTTCAGATTATGACCTTGAGATAAACGGGAGAGATGTCTACATCAAAATAAACGCTGTGGACTTCAGAAAGGGTTGCTACACGTCTCCCCACATAATTGGGGCAGCAATAGATGCACTCTACGATCATGGAGCCAGTAGAGTTTATGTAATGGAAAACTGCACTCAGGGAAATTTCACCCGTCTTGTTTTCAAGGTAACGGGAATCGAACGGGTTACGAAAGAGAAGGGTGCCAAGCCCATTTATCTCGACGAGGAGAAAAGTGCCAGAGTCAGGATTGGCGAATTTGAAGTTGACTTTCCAAAGATCGTATATGAAAATATAAAGAATGGTGATGCTTTTTACCTCAGTCTTCCAAAACTGAAAACTCACGACATGACTACCGTAACCCTGAATCTTAAAAATCAGTTCGGGTTTATATACCACAAAGATCGCAGAATCCACCACAGCAAGTTTGAACTTCATAAGTTCATCGCTGCAATATACGACTTTATAAAGCCAGATTTTTCGGTGATTGATGGCGAATTTGCTGTTGTGAACGGCCATTATCCACTTGAAAAAATGTATGATAAGTATGTGGTTCCAATGAACNTATTCGTTGCCAGCAACGATGCCCTCGCAGCAGACATAGTTGCATCAAAGATTCTTGGATTCGAAGTTGATGAAGTTGAACACCTCAAACTGGCCAATGAAAAATACGACATTGCTGATAAAATAGAGATTGAGGGAGATATCAGCCGGTTCAAGCAGAAATACTCTCACAAACCTCTCGGAATATACCCAGAAGGGGTTAAAATAGTTAAGGGTAAAGAGAGAGCTTGTAACGAGGGATGCCAGGATAATACGCTAATGGTTCTTGAGATGCTGCATGTGGACTACGATGGAAGTGGAGAATTCACAATTGTTTTTGGAAAGGGCTTCTATCAAGAAGAACTCGAAAATCTCAAACCACCTGTACTTGTCGTGGGTCCATGTGCTGTGGAAGAGGTGGGAGACTATCTGAAGAAAAAGTATCGGAAAGTTGTAGAAGTGCCCTACTGCAACGATCTTGCTGCTGTAACCGAGGCCCTGATGAAGTTCATGGGATTAAAAGCGACTCGAATTGTACCAATCTCCACATTAAGTCTCATTGCAACCTGGTTGAAGGCGAAGATCCATGGTTCAACTGCAAACACGCCGTCGATATTCTAAAACTTTTAATTGCACTCAAACATGATTCTTAATTTCAGAGCAGCATGTAATTGTGAGGACACTGTATTCGGAGCTCATAGNCCTGGCTATCATGACTTCAAAGTTGATTATGACCAGATAAACAAGTGGATTGAGTATGTTAAGAAAAACAGTGTTGAGAGGGTTGTTTGTTTGCTTTCAGATTCAGAACTTAATACGTACTACTCTGTACCTCTCCTGAAATGTTACAGAGAAAGCTTTGGAGAAAGAAACGTTCTGTGGGTGCCAGTTGAAGAGATGAATCTGTGCAGCAGAGAAGACCTCGAAAGGATAATGATGTTTCTGTGGGACTCTGATAGAGCGGGCAAGAAAGTGGTTGTACACTGTAATGGTGGTGTGGGAAGAACAGGATTCATTCTCGCAGCATGGCTGGTTTTTGGGAGAAGTTTTGATATCAAANCAGCGGTTACAGCAGTCAAAAGAACGGGGCGCATTCCGACAGAAGCATGCGACTACGGAGATGCAACGTATGAGGAACTTTATCAACTCTTAAATTTTTGTTATGANCTTAGAGAAAGAAAAAAAGAGAGAGATTGGTGAGACTACCCAGTTTCGAATATTTTCAGACTGGCAAGTTTTCTGAGATCCCCCTCGTAATTTTTCAGAGTTTGAAGTCTGTAGTCCTCCTCCAGAACTTTCTTTAAAGTTTCGGGCTCGGATTCAAGTCTCATCTCTCTCGTTCTTCCATATCTGCCTTTTGAAATGATAACTGAGTTCACAACTCCCAGCATGTCAAGTTCTGAAATCAGATCACTCACCCTGCGTTGAGTTAGAGCATCTATTCCAACCTTTCCGCATAGCTTCTTGTAAACGCAATAAAGTTCCCCAGTGGTAAACTTCTCCGTATGCTGTGAAAGTAATGCCATGCTGTAGAGAAGTATCTTGCTCTGTATNGGTAGAGTTCTGACAGTCTCCATCATGTAGTCAGTTTCAATTTTCCTCACAGCCTTTTTCACGTGTTCAACTCTGATTTTGCTGCTTCCTTCTCTCTCGGCAATTTCGGCAGCAACTCTAAGTAAATCAAGAGCTTTTCTTGCATCTCCATGTTCCTGAGCTGCAATAGCAGCACAAAGCTGAATGACACCATCTTCAAGCACCCCGTCATTAAGAGCCATTTCAGCTCTCTGGAGAAGAATGTCTTCAAGCTGCTCTGCATTGTACGGGGGAAATACAATTTCCTCCTCGCTCAGGGAACTCAAAACCCTTGCATCGAGAAAACTCTTGAACTTGAGATTGTTAGATATGCCCACAAGACTAACCCTCGCGTTTTCAAGGTCAGAGTTCATCCTTGTGAGACTGTAGAGGGCCTCCTCACCCTTTCTTGCAAGCTTGTCGATTTCATCNAGAATGATTATCAGTCTGAGCTCTCTTGAATCCACGGCTCTCTTGACCTCTTCATACACCTGATCTGTTGGCCAGCCTGTCATGGGTACATTTCTACCAAATTTCCTTGCAATACTCGCAAGAACTCTGTAAGCGGTATCAACTATCTCGCAGTTTATGTAATGAATCACAATATCGGAGTTTACCTTCAAGCTCGCTTCTTCAAGTTGCTTTCCCACAAATTTTGCAGTTGCAGTTTTACCGGTACCAGTTTTACCATAAATAAAAATGTTAGAAGGGGTTTCACCTTTCAGTGCGGGTGACAGAAGGAGTGCAAGCTGATTGATCTGGGCTTCCCTGTGGGGGAGATAATTGGGGGTGTAACTGTGCCGTAAGACGTCTCTATTTTTAAATATAGCCCCTGAGCTTAAAAAGTTATCAAATATGTTCATTCAGATCACCTTAATTGCTGTATCTCTCCCGCATATAGCTTTTTCCATTTTCCATTTTTGTTATTAATAGATGAATCATATCCGTTTTTAGAATTAACAAATTGGGTATTATTTAAAACTTTCCTACTAATCATGATTAAAACTAATTTTAGTGATTATTCATCTTTGTTCATGTAATTTACTTTCATTGTCCAGTGTGAAGTACATTTCCGCTTCTCTGAAGATATTTTTTACTTCCTCAATGGACTTAAAGGGTCTCTTTGAGATTATTACTGATACCTTATCTCCCAAGATGCTTTGAAGCTGGTCGTAAGTTGCCTTGTTTACGTTGAGTGGGTATTTAACAGCTGTTACACTTCTATAACCCCAGTCCACAACTCGCACATCTAAAAACGTGTTTCTTTTATATCTGCCAACTATTCCAACAAGGATCGGGTAGGTAGCGAGTTGTCTCGCGTAGGTTATTTTTCCCTCCATCTCACACCTCAGATCTGTCAGTTTTCTACCTCTGGGCAGTATTCTCCTCATCATCTGATTGTCTATCACCTCACGGACTGTTTTTTTGAATGCTCTGAAATATCTTTTATGTCTTTTCAGTCTTCTGTAACCCTCTTTTTCCATCGGTGTACCTCTGAAGATTTTAACCTGTCTGATGTTAATTCTTCTGAGCAAAAATCCTCTGTCTGTAACCTCTCTAAGAAACTCCAGGTTTTTACTGAACGTCTCTTTTGTTTCACCCTTTAATCCGATTACAAAATTTACTCCGGGAAGAAAATAGGGAAGCCCGTTATAACCAGCAAATCTTCCGTATCTGTTTACAATCTCGATGGCTTTCATAACCTCGTTCGGGCTCGCGCAAAGACTGTTTCTTCTTACAACAGTTTCATCAGCACTTTCAAGCCCCATCGCTGCCACATTTCCTGGAGTTTGGTAAGTTATAATTATTTTAATAATCTCAGCTGACTTTTCTGGATACTCTGCGATTGTTTTTGGATTGATGTTATCCAAGTGTAGTGTTCTTATTTTCGGACATTCACTCCAAATTAGCCTGTGAAAAGCTCTCATTCTATCTGGATTTGGCTCAGGCACACCCTCATCTCCGTAATCTGCAAGATAGGTGAGGAAATCTGTCTGTCTTCCAAGTCTGAAGAATCTTGCCCCAGAATTGTAGAGGGCTTTAATCTCAGCAACCACACTTTTGGCATCTCTCATCCAGAATTTGTGAATTCTCTCGATACAGAATGAGCATTTTCCCCAGTAACATCCTCTGTATGTCTCGATTTCGCAGATTATGTACGGATAATCCGGATGTTGTTTTATAACATCGGCTCCAGAGATTGAGAACNTGTCTAGGTCAAATTTTGGTTTTGGATTTCTGAAAAAGTCGCTCAGAAACTGGAAAAGTCTTTTTTCAAATGGGAACTGGATAGGAAATATGGANACATCTTCGAGTTGTTTCAGCTCTTTGTCTCCCATCTCGAGAACAACTGGTCCCACCAGAATGTTTTCCTGGGCAAGGTTGAGTCCATAGATCTCCTTTTTTGAAAGGGGTTTACCTCCAAGATATTTTCCAGGAACTGCGATTCCAGCAATGATGATTTGGAGGTCGAATCTCGTAAGTCTATTTTTGAGCTCTACATCCTCTCTGAGCCTGTCTATTGTTATGTAGAGGGGACTAACTCCAAATTCTCGAAGCATTCCGGCAATGTACCTCGGATAGGGAGCTACATAGGGGGGAACTCCGAGACATGAGGGTTCATCCACATATCCGTCAAGAATTGCGACTTTCAATCGATGTTCACCAACCTGTTATTCCCAACTTCAGCCTCTCTGGATTTTTGCNTGTCCTCCTATTATCGAACTGCTCAGTTCTATATTTCTAATCTCGCACCTATCATCAATTATACTTCTCCACAACCTCACTCTTTTGAGGATGCTTCTCTCAAAAACGACGCTCTCGCTAACGTCTGAAGAATCTATTTCACAACCCTTCCCTATGTATGCATATGGCCCTATTATCGATCTGCCCCTGATCACCACATTTTTTTCAATCACAACAGGTTCTATTATTTTTGCTGCTTTTTCAATCTCCACGCTCTTGTCCACATAATGATCAGTATAGAACTTAAACGCCTCTATGTAAGAATCGGGATTCCCTACATCATACCAGCTACCATCAGAAAAAATGTGCCCAGCGACCTTTCTCTTCTGACAGAGATAGGAAAGAAAATCGCCAAGATTGTCACTTCTTTCATTTTCCCTTACATATCTGGTCAGCAGCTCAATAACATCTCTGGGAAAAATGTAAATTCCAACTCCTACAAGAGTTGATGGAGGTCTCTCAGGCTTCTCGTAAAATTTCACAACTCTTCCACCATCCAGCTCAGCTACTCCGTATCTTTTTGCAAGTTCGTAATCTCCGACATCGTAAAGAGCTGTTACAGGTACCTTCTCCTTTTCAAAGTGATTCATCAGCTTCCTGAGATCAAACGAGAAAATGTTGTCACCAGCAACAACGAAAATGTCATCGTTTATGTCCTTTGAAATCTCCGCCAGTGCCTTCACAGCACCCAGTTTCTCCTCCTCTTTCCGGGTTTCTTCAGCGATGACTTCAACTTTTTTCCCTTTTGCCCATCGCCTGAAGTCATCTTCAAATCTCTTGTTTGTGGATATCAGAACAGGGATATCGAATTCAATAAGTTTCTCGTAAATCGTGTCTATTATCTTTCTGCTTCCAATTGGAAGCAGAGGTTTAGCTCTCGTTTTGGTAATTGGCCATAGTCTGGTGGCGTATCCACCTGCGAGTATGATTGCTCTCATTAGCTTTTACTTAACCAAGACTTGAAATAAATATGTTTAGATGAGGTCAAGATGTATAGTCTCACCGTTGAGCACCTGTTCCTCTGTTACATTTACTTCCTTCACGATGCCCCCTGCTGTAATTCGATAGGGGGTTATCGGTTTAACGGCATAAGATGTGTCCTGTGCGTAAGGAACTATGAACGAATACGTACCGTCTGTTACGTTTGTTTTCAACACATAATCAAACGTCCGATTCTGATTTGTTTTAATCGTGACTGTTAGCTCAACCTGAGTTGCATTCTCCACTCTTCCGGTAATCTTAGCACCCTTGACCCTCTCAAAAATCTTGACGTATCCACTTGGAGCGAGACTCTGGAGTTCAATTCCCAGCTTTTTCTGATACAGAACTCGATAAACATACTTTGTCAAAACCTCTTGGGTGAAAATGGGCATTGGATAACCACTAATTGTGTTCTGATACGCCACCATAAGCGCAGTTCTGAAAATAGTTGTATCATTTAGAGCTTTTTCCATACCCTTCTGTTTTGTTATCTCGAGAGCTTTTTGCCAGAGGTTGTCAGGCTTGCTTTCGTAGATCATTCTGTAATGATGCAGACCCNCACCATCAAAAATGTGGAGTCGAGCTTCCATGGTTTTGTAGTAATGTATGCTTGGATTGGCCATAGGTAAAACAACGGAGTTTGGTGGCACTTCCCATCTTGATGGAGCAAATCCAACCATCCCATTTTGGGTTATGTAGGTCAGCCCGTAGTAGTATTTTTCTGCCTTTTGGAGTGAGCCTTCAGCCCATACAGCCATGGCGTAGAATTTACCGGTTGCCATTTCAACATCGCTCACAACATATCTAACNTTCAGCTTTTCAGCAATTCTNTCNGCCTCACTTTCGTTAAAAGCAGTGAAGAAGGGTGCTGCTCCGGGAACATTGTTGTATTTATTCCCAATTCCCTTCTGGAAGGGGTTTGCTATCGGCATGCGATGCGCTATGGCTTCAATCCAGTGTCCGTAATCCCACCAGCTCATTACCCCATATGTTTCGAATGGATAGGAATAAGGAGCNGAGTGGTTNGATGGATAATCATAAAGCTGGTAGTAATAACTGTCGTAGTTTTCTCTGCCCGGTGTATTAGCCCCAAGCCAGACCAGAGCGTCAAACCACTGCTTGTTTGGGCCTCCTGTGTTTCCACTTTCCCACTCTGAGAGAGCGTAGGTTGGCCAGATGAGTGCAATTGCAACCAGAATCGCGACAGCGAATCTNAGATAACTCATTTTCACTCTGTTTCCCAAAAGATTTTCCATTGCTGCATAGAAGTGCAATTTCTCGAAGAGCTTGTGAAGTGCGAGTGCAGCATAAACAGCGGCAACAACCGCAAAGTAGTAGGCAAATCTGTTCTGCCCCCACAGAGCAATGAACATCACGAATGCCCAGAGAAGTACTGCAAGTTCAGCAGTACTCCTTTCCCTGTAAACTCTATAAATTGAGTAGATCATTGCTGGTAGTGCGAAAAAGAATGTTACACCAAAGTGAATGATTGCATTTGTTAAGGTAAACTCNCCATTTCTCGTGAAAAAGAACGGATAAACTTCAGCAACCGTAAGTGCTCCACCCTTTGGCTGAACCACATGTAAAATTTTAGCAATGTTGGCATAGAGATCTGGAGCAAACGAAGGNAGAGCTATTAAAGCGATTACGGGGATGACCAGTAAAACTGACTGCTCACTAACCCGTATCACCTTCTGAATTCTTTCATATCTTGTATCAAGGATCCAGAGGAGAGACATAAAAACACTCAGTGAAATCAGAAGCAGAAGCTGAAAAGGTGTGTAGCGGGTTGTGCTGAATCCCGGTGCCTTGAATGCGAAGGGGAGGTAAATCAGAGCGGCGAAAAGGAAGAAAAGAGACGTCAGTGGGAGAGCGTTTTTCAGATCGAACCTCAGTAAAAGAGCAAGATACAGAAAGATTGCTATTACTATACCAAGTATAAACCCGGGTGCCCAGGTATCCAGGTAAAGACCAAACGATATACCGGCCAGCGCGGCAAGGATTATGTTCTCTTTGAGATCCCATCTTTCTGATTTTAGCCACCTGTTTAAAGCAAAAATGTAAAGAGAGAGAGTAGTAGTCATCCAAAAAACTTCCCAGACGTGATGATCATTGAATCCGAGCATGCTTCTCTGAAGAAACTGCCCTGGCATAATTGCAATTGCGAGAGAGGCAATTACTGCGGCTCTCTTACCAAAAACCTCTTTTGCAAGCAGATATGTGGGAAATATTACGAGAATTCCACCAAAAACTGGAATAAATGCCAGAACTGTACGAATTGATTCACCATCAGTTGCACCGGCAATCATTGAGGCTATTGCACCCAGATAAACAAGAAACGGTCCGAAATGAGTGTAGGACCCATAGGGGTAGTATGTAAAGGGGTCAAACCAGATTCTATTTGGGAAATTGTGAATGCAGTTTTCAATCAGTCTATAATAGTACCAGGGGTCATTTCCACCTAACCTTACAGTGAATGTGAAGACACTATCCCAGGGATTGACAATGCGAAGTTTGAACGCTAAAGCTATTGATACGACAAAAATAAACACGTGCCAGTATTTTTCTACAATTTCACGCATGATTTCAGCATAGAATTCCGCCATTTAAATTTTATGCTATCTGGCTTTTTTAATCGCCAAGAATACTCCAAAGGATCGAAATACACGCATCGCTTAATCCAAACTCTGAAAGCAACCCTATGAAAACTCGAGATCCTCTGCCAAAATAAATTTTGGTCAAAAGACAGATATAGGAGAAGTATTTATATAGTAGATTCCAACACCACGATTAATGACAGATGAATTTGAATTCTCAGCTACAGATGGTTTAAAACTTTTTGGTCGAAAATGGGTGGCTGATGACCCAAAAGCTCTTGTATGCATCGTTCACGGACTTGGTGAGCACAGCGGAAGATACCAGCATGTAGCCAGAAGGATGAATGAGGCAGGCTTAACCGTCTATGCATTTGATCTCAGAGGTCACGGAAAGTCTGAAGGAAAAAGAGGACACGCAGATTACGAGGATTTGATGAACGACATAACCGTTTTCCTGAACACATGCATGAGAGAGTACCCAGACATTCCGCTTTTCTTGTACGGTCACAGTCTTGGAGGAAATCTGGTGATAAATTACGGACTGAAAAGAAAAAGTCCCGTAAAGGGAATAATTTCTACTGCTCCATTTCTCAAGTTAACAAAAGAAGTTCCTACTGTTTTGGTTGCTTTTGCAAGATTTCTGAATCGTGTGTNCCCATCTCTAACCCTCTCCAACGGTCTTGATCCCAGTGATCTGTCCCATGACCCACAGGTTGTGAAGGCGTATCAGGATGACCCCCTTGTTCACGATCGGATATCTGCACGGCTCTTTATACAGTCATATGACGCTGGGAGATGGGCTCTTGAGAATGCTTTTAGTTTTTCCCTGCCCCTTCTACTCATGCACGGAGACGAAGATAAAATAACATCCTTTGAAGCAAGCAGAGAATTCGCTCAGAAAGCAGGAAAAGTCTGCACGTTCAAAGCCTGGAAAGGTATGTACCACGAAATACACAATGAACCTGAATGGAAAGAAGTTGTTCAGTTTACCATTAGCTGGGTGAGGTCACATATTTAGGGGGTATATTTATGGGCGAATACGTGCTCGGTATCGATGCCGGCACGACAGGTGTCATGGCAGCAGTTTATTCTATTTCGGGAGAACTGATTTCAAAAGCATATGCTGAGTTCCCCACACACTATCCTAAACCAGGCTGGGTAGAGCAGAATCCAGAATACTGGTGGAACAGCGTTGTAGAGGCAAGCANGGGTGCGGTGAAGCGAGCAAATGCAGAGAATGATATATCAGCAATTGCTGTGGCAAACCAGAGAGAGACAATTGTTGCTATCGGAAGAGACGGAGAAGCGGTTGCGAATGCGATAGTCTGGCAGGACAGAAGAAGTTCAGAAGAGGCAAAATTAATTGCAGAAAAAATAGGTCTTGAGGATATTTTCAGAATTACCGGTCTGAACCCTGATCCATACTTTTCTCTTCCCAAAATACTCTGGTGGAAAAGGAATATGCCAGATTTACTGGAAAGAACCTGGAAGTTCATGCTCGTCCACGACTACATAGTCTTCAAACTGTGTGGTGAAGTTGTAACAGACTGCTCAAATGCATCCAGGACTATGCTGATGGATTTGGACAGAAGGATGTGGTCCGACGAAATAGCATCAGCTTTCGATATCGATCTTGACAAGATGCCAGATATTGTTCAGTCGGGAGATGCGGTAGGTGAAGTAGCTCCAAACGAGGCTGAGAAGCTTGGAATTCACTCTCGACCGATTGTCGTTGCTGGAGGAGGAGACCAGCAGTGTTCAGCCCTCGGACTGGGTGTTGTTCAGGAGGGCAGGGTAAAATCGACAACAGGAACTGGCACGTTTATGGTTGCTCCTGTGGAAGAGAGAGATCGAANCAGAGCAGGGACAATTCTATTCTCTGCCCATGTGGTTCCGGATATTGACATTGGAGAAGTAAGTATCTTCACAACAGGGAGTTTACTTGCGTGGGTGAAGCGAACTTTTTATGGAAACGAAGGATATGAGGTTATAAACAGGGAAGCAGCTCAATCAGAGCCAGGAGCAAGAGGAATATTTCTAATTCCATTTTTCTCTGGAGCAGGCTGTCCNCACTGGAATGCTGAGGCAAAAGGAGCGATTCACGGTCTCACACTTGCACACACAAGGGGGGATGTGGCAAGAGCAGTAATGGAGGCTGTGGCATTTGAAGTTAGAACAAACATCGAGGTTATGGAAAAGAGGGGAATTTCTGTTGAAGAGCTGAGACTCGATGGTGGAGCAGCGAAGAGTGAACTCTGGAATCAAATTTTTGCAGACGTTTGTCGGAGAAGGTGTCTGGTTTCTAAAGACGTTGAAGCTACTGCAAGAGGGGCCGCTATACTTGCAGCTATCGGACTGGGCACATACACATTCGACTCCGCTGTGGAGAGCTTCACTCCAGCCTTCACTGAAGTTATGCCAAAGCCAGAGATGGTTGAGAGATACTCCAAGATATATGAGAAATATCAGTTCCTACGAGACCTTGCGCTGAAAATTCGGTGAGAATGAAAAAATTAAGAAGTGAGAATTATATTTAAAACTCCGATTAAATCATTGAAGTCAATATCCCCATCCTCGTCCACATCTCCTGCATAATGGTACTCATTGAGCAGTATCAGATTCAAAACAGCTATGAGATCGTTGAAATCAACATCACCATCTCCATCTAAATCTCCAGGTTGAATGGATGTTACTTCGATAGACGAATTAACGAAAACAACATTTTCCATTTGAGAGACTGTGCCATTGTATCTCATCAACCTGCTCTCCTTGCCAAATGCTACTGGGCTCACACCTGAATCCACAGCCTGAAATTCGAGTGTTGCAATCTCCAGGTTCCCGCTGTAATGTGATGGTGGAATGGCGATAGATTGAGCAGCAATCTCTATTCCTCCCTCTATCTCTCTCGAATAGAGTGCGTGGACATCTGGTATGTCCTCACCAACACTCCACGAAAGAAATCGAATTATGGAACTGTTGAAGATAACAAAAACATCAAAACCGGTGAGATTCGTCGCATTATGCACCACTATCGAGATGCTGAAGTTCTGATTGACGAGAACTTTACCTGGCAGAACGGGATTAACGAATATCCAGTTGAAACGAATTAGCTGATAACTTCCACACTGAGAAAAGAGTGGGTAATTATCGGCTTCAGTCTGGAAATTGTGCGGAGTGTCTCCAACCCCATCCCCATTTGCATCAATTCCAGCGTAGTTGTTCCAGTAATTTCCGAGAAAGTTTGAGAATTGATTGTTGTTGTAAATATATGTAATTTTGACAGGTGAACTCCACCGATTGCTGGAGTCTGAGAAGGCATTGTTCTGGTTGTTAAAATCGTTGAGGTATATCTGATTGCTGTTTGAGCTGAGGATAACAGTTCCATTTATGTTATTCAGTATAGAGTTGTTTGTGATGATATTGCTGTTTGACTTCCACATATATACTCCGATGGGGTTATTTGTAATCGAATTCTGGTCTATTTTTGTTGTGTTTGAAACGAACATGTAGATACCTGCATTTGCATTTGAGAAAATTCTGTTTTCTCTAATTATGTTGGAAAAAGAGTTGAAAGAACCGATTCCATTCCATCCTGCAGTTAGNGTGTTGTTCTTAACCANGTTGCTATTGCAGCTTCTCAGGGTTACTCCATTGCCACCATTTAAAGTTACTGTATTGTTCACAATGGAATTGAAATTTGANCTGTTGGCNACGATACCATCCATGAAATTTGAAGAAACAATATTATCAGAAACGAGAACCCCGCTTGTAGACCTGATTTCAATACCATCATTTTGGTTACGAGAGACGTTATTTTGGATAATTGATATCCCAGACCAGTGCAAGATTATCCCATCACCATAATTGCTGAAAACATCATTGTAACTCAGTGAGTTGTTGCGTGAGTTTATGAGATCAACTCCGTCTCTGTTAAACTTCACGTCATTTTTAGATATTGTGTTGTTGTGTGAGGATGTCAGAAGTATACCATCGACGGTGTTGTTGAACACACTGTTGTTGGCAATCGTGTTATAGTCTGAACCCACAAGATTAATACCATCTCCCCCGTTAAAATGAACAAGATTCCAAGAAATTACATTGTGGTCCGAATTACTCAGCAGCACCCCGTTCATACCATTCAGACCGATGCTGTTGTTGAATATTAGATGGAATTTACAGCCAGGTATCTGTATTCCCCAGAAGCTGTTGTTCACAATTTCGTTACTCAGATACGTGCTGTTCTTCGAGTTCAAATCCTCTACCCCGTCGCCAAGGTTAAAACTTATATCATTGCCCTCCACATGGTTTCTGTCAGAACTGATGATGTGCAGCCCGTCTGCACCGTTAAAGATAATTCTGTTAAATGACAGGTTGTTGTTGGGAGAAGAGAACATCTTAATTCCATTGATGTTGTTGCGTACGATTGTGTTGTTTATTATGCTACAGTTATCTGACTGCTGAAACTCTATCCCTTCACTGTTGTTGAATACGACGTTGTTTAAAATCGAGCAGTTACTCACTTTCAGGAGCAGAATACCTGCATTAAAAATCGACCCAGTGATGTTGAAACCGCTTATGACTACATTGTCTGCGGTTACATTAAAAACCGGCTTATTGACGTTTGCAGCTACGATCTTTGTTAGAGTGGAGCCTGGAGAGAGTATTATGAGTGATTTGTTCACCAAAACGTTTTCCGTGTAAATTCCGGGATTTACAATTAGTGTATGTCCACTCAGGGTTGAGGGGTGGTTCACCGCAGCCTGTATTGTTGAAAAATTGAGCCCAGTGTTTGTATTTACAACGTAACCCTGAGCAGAAGCGGTCGAAATCAGTAGCAGGTAAATGAGAACAAATCTGGTCATTCCACATCCAGCTTTTTTTGAACTCGGGCTGGACATGTCCCACACCATGCAGGGGCAAAAATTAGCCCCGAATAAAAGCTGTTAATGATTGAACATTTAACATTTTCCTTCACAGTTTCAGCAGTGCTTCCAGTATCACAGAGAGTAAGAACATAGCACTCACTGCTGCATTTACATGGAAAAAAGCAATCTGAATTTTTTCGTTATCATATCTGTCTTTTATTAAGTAATGCTCATAGAAAATTAGTGAACTCAGTGCAAGAATTATTACAGGAAGAAATTCTGCACCGTATAGTTTTAACGCGATGGTTGTAAGTGTTAAAAAAGCAAGATGATTCAGTCGCGAGATCCAGAGCGCGGTATTTGGTCCAAAGTGGGCTCCTATGGAGTGCAAACCTTCTCTCATGTCGAATTCAAGATCCTGAAGTGCGTATATCACGTCAAAACCTGCAACCCAGAACATAACACCTATTCCAATGATAATAGGGATAAGTTCACTCCCAAAAATGTCAAGAGAGTTTGTAACTGCTATCCAGCCTCCAATAGGTGCATACGCCAGATTCAGACCAAGAACATAATGACTGAGACAAGTGTACCTTTTCAGATATGGGTAAATGTAGGCTGTTACAGCCGGTATGGGTGAGAGAATCATCGTGGTTGTGTTGATCATAGATGCTGAGATGAAGTACACAGCGAGTGACAAAGCTGCAATTGTATAAGCCTCCCTTAAGCTTATCACACCTGCAGGAATGTGTCTGCTTGCTGTTCTGGGATTTCTCGCATCTATTTCTCTGTCAATTATTCTATTGAATGTCATGGCAGCGGTTCTGATTCCTGTAAATGTGGTAAAGACGAGTATAGCAAGTCTGACATCGATTAACCCCTTGGCTGCAAGCAGAGCGCCTGCATACGCAAATGGTAGAGCAAATAGTGTGTGCTCAATTTTTATAAAATCCATGTATATTTTTATTTTATTCACTCTTTCTCACCTGGTAACTCTGTATACTTTCAGGTCTGGGCATAAATAACGCTCATAACTTTTTCGTGAAGCTCTCGAAGAACTTTTCTCATATCCTCCATTAGCACAACGTCCTCTTCCCCGAGCAGGTACAGATTGAACGCAAATGGACTCGGGTAAGGCACTCTCACAATTGAAATTTCAATCTCCTTCCCAACTTTTGAAAGAAAATCGATTGCGTTCTGGATATCCATGCTGTCTTCAATTATCTCCCTATACGTTTCTCTGAGAACCGGAAACTCCGGAAAATATCTTCTTAAAAATCTCAGTATCGAATCTGCATTCATTTGCTGCCTCCAAACACTTTTCTCCTTCCCAAGGTAGTTTTTCAGTACCATGAAACTCCTCACTGCAACGTGCCTAAACCTCCTCCTGAATATCTCAGTTCTCTCTATGGCTCTTTTTAAATGCTCCTCGAACTCAGGAAGTATGAACAGAGCTTCGATCTCAGAGTCGGAAAGAGGCCTGTGTTGTGGAAGGATCAGGGCAAAACCGTTATCATTTACAGCCATCTGAACATTGCAGTTCTTCATGAGACCGGCACGATAAGCGAAGGTTCTTGCAATTGCACTGTTTGCCCTTCTACCTACAAGAGTGTGGAAGAAGTAATAATTTTTCTCTCCCTCGTATTTTTCAACAACGACTTTTCTGTGCGTTGGAATTTCGCTGAAGAGTTTCTGTTCAACAAAGTAACGGTAAATGGCATTGGCAGCATTTCTGTCAAGTCTGTATTNCTTAACAAGGAAATTAATTATTTCTTCCCTATTTTCTTCTCTCCCGAGCATTTCATTTATTGTTCCTCTAAATCTCTGGATTCTGAGAGCCAGATCGTAGCTCAGTGGCAGCTGCTCACTGAACCAACTCGGTACAGTTGGTTTCTCTCCTTCGACTTCTTCAACAATAAGATTCATGCCTTTGGCTCTCAAAAAGCGAAAGGTCCTACCAGCAAGAACAAAAATATCGCCAGGAACGAGACTTTCTGCAAATTCCTCCTCGACCTTACCAACTCTTTTTCCATCCTTAGTAACAACNGTTATTGCCACCTCATCAGGTATTGTGCCTATATTCAGGTAGTAGATTGGTCTTGCCATTTTCCCTCTTCGTCCAAAAACTCCTTCCTCCTCGTCGAACCATATCTTTGCATACACCTTCTTTCTCTCAAGTTCCGAGTACTCTCCAGAAAGATACCTTAGCACCGAAATNAGCTCCTCTCTGGTCAATTCTCTGTAGGGATAGGCATTTCTGATTAGAGCAAGAGCTTCATCAACTGTCCATTTTTTCTCTATTGCCATTCCGACNATGTGCTGGCAGAGCACATCAAGACACTTTTTGGGAATTTTTATCCTGTCAAGTCTTCTCTCCAGAGCTTCTTTGGCAAGCACTGTACATTCAACAAGGTCATCCTGATCCACAACAACTATCCTGCCAACAGAGACCTCATGAAGCCTGTGGCCACTTCTCCCAATTCTTTGAAGAGCTCTGTTTATGCTCTTCGGGGAACCCAAAAGGATTACCGTGTCGATATATCCTATATCAATCCCAAGTTCAAGGCTTGTGGATGAAACCACACACTTCAGTTTTCCCTCCTTCAGATCATTTTCAACTTCCAGTCTAACAGACTTGGAGAGAGAGCTGTGGTGAGCTTTGATCGGAACATCCTTCAATCTCTTCTTTAAATGGTAAACAACCCTTTCTGTCGCACTTCTCGTGTTTGTGAAGATTAGTGTTGTTCTGGATTTCATAACATACTCGGCAAGAAGGTTATAGAGTTTCTCGCTGATCTCCTCGGCAGTTGCATTGAAAAAATCATGTATTGGAGATACAACCCTGATATCCATTTTTTTCTCAAATGTAACATCAGCCACAACACAGTCTCTTTCGACTCCATATTCGTAGCCCACAAGGAATTTTGCAACTTCCTCAAGTGGCGCTATCGTTGCAGAAAGTCCTATTCTGACCATTTTTCCACTCTGAATTCTTTGCAGTCTCTCCATTGACAGAGTGAGATGTACACCTCGTTTATTCTCCGCCATTGCGTGTATCTCATCCACTATCAGAAACCTAATGTCCGTCAGAGCTTTGGAGAACTTGGGACTGCAGAGAACAATTGCCAGAGTTTCTGGAGTTGTGATCAGAATGTGTGGAGGTTTTCTCATCTGTCTCTGCCTTTCTGATGCATCAGTATCTCCAGTTCTTACTGCAATTCTTATCTGCTGAAGTTTAATTCCTTTTTTCTCAGCAAGAGTGTAGATTTCTTCAAGAGGTTCTTCAAGATTCTTTTTTATGTCGTTGTTCAACGCTCTCAGAGGCGATACATACACCACATACGTTTTGTCTTCAAGTTCTCCTTTTTCAGCTTTCTCAATCAACATACTGATAGCAGCAAGAAAAGCAGCGAGAGTCTTTCCACTTCCCGTTGGAGAAGTTATTAATACGTTATTTCCGTTAAACGCTTCAACAATGGCGTAACGTTGTGGTGGAGTGAAAGTAAAGTACTTGGACACGAACCACTCCCTAACCAGAGGATGAAGTACTCGAAATATTTCATCATCGTTGTATGCTTTCCCCTGCCTGATCATTTTATTCTCCTCACCATCTGTGAAGAAAAGTGTTTTGATGGAAAACAAAGGAGAAAATGAAAAGGAATAAAAGACGAAGTCTCTCTTCATCCTCATGCAACTCCTCCTCGAACACGAATCCAAATCCCTCCTCCAGAAACACGGAATAGAGACAACCCCATGCATAATCGCACACTCGGAGAGCGAGGCCGT
>Ga0180908_1068_pt1 | contig 40105 bp, 55 predicted proteins | sample Deesub1362A_J573_FD_124169 | JGI IMG/M metagenome (GOLD analysis project Ga0180908, IMG submission 124169) | Archaeoglobus sp. JdFR-41 | reverse complement strand
TTTTGATTTTTAAGGGGTGTCACTATGGAGCGGACTTTTGTCATGGTGAAACCAGATGGAGTCCACAGAGGGCTTGTTGGAGAAGTTATTTCAAGAATCGAGCGAAAAGGTTTGAAAATAGTTGCTGTAAAAATGCTCTGGATCCATAAGGATCTTGCAGAACAGCATTACTCTGAACACAGAGAAAAACCGTTTTTTGACGATCTTGTTAATTATATAACAAGTGGACCCGTCGTTGCTATGGTCGTTGAAGGGAGGAATGCGATATCTGTGGTTAGAAACCTCGTAGGGGCTACAAATCCTGTGGATGCAGCTCCAGGAACCATAAGAGGTGATTTTGGACTTGATATTGGGAGAAATGTTGTTCATGCTTCAGATTCCCCTGCTTCAGCCGAAAGGGAAATAAATTTGTTTTTCCATGATGAAGAAATTATTAGCTACGTGAGAACAGATGAAAAATGGATTTATGAGGAGAGATGACGAAGAAATCAAATGAGAAGGATTTAAGGACACCGATTGTAGCAGTCCTGGGACATGTAGATCATGGTAAAACAACATTACTGGATAGAATAAGGAAAACAAGGGTTGTAGCGAAGGAAGCTGGTGGCATAACACAGCACATAGGGGCTACTGAGGTTCCACTGAGTGTTATAAAAGAAATCTGTAAGGACTTATGGAAAGTTGAGGTTAAAATACCCGGTCTTTTGTTTATAGATACTCCCGGTCACAAGGCATTCACAAATCTCAGGAGAAGAGGAGGGGCTCTGGCCGATTTGGCAATTCTTATTGTGGACATAAATGAGGGGTTCAAACCTCAAACTGAAGAAGCATTGAGCATTCTTCGAACCTTTAAAACTCCTTTTGTTGTGGCAGCTAATAAAATAGATAGAATTCCGGGCTGGCAGAGTATTGAAGATTCACCATTTCTCAAATCNTATGCTCAGCAGGAAGATGTAGCAAAGCAAAATCTTGACAACAAGATTTACGAACTTATTGCTGAACTTTATAAATACGGTTTCAGCGCGGATAGATTTGACAAAATAAGAGATTTTACGAAGACTGTTGCAATTATTCCGATTTCAGCTCTGAAGGGAGAGGGAATTCCAGAACTTCTTATGGTTCTGATTGGGCTTGCTCAGAGGTATTTAGAGGAGAGTCTAAGAATGCAGGTAAGTGGAAAGGCCAAGGGGACCGTACTTGAGGTCAAAGAAGAGAAAGGTCTTGGTATGACCTGTGATGCAATTCTGTACGATGGTACACTCCGGGTAGGAGATAAGATTGTACTTGCGGGAAAAGATGACGTAATTGTGACACATGTGAAGGCAATTCTGAAACCACGCCCCGTACAGGAAATGAGAGTGGAAAGCAAATTCAGGAGTGTAAAGAGTGTTACAGCTGCTGCCGGTATTAAGATTGTCGCGTCAGACCTTGAGCAGGTTCTTGCAGGGAGCGAATTTGAAGCAGTTGAAACTGAAGAGGACATTCAAAGGTTTAAGGAGAGAATAAAGAGGGAGTATGAGGAGATTGCAATACGAACAGATGAGGAAGGAGTTGTTGTAAAAACCGATACACTGGGATCGCTGGAAGCTCTTATCAATGAGTTGAGACTTCACGGAATACCTATAAAGAAAGCAGAGGTTGGAGATGTGGACAAGAGAGATATCGTCGATGCTTCAGCAAATAGAGACGAACTCAACAGAGTTGTTATAGCTTTCAATGTAAAAGACCTTCCTGGTGTTGAAGAAGAAAAAATGAAGTACGGTGTGAGAGTATTTCACGGTGAGATAATTTATGCACTTATAGATGAGTTTGTACAGTGGAGAGAGGCTGAGAGACTTGCGAGAGAAAGGCAGAAAATTGAGACTTTGGTGAAACCTGGTAAGATAAAGTTAATGAGGGAGTTTATTTTCAGGCGAAGTAAACCAGCTATAGTGGGCGTCAGAGTACTGGCTGGAGAGATAAGAAGGGGTTGCGATCTTATCAGGTCTGATGGAAACGTTGTGGGGACTGTAAGGAGTATTCAGAAAGAGGGGAAAAATATTGAAGTTGCAACTTCAGGAGATGAAGTTGCGATTGCAATTGAAGGAGTTACAATTGGAAGGCAGCTTGAGGGAGATGAAGAACTGTTGGTAGACGTTCCGGAAAGACATGCGAGAATAATAGAAAAAGAATTACTTGATTCCTTCGATGAGGAAACTAAGAAAACTTTTCTGGAATTTCTCGAGATTAAGAGAAAAGTTAATCCTTTNTGGGCTAAATAATTTGTAAATTTTAATACTGGTTAAATTTACTCTCCACTTTTGCAACTCCGGGGAAAACTATATATGTGTGATCATCTAAATAATAATTGTAATAATGAGGTGTTGAAAATGATGGAAGAAGTTGAGGTGGATAATAGCTTCTGGGAGGTTATGGTTGAGAACTCGCTCGCTGCAATATATGTAGTTGATATTGAAAAAATGAAATATATTTATATAAATAAAATTGTTGAAGTTGCTACTGGATACACAAGAGATGAGCTTTACTCGATGAATGTTTTTGATCTTGCGTATGAGGAAGATATCCCAAAAATTATTGAGAACATCAAAAATGTTTTTGAGGGACAAAGCGCTTTTTTTGAAACTCGATATGTCACGAAAGATGGTAGAATTAGGTGGGCCTGGGGGTATCTAATGCCCATTGTCCACCGAGGTAAACTCCTTGTTGTTGGTAACTGGGTTGATGTGACCAGAGTTAAGGAGCTTGAAGAGAAGCTGAGAGAGAGTGAGGAGTTTTACAGAACCCTGATTGAAGAGTCATTAACCCCTGTTTATCTCGTCCAGAAAGGNAGATTGAAGTATGTGAACAAAGCTTTTGAAGAGGTTACGGGATACACAAAGGAGGAGGCATATCAAATTGATCCCATAGAGGTACTTGTACATCCTGAGCATAGAGATATGGTCAGGCAGAGATACATAGAGCGAGAAAGAGGGTTGAGAGGAACAGAAACTTACAGCTGGAAGATTTTGACCAAGAATGGAGAAGAGAGGTGGGTAACAGCCAGACCCACCAGAATTACTTACAAAGGAGAACCAGCAGTTGTAGCCTCTGTTGTTGACACCACTGAAATACACAAGCTCAATGAGGAACTTCGTGTGAGGAACGAGTTTCTCACTCTTCTATATAAACTCCTGAGGCATGACATTTTAAATGAACTGGCTATTATAAGAGGAGCTATTGAAATCAGAGATGAAAAATTGTTGGAGGAAGCACTGTCAAGAATCGATAGAATGGTAGAACTAATAGATGCAACAAGAGCTCTTGAAGAGGCTGGGGGAGGAATCAAGCCCGTAAATATTGCAGAGATTGTCAGAGATGTGGTTGAGGAATTTGAGAAGATCCCGGAAATTAAAGGAGATGTAAAATTCGATGTTGATGTGGAGGAACTTTATGTCTTTGCTAATGAGGGTTTGAAGCCAGTTCTTTACAATATAATCCAGAATTCAGTCATTCATGGGGACAGGAAACCATTGTGTGTGGAGATAAAAGGGTATTGTGATAACAGGTATGCGACTCTTGAAATCCGAGATAATGGCGTCGGAATTCCTGATGAGCTTAAGGATAGAGTGTTTGAACCGGGTTTTTCCACAAAAGGTAGAAGAGGTCTTGGACTGTATATCGTGAAGAGGATAGTTGAGGGTGTGTATGGGGGGAAGATAGAACTTGAGGACAACAATCCGTCCGGTGCAATCTTTATACTTAAACTTCCAGTTGTGGATGGTGAGTAGGTAGTGCTCAAAATGTCGGGCAACAACTAAGAGAATAAAAACCCTGTCTGATAGTTAACTTCGATGGTTACAATAGCAATCCCATCATCGAGTCTCATAAATGAAACTGATGAAAAAATCAAAGTTTATAAAATTGGTTCAATAGCAAGAGCTGCAGCGATTTTTAGAGTAGAGGAAATTATTATTTACCATGATTCAATCCTTGATGAGAGTGACTACATAGCTGAAGTCCTTGAGTATCTTGAAACTCCTCAATATCTCAGAAAATATCTTTTTCCTTTAAAGAGAACTCTCAGATATGCTGGAATTCTTCCTCCACTTGCAATTCCATCTCATAAGACGAAACATTTAAAAGCAGGTGAAGTCAGGGAGGGTGTTGTAAGACATGTTGCTCCTGACGGAACGCGATGGGTTGATATTGGTGTGAAGGCCCTGGCTTCCCTTGCGGGCTCAGAAGCCCCCAAGGGGGCCCGCGTAACCGTCAGGGTCTGTTCGAAGAAACCGTTGGTGGTGGAAGAAGCAGAACCGGATGAATACTGGGGATATAAGGTGAGAAAAGCTCGCATACAGGATGTGCTGAAGAGGGAAGAGGTTGTCATTACCTCCCGGCACTGCAGGGTACCGGAACCCCAGGAATTGAAAGAAATGGCATGTCTTAACCCGACGTTCGTATTCGGTAACCCGGAAGAAGGTGTGTTTGAGATATTCAAAAGAATGGGGATTGAGATGAGGGAAGATATAAAGTGCTGGAATACAGTTCCACACCAGGGAACGAGAACCGTAAGGTTAGAGGAGGCTATCTTTGCAACACTTTCCATTTTCAACTTATGCCGCTACTATAGCGGGGTTGACAGAGGTGATTTGTTATGAAGTACCATAGACCGAGAAGAGGTTCTCTCGCTTTTTCCCCGAGAAAAAGGGCTAAAAGTATAATTCCAAGAATCAGATCCTGGCCAGAGTGTGATGAGATCAGAGTTCAGGGATTTGCAGGTTATAAAGCTGGTATGACTCACATCGTCGCAATTGATGACAGAAAGAATTCTCCAACGTATGGAGAGGAAATTGTGATGCCTGTAACAGTTATTGAAAGCCCTCCAATGAAGGTGGCTGGGGTTAGAATTTATAGAAAGACGAGCTATGGTTTACAGATAGCTGGAGAAGTCTGGGCTGATAATCTTGATGCACCACTGGAGAGGAGGTTGAATCTCCCCAGGAAATCACCTGATGTGNATAAACTCAAAGAGATAGCTGAGAATGGAATTTCTGAAGTAAGGGTTATAACCTACACCCAACCATACCTCATCAGCGGTGTGCCCAAAAAAGTTCCTGACGTGATGGAGCAGAGAGTTGGGGGTAATGTTAATGAGGCTCTGGATTATGCAATTTCAAAACTTGGCAAGGAAATCAAAATTGGCGAGGTTTTTGAAGAAGGTGCAATAATCGATGTTATTGCGATTACCAAAGGTAAGGGATTTGAAGGCCCGGTGAAAAGATGGGGTGTTATAACACTCGATGCAAAGCATGCAAGGAGTAGCAAGCACAGAAGAGTCGGAAACCTTGGTCCATGGAACCCGCACCACGTCAGGTGGACAGTTCCACAGGCCGGTCAGATGGGCTTCCATCAGAGAACTGAGTACAACAAAAGAATAATGAAAATTGGAGAGAGCGGAGAAGAAATAACTCCCGATGGTGGATTCGTTCATTACGGTGTTGTTAGAAACGACTATGTTCTGATAGCAGGTAGTGTTCCGGGGAGTGTAAAGAGACTCATCAGGATGAGGGATGCGATAAGACCGCCAGATGTCAGGTTTGATGGCGTCAACATCGTTTATGTGAGTACAACATCGAAACAGGGGAGATAATATGAAAGCGAAGGTTCTCGGACTGGATGGGAGTGTTGTGGAAGAGATTAACCTTCCTGCTGTATTCAGCGAGGAATTCAGACCAGATATAATCAAGAGAGCTGTACTTGCAATTCAATCTCACAGAAGGCAGCCCTATGGCCCCTCTCCTTTAAGTGGTTTAAACTACTCATGGGAGAACTGGGGTCCGGGGAGAGGAGTTGCGAGAGTTCCAAGATTGATGACAGGAAGCAGGGCGGTTGTTGTGCCTCAGGCTGTTGGTGGGAGGAGGGCTCATCCTCCAAAGCCGCAGAAAAAATGGTCTGAAAAGATTAACAGAAAGGAAATGAAGAAAGCTCTACGCTCAGCAGTGGCTGCAACAGCTAATGAAGAACTTGTAAGGCAGAGGAACCACATTTACGAAGGTGAGCTTCCGAAAATTGTTGTTGATGATATAGCCTCGATAACCAGAACAAAGGAACTTGTTAATGTTCTGAGAGCAATTGGCGTTTATTCGGACATTGAAAGAGCGAAAGAAAGAAAGCGATACCGAGCGGGCAAAGGAAAAATGAGAGGAAGGAGATACGTTGCAAAGAAAAGCGTACTGATTGTTGTTGGAGAGGATAAGGGTGTGAGCAAAGCAGCATCAAATCTTCCAGGAGTTGATGTTGTTCTTCTCAAGGATCTGAATGTTGAACTACTTGCTCCAGGTTGTCATGCTGGTCGACTAACTGTATGGAGCAGNGTTGCGATGGACTGGCTGGATGAGTGGTTGAGTTTGAGGTGAGAACAGATGATCATCAAGTGTTTCCTTGTTACGGAGAAGAGTGTGGCTGAACTTGAGAAGAACATCTTGACCGCAATCGTTGACATCAGAGCCAATAAAAAGCAGATAAAACGCGAGGTTGAGAGGATATTCGAGGTTGAGGTTGAGAAGGTAAACACTCTCATCACTCCCAAGGGTGAGAAGAAGGCATACATCAAGCTGAAACCGGAGTACTCAGCTGAAGATGTGCTTTCAAAACTGGGTGTGTTCTGAGGTGGTGGTATGGGTAAACGTATAATTTCACAAAACAGGGGGAAAGGAACCCCAACGTATACGGCTCCCTCTCATAAATACAGAGCAGAGATAAAACATTTGCCTTTCAAAGATACTGTAGCAGCCAAAATAATTGATATTCAGCATGATCCTGTTAGAAACGGTCCTGTTGCTCTTGTGAGACTCCCTGATGGTAGCAAGCATTACACGATTGCAGTGGAGGGGTTGGGTACAGGTGACGTTATTTTTGCCGGTGAAGATGTAAGTATAGTGCCAGGAAATACGACATATCTCAAAAATATACCTGAGGGAACACCGATATGCAATATAGAAGCGCAACCAGGTGATGGTGGTAGATTTGCAAGAGCCAGTGGAACTTTTGCTCTTGTTGTTTCGAGAGAAGAGGACAAAGTTCTCGTCCAAATGCCATCAGGGAAGCTGAAATGGTTGCACCCGAACTGCAGGGCAACGATAGGTGTTGTTGCCTGTGGAGGGAGGACTGACAAGCCATTTGTTAAGGCAGGTAAGAAATATCACAAAATGAAGAGCAAGGCTGCAAAATGGCCTCGCGTCAGAGGTGTGGCGATGAATGCTGTGGATCATCCGTTCGGTGGAGGTAAGCATCAGCATGTTGGAAGACCGAAAACTGTTAGCAGAAACGCTCCTCCCGGTAGAAAGGTTGGAAGCATCGCTGCTCGCAGAACCGGTGTGAGGAGGTGATTTTATGGCATTGAAGAGTAAGGTTGTAAGGCCAAGAGAGTTCAGATATCGCGGTTATACTCTTGAAGAACTTCTCCAGATGAGTATGGAAGATTTTGCTAAGCTTTTAACATCAAGGGAGAGGAGGAAAATAAAGCGAGGTTTCACAGAACAGGAAGAGAAATTGCTCAGAAAGTTGAGAAAAAAGGGAACGGCAAGAACACACTGCAGAGATATGATAGTTCTGCCTGAGATGGTTGGCAAGGTTGTGTACGTTCACAATGGAAAGGAGTTTGTCAGAGTGGAAATCAAGCCTGAAATGATAGGTCACCGCCTTGGTGAGTTTGCTCAGACAAGACGTTTCGAAAAACATTCTGGCCCTGGTGTTGGAGCTACNAGGAGCAGCAAGTATGTGCCATTGAAGTGAGGTGGTTTGATGGCGCGCGTAAACTACGCCTACAAACCAGAGGACGAAACAAAGGCTGCAAAGGCAATGGGCTATGAAATGCCAATCAGCTTCAAGCATGCTGTGGAGATCTGCAGAGAACTCAGGGGTAAGAAGCTTGACGAAGCCAGAAAATTCCTTGAAGAAGTTGTGGAGATGAAAAGAGTTGTTCCATTCAGGAAGCACAAGAAAAAGGTTGCCCACAAGTCTGGACTTGAGAAGTGGTACGCTGGCAGGTATCCTCAAAAGGCAGCAAAGTACATACTGAAGGTTCTCAAGAATCTGGAAGCAAATGCAGAGTATAAAGGTCTGGAGAAGGAAAATCTTGTCATAGTTCACGCACAGGCCCAGAAAGGAAGAGTTATTGTGAGATACATGCCAAGAGCGTTTGGCAGAGCAACGCCAAAATTTCAACAACTGACAACGGTAGAATTTGTGGCTGAGGTGCGATAATGTCGGTTGAAAAGAAATTTATCCAGGACAGAATAAGAAAACTCACCATAAAAGAGTGGATCAAGGAAGAGATAAAAAGTGCTGGTTTTGGTGGGCTTGATATCGTCAGAACACCTCTGGGTACACAGGTGACGCTTTTTGTTGAAAGACCTGGCTTGGTTATAGGGAAAGGTGGAAGAAGAATAAAAACTCTTACCGAGAAACTTAAGGAATTCGGTCTTGAGAATCCACAGCTTACAGTTGATGAAATTGATAAACCCGAATTCAACGCTCAGCTTATGGCATCTCTTCTTGCCAGAGCCCTTGAAAGGGGATGGTACTTCAGAAGAGCGGGGTATCGTTTCCTTTACAGGATTATGGAAGCTGGAGCGAAGGGGTGTGAAATTGAGATCAGTGGAAAACTTGTCAGTGAGAGAGCGAGAACTGAGAAATTTGTGGCCGGTACGATTGTTCACACCGGAGATCCAGCTTACAGTATGGTGAGGAAGGGATTCGATATAGCAATCAAAAAACTTGGAGTGCTTGGAGTAAGTGTCAGAATAATACCTCCGGATGTTACACTTCCCGATGAGTTTATTGTGAGAGATGTTAACGTTTCTGAACTTGGTGAAACTGTTGAGTCTGCTGGTGACGCTGGTGAAACCGGTGAGCAGGTTGAGGTGGTAGGTAATGAAAATGGAAGAGATAAGGGAGATGAGCAAAGAGGAGAAAATCAGGAAGCTGAGGGATCTTGAACTCGAGCTTCTCAAGCTGAGATCCCTTGTCAGAAGTGGAGGAGCGGTGGAAAATCCAGGCAGAATAAGGCTTGTTAAAAGAGACATTGCAAGGATAAAACTCGCACTTGCAGAAGAGGGATACAGGGTGTAATGTGATGAGAAGAAAGTATATTGATGTAATCGCCAGAGACTGGATTGGACTGGATGTTGAGGTGATAGAAAGCCCGAATCCAGCAGAAGTGGGGATTAAGGGAGAAGTTATTGATGAAACCCAGAATACCCTCCGTATTATGACTGAAAAAGGTTTAAAAACAGTTGCAAAAAAGAAGAGAACCTTCAGAATATGGTATGGTGACAGAATAATGAAAATTAATGGAGATTTGATATCTTTCAGACCGGAGGAGAGGATTAAGAGAGGTCTCATCCTGCTTAAGAGAGCCAAAGGTGTGAAGATATGACGGGGAGAGATATCGGTCTGGATGTGAAGCAACCTGAAAAAGTTTGTGAGGATGCGAATTGTCCTTTTCATGGAACACTTTCAGTTAGGGGTCAGATACTGAGGGGAAAGGTTGCGAAAGTTTATGGAAAGACAGCCGTAATTGAAAGAGAGCTGATCAGGTATGTGCCGAAGTATGAGAGGTATCTGAAAAAGAGATCGAAGTTACATGCTCACAATCCACGATGCATCAATGCCAAACCAGGAGATCTTGTAACAATTGCGGAATGCCGGCCTATAAGTAAAACGAAGAGTTTTGTTATTGTAGAGGTGGTTAGCCGTGAAGGCGATAAAGGCTGAAATTCCAAGAGCTCTTCCGACTGGAGCAAGATTGATCTGCACGGATAACACTGGAGCAAGAGTGCTTGAGATAATCTCCGTAAAGGGGTACAAGGGTGTGAGAAGGAGGTACCCATCGGCAGGTGTTGGAGACCTTGTTGTAGTTTCTGTTAAAAAGGGAACGCCAGAAATCAGAAAACAGGTTCTTTATGCGGTAATTGTCAGGCAGAGGAAGGAGTATCGAAGGCCTGATGGAACACGGGTAAAATTTGAGGACAATGCTGCCGTGATAACCAACGAAAGAGGGGAGCCAAGGGGTTCTGAGATCAGAGGGGCTGTTGCAAGGGAAGCTGCTGAAAGGTTTCCGAAGATTGGTACAATTGCATCGATAATTGTTTGAGGTGATTGGATGGCTCCTCCAAAGTCAAAACAACCGAGAAAGCAGAGAAGATGGTTGTACAAGGCAAAGCTACATGACAGACACAGACTTTTGCATGCAACTCTCTCAAAGAAGTTGAGAGAAAAGTATGGTAAAAGAGCGATAAGGGTGAGGAAGGGGGATAAGGTAAAGATCATGAGAGGTCAGTTTGCCGGACACGAGGGGAGAGTAATAGAAGTCGACATGAAAAAATGCCGGATAAAGATTGATGGAGTTACTGTAAGAAAAGCAGATGGCACTGAAGTAGCTTACCCGGTTCATCCTTCCAACGTAATGATCATCGATTTCGGAGAGATTGATGATGTGAGAAAGAAGATTCTTGAGAGGTGATTTGATGCATCAGAAGAGATTATCTGCACCAAAAACATACAAAATTCCCAGAAAAGTTGCCAAGTGGGTAGTAAAGCCGTCACCAGGACCGCATAACAAGGAGGCTTTACCCCTTCTTGTGGTAGTAAGAGACTTCCTTAAACTTGCTGATACTGGAAGAGAGGCAAGAAGAATTATCTCTGCAGGAGAAGTCCTCGTTGATGGTGTTGTAAGGAAGGATTACAAGTTCCCGGTCGGTCTTTTTGATGTGGTAAAGATTCCCAAGCTTGAAAAGAGTTACAGAATCCTGTTTGACGAGAAAGGTAGATACATTCCGAAAGAAGTTGATGATGGCGATCTCAAACTTTACAAAATAGTGGGTAAAACCTGTGTGAGAGGGGGAAAGATTCAGCTAAATCTGTTCGATGGGACAAATGTCCTCGCTTCTAACGAGTACAGAACAAAAGACAGTCTTTTAATGAAAATTCCAGAGAAAGAAATACTCGATCGTCTTACTTTTGAAATCGGNGCTCTTGTTATGATTACTGGAGGAATGCATGCTGGAGAAATTGGTAGATTGAAAGAATACAAGATTGTGAGGAGCTCAGCTCCAAACTTGGTTACAGTGGAAGGGGAGGAGAGAGACATCACAACCATTGAGGACTATGTGTTTGTGGTAGGTAAAAAGGATAGCAGCAAACCTGTCATAGATCTTGGGGTTTGAGGTGTAGAGTATGCAGGCTGTTCAGGAAGAAGCTCAGGAGAAAACTGAAAAAAGTGAGAAATCTGAAAATCCGATGAGAGAGATACTGCTCAATAAGGTTGTTATAAACATCGGTGTTGGAGAGAGTGGGGAGAGACACCAAAAAGCTTACAGAATGCTCGAGGAACTTGTAAACCAGAAGCCCGCTTACACCCAGGCTAAGAAGACGATAAAGAATTTTGGAATCAGGAAGGGGGAAACAATTGGATTGAAAGTCACTCTTCGCGGTGAAAAAGCAATGAAGTTTCTCAAAGATGCTCTTACTGTTAAGGAGATGAGATTGAGTAGAAAATCGATTGGTGAAGGAGCATTCTCATTTGGTATTTCGGAGCACATAGACCTCCCCGGTGTGGAGTACGATCCTGATATAGGGATTTTTGGTATGGATGTTAACGTATCGCTGAAAAGAAGGGGATACAGAGTGGTTAAGAGGAGGAGGTGCAGGAGTAAGATTGGAAAAAGTCACAGGATAACGAGAGAAGAGACAATCGAATGGCTCAGGAGTTTGGGGGTGGTGGTTGAATGAAAGAGCGGACAAAGATTTTTGGAAGAGGTGCCAACGAGTGCAGGAGATGTGGAAGGAGGAGGGGTTTGATAAGGCTTTACGGTCTTTACCTCTGCCGTCAGTGTTTTAGGGAAATCGCTCCTGAGCTTGGCTTTAAGAAATACTGGTGATGTTTTATGAGTGTTGACACGCTCTCGAATGCCATGACCACCATAAAAAATGCGGAAATGGCAGGGGAAAACAAGTGTGAGATAAAACCCGCTTCAAAGTTGATAGGGAACGTACTCAGAGTTCTGATGGATCACGGATATATAAAAGGGTTTGAGTATGTGGAGGACCACAGAGGTGGCAAGTTTATAGTTGAACTGGCTGGAAGGATAAATGACTGTGGAGCTGTTAGGCCACGATTCTCCGTAAAAGTTGTTGAGTACGAGAAGTACGAAAAGAGATATCTTCCTGCCAGGGATTTTGGAATTCTGGTGGTATCCACCACTGAAGGTGTAATCTCCCAGATAGAGGCAAGACAGCGAAGATTAGGAGGTGTTCTCCTTGCTTACGTCTACTGAAGTTTACGCGGAGAGAGTTGTGGAAATTCCCGAGGGAGTGGAAGTTACAATCGAAGGTGATACAGTTTCAGGATACACNGTAAAAGCTACTGGGCCAAAAGGAGAGAATTCCAGAAAGTTGAAGTTCAGGGGGATATACGTTGAGAAGGAAGACAACAAGATAAGAGTATACACGGAAAATCCAAAAAAGAGATTTAAAGCGATGGTAGGCACTTTTGCCGGACACATAGAAAACCTTGTTACTGGTGTGAAGGATGGTTTTGAGTATCATCTCAGGGTCGTTTACGCTCATTTTCCGATTAAAGTTAGAGTCGAGGGTAGGCAGGTTATTATAGAAAACTTCCTTGGAGAGAAACATCCAAGAAGAGCAAAAATAGTTGGAAATGTTGAGGTGGAGGTAAGAGGTCAGGATATATACGTGAGAGGAGTTGACATTGAGGAATGTGGACAGACTGCTGCTAACCTTGAGCAGGCGACGAGGATAAAGAGGAAGGATCCGAGAGTTTTTCAAGACGGAATTTACATTGTTAAAAAGCCATGAGGTGTTGGTATGAGCGAAATTCAAAGACTTCTAAAGGTTAGAATGAGACAAAAGTCAAGAAAACCGGAATTCAAGAGATACTGCTGGAACAAAAAGCTGAGATTGAGAGAGAAAAGCTGGAGGAGACCAAGAGGGCTTCACAGCAAACTCAGGAGAAGATATGGAGGTAAAGAGGCGGGGAGAAGGATAGTTACAGTGGGCTACGGTACACCGAAGGTAGTTAGAGGTTTACACCCGAGTGGATATGAGGAAGTTCTTGTTTACAATCCAAAAGACCTTGAAAAAGTTGATCCGTCAAAGCAGGTTGCGAGAATTGCATCAAGCGTGGGTATGAAAAAGAGGCTTGCGATTGAGGGCAGGGCTGAAGAACTTGGGATAAGAATTCTGAATCCAACGGGGTGATGGAGATGGATCTGAGGCTTCAGAGAAGACTTGCAGCAGCAATACTGAAGTGTGGAGAAAACAGAATCTGGTTTGATCCAACAGCACTCGAAGACATATCGTCAGCTGCAACGAAAGAAGATATCAGAGAATTGATTGCTCAAGGACTGATAAAAAGAAAACCAGTTGAAGGGACGAGCAGAGCCAGAATTAGGAAGAGAATGATGCAGAAAAGGAAGGGAAGAAGGAGAGGTCATGGAAGAAGGAGAGGTAAGAAAACTGCGAGGATGCCCAAGAAGAGACTCTGGATAAACCGAATAAGGCCAATCAGGAGAAGACTCAGAGAATTGAGAGATTCGGGGAAGATTGACAGGAGAACATACAGAGTTCTTTATAGAAAGGCAAAGGGTGGAGAATTCAGAAGCGTTTCACATCTGAACTCATACATTGAAACCTTGGTTAAGGTGTGATTAGGAATGATTTGTTTTTACGTGAGGTGAGGAAATGGCAAAAGGTCCAAGATATAANGTTCCACTGAGGAGAAGAAGAGAGGGAAAGACAAACTACAGAAAGAGGTTGAAGCTCCTTCTATCAAAGAAACCAAGACTCGTTGTTAGAATTACGAACAATCTTGTAATCGCGCAGATAGTGATGTATCACCCTGATGGCGATAGAGTTATTGTAGGTGTTGACTCCAGGAAGCTGAGAGAATTTGGGTGGAAGGGAGACCTCAACAACACACCTGCAGCGTATCTCACGGGAATTTTAATAGCAAAGGAGAGTTTGAAAAAAGGGGTTGAAGAAGCAGTTCTGGATATAGGACTGCACTCTCCGGTGAGAGGTTCGAGAGTTTTTGCAGTTCTGAGAGGGGCTGTAGAGGGCGGCCTGCACGTTCCACACAGTGAAGAAGTTCTTCCAGATGATTCGAGGATTAGGGGAGAACATATAGCCGAATATTATGAAATGCATCCCGAAAAATTTTCGGATTATGAGAGAAGAGGATTAAAGCCATCAGATCTTCCTGCTCATGTTGATGAGATGAAGGAGAAAATTATGGCGAGTTGATAGCATTGGTAGAGTAAATAATGGTGATGGCATGACAGAGGATTGGATACCCAGAACGAGGCTTGGAAAGCTGGTTGCTGAGGGAAAAATCAAAACCATAGACGAAGCTCTGGCAAGCGGTTTGCCTTTGAAGGAACCTGAAATAGTTGACATCCTTCTTCCTGAGCTTGAAGATGATGTGCTGGAGATATCAATGGTTCAGAGGATGACCGATAGTGGTAGAAGAACGAAGTTCAGAGTTACGGCTGTTGTGGGCAATAGGGACGGTTACGTTGGAATAGGTGTAGGAAAAGCTTCTCAGGTAGCTCCAGCAATTCAAAAGGCTATAAACGATGCAAAACTGAACATATTCAAGGTTAGCAGAGGTTGTGGATCTTGGGAATGCGGCTGTGGCGGAGATCACTCAATACCGTTTAAGGTAATAGGGAGATGTGGAAGCGTCAGAATAACTCTGATTCCAGGTCCAAAAGGTCTGGGAATAGTGGCAGGAGACATAGCAAAGCGAGTTATAGAGCTTGCTGGAGTTAAAGATGTTTGGAGTTTCACAAAAGGACAGACAAAAACAACCGTGAACTTTGCAAAGGCGACTTACGAAGCTCTGAAGCAGACGATGTACATAAAGAGGTAATCTATGCTGAGAGAGGTGGTTATGTTGTACGCGGTAGTTAGGTTGCGTGGAAGTGTCGATGTGCATCGTAAAATCCGTGATACACTTAAGATGCTTCGACTTCACAGAAGGTATCACTGCGTTGTTATTCCAGAAACTCCATCCTATCGTGGAATGCTTCAGATTGTCAAAGATTACGTGGCATTTGGAGAAATAGATGCTGAAACACTTGCAATGCTGCTGAGAAATCGTGGAAGGCTGATAGGTGACAGAAAGCTGACAGATGACTATGTGAAGGAGAAGACAGGATTTGAGAGTATAGATGAATTTGCCAGAGCTGTAATTGAAGGCAAGGCAGATCTCAAAGATTTACCGGATTTAAAACCAGTATTCCGGCTACATCCTCCAAGGGGAGGTCTTAAAAACATAAAGTGGCATTATCCGGCGGGAAGTCTGGGCTATCATGGAAAGGATATCAACCGGTTACTTTACAGGATGAGGTGATGTAAATGCCCAAAAAGAAAGTTAAGAAAATCAGAGGTTCACGAACCTGTGGTGGTGGTAGCCATAAGAGGAGAAGAGGAGCTGGGAACAGGGGCGGTAGAGGAAAGGCTGGCGTTCACAAACATGCTTATATTAAATTTGTCAAGCTGGCAAAGGCTGGCTTGTATGAGTTTGGAAAGCATGGCTTTACAAGACCTAAAATATTGAGAAAAGATTATCTGCTTACAAGGGAGGTGAGAGAGGTTCTTAGAGAGCTTAAAGAAGAAGGTTTACTGGATGAGTACACATACAGGTATTTTAAAGCGAGACCCGAATTAAATGCTGGAGACCTGGATTTAATTGTTGATCGCCTTGTATCTCTGGGTCTTGCTGAAAAAGAAGGTGAAATCTACCGTGTGGATCTCACCAGGCTTGGCTATACAAAACTCCTCGGTTCAGGTAGGGTTACAAAAGCTATGGAAGTAAAGGTTTATGAAGCGACTGAGAGGGCAGTGAGCAAAATTGAAAATGCTGGAGGTAGTGTTGTAACTGAGTAGGTGAAATTGGAGGTAAAATTGAGAAAGGGGAAAATTTAAAGATTTCAAAACCTCAATCGNGTTGAAATGAGATAAAACCGAAAGGGGCTGGTAAAATTGGACTCGATGATCAGAACTTTACAACCATATTTTGAGAGAATACCAAGTGTTGAGAGACCTAAAAGACATGTTCATTTTAAAGAAAAGTTTGCATGGACAATTGCAATTCTGATTCTTTATTTTGCGCTCACGAATGTTCCTGTTTTTGGCCTTTCACCTGAATCCATTGATATATTTGCCTCTTACAGGGCACTTTTTGCCGGAGCAACGGGTTCAATTCTTGCGCTGGGTATAGGTCCAATAGTTACAGCCTCAATCATACTGCAACTCCTTGTTGGTGCAGGAATTATAAATCTTGATCTGACAAACCCCGAAGATAGAGCAGCATATCAGGATTTTCAGCGATTTCTGGTTTTTGTAATGATTGCAGTCGAAGCTTTCCCTCAGATAGCTGGAGGTTTACTCTTACCAGATCTTGATCTGGCAGCAAAACTGGGAGTTTCTCCCTCTGTTATAGCAACTTTGATCTTCGTTCAGCTCTTCATTGGAGGAGTTCTTATAGTTTACATGGATGAGGTTGTCTCGAAGTGGGGTATTGGAAGCGGTGTCAGCCTCTTCATACTGGCAGGGATTGCACAGGCAATAGTTGTTGGTCTGTTCAACTGGGTGGTCCCACCAAATGCCACGATGCCGGCTGGAATAATTCCCAGATGGATTTACATTGCTCAAAATTATCCTCTCTCATATCTCATGACAGGTAGCGGCTTGCTGTTCCTACTTCTGGAGGGAGGAATACTTGCCATAATTACAACAGCTGCGATAATTCTCCTTGTAGTCTTCTTTGAGGGCACTCGCGTTGAGATACCTCTGGCTCATGCAATGGCGAGGGGTGCAAGGGGGAGATTTCCAATTAANTTGATATACGCAAGTGTTCTTCCAATGATATTCGTAAGAGCTCTTCAGGCAAACATAGTTGCTTTTGGTCAGATTCTCTACAGCAAGGGTGTAACGATATTTGGAGAGTTTGTAGGTGGTCAGCCTATAAGCGGTCTCATGTATTTCATAGCCCCCATCAGAAGCCCGTATGACTGGGTCCCGGCTCTTGTAAAATCGAAAGGTGCAGAATTTGCTGCGATACCGGACTGGATGATCATCGCTCACCTTCTGGTAGATGCAACGATACTGGTTGCTGGAGGTATTCTCTTCGCAATTTTCTGGGTTGAGACAAGTGGAATGGATGCCAAGACTGTTGCTCAACAAATAGCCAAGTCAGGTATGCAGGTTCCCGGTTTCAGAAAATCTCCTCAGGTACTTGAAAGAGTTCTGAGCAGGTACATACCCAAGGTAACGGTACTTGGTGGTGCACTCATTGGTATACTCAGTCTTGTTGCCAATATGCTTGGAACAATAGGAAATGTCAGTGGAACGGGATTGCTCCTTGCAGTTAGTATTGCATACAGATTCTATGAAGACTTGGCAAAGGAACAGCTGACTGAAATGCATCCGATGATACGTAGAATTCTGGGAGAGGAGAGATGAAGGACATAGCCACGAAAGCAGCAATTGCTTTGGGAGCAGTACTGTTCATAGGTATCATTTTCAGTGAAGATTTTAGAATATCTCTTGGTTTGGCTCTCGACGCACTGCTATTTCCCCTTTCGAGCTTCAAGTTTCATATAACGATTCTCTTTCTTTCCATTCTGACTGCAACCTACTCGAACATAATCCAGAAATACACAATGGATTACGAAAAGCTGAAAAAAGGTCAACAGATACTCAGAGAGTACCAGAAAGAATACATGGAAGCGATGAAACAGGATAATAAGTTTAAACTCAAACAACTGGAAGAGAGGAAGACCGAGATTCAGAAAATTCAAAGTGAACTCATGTCAATGCAATTCAAACCAATGTTTCTGACGTTTGTTGTTACAATTCCGATATTTGCCTGGCTGTGGGAGAAGGCTGTGGCGAGTTATTCCCTTACACACAATTCTGCTCCGATAAATATCACTGCAAATCTACCTCAAACTTATCTGAGTTCCCTCGATCCAAGTCTTTACAACGTCACCGTACCATTTTCAGGGGCGATACACGTAGCCACACCTGTTCTCATTGTGCCGTGGTGGTTACTCTGGTACATGCTCTGTTCGGTAATGTTCGGGCAGATAATCAAGAAGTTATTGAAAGTCGGAATGTGATGGATAAANNATTTGGGGTGTTGAAATGAAAATAACCATTTCAGGTCCACCTGGAAGTGGTACCACAACTGTGGCGAGGTTATTAAGTCAGAAACTTGGTTTAAAGCTGATATCTGCTGGCGAGATATTCAGGCAGCTTGCATCTCAGAGAGGAATGACCGTTGAAGAATTCGGCAAGTATGCGGAGAATAATCCTGAAATAGATACTCTGATTGATAAAACTCAGAAAGAGATGGCTGAAAAAGAAGAAAATGCAGTTGTGGAGGGCAGNCTTTCTGGATGGATGATAAAGAACGCCAATTTGAAGGTATGGCTCTTTGCAAAACCCGAAATAAGGTATGNGAGGATAGCAAAAAGAGAAAAAAAAGACATTTCTGTTGTAAAGCAGGAAACCAGGCAGAGAGAGGAGATTGAGAAGAGCAGATACAGTAAATTCTACGGAATTGACATCGATGACTGGACAATATATGATCTTATCATAAATTCAGGCAGTTTTCAGGCTGAAAAAATTGTGAATATAATTCTTGAAGCACTCAGGAAGGAAAATGGCAGTACTTCATGATCTTGGAGGAGTATACGTTCTGTGGCTCCGGGATTTGAAAAGATACCTTCGGACAAAAAGCAGATTCTTTGGGTCACTGGGAATNCCCTTCTTCTTTCTCGCCTTCTTTAGTCTTGGTTTCAGAAGAATAAGTATACCATCTCTTCCCCCCGAGATAACTTATGTTGAGTTTTTAACTCCAGGAGTAATAGCCATGATCCTACTCTTTACAGGGACATTTTCAGGAGTTTCAGTTGTCTGGGACAGACAGTTTGGATTTTTGAGGGAAATTATGGTTTCACCGATCAGCAGAACAAGTATAGTTGTTGGTAGAATGTTTGGAGGAGCGACAATAGCCCTCTTTCAGGGCTGTTTGATGCTTTTTGTGTCAATTTTTATTGGTTTTCGATTCAGTATTTTTTCGCTACCTTATGCACTGATAGTCATGTTTTTGACGGCTCTTTCCACAACGGCAACCGGAATAGTGTTCTCGTCCCTCATTGAGGATGTGCATGGCTTTCAGATAATAATCAACTTCTTTGTGTTTCCACTCTTTCTTTTGTCTGGTGCACTCTTCCCAATTGGCGAATTACCGGCAACTGTAAGATGGCTTGCTATTCTCAACCCTCTAACCCATGGTGTTAATGCTCTTCGAGCTGTATTGACGGGTTTTTCAGAAATCGATACTGGGTTCAGCTTGGTGGTGCTTGTTGTATATACAGTTGCTGTAATCCTCCTCTCCTCAACCCTCTTTTCAAGAAAAGAGGTTAAATAAAAAGATCAATTTTCTATAATTCTGCTATCTGTTTTTCAGGTCAGAAAAGTGAAGTCAAAAAATTAGAGTTTATCGAAAGTTATAACCCTGACGTTGGTTGGCACCTTCACGACGTTTCCAAGCTTCGCACCTACGAGATAGCTGATATCTCTCTTTGCCGCCAGATCTATCAATCTCTGAGTGATTACTCCATCAAAAATTATGGCAGTCCCTCTGGTATTGTTGGTTTTAAGCGTTTTTACGAGATCCCTTACCGGAACCTCCCTAACCAGATTGAGATTTCTGTCAAGCAACCTTGCAGTAAGTCTTCCCTCAACCTCATTTCTGTGTTTTCTAAGAATTTCTGTCAAATTCTGTCTTTCGTCTTCTCTGATCTCCTCAAAGAACTCCTCNCTGATATCCTTTTCCCTCTCTTTTTCCCTNTTTAGAATGTGTATCTGCTCTACTGGAACCTTGTTTCGGAGTGATTTCAGTATTTCCTTTTGCGTNAGGTCCTCTACCTCCTTACCCTCTGGNGCTCTTGCCACATAGTCAACNTCTGCAACCTGTAGAAGTTCCTTGAGAATCAGGTCACCACCCCTATCTCCGTCAAGAAAGGCCGTCACAGTTTTCTTTTTCGTAAGCTCCACTATTGTTCGGGGTATGTTTGTGCCTTCAACGGCGATTACATTCTTTATTCCATGTCTGAGCAGATTGAGGACATCTGCCCTTCCTTCAACCACAATTATCGCATCAGATTCATCTATTGCTGGACCAGCTGGTAATCTCTCTTCTCCGTATTCAATTATCTCATCAGCTCTTATTGCCTGTCTTACTATTTCGACGAGTTTCTCTGACTCGATTTCAGGTTCTTCAAACTGNTCTCTAACGATGTCCATTGCTCTTTCTACTATCCTCTTTCTCTTGCTTGCTCTGACGTCCTCGACTTTTTTCACTCTGATCTTGGCNGAACACGGACCAACCCTCTCTATAGTCTCAAGTGCAGCGGCCAAGATTGCTGTCTCTATTTTATCAAGACTTGACGGTATTCTGATCTCTCCGTAACTCTTTCCACCCTTACTCTCTATTTTTACCTCTATTCTTCCTATCCTACCGGTTTTCTGAAGTTCTCTTAAATCGAGATCTCCACCAAGAAGACCTTCAGTTTGACCAAATATCGCCCCAACCACATCAGGACGCTCTACAACACCATCTGCAATTATTTCAGCGTGAATTAAATACTTAGTAGTATCAGTTGCTCTCATATCCATCATACCTCCTTCAAATTCCCGAGTAGCCATTCATCTAAATGTCAGGCTTACATTATAAATAGTTATTGCAACTTCTCAGCGCTCTTCAACGATTTTCTCAATCAGTGTGATCACTTCTTTTCGTGTAAATGGCTTTCTGAGGATATAGTCAGCTCCGGCAGCAGCCATTTTCTCTCCTTTAGAACTTGCATATGCAGTAATCGCAACCACTTTGGCCTTTGGGTCAATTTTTTTAATCTCCTTGGTAGCATCAACACCGTTCATTATTGGCATCATAATGTCCATCAAAACAATATCGGGTTTTTCCATCTTGAACAGTTCCAATGCTTCTTTACCATTTGTAGCTTCAATAACAATAAAATCTTTGAGCATCAATTTCAAAATTTCTCTCATAGCCACTTCATCATCTACTATCATAACCTTGATTTTACCCATCCAATCACCTGCTGAGTTGATTACCATTTTATGCGTTAAAAATTTATCTATCAATATTGACTGTAAATCATGAGACTTCTTGTAACTTCTGCAAACTTCCGTGCAGGAAAAACGTCTCTCATCTACGCCCTCTCTCGTCTAAAGAAAATAAAGTACGAAAAAATTGGAGAGTTAAAAGGTGCAGAAGATATGATAGAATCATCTGAAAGTGATTTGATGGTGATTGAAGGGGGTAAAACTTACAAACATGGTATCGCCGTTGGGAGGGGAGACTACTTTATAAATGCGAATAAAGTTCTTGCAATTTCCAGATTTGAGGAAAGCTACCTTGATGAGCTATACATTGTATGGAAAATCTTCAAAGAGAAATTTGGGGCTGCTATTTTGAACGAAGTTCCAGAAAAGGATATTGACAGTGTGGAAAGGGAAGTTGAGAGACTGCCATTTGAACTCATTGGTGTAATTCCATTTGAACCCTCGCTGGGAGGAACAAAGGTGAGTTCAATAACAAAGCTTCTGGAGGGTAGAACCTTATCATCCCCTCCAGCTGAAGTTACCGTGGACAGAATCTTGGTTGGAGCGATGTCTCCAAGTTGTGCAGTTAAGTGGCTTGAGAATGCTGAAAATTCGGCTCTCATAACAGGAGGAGATAGGGTTGATCTGCAGAAACTTGCACTGGATAAGGGAGTAAAATGTCTGATTCTAACCGGTGGCTTAGAACCACCAAAAGTTATTGTCAGAAAGGCTGAGGAAATAGGATCTGTGATAATACTTTCAGATTACGATACATTAACATCTATTGAAAAAATCCAGAAGGAAATAGGAAAGGAACCTCTTGACGAGTTGAGAGCCGAGAAAGCAGCGGAATTTATTCCAAAATATGTTGATTTCAGGAGGTTGTTCGAGATCTTAGGGGTTGAGTAGCTTCTGTAACCTCTGTAATCCTTCTTGCGAGGGCTTTTGCTGCATTGATGGCGATTTCATCTTTTTTAACACTTCTCCATCCTGTATCGCTCTGAATGGTTCCAATAACGAATGCACCTGTAGTAATTGGGTTCTCAGGGATCGAAACTGGAATCATTCCCTGACCAAGAGCATACACAATCAGACTCATTGCAGCAAACTCACCACCACCGTGTTTCAAACCTGAAGTTATAACAGGTGCAAAAACTCTGTTTTTCAGCCTGAATCCTTGCATTCTTGCCATTCTACTTCTGTCTATTAGGTTTTTCACAATTCCCGGAACGTTTCCGAAGTATGTAGGTACACCGATTACGATAGCGTCTGCACTNTCCATTTTCTCAAGAACTGTGAAAATGTCATCCTTCTGGACACAATCGCCCTTCAAACAGGCGTCACAACCCTTGCAGGAGTTAATTTCGTAATCGACGAGATTTATCAGCTCAATCTGNGCACCGTCTTTCTCTGCCTCCTCGAGAACGATGTTAAGCAGAGCATATGTGTTTCTCTTGTTTGGACTCCCATTAATACCAAGAATTTTCATGTGGTTTTCTTCTACTCCATATACTTAACAATTTTCAAAAGAAGGTTAAAATGTGCTTAGTTTACCCTCTATGAACAGATTCGTGATTTCCCCTATTTTTCCCAGCATGTCTTCAGCGATCTCTATTACAGGCCTTCTCAATTTTTCAACGTCGTAACTCCTCTTTGGGTTTATTTGAATACTCAAAGCTTTTGGATCATTGATTGGTTTCCCTATTTGACTAAGTATCCTCACGTATACTTCTCTTATTCCGTCAACTTCTTCCACACATCTTTCTGCAATCATATTTGCCAGCACATTGTAAATCTTCCCNACGTGGTTAATCGGATTTTTCCCACTCGTTGCCTCCATACTCATTGGTCGCGCTGGAGTTATCAAACCGTTACATCTGTTACCCCTTCCCACGCTTCCATCGTCTCCATTTTCGGCTGAAGTTCCCGTAACTGTGAGATAAATGCATCCAGTCTCATAATCATCTGCTGTGTTAACGTGAACCTCAACTGTTCTCTCAGTGTAATCAGATGCGATATCTTTGATGAATGAGGCCAGCTCCTCTTTCGTGTCCTTATATTCTGATAGACTGGCTATGTGTTTGTCAACAAAGGCTGCTGCTATTGTGAGCGTGATTCTGTCTTTCTCTCTGAGCCCCATAACTTTGACATCCTCTCCAATGGCAGGATTCTGTTTCCTGAATTCCTCATAAATTCGTCTTTCAANGTTATAGACCAGCTTTTCAGTCTCGGATAGAGGAGCAAAACCTATACCAAAAGANGTATCGTTTGCAAGTGCCACTTCTCCTTTTCTCCTTCTAAAAACATCCTGTAAGTCTGTACTCCCCTCACCAAGTCTGACGTTAAACTGAATATCGAGTTCTGGATCNAGGTTTTTCATGTGCTGTCTGATGTATTCTTTGGCAGCCTTCAAAGCGATTTTATCTGTTGGGATAACCTCTCCTTCAAATGTTTTGGTGGCTCTACCAACCAGAAGCACGAATATTGGCTCAATTACCTCCCCTCCACCAAAACACGGATTCGATCTTCCTGCTACTATTTGGGTTTCATCTGTGTTGTGATGCAGTGCGGCCCCAAATCTTCTGATGTACTCTCTGCTCAGCTCTCTGCTCATAGCTTCTGCCATTCCGTCTGCTAAACTATCTGGATGCCCAATGCCCTTTCTTTCGACAATCTCTATAAGTTGCTCTTCTATAGGTGTGTGTACGAGTTCCTCCACGAATATGTTCGGCATAGGTTCACCTTGTCCTCTTAAATGTGGTAGAAATATAAAGATTAGGTTTACCACCCTTGAGAAAGGATGTATCCCAGTTTCAACAAATATCAACAAGGATTTCAGATAGTTTGGACTTCTACTGACTAAATTGTGCTAACCACTCGAACAGTTAATTAAAGCTCGTTCTGTCCTGAAAACAAGAAGAATGAGCATAGCCAGAATATTCATAACTGCGGCATACATGAATCCATAGGCAAGTCCAAGATTTTGCCAGAAAAATGCGACTATAAGAGAAGCTGGAAACACACAAAAACCGTAAACTGTATGATACATTCCGATTACTGTTCCTTTTTCGACTTCTCCCGCAAGATCAGCCATATATGCTCTTGGAATTGTATCTTCAATAGCCATACAGATTCCAAACAGCATGAAAGCTGCTGAAAGTGTAACGAGGTCGTAGGAGTATGCAAACAGAAGAGAGGTGAGTGCAAAAAGCCCGAATCCAGCAGCTGCAATAACTTTTTTACCAACTCTATCAGAGTACATTCCTACTGGATATGCTGAAAGCCCATAAATCAAATTAAAAACAGCATAAAACGCAATACTCTGTACAGCGGTAAATCCAAGCTCTTCAGCTCTCCATATCGTGAATGCATAGCTGTATCTCCCTAATGATGCAAAAATAACTGCGATAAGAAANATGTGTAAGGAACGGCTCCTGAGTGCAGAAATCCTTTTAACAACCTTTGTTATCTCTCTACCAGTCTCCCGGACGAATGTGAGTACTCCGAGTCCTGCAAGACACGGTATCACTGAAATCAGAAAAAGCGTCCTGATCGATTCTTCACTACTGCCGATAATCGACAAAATTATAATCGCTGCTACAGGTCCGGCTACAGCTCCGAGAGTGTCAAGCATTCTGTGAAATCCGAAAGATTTTCCTGTTTGTTTACTTGATTCTGCTATTATTGCGTCTCTGGGAGATGTTCTGATACCCTTTCCAACTCTGTCAAGGGTTCTGGCTGCAAGAAAGTCGTAAATGGATACAACGAAAGCAAGACTTCCTTTTGAAATGGCAGAAATTGTGTAGCCGACAAAAACGAACAACCTTCTCCGTCTCATTCTGTCACTGATGTAACCGAATACGACCTTGAAGAGAGAACTAAAGCTCTCAATAAGCCCCATAACACTTCCGCTGGCTATCTTGCTGGCTGATAGAACGTTGGTAAGAAAGATTGGGAGAACGGGTGCGAGCATCTCGCTGCTGACGTCATTCAGAAAACTCACGATTCCAAGGAGTACCACATTGCGGTTTATTGCCGAACTATTCGTCAAATGCTCTTGGTTTGATCCAGCCATTTAAAGAGATCTGATCTTAGGTTTAAATAACTGCAGTGTAGTTGGTTCAAATTCAGTCTCAAATTTCCAAAAACCTTTTGTAATCAATTATCNTGGTAGTTGTATGCATCACTCTCACAGTTCCTCACATCACATCGAGGTTTACGAGAAGTTGAGGGAGAAACTTGATAAAGCACCGATAGGTCTTCCGAAAACTGTTAGTGGAGTGGAAAAAGAGATATTGAAAGTTCTTTTTGATGAGGAGGAGGCAAAAATTGCAATTCACATGCCATTTATGAATTTTACGGCAGATCTTCTTGCTGAGAAGACCGGAAAAAGCATTGAGTATATACAGAAGATTCTCGACGAGATGGCGAAAAAAGGAACTGTGTGGAAAGGAGAAAAGGATGGAAAGGTATACTATAGATTGTTTCCGGTTGTTGTCGGTTTTGCAGAAACTCCATTTTGGCCAGGGTTGGGCAAAGATCCAAGACAGGATAAACTCGCACAGTTGTGGGCTCAGTACAGAGAAGAGGGGTTTCTGGACGAAATTGGGGACAGAAAAAGACCAATAATGAGAGCTCTCCCGGAAAGAGACACCATCTCATCCAGATCTCAGGTACTTCCCTTTGAAGATGCCGTAAAGCTTGTGAGACAGAGAGATTACATAGCAGTTGCTTACTGTCCATGCAGAATCATTGCAAAGCTCGTAGGACAGGGATGCAGGCACAGTCTTGAGAACTGCATTCATATGGGATCGATCGGAAAGTATATGGTTGAACATGGTATGGCGAGAAGAGTGACCCCAGATGAAGCACTGAAAATTCTGAGGAAATCCAACAGAGAAGGTCTTGTTCATCTAANGGAAAGAACGAGAAAAGTCAGCACAATATGTAACTGCTGTAATGACTGTTGTGTATTTTTTCAGACTGTATTTCAGGCGAAGTACCCCCACGCGATAGCCCACTCGAGTTATGTGGCTGAGGTGGATATATCAAAATGTATTGCCTGTGGCATCTGCGCACTTCGCTGTCCTATGAAGGCTGTTAGGGTGAAGATTAACAAAGAGCCTGCAAATGTTGATCCGGAGAAGTGCCTCGGATGTGGAGTCTGTGTTCCAACATGTCCTGTTGAAGCGATTGAGCTTCTTGAAAGGGATGAGCTACCAGAGCTTCCCGATGGAATAACGTTTATTCAGGAAATGCTGGAAGACAGAGGAAGAGACCCAAGCGGTTTGTTTTAGATTTCATACATCTCATAAAAAATGTGGGTAATTACATAGCCAGCATTTTCTCCTCCCACTTTTTGAGATACGCGGAACTCTGGCTCACATCGGCAAACAGATTGGCAGCCCTTTCAACGTCTTCCAGTTCCACCTTGCCGGAGTTTCTGAGTTTGGCAAACTCGTATGCAGGGGCAAGAAGCTGTACAGCGTATCTCAAACTTGTTTTTTCACCAATTTCGGTGAGCTTCTCGAGAGCCCTGTCTTCAATCATCATTCCAGATTCAGCAGCTCTTATCTCTATTATCGTTTTTATCTCCTCTCTGCTGTAGGGCTCGGTGGTAATTATCAACAATCTATCGAGCAGATCCAGGGGTATACCGTGTGGTGCAACTATGTCNGTCCCTCTAATTCTCGAGAAGCCTCTATTGGATGCCAGAATTATTATTGGAGACATCTCCGACTCCATGGCTCTGTTCATGAATGCAAAAAGCTCGATGTCCATAAGATGCGTCTCGTCTATAAACAGAACTCCCGGGATCAGTTCAGCTCTTCCCTCCTCAACAAGCCTCTTCACATGCTCATCGACACTCTGGCGAACCTCATTGTCAATTTCTCTGCTTGGTGGGCTGAAAAGACTGAATATGCTCCCTCTCCTGGCATTAGCCTCATCGAGATCATGAAGAGTTACAACATATGTGAACTCTTTTTCTTTTTCAACTCTTCCCGAAGGAACCTCTACGATGTCCTCATCACCTATGTCATACTTTTTCTTTGCTTTCTCACTTCTTCCAAGTCTGCCTATTCTTCCTGTTTCTTTATCTATTATTATAACATCCCCGGTCTGAATTCCTTGAGATAAGAATTGCATGGCTATTCTGCTTCCAACACTGAAGGTTNTCCTTTCATCCTGTGTTGCAAGAGTTAATGTTGCTGATTCAGGGATTTTTTGAGTAGGGTTGTAAGGGTTGGGCACCATATTGTAGTCGAGGCCCACGACCTCTCCTTCAAGTACAGTTCGCGTCTCTCTAATTCTAACACCAATTGCCCTCCTCATAGTCTGGATTAGGGCCTCTGTTTTTTTCATTTCAGTACTGTAAAATTCGCTGGCAGAAACATGAACGAATGGAATATCTCTTCCAAGTTCCTTACTTATCGCAACTGCTATCGCTGTTTTACCAGTTCCGGGAGGACCGGCCATTAGTATACCTCTTCCTGCCATTTTACCTGATTTGATTAGCTGAACTATCACTCCAGCAGCCTCTCTTGCTTTCTTCTGACCTACAAGACCATCTGCAACATCCTTAGCTTTGAGATTCTCGTCAAGTCCCAGGCCCCTGATGTGAGAGTGAGCACTTATCCTCTCAAAAACCTGAGCAACCTCTCTTATCTCTTCCATATTTTTTGGTGGAAATGTAGGACTATATAAAAATTTGTATTACGTCGGCATGGTGAATTTTTTAATTCAAAAGCCAAACAATCGAAATGGACTTCGTAATCTTCATAGTCACAGTTGTGCTGATATCTCTGAGTGGTGTGCTTGCTCCTGGACCCCTCTTTGCCGTCACCATCGCAGAGGGTAGAAAAAATCCTTTTTCAGGTTTTTACATCTCTGCCGGTCATGCAGTAGTTGAAATTCCGATAATACTCACCCTATTTGTTGTTGGTACTGCAGCCAGTATTGATGTCATTAAACCAGTTATTGCACTCATTGGAGGATTCGTTCTTCTTTACTTTGCCTACAGCGAAATAAAAACGGGTAAGCAGAGAGTTACGTTTGATAGAATGTCACAGGCNTCTATCAGGAGTACAATAGCTGGAATTGCGATGAGTGCTCTTAATCCCTACTTTCTGGTCTGGTGGCTTACTGTGGGACTCAATCTTATTTTTCAGTCAGTAAATTTTGGGTATCTGGGNCTCATAACATTTATTGTAGCTCATGAAGCCTGCGACTTCGGGTGGCTCGGTTTTGTCAGTTTCACCTCAGGCAAAGCGTCAAGAATATGGGGGGAAAAAGCAGAAAATATTTTAAAAATTGTGTCAGTCGCTATACTGGTGTTTTTTGGGTTCTACTTTGTGTACAGCGGGACATCGGAATTTTTCGGCAGGTAGATTGGTGTCTTCAACCGAGTTAACTTCAGCCAAACAGGGCACCAAGCCCCTCAATAGCTTCCTCCTCTTTCTCTTCCTCCTCTTCCTCTTTCTCCTCCTCCTTTGCCTCCTCAGCCGCCGGAGCAGTCTCTGCTGCAGCAGCTGGAGCTGGTGCTGCTGCTACTGGTGCAATAGCAGCCTTCTGGATAGCCTCGTCTATGTTCACCTCCTCAAGTGCGGACACTAAAGCTTTAACCCTTGCATCATCAACATCCACACCTGCAGCCTGTAGAACTGCCTTCACGTTCTCCTCCGTTATCTCCTTTCCAGCGGAATGCAGGAGTAGAGCTGCATATACATACTCCATTTCTCAACACCTCCTCATTTAACTAACCAAACAGGGCACCAAGCCCCTCAATAGCTTCCTCCTCTTTCTCTTCCTCCTCTTCCTCTTTCTCCTCCTCCTTTACCTNTTCAACCTCCTTTTCAGGTTTCTCGACCGTTGTCACCTGTGCAGCAGAAATGGCTCCTGAAACGATCTCTTTTAACTCCTCGTCAAGAGCATCAGGAGGCAAGATTGAGGCAAGAGAGAGCATCTCTGAATGAGCTTTTGAAATTATGTCCTGAATCACATTCTTTTCAAAAATACCGGCATTTATTGCAAGGTTTCTTGCGTCCATATAAGCCTTTAGTATCAGTATTTCTGCAGTTTCTGCAGTTACATAGGCAGAATTGACTGCAAGGTTGAGTGCCATTGTGTATGCTCTCTGGATGTCACCTGCAACCTTTTCTGTATCAATTGCAAGAACATCGGGGGTTAAAATCACTCCCGAATCATAAATGGCCTTGACGTCGAGCCCAATCTTTATCGGTTTTATTTCGAGTTTTTCAAGGGCTCTTGCAACTTCAGGCTTCACAATCTCATTTGCTCTCACAACAGTCACAGTCTCTTTTATTACTATTTTGCCCCTTTCTATGGCGGCTGGTATACCAGCCATTTGAAACTCCCCTATAACCGGACCGGGAGGGAATGAGGTTGGTCCCTTTTCAACAACCACGTCAACAGGTGAAATCTGGTTGGGTTTAAGAGGGGAGGGGATCTTCGTTTCCTCAATCATTTTGAAAAGTTTGAATGGATTCATTTCAGTTGCGATTATTGCTACCTGATCTTCAATATAATCTTTTAGCTTTCTGTAACTGTTTCCTGCAGCATCTAAAGCTCTTTCAAGCAGGGAATTCTTTACCACTCTCAACTCGGCTTTTCCCTTGAAATCTCTTCTGATTTTCTGCATCTGATTTGCTGGAACACCTCTGAACCCAACGATTGCCACAACTGGGTGAGAGGAAATGAGTTTTGTGAGACCCTCAACGGTTTGAACCTTCCATTTTGGTGGAGTTCCCCTAACGGCAGCCATCCTGATCACCTTAAGCAACTTCAGACCACCCTAACTGATGGTCCCATTGTGGTCTTAATATAGATTGATTTAACAACCTGAGGAGCATTTTCATACTTGTTCTCCACAACCTTGATAACCTCAAGAGCGTTCTCTGCAAGTTTATCAGCATCCATGTTTCTTGTACCAATCGGTGCATGAAATGTGGGTTTATCTCGTGTTCTTATCTTTATGGAGTTTCTCAGTCTTTCAATGACTGGTGTGGGGTCGGAGAGTGGGGGAATTGGCTGGGGAATTTTACCTCTCGGTCCAAGCACTGGACCAAGTTTTCGACCGATCTCTGGCATGAGAGGTGCCTCAGCTATGAAGAAATCTATTGAGTTGGCAAGTTTTTTTGCTTCCCTTTTGTTTTTTGCAAGTTCATCAATATCTTCAGGTGAGAGAATGACATCAGCACCAGCTTCCTTAGCTTTTAGCGCTGTTTCACCTCTTGCAAAAACACCAATCTTTCTCGGCTTGCCAAGTCCGTGTGGTAGAGTAACAATAGCATCAATCCTGTTTTCCGGTCTCTTCATATCTACATTTCTGAGGTTTACAGCCATATCCACTGTTTCCACNAATCTTCTTTCTTTTGCATTATTTACAGCTTCCTGAATCGCCTTTACGAACTTCTCTTTATCTGCTATCATTTCAACCACCCCGTAGTGCTAACGGCCATCGCCTCCTACGGACTCAGGGAGAAGGAAGGGGAGATATTTTAAATTAACGGTTACCAGCAGTATTTGCCGAACATTCGAAAATCTTATTAACTACTGTTGAAGCTTAGAGTATAACNATCAAGCGCCGATGGTGTAGCCTGGCCAACACAGGGGCTTGCCGAGCCCCTGCCCCGGGTTCAAATCCCGGTCGGCGCACTTCATCTGGTTAAAGTTTTAGTATTTTTCTTGACCATTTTATCAATCTCGGTACTGATGGTACGGTGGTGTTGAGTTAAGTGACTGTAAAGTTTAAAATAAAAAATATTTGCATTTAAAAATTAGCTTTTATTTTAGTTCTTCCCCTGTCCTTATCTTCACAGATCTCTCCACTGGAATTACAAAGATCCTGCCATCCCCATATTTTCCAGTTCTTGCTGAGTTCACTATGGTGCTGATTATTTCATCNACCTCATTCTCAGATGCTACTATCTCTATCTTGGTTTTCTGTAGAAGATCAACCTCAACTGTTCTACCTCTGAACTGTAGTTTTATTCCCTTCTGCTCTCCTCTCCCTCTTACTTCCGTTATTGTCATCGCAACGAACCCCTTCTCTTCGAGAGCTGTTTTAACGCATTCAAGTTTTTCAGGCCTTATTATCGCAACAACCATTTTCATTCAGATCACCTCTATGAATACGCAACCTCCTCATGCTGCGAGATGTCAAGACCCACGTACTCCTCCTGATCACTCACTCTGAGTCCGATCACCGCATCAACGAGTTTGGCAATTGCAACTGTCATTATGAAAGCATAACCCGTTGCAGACACTGCTCCGATAACCTGCACGACAAACTGCTCCACNTTTCCAGCCAGCAAACCGCTTGCTCCAATGGATGCAAATATGCCAGTTGCAATGGCTCCCCAAAGACCACCAATTCCGTGAACNGCCCATGCGTCAAGGCTTTCATCAATTCCTCTGTTTATTCTGAATAGCATTGCATAGTAACAGAGTATCCCAGCAACTCCTCCGATCACTATTGCTGAAAGTGGATCCACAAACCCAGCTGCTGGTGTTATCGCTACAAGTCCTGCAATTGCTCCACTTACAATGCCAAGACTTCCAGGTTTTCCCCTTGCCCAGCTTGCGATTAACCAAGTAACTGCCCCAGCTGAAGCTGCTGTGTTCGTCACTATAAATGCATTCGCTGCCAATCCATTCGCAGCTAAAGCACTTCCACCATTGAATCCAAACCAGCCAAACCAGAGCAAAGCCGCCCCAAGGAGAGTCATTGGGATATTGTGTGGTTCCATGCTGTACTCACCGAATCCTCTTCTCTTACCAATAACAAATGCGAGTGCGAGGGCTGAGAATCCAGAGCTTATATGGACAACCGTCCCCCCTGCAAAGTCGAGAGCTCCAAGTTTCGCAAGCCATCCTCCACCCCAAACCCAGTGTGCCAGCGGGTCATAGACTATGGTTGTCCACAGTACGGCGAAAAGTATGAAGGCGGAGAATTTTACCCTCTCTGCCATGGCTGAAATTATTATCGCCAGGGTTATGGCTGCAAAGACGAGCTGGAAGGCAACAAAGGCGTAGTCTATCATTTGGAGAGTTTTCAATCCAAGGTACTCGAAGCTTCCAATAAGTCCGCTCATGTCTTCACCGAAAGAGATCGTGTATCCAATCAGTATCCACTGAAGACTGACAATTGCAAAAGCAACAAAACTCATTGAGAGTATTGATAGAACATTCTTCCTTGCAACCATACCACCGTAAAATAACCCAAGTCCAGGCGTCATCAACATCACCAACGCCGTAGAGGTCAGTATCCAGGCTACATCTCCACTGTTCATGTGCTATGGAGTTGGGTTACATTTTTTAAATATTTTTAACAAATACTCTTAGAAATTCATAATTCCTCATAGTTTGGATGAATTTCTTGAAAATTTTTTAATTATGAAGTATTTAGGGGAAAGGTTTAAGGTTTTCTCCATTTTAACCTTTCAACATGAACCTGAAAGTTTGCGCAATTCAGCATTCTCCAATTGAACCAATGGGCTTGATTGAAAATGTTCTGAGAGAAAGGAAAATCGAGTATGAGTATCTTGAAGTATATGAAACAAATGAAGTCGATGAGAAAGTATTGGCCACGGCGAGCCATATTGTTATTCTGGGTGGACCAATGGGAGCATACGAGGATGACAGATACTCTTTTATTGCACAGGAGAAAGAGATAATACGCAGATGTTTTAAGTCGGGTCTACCGGTGCTTGGTATTTGTCTTGGGGCTCAGCTTATTGCCAATGCAGTTGGAAGTGATGTCTATCCTTATAAAACTGAGCTGGGATGGTATGATGTTAAAAAAGTTGGTAACCATGAACTCTTTGATCCTCTTCCATCGAAAATGAAGGTGTTTCAATGGCACAACGATACTTTTGATCTTCCGGAAGGTGCTAAACTTGTCTATGCTGGAGAGGAGGTTAAAAATCAGGCATTTGTCATCGGAAACCTTGTAGGCATCCAGTTCCACATAGAAGTGACACCTGAAATCGTCGAAGTGTGGGTAAACAGTGAGAAAAGTCTGAGCAATGAGGATAGGGAGAGAATACTTTCACAAAAAGATGTTTACGCAGAACTTGAGAAGTCATGTAGAGAACTCACAAATAGATTCCTGAATATGTGATAAACCTTTAAAATAAAGCTTGAATTTCTGAAAAATTTTCATTTTTACTCACAAGGTTTTTAAGCAATTACATCAAACACACCAACATGCGAAATCCCGTCAGAATTACGATTGCCATGGACAAGAACAGCTATGAGATATTCGAAAAGCTCAAAGAGACGACCAACGATTCTCAAAGCGAGATAATGAGAAACGCTCTGAGCTTCTATTATCTGTATAGAGATCTTCAGAAATACGGAATTGGCAGGATAAAAACTTATGCAGAGATGCTTGCAGAGGGTGAACACGTTATTCTGGACATTGATCACTGGATTTCATTTCTCAGGTTCATTGAAACCCATCCAGAAAAGGACAAGTTCTGGGAGATTCACCGGGAAATTGCCAGAGCACATGCTGAGGAGTTCAGTGATATGAGAGTGGAGGAAATACTTGAAAGACTGGAAGCCTGCAATCTATTCAGAATCAACAAGAGGAGCGGAGAATGGACACTTGTTCTGAATGACGAAATGACAAAGAGATTCATCAAAACTTTCTTGGAAGAGATATTCTCGGCTCTCAACTTTAAAATAGAGATTAAGGAAGACTTGATGAAGATAAGATTAAGGGGGTCCTTCAAGTAAGCTTCTAAGCCTGATTACAGGTGGACTCTCNCTCTTATGTTGGGAAATTTTCACCATTTCTTCTACTTTTCTGAATTTCTCATCTTCCCATTTCTCTCCCCTTTCAATTGCTTTAAGAATTTCGTCAAGTTCAGCATAGCTCATACCGATTTCTCCTTCGTCTGTCTGTCCNACCCACAAACCGGCAGAGGGTTTCTTTTTAATTATCTTTTCGGGAACACCCAAGTACCTTGCAAGTTCAAAAACCTCTGTTTTGTACAGATCGCCTATAGGTAAAAAGTCCACACCCCCGTCACCGTATTTGGTGAAGTATCCAATCATCAGTTCACTCTTGTTACCCGTTCCTGCTACAAGTCTGTTCATCATATTTGCATGGTAGTAGTTTATTATCATTCTGATTCTTGGTTTAAGATTAGCTTCAGCAATTTTGCAATCTCCACCAAGTTTTTTTCTGAAGATGCTTACAATCTCGTTGATCTCAATGACTCTGTATTCTATTTTAAGTTCTTTAGCCACATCGATTGCATCTATCACATCCTCTTCACGTGTTATACCGGTTTCTGGCATTATTAGACCCAGAACCCTCTCCTTTCCAAGTGCTCTGACGCATAGAAAGGTGACTGTGGAGCTATCAACACCACCGCTCATTCCCACAACAACGCCATCAGCGCCACTCTCATTTACGTATCTTTCTATGAAATTGCAAATGGTTTCAGTCACTCTTCCCCAGACCATGAATTGAACTCGTTAGGGCTTTATTTATTGCTCGTTATTTTGCTATGCTGAAATCTAACTATGTTTCATGACAGCAAGAAGTGCAGGAGTAGGTGGAGGGTGGTTTCAGACCCTTTTTGGCATGGCAGTTGACACAATCTTTAACGGTGTAATTCAGTCCGCCAACAACATAATGAGCCGTAACGTTGTAACCATGCATTCTGAGAAGCTCACCAAGCTCAGCAACCTTGTCGGCCCCAAAAAGTACTTTTTCGATGGATCCGTTGGTCTCGTTTACAACAACCGCTGTCGGTATTCCATGGAGCTTTATTTTTTTGGCTATGGAAATTGCTCTTTCAGTGCAGTTTTTGAACTGCCCAGTATTACACATGATGATTCTCAGCTCGTTTGTCTGGTTTTTACTCTCGTTTTTTAGAAGCTGGATGTAGGGTTTCACCATTCTGCACCACGGACAGCCGGGATTGTAGAAAAAATATACTGAAAAATTTGCCTGTTTGTTGATATGATCTGTTGCATTCTCGCTTGACTGGCTGCATCCAGCTATCAGAAAGGAAATGACGAGAAACAAACACACATGGAGCAGGATTTTTTTCATACTAAAACCAGATGATAATTTTACTTAAGCTTTTTCAACTTCGGATTTTATCTAAATTCATGTCCTCTCACGATCAGGGTCATGTGNAAAGGGTTGTGAAAATAGCAAAATTTCTTGCTGAAAAAGAGGGAGCAGATATTGAAGTTGTTATGAAAGCTGCAGAACTTCATGATACGGTGAGAAATTCACAAAATCATGCCGTAGAATCTGCCAGAGTTGCAGAGAGAATTCTGGAATCGAAAGGTTACGACAGTGATTTCATAGCTCAGGTTGTTCATGCAATTGAAGCACACTCGTTCTCCTCAGGAATAGAACCAAAAACACTCGAAGCCAGGATACTCAGTGATGCAGATAAACTCGATGCAATTGGTGCTGTTGGTGTTGCNAGGGCTTTTTTATTCAGTGGAGAAAAAGGNAGGAGTGTTGAGGACACACTCAAGCATTTCGAGGAGAAACTNCTACATCTGAAAGATCTAATGTACACAAAAACTGCAAAGTTAATTGCAGAAAAGAGGCATCAGTTTCTTGCAGAGTTTTACAGACGATTGAAAGACGAACTTGAGCTGCTTGATGTGGACGAACTGGCTGGAGATTGTATTTTAAATTCCGGAGCACACTCGAAAAATAGGTGAGTTTATGAGAGGTGTTTACCTTCTGAGCATGTCTCTATTCCCGCTTATGATTTCCACCGGAATGATTTACTCAGTATTGCCCATTTATCTATCTAAAAGCCTTGGAGCAGAAGAAATGCAGGTAGGAATGCTCTTCACAACAGGTGCCGCAACAGGAGCAATATCATCCATTTTTCTTGGAAGAGTAGCAGACAGAATAGGCAGAAAACCACTCGTCGTCTCATCTCAGCTTCTTTTTGCNGCAGCTATGATTCTTTACTCTTCTATCTCAACTTACATTCATGCTTTTCCCATTCACATTATTGAGGGATTCGGATGGGCAATGGTATCTATATCCGCTCCAGCTCTTATTGCAGACATAGCCGGTAGAGAGAGGAGAGGAGAGGCGATGGGTGTCTACAATACTGTCTGGAATCTGGGTTGGGTTGTTGGACCATTTCTTGGTGGCACCCTTGCCCAGTTCTACGGATTTAAAATGGCTCTGAGAGTCTCTTTTGCAATGATAGTTTTTGGAGCTGTGCTTACATCTCTGCTTGTGGAAGAGAAAAGTAGAAAAGGTAAGTAGCAAGAGAAAAAAGAGGAGGTTAAGGGTGGAGACTGAAGTTACTTAANTCACTCTTCTCTCTCAACAGTTACATCGTCNCCATCTGAAACCGCTTTAAGCTTGAGAGGATCATCGATGACCTTTCCTATCACATTGACCGCACTCGCTGGACGAATTTTNTCATCACTTATCGGAGTCTTTCCAAAGAATATGCATATTGCTCTACCGGGAATCCAGTAAGCAACGTCCCCTATCTCAACAACTTCTCTGGAGTTCTCCTCCTCATCAACATTGACCTCAGTGGAGAAATATACCTCGTCACCCCACCTGTTTGCTGTGCTTTTTATAGGAAGAGCTCTTACAATGGCTTGAACAGTTCTGGGTGCAAGATCCTCATAAAGTTCGGCTGTGCACTCCACATCACCAATCTTGAAGCGAACTCTCACCGCCGAACACCTCCGAGTCAGTTATTCAAGATACTCCTTATCCACTCAACAACCCTCTCAACCCTCTTTTTTGCAGTTCCAAGGTAATTTTCAGGTTTTAGAAGTTCATCAAGTTCATCTTTCGTGAAGTACCTCATTATTTTCTCATCAGCAAGAAGTTCCTCAAGAAGTGTTGAGTTCTTCTCGTAAGCTCTCATTGCCACCTTTCTGATCAACTCATGGGCCTCTTGTCTGCTAACTCCTTTCTTGGTAAGGGCTATCATTACGGCTTCGCTCATATTTAAACCTCTCTGAGACTTCAAGTTCCTGTCAATGTTCTGGAGATCAAGACCGAGTTTCTCTACAACCTTAATCATCTTGGTAAGTATGTGGTCTGAAAGGATTGTGGCCTCTACAAGAATTATTCTCTCGGCAGAGGAATTTGTCAGATCTCTCTCCTCCCANAGAATCGCTGACTGATGNTGCGGCTCAACAAANCCCCTAACAACTCTNGCAAGCCCGCAGATGTTTTCGCTGTCAATTGGATTTCTCTTGTGAGGCATCGTCGAGCTTCCAACCTGCTTTGCCTCGAACCTCTCCATCACCTCCCCAACCTCAGCTCTTTGAAGCAAGCGGAAGTTCAAGGCGACTTTCTCAAGTGATGCAGCGAGGTTCGCAAGAAATTCAATGTATTCGCAGTAAATGTCCCTTGGGATTATCTGGCTCGATATAATTACAGGTTTGAGATTTAACAGTTCCATAACCCTCTCTTCAATTTCAAATCCCTCATCATAGAAGGCTGCCTGCGTTCCAACAGCACCGCTAAGCTGACCCACGAGTAACCTTTCTTTCATCTGCTGAAGTCTTATGTAATGTCTCGTAAACTCCGAAGCCCAGAGGGCAAAGCGGAATCCGTAAGTCGTTGGTAAAGCTGCCTGTCCATGAGTTCTGCCGAGACAAATGACGTCAGCATGTTCGAGGGCTTTATCTGAGAGTAAGCTTATCAGTTTTTTGAGTTTTGCCTCCAGCAGGAGCACGGAATCTCTGAGCTGGGTAGCGGTTGCAGTATCTATTATATCGTTAGATGTCGCTCCAAAGTGAATCCATCTGTTATCATCTGAAACTTCTGCAATCGCCCTCACAAGAGCCATAATATCGTGTCTTATTTCATTTTCGATTTCTCTGACCCTCTCTGGCTTTATTGTAAGTGCTTTTTTTCTTATTTTTTTTACCTCGTCAATACTTAGATAACCTCTTTCTGCAAGTGCCCTTAAAAGAGCGATTTCAACTCGGATCATTCTCTTTATTTTGCTGTCTTCACTCCATATTCTCTTCATCTCGGGTGTACCGTATCTATATTCAATTGGATGAACTCGCATGGTGTGAGTTATGGGGGAAGACTTTAAAGTTATTCAGTTGAGATCTGAAAAAGTAATCCAAGAGATACCAGCTTCAAAGGAACTTTGATGCGAAAGTATTTGGCAGATTTAGACAATCTTCCCGGAAGTTGCAGAATTTGCAATATCTGCTCTCAATTTTCTGGGNAACGAATCCNTTTGAAATCATCTTAACTCTCTCAATCAGTTTCATNGCCCTTCTCCTGAGCCCAGAGCCAACATCGACTTTTCTTATTTCTCCGGAATACGCATAGTAAAATAGAGAAGAGTTAAAATTATCTATGAGAGCTAGAACAGCGGCCTTCATCATGTCCCTGTACCAGACCCCATGAGCGGGGGCTTTAAGAGAAACAAAAAGAGGAATTTGTTGCTGCTGCTCTGTGGTGGTAACGAGTTCGTCTATTGCTGCAACGAGATTCATCTCCTGCGACCTCACAACAACATCCCAGTCGACTGGTTTCAGATTTTTGAGCTCATCGGCTAAAACAAAGTTTTTTGCAGCCCTCTCGAAAATGTCCCGATTAAAATTATCGTTCATCTTTTTTGATCTTTTCCTTGCCCAGTTGATGTCGAAGCCCATCCTGATACTGATGTAGATGTCTCTTACTGCCTGTCTTTCGGTGTAAGTACTGTCCTGATTTTGCAGCCGGTAATAACAAACTCTCGGACAGGTGAGGTAACTCAGTACCTGACTCAGAGTTATCATTGAGGAAAGTCATCTTATTATTTGAAGTCTTTTTGGTTTTGATTCCGGTTAAGTAATCGGGTTAAATGATACAATTATTGAATTAGTGTAATCAAAAATCCGTCTAAAATTTAGTAGGGAAAGAGTTCAAACCAATCTGTTTCGTAATCTTCTATCTTACCGGAATCAGCGAGTTTTAGCAGCTCACCATCTATTGGAATCTCAGTAACAAATTCAATTCTGTATTTTGCAGCAAGCTGCGTACCTTTTCCCTCTCCAAAGATGTAGTTCTTGTGTCCGCAATTCGGGCATATGTGGTAGCTCATATTCTCAACAAGCCCTATTACAGCAGTTTTTGTCTCTTCAGCCATATTTATTGCCTTTTCAACCACAACCGATGTCAGTTCTTGCGGTGTTGAGACTATAACAGCCCCATTCGGCTTCGCATCCTGCATAACAGTGAGTGGAGCGTCACCGGTTCCTGGAGGAAGATCAATGATTAGATAGTCCAGCTCCCCCCATGCAACTCTACCGAGAAATTCTCTCAGAACTCCAGCAATTAGCGGGCCTCTCCAGATTACAGGCTGGTTCTCTCTCGGTAGCAGAAACTGCATGGACATGACCTTTATCTTGTATCTATGCGTCAGAGCAGGTTCAAGTCCTTCAGCACCAACGGAAGCACGGATATTTCTCAGACCGAAAAGGTGGGGAATACTCGGGCCTAAAAAATCTGCATCGAGGATTCCCACCTTCTTCCCCTTCCTTGCGTAGTGCACTGCAAGCAGTGCAGTGACGGTCGATTTTCCCACTCCACCCTTGCCACTCATCACGGCAATCCTGAATTTTATTTTATCCAGTCTGTTCTTGATATCCTCATCACTAACTCTTCTCTGCATTACAACACCTCCCTAACCTTTTTCCAGCATTCTTCTATTTTTTCAGCAGCTCTCCCTTCAAAGGGGAAATTAAGATTCGAAATCTGCTCAGCAAGACTATTATCGAAGGGCACAAAACCCGCAAATTCAATACCATTTTTGGTGCAGTACTCCTGGATTTTTGAAGTCATCGATTCATTCAGATCATACTTGTTGACCACAACAAATGGTCTAACTCTGAAATGATTGCA
>Ga0180908_1060_pt1 | contig 42698 bp, 46 predicted proteins | sample Deesub1362A_J573_FD_124169 | JGI IMG/M metagenome (GOLD analysis project Ga0180908, IMG submission 124169) | Archaeoglobus sp. JdFR-41 | reverse complement strand
TTTTCAGTTTTTCTAAAAATTTTAAAGTTTATTTTAAGGAATTTTTTATGATTTTTATGACTTCCTCCTCATTATCACTGCTGCATAGGAACCAAAGAACAGAGATACAATGAAGAGAGAGGCAACTTTGAGTTTGTAGTTCTCTCCTTTCAGGTTGTTTAGCTGTTTCTGAAGTGAGGCCACTATTCTGTTTTTCTCGTCGATAACACTCTTTAACTCATTTATTTTAGTATTCAGCTGATCTATTGTAGCTTGAAGTTCCTTTTTCTCTGCTACTAACCTCTCGTTTTCTTCTTTAAGACTCTCTATCTGATTTTTATAGTTTGCAATTTCCTTCTTTAGGAGATTTACCTCAGAAGAAAGTTCTGCAACCTTTTGAGTAAGTTGTTCGTTCTTCTCTCTGAGTTTTTCGGAGTAGTTCAACAGATATTCGACAGTGGGCTCCATAACTTCAAACTCCAGCGTTTCAACCCACCCTTTTCTGTCAACTGTGATTGTTTTTATCCCCGGTTCGCACGTTGGTGAAACAACCACGGTGTAATTTCCTGGTGATGCGTCTATCTCCTGCCATCCATTTTCTGCAAAGTATGTGCAGTTATCGTTTAGTGTTAGATGAGCACCGTAAAGGACTTTGACAGTCAGNTCTTCTCCCGGATACACTTGAGGTGTGCTTAGAGCTGCTAGAATTAGCATTGCCAGTAGAATCATATTATCCCCTCCAGCAATCTCTCAGNATCATTTTTGAGTCTCTCTATTGCAGGTTCAGGCAGATCTCGTGTTGTTCTGGCGTGCAAGATAATTTCAGGGCTTGCCTGAAGGACTATCAGTTTACCTTTTTCACTTGAAATTGTGACTTTGTCTGTGTTGAACATACGCCTTGCAACTTTCAGGAGTTCAGGCGCCATGGCAGCATCCTCGTCTGGAGTCTCGCTGTTGGATGCAATCGGTAACCCTTCAGGTGTGAGGATTGTAACGTCGTACAGCATGTACTTATCACGGAGATGATCAACAAGTTCTGAAAGGCTGGTTGGTACAAAGTCATCCTTCTTTGGCTCAGTAATCGTAGTTTCCTCTTTTTTGGCTATTGCCTCTGAAATGACCGATACTTTTGCTTTCTGAACTTCCTGCACCTTCATCTCTTCTTCCTTTATACCTTTCTCCACAAGCTTCCATGTTATTGAAAACCCAATCAAACCACCCGAAATAACGGCCAAAGTCTCTACAATCATGCTATCACCTTAGATGTTTAGCCAATTCATCAAGACTCATCTTGTCTATTTTTTCTGCGAACTCAAACATTTCCTCAATTGAACTCAGATCAACTATCTTTCCTCTTATAAGTTTTCTCGCGAATATCTCTGCAGCACCAACGTTACTCTTTTTTGCGCCAACCAGCACCGATATTCTATCTTTTTCGAAGTAAACTGCCTGATTTTTGAAAAAGAGTACAGCTCTTTTCAAATTCGACTTGTCGAGTTCTTCAAAGAGCCATTTGTATTTTTTGCATTCTTCCTCATTTCCCCTCTTATGTATTTCCTTGTTTTTCTTGTACATGTAAAATTCAATCATTTTATCAGACCTCCTGCCAGTTCACGGCAGAGTTCCCCNACGTTGTCACTTCGTGTGGGGAAAACGATAAAATTGTTGTTTGACTTTACAATTCCAAGTTTACTACCATCTCTGAATTCTACGAATCCATAGGTAAAGTCCATCGGTAGTGAACTGAGTGAGGGAATAAGGTTTTCTACTCTTTCTCTTTCCTCCTCGCTGAGGAGATACTGGTCAACGATTTTATCCTCGCGTATCAGGCATGCTCTGAGCCCTGATCTCTCAAATATTTTTTTGAGATTTACCATCAAAGTTTTGTATAGCCAAAAATATTAAAATTTTTCCTTCTTATCATCATAGAGATAATGACTTTTCTCATTAAAAAATAAAAAGTCAGCTCAATCCAGTTTATACCCGAGTTTCTCGCAGAGTTCCCTTCTTTGTTTCTTTTCTTCATCNCTCTCTATTTTTGTAACTGCAGTGCCATCAACAGCACCAAGGACAGCTCTTCCAAGTTCCGTTTCTGCGACTATAATCTCCACCGGATTTGCTGTTGCAACAAAAACGTTGCAAACGGCTGGATGGAGCTTGATTGTATTAAGAATGTTAATGGGGAAGGCGTTGGACGTCATCACAACGAAAACGTGGCTTGCAGAAATCCTCAAAGCATTTTCAGCAGCAAGCTTTTTCAGTTCATCATCATTGCCTGTAACTCTGACAAGCTTTGGTGCAGCCTCGTTCATGGCTACAGCAACTTTTATTCCTGGTACGGACGTTAACAGAGCTCTGAACAGGTCGTCAACTGTGAAAACGGTAAAATTTGCCTGTCCGATGACTACCTGATATTTGTTTTCTGGATTCAGGATTTCAACTTTCTCCAATTTCATGTGGTGTTGAGGTCTTTTCAGAATTTAGATTTTACTTTGATGGAGACTTCTGAGGTTTTGGCGAGGATCATTGCAGTAGCAACTACAATTATTACGGCTGCAATTCCTGCGAAAAATGGGCTTATTTCAGTTACAAGCCTTAGTTGAATCACGTGTGGGTATATGAGAAAAACAGAACCTGTAATCAGTAAGGGGGGCATGTAGGCAATCAGACACTTCTCGCAGATTATACCTTTCTCTTTCAAGCTCCTGACAATACCTTCAACTCCACTGATAGTTACTGAGGTTGTGTACAGCCATATGATCATCAGGAGGTGTTTAAATATGTCTGCATCCTCACTCTGGGAAAAGAACATGTGCAGGTACTCTGCAACTTCCCTGTATCCAAAAAAGTATATGACATCCAGTGAAGCCAGGAATACTTCGGAGTCTTTCAGAGTGGCAGTTGAGGAGAGAACAATTAAAAGAGCAAGGTACTGGATGCTGAACGGTTTTCTGAACATAACTCCGATCAAGGGTGCAGNAATCAAAATGACTCCCAAAGGTACAGTAAAAAGTCTCAGCGGGGTTGTGGAGAGATATGTGAGTGTTGAAAGGGCTGCAATTTCGGCAATAAGGATATTTATCAGTGTTCCAATCATTTCAATCACCTTGTCATGATTGGTATTATACTCTCAGGCTTCATTTCCATTTCGAGTTCAATTATGTCCACACCTGCAGCCATCAACCTCGAAATCGTTCGCTGCCTCTGCATCTGCAGGATTCGTGAAGCTATTGATTCTTCCTCAGGAGGCTTGATATCTATCACCGTCACGGGTAGTTTTCTCAGACCACCCATGGCTTTTATGACAGCCCTGATAGGATTGCTCCATTCAACTCGTGTAATGAAAATGGAACCAGGTTTAAGTACATCAATGTATTTTTTTGCGGAATTCACAGCTTTGACGAAATCCTGGTAATTCTCCGAAACATCAAGTTGAGATAGCAACCCGATAACTTTTCTGAACTGCCTTTTACCGGACTCGGGGTACAGTAATACATTATGACCGACCACACATAAACCGACCTTATAACCTCTCACAGTAAAGAAGTAACAAATTGAAGCTGCGAGTTCTGAGGCAGCGTCATAGCAGTTTCTTAAAACTGTTCCAACTCTCATGTATGGGTTCGCATCAAGAAAAATCCAGATTGATTTCCGACCTTCTCTCTCGAATTCATTCACCATGAGCTGTCCAAGTTTTGCTGTGGCTTTCCAGTTTATGAATCTGAAGGCATCTCCTGGGGTATATTTTCTGATCTCTCTGAATTCAGTTCCTGGAGTCCCCAAAGACNAAATGTCTATTTCAGGCATGGGTTTTCTCGCAATTCCACGTCTGAGTTCAATTCTCTTGACTCTGTAAACNCTGGTTCTTACCTCTATCCTTCTTTCAACTTTTACCTCCCTGATAGTTGATGAAGTGGCCATGAGATTATCGCTCTCCACTATGAGTTTGCCCAGATCATAGTTTCCTCTCTTGAGAGGTATGCATCGATAGGAAATTTTAACTGAGGAAGTTCCCAAAACGAATATGGCTCTGACATTTACCCCTTCTGAAAGTTCAAAGACTTCTGGAAGGATGTGCATAATTTTTACAATTCCAAAACCCAGAATTCTGAGAGTTACTTCTACTTGTATCTCTTCTCCAACTCTGGCAACTTCAGGAANTGAAATTCTTTCCACTCTAACGCGAGATGGTACTGTAGGAATCAGCAGTAAAAATAGNGGGAAGAATGATACCGTTATGAGGGGGGTAGAAGTTAGAAGTATGCCNGNCGTCAAAAGTAAGAGGAACGATACTATGAGGTTCCTGGAAGCTTCTCTTACCTTCACGTTTTCGGAACCTCCACTTCTTTCAGTATCTCTTCAATAACGGTTTCGGGTCTNTAACCTTCTACGGCATATTCGAAGTTCAGAATTATCCTATGAGCAAGTGCTTCGATGGCAACNTTTTTTACATCATCTGGAATCACATAATCCCTTCCATCCATTGCTGCCATTGCCCTGCCGAGTTTAAGCAGAGCAAGTCCCCCTCGGGGACTTGATCCAAGTTCTACAAGCTCGTGGATCCTAGTTGCTCTTACAAGTTCGGAGATGTATTTCAGTATACTCTCGCTCACTTTTATCCCCTCAACAAGTTCCTGCATTCTTCTGAATTCTTCTACGGTTACACTTCTCTCTAAGTCCTCGGTGGGATCATCTTTCATCCACTCCATCCTTCTTCGCAGGATCTCCATCTCCTCCTCCAGAGTTTCGGGATATCCGGGTCTCATTCGGAGCAGGAACCTATCCATCTGAGCTTCCGGTAGTGGGTATGTACCCTCCTGTTCTATCGGATTTTGTGTGGCTATGACAAAAAATGGAAGTTTAAGTCGGTAAGTTTCACCTTCAATGGTCACCTGTTTCTCTTCCATTGCCTCAAGGAGAGCTGCCTGCGTTTTTGGAGGACTTCGGTTAATCTCATCAGCCAGTAATACATTCGCAAAAATTGGCCCTCTGACAAATTCGAACCGATCTCCTCTCCAGATTTTCACTCCTATTATGTCGGATGGTAACATATCGGGTGTGAACTGCACCCTTCTGTATTCTGCACCTATAACTTTTGCAAAAACTTTTGCAAGAAGTGTTTTTCCAAGACCGGGGTAATCCTCAAACAGTATGTTTCCATTAACAATGGCAGCAGCCAGCATTTTCTCTACAAGATCTCTGTTACCGACGTATATGTTACAGACGGAGTTTATTATTTCATTACACTTCTCTCTTATTTCCCTAATTTCAGTACTGTTTGGTCCTCCTCTCAAAATCAGCACCTCCTTTTGACAGCTTTTTCCTGACTGATTCTATTATTTTTGCTCTTTTCCTTTTATTTTTCAGTTCTATTAACTTCTTCTCCCACGGAAATGCAAACAAAGGTGTTCTGTCATCTTCGTGTTGAATCAGTGGTGTAATACACTCTGATATGAGCTGATTGCTCACTCCAGCATTTCCGAGGTGTCTGGAGAGAGCAACTATCAGTGGTACTTTTTCCCCTCTCTCCAAAAAAATAGCCTCTGCTCGCTCGATTTCGGATTGAATGTCGTCCTTTACAACTTTCTCACTTTTTCTGTGTACTTCAATCATCGATCCTTTTTCTACTTCTATTGATCTCGGCACACTTCTTGCAACTTTGAGGNTTGCAAGGGTGACTATTGCCCACTCAATAAAGTTCGCAATTCCGACTCTTTCACCGATTAGCGGTTTGATGAACGTTATGTATATCCCAATTGCAAGAACGATTCCAAGAAGAAATCCTCGCTGATTTCTGAGAAATGCTGTTTTTTCTGAAACGTTTGAAAGAGCTGTAAGAGCAAGAACNGAGATAAATGCGATGATAATAAATGCCAGATCACTTCCCTTTACTTCCTTTGGTAGAAATGGTGAGAGAATGTCTATCAGGATGTATGCGATTACTGCAGCAACGAGAAGCGAAGTAAAAGAGATGGTTGCCTGAACTCTGAGTTTATCGGAGAATTGAATCAGTGATATGGAGATAGCAAATATCAGAATTGCAAGTGGAATCTCAGCCAGATTAAAGACTGCATATGGGGTGGAGAACACTTCGGGATTCAAGGTTGTGAGAGAGGAAAGAAGAAGTTCCAGTCCAAAGATAACTGTAAAAGGTATTACAAGAAAACTGAGTTTTCTNGTCCTATCAAATCCACTCAGAAAGGAAAGAACTAACACNGAAACGTAAAAAATGTATAGTGCCGGAGACTCAAAAATTATTACCCTTCCGAGTAATTCAGTCTGGTTCAAAAACACAAAGTGGATGAGCAGAACGGCTGCGACTCCGATTACAGTTCTGATTATTTTCATTTCAGATCCTCTCCATCAACTTGAGGTACTCGTGGAATGCGTTCAAAAAGTCTTCTCTGTTGAAACTTCCACCCCCATACTTAGAAAGCTCGAAAAGCTGGAGTAGTTTGGAGTCTCCATTCAGATTTAAGTTTCTAAGAATTTCCCTGGCAGTCAGATTTTTCACATTTATCCCTCTTTTTCTTGCCTCATCGACGAGCAAATTAAAAACTTCGATAATTCCATCTGAATACGGAGAAATTTTTATTTCGACCTCTTTTCTTTTCTTTCTCAACTTTCCGATTTCGACAATTATTTTTCTCTTTCCATAGGTGTCAAATTTAATCTCAAACTCACCCCCACCTCTGACCTCTTTTAAAAATTTTCCGTTAAGCTTNACCTTTGCATGTTCCNATTCCACCCTGAACCTTATAATTTCTCCAGCTTCCCAGACATTTGGAAGCTCTGGATGCTCTTTTACAAACTCAATTCTTATATCATCTCTGCCATAACCTCCATATCGCCTGTGCAGGTGATAAGCTGCAAGCGAGACAGGAATTGCGAAGAGTATGATAAGTAAAAGTGGAAAACTCAATCCGACCTCGACCTCTCTTTCAGCAGAGAAATACTTTTCACTCCCCGTGTATCTTATGAATCCTCTCTTAAATTCGTCAGGCAATTCAAATTCTGCGTAACCTCTGTTAAGAGCTTTCTTTACTCCGTTAAATTCTACATATCCATCGACCGGTAAGCCATAAGAATCCCGAACATAGACTGCAAGTTTTCTCTCTTCAATTCTGAAATCGATTGTTACATGTCTCTTCATGTATATTTCTGTGTACTCTCTGTAACCGAACTCTGGAATGCGAATCTGTACAAGATTTCTGCCAAGGGTCAGGTTGGTCTCATCTGAGTCGATTGAGAAGCTGCCATTTGATATGTTGGTTTTCGCATTGTTGATAACGATACTGCCATTATACGGTTCATCGCAGAACATCACTCTTCCTCTGAGAACTCCGCCCTCTCTTACAGTTTCATTGGCAAGTATTTGAAGTCTGCATACTTCGACTTCTCTGGTGTATGTAGCAGGGAGTGTGAAATTTTTGCCATCAAAGCGTAGGGTAATTGAATGGTTCCCCTCTGGCAGCTCGACGAAACTTTTGAAGACACTATCTATCACCTCTATCAGAGTGCAGCGGTGGTCAATGCAGAGGGATATTTTTCCGGTATAGGGTTCAACACTTCTCAGCTCTCCCACAAGGAGGAACTGCGTTGGGATTCTGCTTGGTAGATTTACAATAAATTTCGGTTCCTCGTAGATCCTCACTCTTGGATCGCTCCAGGACTCGTTATAGATGAAACTCCCGGTATAATGAGCAACTACGCTGTATTCTCCTGTTGTATTTGGTACTGTGAGATTCCCTTCAAACACGCCATTTTTCGAGAAGAGTATCCCGGCGAGGATTCCATCTTCACTCTCTTTGTTTCTCTTCAGATATATTTCAACTAGTCCTGATACCGGATTTTGTTTGGTATCTCTTACATACCCTCTTACCCTGAACTCCTTACCAGCGATGATCTTCTCGTTGACGTAAGTGATTCCGATTTCAGTCTCTATAAGTTCTCCCCCTGGTGTGGGATCAAATTCAACCCAACCGTTGTCGAATTTAACCTCTGCCCAGACATATGCATCAGCAGCATAAATTGTCTGATTAGCCGGTGTTGGATCTGCAAGGTAACCAAAAACAACTCTTGCAGGAATTTCAAGAGATCTTGCAAGCAGAACGAACGCTGAAGCAAATTCTCTGCAAGTTCCCCTTTTACTTTCAAAAAGGAAGTATTTTACTGGATCTTTACCTGCAACAGGTTCTGTGTACCCGTTAATGTAATTCTCTTTTAAGTAATCCTCTATAGCCTTTACCCTTTCGTAGTCGGTGGTTGCATTTCTGGTTATTTTCTCTGCCAGAGTTCTGATCTCCTCATCTCCAAGTCTGCTCCACTTTTCGGTTATTACGTTGGGCTCAATTCTATCAGCAGAAGAAAAACCTGTGTAGCTTCTTTTTGTGGATTTCACAGCGTAAACACCTTTATCNGAATCGAAACACTCGGAGATATCAGGTATTATCATTCCNGTATCTTTTGCAACAGGGAGGTAGTCTGTGAGGTTTACTATTGGCGTTACTCTATAGCTCCTTTTTCCAGGTGCAAGTGTAATTCCACAGTTCAGCTTGTCAGGTATCCACTTTCCATCACGATATGTGCTGGATGTGTAGAGTCTAAGGTAGTTTGTGTAATTATCCAGTCCCTCGACAAAAAACAGTGGGACATTGGGCGGATTGAATAGTTCATTGAGATTGCTGATCCCTCCACCTCTCATCAAACCTCCTGTAGAACCTCCTAATCCTGAAGAGCCTGAAACTTCTGCGCCACCAGTATAACTTCCACTTCCTATGACTATCCGCTGATCATAGTTTAGACGAGTATAAGNTGAGAGATGAGCTACATCCTGAGTTTTTTCTTGCTGAAAGCCTGCTCCTAAAAAACCTTCGAAGCCAGTCTTACTGAAATCACGGGTGTTGATGAAAAGAGAAATGAGTGAGATAGATATGAGCAGCAGTATGAAGGCAATAACTCGCAGTACCACGTCTTTTTCCATTAACCTTTCCTCACTGTAAAAATATTTGAAACTTCCTCAGAGTTTGTGTGCGACAATGCACAGCATTACATAAAAATTTAGAATTAAACTTGCAATCCAAAATACTTAAATACCCACCATTATTAAGTAGGGTGATGCCGGCTAACCCGGTGTACAGAGATCTGATGAACAGCTTTTTCTTTGGGTATCGATTTTACTTTAGCTTCGGGTTTAGCTGGTAAAATTCTTGGAGGTGGTTCTGTTGGTGTGGTTGTTTGCTGCGCGTCTCTATATATGCTCTAAAAAAATAAAAGGTGAAATATATGAAAGGTAAAAAAAGGAGAATGCGGAGAATAATCAAATGTGGGCGTACAGTAATAGTTCCAATGGATCATGGAATAACAAAACCTGAAAAAGGTCTTGAAAACGTAGACAGAGTCATTGAAATCATTGACGGTTATGCTGATGCTGTAGTTCTCCACAAAGGGGTTGCAAAACATTCCTTATACATCGATGAGACAGACATGGGCCTTATCATACATTTAAGTGCCTCAACGTCTCTTTCAAGAGATCCGAACGACAAGAGGGTAATAACAAGTGTCGAAAAAGCCATATCACTTGGTGCCGATGCTGTAAGCATCCACGTTAATGTTGGCAGCGAGACAGATGCCTCGCAGATTCAGGAAGCGGGAAAAATTTCCGAAATTTGTGATGAATATGGCATTCCTCTTCTTGCAATGATGTATCCCAGAGGAACAGTTGATGTTAACACAGAAACTGTAAAGCATGCCGTGAGGGTAGGGTATGAAATTGGCGCAGATATAATAAAAACTTCTTATGTAGAAAACTTCGATGAAGTTACATCCATTTGTCCGGTTCCGGTGGTTGTTGCTGGAGGGAGCAGATTAAGTCTNAGAGATCTGCTTGTGAGAATCGAGCATGCATTGAGTTGTGGAGCTGCAGGTGTGGCTGTGGGAAGGAACGTTTTTGGTAGCGTTGAACCACGAAAAACCGTTGAAGCCATATATATGGTAGTTCACGAGGGTATGGAGGCTGAAGAAGCATGGAGGTGTGTTTATGAAAGAAATCTGGTTGTTGGCTGACAGTGATGACTGGGAAGCGGTAAAGGAAATGCTGAAAGACGCAATTGAAATAGGATTTGATGGTGCNGCTGTAAGAAAGAATTTTGTGGAAAAAGCGAAGAANCTTGGTAGAATCTCAATTGAAGCTGTTGAAGACGTTTTACTGGAAGTTAGGTCTGCTGAGGATCANCTAAAAGCCATTGAGAAGGGAGGNATGGTATTCATAAAATTTGCTGACTGGAAGGTTATTCCGCTGGAAAATATAGTGGCGATGAAGAAAAATGGTAGAGTGGTGGCAGTTGTTGATGATATTGAAGATGCGAAACTTGCACTGACAACCCTTGAGAAAGGGGCTGATGGTGTAGCGGTTAAAGGNACAAGAGATCAGCTCAGGGAATATTATGAAATCGTTAAACAACAGGATAGGAAATTGCAGCTTAAGAAAGCCAAAGTCACGGAAATCAGGCCTCTGGGTACGGGAGAGCGAGTATGTGTTGACACGGTGTCACTGATGACTGTTGGAGAGGGGATGCTTGTTGGTAATACATCCTCGTTCATGTTCCTCGTTGCAAGTGAGAGTGAGGAGAGTGAATATGTAGCTTCCCGCCCATTCAGAGTTAATGCTGGAAGTGTGAACGCATACATCAAAGTAGGTGACAAAACNAGGTATCTTGCTGAACTTTCGGCAGGGGATAAGGTTGAAATTGTCAGATACGATGGGACTGTTAGAGAAAGCTTTGTTGGAAGGGTAAAGATTGAGAGAAGACCTCTCATTCTGATAAGGGCAGAGACAGATGGTTTGGAGGGCAGTGTTATTCTGCAAAACGCTGAAACTATCAAACTTGTGAATTCCGAAGGGAAACATATTTCTGTTTCTGAACTGAGTCCGGGAGACGAAGTTCTGGTTTGGATAAGTGAAAAAGCCAGACATTTCGGTGTTGAGGTGGATGAGTACATAATCGAAAGGTAATTTCGAGAATTAACGGGCATTGAGGTAAATCATGAGACTTGTTGCAACTGTTTCTTCCAATCAGGAAATAATGCTCGCTCTGAATGCCGATATAATTGAAATCAGACTTGACATGTTTAACGAAAAGCCTGAGAGNCCTGATAAAGATCTGATTCTCACATATAGGAGAAAATCTGATGGTGGAAAGTTTAACGGAAGTGAGGATGAGAGGATATCCACTTTTCTGTGGTGGGTTGAGGAATACAAGCCAGAGTATATCGACATCGAGTGTGATGTGTCTGATAGCGATTTTGAATTGTTTGCTAAGTCATCTACTGTAATCGAGTCCTACCACAATTTCTGGGAAACTCCGGATTACAGATATTTAAAAGAGCTGGTGGAAAACTCCAGAGGGGATTATTTCAAAGTAGCAACAGTGGGAAAAAATAAGGAAGATGTGGAAGTGATAACGAGGTTGCTCTGCAACCATGAAGATGTTATCGCATTTTTAATGGGAGAAAGATTTGCATTTACTCGCATAATGTCTGCCCTTCTTGGTTCTCCCTTTATCTACTGTTATGTGGGGAAAAGAAAAGCTCCCGGTCAACTTGAACTTGGCTCAGTCAGGAAAATTCTGGAACTTCTTGGGATTAAGTGACTGAAAAGGAGGTGAATTATGAAAATACTGATATACGGTGTTGGAAACATGGGCAAATTCTTTAAGGATTTTTTCTTTACCAAAGGATATTATGTGAGAGGTTATGATACTGATAGCGGTAAGAGGGACACTGAATCTATCGATGGATTTGACGTTATCTTTGTATGCACCCCGATGGATGAACTGGAAGATGTGCTTGATCACATAAAAAAGGAGGTGACCAATAATTCTCTTCTCGTTGACATTTCATCCATTAAGAGTGTGTCTCTTCCTATGTTTGAAAAAGGTGGGTTCGATTATCTGAGCATTCATCCCATGTTTGGGGGGGATAGTGATATAGGTCTCTCGAATATAATTATCGTCAAAGAGTCGGGAAGAGATGAGGAAAAGTTGATTCTGGATGAGTTCCGGAAGAATGGGGCTATACTAAGCAGACTGAGTCCTGAAGAGCACGATAAAAGAATGGCTGAGATACAGGGCATAGCTCATTTCTTACTTCTGGCTCTTGCCGATTTTCTCCGATTTAAAAAAGAAGATCTCTGCTATGCATCACCCATATTCAGCGTTATGTACAAGCTTGCAAGCAGGATAATCAATCAGAATTGGGAGATGTACTTTATCATTCAGAAAAATGCTGAAGAAATTCGGGAAGATTTTCTAAAAAGAGCAAAAGAGCTTCATGAAAGAATTAAGAGAAGAGAAAAGTTTAGAGANCTTTTTGAAGAACTAAGGGACATTTATACAGATTACGAAAACAGCACGATAATCCTTGAATCTTATAAAGCATCAAAAGATGCGGAGACAATTGAAGAACTTCGTGGATATATCTGTGCAGTGGACTCACTTATCAGGTGGTTGATTGAGCGTAGAATAGATGCAGCAAAGAAAATAGCAATGGAAAAGAGAAAGAAAAGAGAACCCATCGAGGTTAAAGATGTCGAGGAGGCAAAAATTCGGGATCTTATAGCAAAAACCAGTCTGAATCCTGTTAGAATGAAGGAAATATTTGAGAGTATAATGAAACTTGCAAAAGAGGAGGAGTACAGAATAACGGGAATCAAAAAGACTGTAGCCGTTCTTGGGCCAAAGGGGAGTTTCAGTGAAGAAGTTGCTCTGAAGCTCGCCGGTTCCCGGTTACCTCTGAGATACTGTTCCACCACGGATGAGATCATCAAACTCGTTGAAAGTGGGGAAGTTGATTACGGAATAGTTCCCATTGAAAACTCCGTTAATGGAACTGTACTTCCTGTCCTCGATGCACTGATGAGCCACGATGTGGAAGTTTTTGGAGAAACACGGCTTGAAATCAACCACTGTCTTGCAGCAAAAAGAAAATTGAAAATGGCAGATGTCAGAGTTGTTTACTCTCATCCTCAGGCCATAGCACAGTGCACGGGTTTCATAAACAACTATCTCCCCCATGCAGAAATCAGGTACACATCCTCAACAAGCGATGCTGCGAACATGCTCGACGATTACTCGGCAGCTATAATGTCTGAAAACGCAGCAAGACTTTACAGACTCTACATTCTTCGAAAAAGTATCCAGGATCTCAAGGGTAGAAACATAACGAGATTCTACATCATAAGAAAAAAGACTGGAAGGATGGATGGTAAAATTACATCTTTATTCTTTGGCGTTGAAGATAGACCTGGAGCGCTTAAAGATGTCCTGGAAGTGTTCTACAGGCGTGGCTTCAATCTGAGAAAGCTGGAGTCCCGTCCTTCTGGAACTGGACTCGGTGATTACGTCTTCTTTGTTGAGGTGGAGGCTCCACTCAGTGAGGAGGATCTGGAGGGTTTGAGGAATGTTACAACATTCTACAAAATCGTCGGAGTTTTCGACGAGATTCAGGAACTCGATGTTTATGGTCTGGATTGATTATTCTCCCATTTTCAAACGATTTTCCATCGTTTTGAAGCAAGTAGCTGGAAAGTAAATTTTCAGAGTAAAGGTTGTTCCACTACCATTTTTCGTAGTGAGTAAGCATTTCAATGGGATATCTACTCCTTCTTCCTGGTCTCTCACCTGGAAAGCCGATAGGTATCATTGCTATGGGTCTCACGTGCCTGGGTAACTCCAGTATCTCGGAAACCAATTCTTCATCAAATGCNCCCACCCACACGGCACCCAGACCAAGAGCTGTTACGGCGAGCAGAATGTTTTCAACCGCTGCTGTTGCATCCTGTTCTGCATACAGTTTNCCTCTCTGGCCATATATTCTCATACTTCTTGGATAATTTGCACACACAACTATGACAACAGGCGCTTCTGCTATGAACATCTGTTTAAGAGCCGCTTTTGCAAGTTTCTCTTTTGTNCTTTGATCTCTCACAACAATAAAATCCCTTGCCTGCAAGTTTCCAGCAGAAGGAGCTGCGTTGGCGGCTGTCAGAAGTAGAGTAATTGTTTCATCATCTATGTCCCGATCCTGAAACTTTCTGATTGATACTCTGTTAAATATAACATCAAGGCATTCCTTCATCGATTCTTTCATGAATCCACTTGAATTAACAAATGTAAAAAATTTGTTGATGTTGTGCGGAAGGAGCGATCATCACTGGACTTTCATTTTTATTTTTCCGATATCGGTTAAAACATCGATATCTCCCCTCAGCATTTCATCGACATCTACATCGCCCGTATCAACTTTTAATGTGCCCACGGATTTCAACTTTTCAAGTGTTGACACCACCACTATGTTATTTCTGCCAACTCTTTTGATTACCTCTGGACTTATCTGCTGATTTCCTCTACCGAAAATAAATCCATTTCCTCCAATTGGTGTGACGACGATCTTCACCTTGTTGGATTTCTCAACAATTGACAGAAGTTCCTCCTCACTGACATCATTGGCGATAATTTTCTCTCCTNTGACCACATCTACACCAAGAAGCGTTTTTTTCACACCAATACTTCTTGCGAGCTGTAATATGGTTCCCCCAGGTGCGAGTATGTATGTTGTTTCGGGATCATACAAGCGGAGAAACGTTGTTATGACCCCTTTAATGGCAGAATCCGAGACGGTATATCGGATTTTGACGTTCTGAATCCTGTCATCTACTACTGGTACTCTCAGGTAGCCATATAGATTCAAACTNAAGTTCTCATCCAGATTTTTCTCGTCTGCATCCATCACTTCTCTCAGCTCAAGTTCCGCATTCCCTCTGAAGAATTCCACCACAACAAGTGCTGCAGCGAGTGGATTTAGGGCGAAAACGCCAGAGTACATCTTCACACCTGAGGGAACCCCGAGTACGGGTACTCTATCAGCGACTATCTGGCAGATATCTCTCGCTGTGCCGTCACCTCCAACAAAAACGATTATATCCGAATTTTTGCTCAGAATATCTGCTGCTTTTTTTGTATCTTCAGCAGTGGTTTTTCCAAATTCCGACCCTCCATTGTAGCATATAACTGGGTTAAATCCGGCTGTTTTGGATTCTTTCTCACCCATTAAACCACTGCAGGTGTACAAATTTACTTTCATCAGATTTTTGAGCAAAACCAGAAATTCCACCGCTCTTAAGGGTGCTACAGGTCTTGCCCCTCTTTTGATTGCTTGCTGAACCTTCCCATCAGTTCCTTTCAGACCTACTCTACCACCCATTCCAGCTACCGGGTTCACAATAAAGCCCACTCTGAACTCCCTGTTCCACCTTTCATATTCCTGCACAGCGTTTAGTCCACCAAATAAACGAAGGAGTTCCAGCTTTTTCCGAACTAACCGGTGCGTCTGTGATGTTTGGCCTGCCGTGGTCATTTTCAATTGAGCTTAAAAAAATAATTTTATATTAATTAAGCACTTATCCATGGGTACTCCTCTCTGAGCCTTTCGATAGCCTTCTTCACTTCTTCCTCTGGGTATTCATATGCAACAAGTTTTCTTTCAAGATAGTCTTGATAAGCCTTCATATCGAAATGACCGTGGCCGCAAAGAACGAACAGAATCGTTTTTTCCTCTCCTGTTTCTCTACACTTGACTGCCTCGTCTATCACCGCCTTAACTGCATGTGCTGGTTCTGGAGCAGGCAAATGTCCCTCCGTTTTAACAAACGTATGTGCAGCCTCAAAAACCTCCACCTGATTGTATGCTCTCGCCTTCACAACTCCGTTCTCGGCGAGCAAACAGAGCGTGGGGGCCATTCCATGATATCTCAAACCGCCTGCGTGAATTGGAGGAGGTACGAAATCATGGCCGAGGGTGTGCATTTTTAAGAGGGGCGTCATTTTCGCCGTATCGCCATGGTCGTAGGTGTAAATTCCTTTCGTTACGCTTGGACACGCTGTTGGTTCGACTGCAAGGAATTCAACATCTTTTTGAGCCTTTCCCGAAACCTTATCATANTAGAATGGCCAGAAGAGACCTGAGAAGCTACTTCCACCACCTATGCAGCCGACAACCAGATCGGGATAATCATCAACTTTTTGAAGCTGTTCTCTGGCTTCCAGACCAATTACAGTTTGGTGGAGGAGGACGTGATTCAGAACACTGCCAAGAGAATACTTTGTGTTTTCGTGAGTAACAGCATCCTCTATTGCCTCACTTATTGCTATTCCCAGACTTCCTGGATTATCGGGATCTCTCTCAAGAATGCTCCTTCCAAACTGGGTATTGTTGCTTGGACTCGCATAAACCTTTGCTCCCCACAACTCCATCAGAACCCTTCTGAATGGTTTCTGATCGTAACTAACTCTGACCATGTAAACCACCGTTTCAATGTCAAACATTGCCGACGCAAATGCCAGTGCGGAGCCCCACTGTCCAGCTCCTGTTTCTGTTGTCAGTCTTTCTATACCTTCTTTCATATTGTAGTAAGCTTGAGCAACCGCCGTGTTTGGTTTATGACTCCCCGCTGGGCTTATCGACTCGAATTTGTAGTAAATTCTGGCAGGTGTTTTCAGAGCTTTTTCGAGTTTTACAGCTCTGAAAAGGGGAGTAGGACGCCACAATCTGTAAACTTCTCGAACTTCTTCAGGTATTGAGATCCATCTTTCACTGCTGATCTCCTGCTTGACCAGCTCGTTTGCGAAAAGAGCTTTGAGGTCATCGGGGTTTACGGGATTACCATGCTTGTCCATTGGAGGTGGGAGAGGTTCTGGCAGGTCTGGTAGAATATTGTACCACTTTTTTGGTATTCCCTCATCGTCAAGAAACACTTTCATGGAGATTGGGTTTATCCCCATTATATAAGTTTTTTCCTGAATTATGTGATAGATCCTTTGGTTATCTCTCTGAGAATTTTAAGTTCCCTCAAAAGTCGATGTAACTCTCCCGTTCTGAATTTTCTGTGGACAAGGTATGAAAAAGGAAGATTCACTGCAATGAAAAGTACAGGAATCCAGGTTAAGTCTGAGGACAGTACAAACAGAAGNACAGCCTGCGAAACCAGAATCAGATGCTCCCACAGGATTGGGGTAGCGAAGAGTACGACTCTCTTTTTCTGTTCTGCCTTCAGGTAGCTGCGAAANTCAAGTTTCACACCCAGTTCCACTGGGTTGTACCTGTAAAATCCTTGGAATCGGATACCTGACAGGAAACCTCCAAGACACCTCCCTGTTAAAAAACTGAAATACATGACAGCACCTTCGAACAGAAAAGCAGGTAAAGTTTTCAGAATCCAGCTCATTTCGGGATGAGTTGCCAGCCATATAAAGAGAGAGTAAGTAATAACGAGAAGCACGAAAAACAGAACAGCACCTTTTCGGTAACTCAAAACTATCCTCTTTTCAAAAAATCGGTTGTGGAGATCAACGACCCTATCCAGAATATCGTCATCAAGCTGGGATGGGGATATCCTCTTTACACTTCCCACCACCTTCCAGAAATCCATCTTTAACTGGTTCGACAATTCCCCTGACTTCAACCTATTCTTGATGGTATCGAGCTCTCTTACAATTTCAGCTTTCAGCACTTTTCAAGTTAAATTTTTAAAATTTTAAAATGTTTCCGCAGCCGTTCTGACCAGTTTCGATTCTATCGATTCCCATTACAGCACTTCCTGCAAAAGTCTGATCGCCAGTTTCTCACNTCTTTCCTCGTCGCTCTCTCCATCCATCATTATGCATTCTCTACTAAGTGAGGGAGAGAAAAGCTCAACCACATTCAATTTTTTCAGTTTTTCGGGCTCAATACCTATATCTTCAGCAGTGAGCACCTCTATGGGTCTCTTCCTTGCTGCTTTTAAAGCTGAGATAGACACGTATCTCGGCTCTCCAATCTCATTGCCAACTGTGATGAGGACGGGCATCTCCGTCTCCAGTATCTCGTAACCTCCGTGAATAATTTTCTCAACTCTGATGACGTTTCTATCCACTTCTATTTTCTGAGCAAAATTTATGCATGGTATCTCGAGAATTTCAGCTAAAATCTGGCCTGTCTGCCCAGAATCCCAGTCTCCAGCCTGTCGTCCTGTGAAGATTATATCAAACTCTCCTACTCTCTCGATCAACTTTGAGAGAATGTAAGCAGTTGAAAAACTATCCAGATTTTCAAATTGCTCATCTTCGACTGCAATCAGCCTATCAGCCCATCCAGCGAGTATTTTTCTCAGTACGTTCTTTGAGAGTTTGCTTCCTGCTGTAACTGCAATAACTTCCCCATTGTACTTCTCTCTGAGTGTTGCCGCCGCTTCCAGTGCATTCTCGTCAAAGGGATTTATAACAGGGGGTAGTCCAATTACGTTCACTTTTCTGGCTTCAGAATCAACTTTAACACACTCTGGGTGTGCTTCTGGATCTGGAATTTGCTTTATGCACACGACAATTCTCATTTTCTCAACTCCTTTGACTTTCTCTCAACTTTCTTATTATTGCTGGAACAACTTTTTTGTAGTCCCCTACAACCCCATAATCTGCGAAGTTGAATATTGGGGCTTTTGGATCTGTGTTTATAGCTACAATTTTTTTTGCTTTTGTTATTCCTGCTATGTGTTGCATCGCTCCAGAAATTCCCACGGCTACATACAGCTCTGGTGAGACTTTCACACCGGTAAGCCCAACCTGGCGGTTCTTTTCAATCCAGCCAGCATCTACTGCTGGTCGAGAACCAGCAATCTCCACTTTTCTGAATTTGAAAGTTCTAAGAACTTCAGCAAGCTCTTTGAGTAATGCAAATCCGTCTCGGTCACCCAGTCCTCTACCTCCTGAAATTATTGCCTCTGCTTTGTCCAGCTTCACGGGTTCTTGTTTGACAACCTCCATCACTTTTAACTTGGTTTCCTTGACCTCAACTTGAAAGTCGATTATTTCACCTCTCTGAGTGTTTCGCTCAGCAGCTTCAAAGCACTTCGGCCTTACAGTCACCATTTGTGGTGTTTCCTCACATCGTATTACCGCTATTGCATTTCCCCCAAAAACCGGCTTGTATCTAAGCAATACCCCGTNTCCATCAACTTTCAGATCCACACAATCTGTTGTGAGTTGAGTTCTCAGTCTGTAAGCGAGACGTGGAGCGATATCCGCCCCGATTACAGTGTGGGGGAATATCACAACATCGGGGTTCACATTCCTGCAGAGTTGTTCTAAGGTCTGGAGCCAGACTTCTGGGTGAAAATCTCTGAATTTATCTCCATCCACTTTGTAAACTCGATCAGCGTAGAATGCAAGTTCATCTACTGCTCGATTTATTTCGTCTCCCACAACAGCGACAGATATCTCATCACCAACTCTCCTTGCAGCACCAATGGCCTCAAATGTCACGGGTTCGATTTCTCTCTCCCAGACTTCACCATACACGAGTACAAACATAGCTCTCAATTCTATTACTTTTTTACAACTCTTTCAAAGTCCTCTTTCAACCTTTCAGGTAACTCTTCGAGTTTCATGTATGGCCAGCCCTCAGCAATTTGTCGGGGGTCAAATACTGATTTTATCTTCTCTGACCACTTTCTGAAGTTCGAGAGTCCTTCCAGTATTCTCGGTGGTATGAGTACCGGAAGGATCATCATTATCTCTCCAGAACCNACAAGCTTGTTGTCGAAGGCAATTTCAACGGATTTTCGCGCAAGTTCTGCGGCAGCTTTTACTGACTCTGGGTTTCTCTGATCAGCACAGTAAAGCCCTTCGTGGTGAGAGTGGAAATACTGCTCCTCCGGACCACCCCACATATTTTCAAGTCCGTCGTCAACGATCTTACCTTCCTCAACAAAACTTCTTCTTACCTCATTACACAGAATCTGGCATTTTCTTATTGCATCTTCCCAGCTAACGTAGTGTCCAAATGACGTGCTGAAATCACCGGCAGGTGGTTTGAAAATTATTCCGTGTCTGTTTCCGGTAATAAAGGCTGCATACGCAGCCTGCCTGACAACGTCCACCATAACCGCTGAGAGAAACTCTTTCNCTCCCTCCTCATTTAGAATTTCTTCCAGAATTCTCATCTTGTACTCCAGTTCTCTTTTACTGTGGGCTGTAAGTATTACCTGCAGGAGCCATCTTCCCTCCCTCTCAANTACATCTTTTTTATCAAATCCAGCAGCTCTCCACACTTCGTATATACTGTTGTTCGTTCCAAGGAGAAGCATACAGCAGAAGGCGGAGTAATGCCAGAGGAAATAACACACTTCCTCCTTAATCAGCTTATATGACGCCTNTATGAGTTTCTCATTGTCTGGAAACACAAGAAAACTCAAAAAGAAGTTCNCTGGAAGTTTCCAGCCATAATTCGGATTCTCTCCCGTGAGTTCTGGTTCCGGTGGACCCGGCCATGGATGGAGTTTCACCGCTGCCTTCGTGAAAACGCTATTCCACCTGCAGCACCCATGTAACCTCTGATCAATCCTCTGACGTCAATTCCAGGCATTCCTGCCTTCTCATCATCGACAAGTCCTGCTCTGACTATCTCTCCACCAGCAGTAACAAGTTCGAACCCCAAGAGGTTTCTTTCGTTGTGACTGGTTGTTATCGAGCCCTGGCCTATTCCCATGTAAGAAGTCGCAGAGGCAAGAACAGAACACAGAATTGGTGATGACAGGATTGCTGTGAATGTGAAATTACCAACAATTCCTCTTCTTTTCAGAACGGTGCTGTTAAATGTAATTGCTGAAAAAGGTTTGTAATTTCTTAATTTCTAAATAAAATTATTAAATCTCAAAAGAAACGTTGTCCAGCTCTTCCAGCTCATTTAAAAGCTGCATAATCTCTGCAATATCACTACTTATATCACTGTATTCGGGTAGAGTTTGGTTCACACCATTTTTCGGGTTATTTGTCTGTGGTGTTTGCTGAGCAGGAGATGCATCTTCTGTCATCTTATTATCGCTTTTTCCCTGACATCCTGCAAGAGCAAGTGAAATTACTATTAGACTGAAAAGTATTGTAATTTTTAGTCTGGTCATGAGTTTCACCTGCCAAAGGCTCTCATCTGCCAAATTCGACTGTCACAGAACCCTCGAATGGAGTCTCAGGACTCATAGGTTCTCCGATATTCTTTACTCTGTAATATCCGTTTCCGTTTAGTTGTAGAATCCCTTTTCCATAAGCAAATATCCTGAAGTCACCTGTTCCCACCACTGTAACATCCTTTCCACGTACCAGAAGTCTTACTTTTCCGTTATTTGAAGCACCATCACTGGAAACCACTGCTGAGGTCGGTGTAACGGCAACTTCGCCCCCTCCTCTGATTAGTGCTGTGAAATTCCCCTTGAGATCGAAACTTCCATTAATCTTGGCATAAACTAAACCTGACTCATAGCCGTATGCAACTCTTCCCACGTACTCTTTTGCCAGTTCCCTAAGTTCGATGAAAATCTCTTGCAAAATCTGTCTAATTACAGTTAACTGAGCANCCGCTTTTTGGAGATTTTCATTATCCACGTAAGTTTTGAATTCNCGTGTGGATGTCTCTAGTTCTGAAATTTTCTCATCCAGATGAGACACGTTCATTCCTGCGGCTTCAAATCTGTCTCTTAACTGAATTATTTTTTCAAGAATCCTCTCCAGTTTGTACTCTGCATAATCGAACACAGCCAGTCTTATTTGGACCCTTGCCTCATTCCAGCTATCTCTGAGTTGTAAAGCAGCGTTTCTAAGTTCTTCAGGTGTTGCTGACCTGTTTACGCCCTCTTTTGCCCTTCTAATCTCGTTTATGGCTGCCCCCAGTTTTTCCATAATGGAAACTTTGAGTTCTCTATCAATTCCTGAATTGTTCACCTTTACCATTAATTTCAGCATCCATTTCTCGCATAGATCTGTCCAGGACAGCAAGTATCTCTTTTTTGCTTCAAAGAGACCTGAGTTCTCCTTTTCAGCTATGCCAAGATTTTTCTTGGATTCATTGAAATGTTTTAAGGCTTCTTGGTATCTGTGAGCTATGTTTTGACCTCCTTCAATTTTTTCTTTTATATGTTTCCCGATCTTTTCCCCGATTTTTTGTTCGATCTTCACAGGTACTGGNACATTTACACCCACATCATTTCCCATCATTGGATGTGCAGTTGAGACAACCGTTATCAGTATCCCTGCAAGAACTGCGGAACACAACTTAACACATGTAAGTTTGAGATTATCCCCCATCAGCATCCCCTCCTTTTATTTCTTAGTGTTTTTATTTTCAGTTAGGAGTTTGAATTAAATAAAGACACTTTTCCGGTTTCACACTTTGAAGTATTAAGACAGGATTCATCGATCCCCTTTCCCAACAAAATGCTTTATAAAACTTTAAATTGTTTTACAAAGTCACCAGGAAATTCTATTACTAAAAAATGAACCCCGCAAGTGTCTTCTCCCTACCTAAGTTTTTTTAACTTCTACTGTCAGAAATGCATATGATGTATGATTTCCCACCATTCAGACCACCTAGCGAAGCAACAAGCTACCTGATAAGAGTGGTGCGAGGTTGTAACTGGAACAGATGTGGATTTTGCGGAATGTACAAGTACATCAAATTCCAGCAAAGACCTAAAAGGGAAGTATTTCGGGATATAGATAGGCTTCGTGAGATTTTTCCTCCCTCCAGAACAGCCTTTCTTGGCGATTCAAATCCACTGATACATCGAGATATAGTTGAAATTATCAGGTATCTGATATCAAAACATCCAGAACTTGAGAGAGTTACTGCTTATGCCAGAATTAAGACTATTGCAAATATGCCGGAAGAAAAACTGGAGGCATTGAAGTCTGCAGGACTTACGAGACTTCACATGGGGCTCGAAAGTGGAGATAAGAAGGTACTTGACTTGGTGCAGAAGGGTTTCACTCCAGAAGATGCTGTGAAAGCCTGTAAGAAAGCAACAAAATATTTTGAAGTCACCTACTACGTCATCACAGGCCTTGGAGGTGTGGAAAGGAGTAGAGAACACGCTCTACATACTGCAAAGGTTATCAATGAAGCTAAACCGACTTTTGTGAGAATCCGAAATCTGACGGTTTTGCCCTCAACTCCTCTTGAAAAAATTGTGGGTGATGTACTAACACCTCTTAATGCCGAACAACAGTTGGAGGAGCTTGCAACTCTTATCAAGGGGATCAATGTCAGAACGTATTTCACATGTGATCATGTCTCGAACTATCTATTTACCAAAACAGGTGCAATATTTTATGGTGTTTCTGGGCACCTACCAGACGAGAAAGAGGAGATGTTACAGCAGATAGAGAATGCGAGGGAGACAGTAAAAGTTCTTGTGGAAAGTGGTGAGAGGGTTTATACAAGTAACGACATGTACCGGAGGGGCCTGATAACTCTCTAAAATTAATNGTTATGAGTATGAAGCTGATTTCACTTTTTGTATCNGGGTTTTTTGCCTATTCCTCTTTGAGTTCTGTGTTCCCTGTGATACCAGAATATGCTTCAGAACTTGGAGCTTCAGAATCTCTTTCCGCTCTTACTGCTGGAGCTTTTGCGATTGTTACCGCTGTTGCAATGATACCGTTTGGATTTCTCAGTGAAAGGTACGGAAGAGTGAACTTCATGTTGCTTGGACTCGTTGTATTTGTTCTCTCACCAGTTCTTTACCTTCTGTCTACAACACCTGTCCAGTTACTGGTCTTCAGACTCTTCCACGGTTTTGGGATAGCTATGTATGCACCTGCTGTTAATGCAATGGTTTCAGACCTAGCTGAAGAAACAAGAAGAGGTGAAATGATTGGATGGCTTTCGGCGGCGTTTATGCTCGGATTTGTCGCCGGCCCACTTTCAGGAGGAATCGTTTATGAGATTTTCGGTATTTCAGAGACTTTTATTCTTTCGTCAATTTTCGGGATTCTTTCTCTTGTACCATTAAGGTATATAGATGAAACGATAAACAGATTCGAGATCAATAGAGGAATCACAAAAAACACAATGGCTGCTACAATTGCAGTNTTCGCCTCGACATTTGGCAGTTCTGCTGTTGCATTATTCGCCATACCGTTTTACGCACCCAATTTTGGAATTTCAGGATCTACAGTGGGTTTGCTCATCTCCTCGATTTTTCTATTTTCTGCTCTTTCTCGAGTGCCAGCGGGAGTCCTATCTGATGTTGCTGGAAGAGGTTTTGTAATCGTTTCAGGTCTGCTGATAGAGGTTTCAGCTATCTATCTGTTCTCCATTCCTAATTTCGAGCTGTTCATAGCCACAGCCCTGTGTGGTCTTGGAATGGGTTTCGCGAACACGGCTGGATTTGCCATGGCCTCTGACTCCAGAAACAGAGGACTGGCGATGGGACTGGTTAGCAGCTCCCTTAATGCTGGTATCTTCTTTGGACCTACATTTGTGGGAGTTCTTTCAGAAACAACTGGGTTCTACGACATGTTTCCACTTATCTCTCTTTTAACATTCCTACTCGCGGTTCCGGCGGTGATTGTGCTTAGAAAATAGAGAATTCCGATATTTCTGTCCTTACATATGGGAAATTACTTATCGTTTTANATCCTAATGATAGTTGGTGAGAAAATGGTGGGAGGATATATGGGAAAGATTCTGAAAGTTAACCTCAGCGATGGAGTGATTAAAGAAATTCCCACAGACATGGAAATTGCCAGAAAATATCTGGGCGGGAAGGGTTATGCTGTAAGATTGTTATTCGATTATTTAANGAGTTATGAGAGGCAGGGGATAGCACCTTCAGACATCGATCCTTTTGGAGAGGAGAATGTTTTGATATTCGCAACAGGTCCTGCCACAGGTGTTACGGGTTTTCCAGAATCTGGAAGATACCATGTTATGGCTTTGAGAAGTCCATTAACCTTGGGAGTTGCATCAGCAAATAGCGGTGGAAAATTCGGACCCTATCTGAAGTTTGCCGGGTTTGACTTGCTCATAATTGAGGGATCAAGCGATGAACCCGTTTATCTCGAGATTATCGATGGCAGCGCTGAGCTTAGATGTGCGAGGGATCTTTGGGGTAAGAATACGTTCGATACCACAAGAATTCTGCGTGAAAGAGCTGGTAGAGAGTGTAGCGTTGCCTGTGTTGGACCTGCAGGCGAGAATCTCGTAAATTTCGCCTGTATAATTAATGAAGAGCATAGAGCTGCAGGAAGGACGGGTGTTGGAGCTGTAATGGGCTCAAAGGGGCTGAAAGCAATCGTTACCGCCGGTGATGAAAGGCCAAAAGTGGAAAAACTGGACGAATTCAAAGAAGCATCGAAATCCGCCCTCGACAAAGTTAAGAAAAATCCAGTAACGGGAGAAGGGTTGCCAAAGTTTGGGACGGCTGTGCTTGTTAACATCATCAACAATTCGGGAGCTTTGCCATTCAAAAACTGGCAGACCGCATACAATGAGAGAGCAGATGAAATAAGTGGAGAAACCCTTGCTGAAAAGTATCTTAGGAAAAGGGTTGCGTGTTGGGGATGTGCGATAGGATGTGGAAGGGCTACTGAAGTGAGGGAGGGGCCATTTAAGATTCTCAACACGGAGGGACCGGAGTATGAATCTATATGGGCTCTTGGTAACGATACCGGCGTTATAGATCTGCCTGCAATAATAAAGGCCAACCANTTCTGCGATGAACTCGGCCTCGATACGATAAGCATGGGATCAACAATTGCNTGCGCCATGGAGCTTTACGAGAAGGGTTACATAAAAGATGAAGACTTGCAGGGACTTGACCTCTCATTTGGAAACTCTGCAGCGATGGTTGAAGCTGTGTGGAGGACTGCCTATAAATCAGGATTTGGAAAATTCCTTGCACTGGGAAGTAGGAGATTAGCAGAGGTTTTTGGCTGTCCGGAACTCTCGATGAGTGTAAAAGGTCTGGAGATGCCCGCTTACGATCCCAGGGCGATCAAGGGAATAGGGTTAACCTATGCCACAGCCAACAGGGGTGGATGTCATGTGACCGGATACACAGTCTCACCGGAGATAATAGGTCTTCCAGAAAAAATTGATCCTCTTACCTATGAGGGTAAGGCAGCCTGGGCAAAGGCATTTCAGGATTTTACATGTGTGGTGAATTCAGCTGTAAACTGTCTCTTCACAACCTTTGCCTTGGGAGCTGACGATTATGCTCCTCTTCTGAGTTATATCACTGGGTGGGATCTTACAGCAGATGAACTGATGAAGATTGGTGAAAGAATATACAATCTTGAAAGNGTCATACTGAACACATATGGCTTCGATGCCAGGGATGACACGCTGCCAAAGAGATTACTGAGTGAACCTCTGCCTGAAGGGGCGGCAAAAGGGCACGTGGTTGAGCTTGATAAAATGAAGAAGGAGTATTACAGACTTCGCGGGTGGGTAGATGGAAAACCAACGGAGGAGAAGCTAAGGGAACTTGAGATTCCATAATTTTTTATTTTTAAAATTTGTAAGAATTGATATTTTATTTGAGAACTATTTCGAAATGAAGCTCGGTTTTCCTATCTCTAAGCAATTTAATAAACTCTCTATCAAGGTCTCTTGCTGCCTTACTTGCTGAAATCAAAAGGGTTCTTCCACAAACATACTTGCTTCTTCTGATAACAATATCAGTCTTGTGATCAAATGTTAATTTTTCAGAACCGTAGCCGGAAAGAGATTCTGAGATGCCATACTCGGGGAGGTTGAGGTGAATTTCTGCTTTTTTCCCTTTTTTAAGATATTCTTTTAACTCATCAGATAATTCAGAAATACTTTTTGTTGCCGAGACACCAATTATACAGTCACCTCTTAGCGTCAGTTCTGAATCCTTCGTGATTTCGAGAGTTGTTGGGTGTGCCGCTTTGATATTTTCATGACCTCTCGCAATGATCAGTTCCCTCATCATGGAAGAATTGAAGATACAGATAAATTAATAGGAATCAAAAAAAGTATCATGAAAATGAAAATTAAAATTAGAAAGATTACTCCTTCTTGGCGAGTGTGATCTCAATTGCAGATACGTTAGCAGTTCCCTGCTCACTCTCAATCTGCTCAGTCGAGATCTGGATATCCTTAACGTCCACGTCCGGAAGGAAGCGCTTTCTGACGATCTCTGCAACATCCACAGCTCTGCTTATGGCTCTTCCTCTCGCCTTAACCGAAACTTCCTTTGCACCGCTGTTGAACTGCGTCAATACAGCCAGTACATAATTCATTACGGGTTTGTTTCCAACAAACACTGAGTTCTCCGCCATTTTCTCTACCTCCCTTGTTTTTAAGCCAGAAATCTGTATGGTTATATTAATTTTTCCATAAGGTTTTTCATTTTTGTCTCACCGGGGATAAACAAAGGCTCTGGTAATCCCCTTTCGGCTCACAATAACGCCTGCGGAGTTCCTGCTTCTAACTGGAATGGACGCGATCTCTGAACGTATGCAGTATCCGTCTTCACTTACAGTAAATAGTTCTCCACCATCACACATATCTGCAAAAACAACTTTGCCAGTTTTTACCCCTGTCCTGTGGGCTATAACCCCCATGGCTCCCCTCCCAAGAATCTTGAATTCCTTAATGGAAGTTCTCTTTCCATATCCATTTTCTGTGAGAGTTAAAAGATACCTGTTTTTTCTGGTGGATATCGCTGCAATTTCATCATCACCTCTCAGTCTTACCGCAATTACTCCTTTAGAGACTCTGCCATATTCAGGGATTGTATCTGCACTGAGCTTAACGCCGTAGCCATTTCTTGTAACTATGAANATCACATCACCCTCAAGGATACTTGCGAATGCAATTTCACCAACGGAAGCTTTAATTCCTGCTCTCTTTGCATTTTCAAATTCAGAGAGTCTCACTTTTTTGATGTAACCATCAGGTGAGAGAATTACCACGAATCGGTCATCCAGAGTGTCGATGCTGAGTGCTGAAACTATTCTCTCATCTTCATTCATTCTAATATACCGTCTGATTGGTACACCTCTGCTGGTTCTGTCCATCTTCGGAATTTCATGAGCCCAGACCCAGAACACTCTTCCCGTATTTGTAAAAAGGAGGAGTTTATCGTAGGAATTGCAAAGTGAAAATACACTTATGGTATCTTTGTCGGTGAGATTGGCAGCTATGACTCCAACTCCTCCTCTTGCCTGTAATCTGAACTCATCGAGAGCCATCCTCTTTACAAAACCATCAGATGAGATGATGAGGATGTTCTCCTCTTTTTTGATCAGTTCGTCGCTCTGGATTTTAACTTCTTCATGGATAATTTCTGTCCTTCTTTTGTCACCGTATTTCTCCTTAACTTCCTGAAGTTCTTTGGTAATTATCTCGTCAACTTTTTTAGGTGATGAAAGAATNGTCTCACATTCTGCAATTTTAATTTTCAAATCTTCGTATTCCTTCATGAGTGAATCTATTTCCATCGCTGTGAGTTTTTGGAGCCTCATTTGAAGTATCGCATCAGCCTGAATTTCAGTAAGATTGTAAGTATCCATCAACCTGGTTTTGGCCTCTGACGGTGACGGGGAGGATTTGATTATCTGGATGGCATTATCGATGTCTTCAACTGCTTTTTTCAAACCTTCGAGAATATGAAGCCTTTCTTTTGCCTTTCTGAGTTCAAAACTCGTTCTTCTTCGAATTACATCTCTTCTGTGTTCTATGTAGCTCTCTATAAGCTCTTTGAGAGTCAGTATTCGCGGTTCGTTTTCAACGAGTGCGAGCATTATAATTCCAAACGTCGTCTGAAGATTTGTGTAGGCGTAGAGTTTTTTAAGTACGATATTGGGATCCGCTCCTCCCNTCAGCTCGACAACAACTCGAATTCCCTCCCTATCTGATTCGTCTCTGATATTCCTTATCTCATCTATCTTCCCCTCCCTTGCGAGTTCTGCAATGCTTTCGACAAGCTTTGCCTTATTAACCATGTATGGGATTTCTTCAATGATTATCTTTCTATCCTCTATTTTTGCCCTCCCTCTGATTGTGATTTTCCCTCTTCCTGTTTTGTAAGCTTCCTCAATCCCGNTTTTACCTACGATTGTTCCTCCAGTGGGAAAATCAGGCCCTTTTACATACCTCATCAGCTCGTCAACAGTAATGTCTGGATTTTTTATGCAGGCAATTATTGCATTGCATATTTCGGCAAGATTGTGGGGCGGCATGTTGGTTGCCATACCCACGGCAATTCCCGAACTCCCATTAACAAGAAGATTTGGAAGTTTTGCAGGAAGAACAACAGGTTCCTTCAGAGTAGAATCGAAATTTGGTATGAAATCGACAGTTTCACGATTGATGTCGGCAAGCATTTCATCGGCTATCCTTGCAAGTCTGGCTTCCGTGTATCTCATAGCCGCTGGTGAGTCACCATCAATGCTACCAAAGTTACCCTGACCATCGATTAGCGGATATCTCATAACAAAATCCTGTGCAAGTCTTACTAAGGCATCATAAACTGCTGCATCTCCATGGGGGTGATATTTACCTAAAACTTCACCGACTATTCTTGCACATTTTCTATATGGTCTGTTACTTGTCAGACCCATTTCAAACATTGCGTAAAGAATTCTTCTCTGAACTGGTTTGAGGCCATCTCTGACGTCGGGGAGCGCTCTTCCTACTATTACACTCATTGCGTAGTCCATGTAGGACGTTTTCAACTCTTCGCTGATGTCCCTAAGAACCTCCATCAAATTCCAGTGGTGCAGGGATTAAAAAAGAATTCTGATATCCTTTTTTAAAAATTAATTCAGAAGTTTATATTGGATGTATTCAGAATTGCAGACTAACAAAGATTGTCTGGTTTCTGTCTATTTTCTGATTCTTGCTTTAATCGCTCCATCTCTCAAAATTTCAGAGGGAGAAATGAGAAGCAGATGTGTCTCATCACCTCCTCCCCCATAAACGTACTCACTCTGTAACACTCTTTCATCAAGTAGAACTGTGCATGTATGACCTATTGGTGGAACGCCACCTGCAGGGAATTCTGTTAGCCTCGATACTTCTTCTCTATCTGCAATTCTCACTTTATTTCCGACGATCTCCTCCACTTTTTTTAGATCAACAGATGATGTGCCATCAACTATTGCAATTACCGCTTTGTCCTCTGTGGTTAGTACTATGGATTTAATAATCTGCCTTCTGTCACATCCAAGCTCACTGGCAGCCTCTTTAACGGTTGAAGCCCTTCTTACTTCTACAATCTTTGCATTAAATTTATTAACAAAAATATATTCTTGAAGCCAGTCAGCGTTCTTCATATTTTATGAGTTTCTCGTTCAAATTTTTTTAAATTATTTCATGGAAACAAAACTCAGCTGATCACAATTTTGTTAACACCATCAACGCTGAGCATATCGTCCACGAGTTTACCTGGGATTTTTGTATTAGTTACAATTGTTAATTTGGATTCCACGCTTAGTTCTGGATCCTCCGCGAGAATGTACCGGATTGAAATACCTTCTCTGGCGAGAATTGATGTTACTCCAGATACAATCCCGACCTTCTCACTTTCAGCATAAACCTCCAGAACACCGTAGCCNAGTATCCTCGCAACCTCAGCAATGTTTGCCACGGGTGTGAGGGAAGAGAAGACCTTACTCAATTCCGGGTCGCTCTCTATATTCCGTATAGCAGCAACGACGACTTTTCTGTCTACACCAATAGCTTCAGCAATCTTTGTTGGAACAAGTTCAATACTTCCACAGTATGCTTTTCCATTTTTAACAGATATACCGTGTCTGAGGAATTCTCGGGCAACCTCGATCTGGGAGGGGTATTTCTCGAACTTTTCAACGATTTTTTTCCACATGTTTAAAAGATGGAGTGGATATTAATAAATGTAAGCTCACTTTCTGACTACATCAGAAAGAGTGAGAATACAACCGCAAATATTCCTGTGAGAAAAATACCGTCAAAGGTTCCTGCTCCACCGATGCTAACAACACCAGCTCCTATTTTGTCGAGATCCTTGAGGTGAAGTATATCCGCACCTACGAGGGCTGATAGAACACCCACAGAAAAAGAGAATTTGGGGAGAAGTATTATGGGTTTGCCAATAATTACCAGCATGAAATAACAGATCGCAGCAGCCACAATTGATGGCGCAATCATCGGGACGGTGATCCCAACTCCTCTTACGGGATTTGCGAGACTGTAAATAATGATGGATGCTGTAGTTAGAGCGGTCAGCCACTCCATAAATGTGATTGCGGGTAACAAATCCATAAGAACTTTTATTGCCAGAATTGAGGGTATTATACACCCACCCACATTTACAGCTATTATCAGCCTCGTTCTCGCTCTAATGGAATATATGAATCCNAGAGGATCAAATCTCTCGTATATTTCAACTCCTTTTTTTTCATATAGGGGTATGTTGATAAGACTCCCAAATACTATCATTCCAAACAGAAAAAGAGCCCCCTCATAATCCACTCCAAATACAACTTTGAAAACAGATCCGGTAAAGATAAACAGGATTAGGAAGAAGGGGAACACTACAAGTAGGATGAAAAGGGGCAGTATCAGAGGAGGGAAAAAGTAGTTCCTCACCTTCTCAGCTTCCTCCTGTCGACCACTATGTAATCTCTCAGGGACTTCACACACTCAAATGGGATTACATAAAGTCCTTCCTCCATGCGGAAGTCGGGAATCTCATTCTGAGGCTTTACAAGTAGATTCACTATACTTCCTGTCTTAAAGTCAACCGTAATATTGTAGAGAGTACCCACTATCGTTCCATCCGTTAAAACCACGGTTTTTCTTGCAAGAGACCTCGCTGGAATTGACATTGTTACCACCAAATCTTAACCATTTTATGTCCTATTTAAATCTTGCTTATCTGGAGTTTCTCATTCAGAGAAACTTAACTCCAAGATTCCTCTGATTGTTCCTTAGAGATATATTCAGTATGAGTGGAGTTAGCTGCTCAATCGCAGAGGACATAGATAGTGGACCCGCGTCAAGACCTCTCAATCCATTGATGCTGTTGATCAGGTTGATGACTTCTCTCTTGGCCATCTCATCATCCCCACAAACCGGAATATCCCAGTCAAATTCTGCTGAGAGGTCTGCGAATTTAACAGCAGGGATGCTGTGAAATGCGGAAATTATGATACTTTCGGGAAGTATTCTCGCCATTTTCTGGGCTGCAGAACCTTCTGGGAGAGTAAGGTAGGTGAAAAAACTGTTTGTCTTCCTCATTGGAACCAGTGGGGATACAACTATCTTATTTTTGAGTTGTGATTTCAGCGTTCTTGCAGTCTCGAAGGCAAACTCCCATGGAATGGTAAATATGGCTATATCAGATTCAATAGCAGCGTCACTATTTGTGGCCGCAGAAATCTGAACTCCTGCCTCGTTCGAGTAATTTTTAGCCTTTTCTTTTGCCTTTTCAAGCTTTCTGGAGCCTACTATAACGTCGTAACCTGCAATTGCAAGTCGCATTGCGAGACCTTTTCCGAGATTTCCTGTACCTCCCAGTAAAGCAATCTTTTTCAGTTTTCTCATGTTCCCAACCTTAATCATCTGTCTATTCTCATATCTTCCACATACACCCCCTCTCCTGCTTCAACGTGTCCAACCTCAGCAATCTTGAACTCTCTCCTTACAGATTCTGCTTCGTCTTCTGGGAGTATGATCATAAATCCCATTCCCATGTTAAACGTTCTGTACATCTCGTCATCGTCAACTCTTCCAAGTTCTTGAATGAACTCGAAAATTTTCTGAGGTTTTAGAGGTCTGTCTATAATATATTTCATTTTCTTCAACCTTTTCAGTTTTAACAGCCCGCTACCAGTTATGTGGGCGAGTCCATGAACACTGCAGGTTTTTAGGATTTCCAGAACTTCCATGTAAATTCTTGTTGGTATCAGGAGTTCCTCACCTATTGTTCTCTCCCCATCAAAAGTATCTTTGTAGCTTAAACCATTTGCTTCAATAACCTTCCTTGCCAATGTCAGACCATTGCTGTGTATTCCGCTGCTGGGCAGTGCTAGAATAACATCCCCTTCTTCTATCCTGTCTCCTGTAATTATGGCATCTTTTTTTACAATACCGATTGCTGTACCTGCAAGGTCAAATCCATTTACAATTTCTGGAAGTGTTGCTGTCTCTCCACCTACCAGAGTAATATTGGCGATTCTGCATCCCTCTTCAAGTCCCTTTGCTATCTCCTCCATTATCTTCTTATCCGGTTTTTCAATTGCTATGTAGTCAACCATAGCTATGGGTTCAGCACCAATTGCCATTAAATCGTTAACATTCATNGCCACGCAGTCTATTCCAATTGTATCGAACTTGTTAATTGCCTTTGCAACGAGNATCTTGCTACCAACACCATCGGTTGTTATAGCAATTCCGAACTCGCCCAGATCCAGTACTCCAGCGTAGTGAGACATGAGCAGCGGTTGACCAAATCCTTTTCTGATGTGTTTGATCACTTTGGACAAAGATTTAATTGCCTCCTCCTCTTTTTTTATATCTACACCCGCTTTTGCATAATCAAACTTCATTCNCCCTCACCTTTACAGTTCTTGAAATTTTTCAGTATATCAGCTCACCGAGCATATCCTTCTCAATAGCGAGCTTTATTTCTCTGGCAATCCTTCTTCCCATGTACATGTTCTCNCCAAAAAGTATGTAAGAGTAGGGCGAAACAGGTATGCCTACATTTGTACCGGCAACAATTCTTGCTGAAATTTCGAAGACATACATAACAGCATTCTCATCAAATATTGATTCTATGCAGAATGCTCCGACCATACCTGGATAAGCGATCTCCTTAGAAACTTCTACTATTTTTTCTGCTGCTTCAAATGCCTGTGAAAGGAGACTCTCACGAAGGACGACTGGAAAGTTTCCTATTACAGTGTAAGTAGGTGTTAAATCAGTTTTAAGCTGTTCTTCTGCTGGAATTTTCCCAATAGCGTCAGCTGTAGACTCGTAGCGTCTGTCTACAGCTATAAGTTCTACTCTTCCATACACTGGTGAATAAAAAAAGGAAAAGTATATATTTGTTCCGAGAATATATTGCTGAATTTCGGCCTTGTTTACATCTTCTTCAGTGATTATTCCAGTGTCGAGCATCTTTCTTGCTTTTTCGTAGAAATCCTGGTTGCTTGATGCTATGAAATAACCTTTTCCCCCTTTTGCACCGGGATATTTTACTATCACCAGTCCGTCGATCTCCTCAGGAGATGCGTAGGATTTGGGCAACCTCAAATCGGCTCTGGAAAGCCACTCTCTCTGCTTTTCTCTATCTGTTTCCCATACCATCAATTCTCTGTTACCGAAAATCGGTACTGTTAACTGATCCAGTTTTCCAATGTAAGCGTTGAATGATCCATGAGGAATGAGGATAGCATTACTCTTTATCAGTCCTTTTTGTACACTCGGATCGAGAAGGTCCGTGAATTCTTCAACCTCAATGATACGGTCGGCAACTCCAAAATTTTCGTAAATAATTTTCTCTCTCGGTTTGCATATACAGATAGTTTCAAAGCCCTCATCTTTAGCACCTTTCAGTATGTTTAGGGCAGAGTGACTGCCAAGTGTTGCTATCCTCAGGTCTTCAGGGTTATACGAGTTCAAAACTTTCAGAATTTTTACTCTCAATTCCTCACCATTCATTTTTCAACCTCTTTCAGCTTTAATTAACTTCAGAGAGTTTGGTTTTCCACTTCAAAGCCGTTCATGATATAATTCGGATCGTGGTATCTTCTGATAATTCTCTCAGCATGTTTAACAGACTTTTTAACATCAAGACCAAAAAAGGAGAAAAATGTTTCTATCTGTCTTTTTGTTCTCATTTCCNGAAGGCTGGTGGCAGCAGAAGAAATTATGAAGGGTGTGTCAAACTTTTTTACGACAGTTATTTCGTCCTTCAACTTCTCAAAAAGTTTCATTCTTCTGAAACCATATGCGTGGAGAAACTTTGATAGGCAAAATTCAATTGCAACGTCTTTTTCCGCTGCAAGTTTAATAACTGCGTATTCTAATTCCCTCTCCGGCCCATCAAGAATTATGTCAACCTTTTTTCGCATAACTGCCTCTCTGTAAACTGAACTCTTGTCGCTGTAAACACCGACAATTACATCTCTACGAACGTTTCTCAGTTTTTGTCGGAACCCTTTTACGTCTGAGCTGGCTATTAAAACTCCTGTGTATGCCCTTAGATTCTCAGACTCTAAAGTTATTGAGTGATTCTGGTTCTGCATAACAATAAAGCCATCGAAACCAAGCGCGGCTAAGATGTCTCGATCCAAGTTGGATGGAAGGAACCTCAGAAAGTCGTACATATCAGTTCTTTCAGCATCTCTACGACTTTATCCCTCCTTGAAGGATAGGTTACAAGTTTAGCTTTGACCACTATTGCATCCCCTTCTCCGCTTCCCAGCTTCAGTTCACCGAGGTACGCTCTCTGTTTATCAAACCGAATATGAAGGACATTCTGGTTATCCAGTCTATCTTCCACTGTTGCCAGGAGTTCCTCCTTTTGATCTCCAAGCATGTTAATCAGATATTCCCAGAATTCTTTTATTTCTCTTTTCTTTTTTATTTCTACTTCAAGATACTCAATCGGATTTCCATAGTGACCTTTTGCCCTGCTTCTTAGAATTTCAAATTCAAAGGGAAATAGAGTTGCCATTGCAAGGCCTACCTTTTCTCTATCCTCTGTTGAGTGGACGACTGCTGAAACCTTTATCCATTCAATTTTCCCAGGTCTTTTACGTTCAGTACGTTCACTCATGAAAATTGAGATTTTTTACTTATTCAAAGTTCTCCTGAAGTTTGCTCTGTAACTTGGTCTGACTTTTTCTGCTCCCCTACCCCTACGTCTCAATCCTCTGGATTTCCTTCCTGCAGAGGTTAGACCTCGGAAAACTCTGCCTTTCTGCTTTGCAATACCTGATAGTTGTGGATCTGAGAGAATTGAGGGATGTGATCTGTCTACAAGTATAACCTCAAACCACTTGTACTTTCCATCTTCGCCCACCCAGTAAGAGTTGAGGACTTCCATGTTAGGATATTTTCTCGCTGCTCTCTCTTCGGCAATCCACTGTAAACTCTTCTTTGGTGTTTTTCTGCTTACCATTTGCTTCTTTGTTTTTCTTCTTCTCTTCGGTCTTGTCGCTCTGCGTCCTCCTCTTCTGATTCTCACTCTTACAACAATGATGCCGGGTTTTGCCTTGTAACCAAGTGTTCTCGCTCTATCGAGCCTTGTTGGCCTGTTAATTCTGACAACAGTAGGTTCTCTTCTCCACTGCTGTAGTCTGATCCACATCAGTCTTCCCATTTCTCCATCAAACGGTTTTTTCCAGACTTCTCTGATATAAGAATACATGGATCTCATACAAATCACCAGTCGTTCTTCAGGCAGCAGCTTCTGCTTCAGCTACTTCCGGTTCCTTCTCAACAATTTTAGGTTCAGCAAGAAGTTCTATTTTTCTAATTTCAACTCTTCTGAGAGGATAAATCTTTTTTGCCGCTTTGTATATTTCAGATGGGAGCTTTCCAAGAATACTCTCCTGAATAAATTGAATAAAGTTTTGAGACGTACCATGCTTTACAACAAGGTCTCTCATAATAGCCCGTATCATCCTTTTCTGGCTTGTTTTACATCTTTTTATGGTAAAAGCGACTGGTTTAACTCTCAGTTTGTATCCATCAGTTGTTGTGACATCAATAACATCCTCAATTTTGCTCGTTCTTCTTCTGGTTAGACTGTTGAGGTATTCTCTGGTCAGTTCGAATCTGTGAAACTTCGTGTATGCATTCNCTCCGGCAACTCTATAAACCTTGAAAATGAGCTTTTTGTAAGGATTTTGATTCGAATAATCGCCTGTGAGATCCGATAAAGTTGTTTCTACGGTTCGTCCAACAACTTTGGATGGATCATCTGCTGGAGTTTCGCCAAGTTCTACCATTCCAAAGTACTCTGGAGCTATCAGAGTATACCATTTTTTAAGAGTCCATTTGTCTTTTACCCTTGCAGCCCTTCTTTTCTTCCTCGCCATAGTGATCGCAAAGCCCTTCGGAGAGTCAATTAATAAAGGTTTTGTTGCTCCGATAGAAAAGAATTGAAATGACAAATTTTTTAATTAATGAACAGGCACTTTTTCACATGGAGCTTGAAAGGAAGATAAGGGAAGCAGCAGAAATCCTCGCAAATGCTAAACATGCAGTTGTTTTTACAGGGGCAGGCATCTCTGCCGAGAGTGGAATTCCAACATTCAGAGGAGAGGATGGATTGTGGAAGAAATATGATCCTGAAGAGGTGGCTTCAATTTACGGTTTCAGGAGAAACCCAAGGGCATTCTGGGAGTTCTCTTTAGAAATGAAGGACAAAATATTCGCTGATCCTAACCCAGCTCATTATGCAATAGCCGAACTGGAAAAGATGGGGATTGTTAAGGCTGTTATTACTCAGAACATTGACATGCTTCATCAGAGGGCTGGAAGTAAAAAAGTTCTCGAGCTTCACGGCAGTCTTGAATATCTGGATTGTCTGGATTGCGGACAGATTTACAAGTGGGAGGAGGTTTATGATGAACTTCTTGCCGGGAAGATACCTTTGAAATGCAAAAAGTGCGGTGGGGTTTATGTTAAGCCGAGAGTTGTCCTATTCGGTGAAGCTNTACCCCAGGATGTACTGTCTGAAGCGATTGCCGAATCTAAAACTGCAGATGCATTCATGGTTGTTGGATCGAGTCTCGTTGTTTACCCGGCAGCTCATTTACCCTTCATGGCCAGAGCATCTGGGGCGGGAATGATAATTATCAACGCAGAACCAACCGATGCAGACAGAATCTTTGATGTGGTGATAAGAGGAAGAGCGGGAGAAATACTTCCCAAAATAGTGGAGGAGGTGAAGAGAATAAGAGGGCAGACATGATGAAAAGGGGATTTGGTTAAAAACTGAATATCGGTAAATTTAAATTCAAATTTAACAAGCCATTCAGGGGTTTATATGGGCTCGTGGTCTAGGGGTTATGACGCCGCCCTTACGAGGCGGCGATCCCCGGTTCGAATCCGGGCGAGCCCATTTACTTTCAAAATCTGGATTTCTACGGATTTACCAGTCCTTAAAAAGGTTCACAAGCTATCAATAGTCTCTGATCTAATTCTTTTAGAAATTATATAGTTCTCTCTTAGAGGAATTGTAACAAGCAAATCTCTGAGTTCTCTGGTTCTTTTGNGCCCCTCTAAATGTTGATCTATCATCGTTCATGCACAAACGTGTATGAACGTAAAAGCGGTGAAGAGCCTTAAACATTTTCGTGATAAAAAAGCAGTTTATTTTCTGCAACAGGGTGGCTTAAACAAAGTGGTCCCACTACAAAGAATTTAAGGTAACGGAGAAACTTAGTGACAAATTTTTAACTTTAAAACCAGGAAAGTATAGAGGAATGGGAGGAGTTTGAGAGGGAATTTCATGAGATTCCTTGATGCTAACATTTTTTATTTTTATGTTTTCTACAAACCCAAAAAGGTGCTGAGCGGGAAAGCGATGCAGATGAAATGCGGTTATAATGGAACCCCCCTTTCCGAAAGGTAAGTTCTCTGAATTTCACAGAGGTGTTCTCAGCTTACTGAGGATTCGTTTGATGAAGCCGAGGTTAAAATTAAAATCACTGTAAAGAAAGGCCGAATTACAAAGTCGGACTACGAGAATAAGGTGAAGGATATATAGATAAAAGCTCAGGGACGCCAAATTGCGGGTGCATTAGGAGAACTATTGCTGAGGAGTTAACACTTCAGTGAGTAAACAGGACAGAGCGTCAAGAAAAGCAGAAATGTGACTTTTGGGTTTTTCTATCTTCGAAAATTAAATTAACCCTCATGTTGTAGTCTCACAAAATGAGGTTCAGAGAATTTGCAGAATTCTGTGAAACCATAGAAAGGGTATCTTCAACTCTGGAATTAACTGCGAGAGTGGCTACTTTTATAAAAAAAGCAGAAAACGATAGAGATCTCTATGACACTGTGCTTTTCATAATGGGGAAAGTCTACCCGCCATGGGATGATAGGGAGCTGGGTGTCGGAGTTGGACTGCTCTATGAGGTTCTTGGTAATGTCAGCGGAGCCAATAAGAGAAAAATCGAGGATATGGTCCGAGAGTATGGAGATCTTGGGCTTGTGGCAGAGGAACTGGTAAAAGAAAAGAAGATGGCAACTCTTTCACTGGAGGAACTTACTATTGGAAGGGTCAGAGAGGTGTTTGATGAGGTTTCCTCTCTGGAGGGTGAGGGTAGTAGAAAGAAAAAGATTTTGCTTCTAACCGGACTGTATGGCTCATCATCGCCAGTGGAGGCAAAGTATCTAACAAGACTCATACTCAGTGAAATGAGACTCGGTGTTGGAGAGGGCATAATGAGAGATGCGATTGCAAGAGCATTTGGCGTACCAGCTGAAATTGTTGAGAGAGCATACATGATCACAAATGATCTCGGTCGAGTTGCTGTTGTGGCTAAAAACGAGGGGAAAGAAGGTCTCGAGAAACTCAAAATCCAGCTTCACGTACCTGTCAGAATGATGCTGGCGCAGGTTGCAGAAAACGCCGGGGATGCAATTCGGGAGATGGGAGAGGTGGCAGTGGAGTGGAAGTTTGACGGTAGCAGGGTTCAGGTACACTGGGGTAATGGAAAGATTACAATTTACTCACGAAGACTTGAAAACGTCACAAATGCTCTGCCTGAAATTGTAGATGAAATCAAAAAACAGGTTAAGGAAGGTGTGATACTTGACGGAGAAGTGATAGCCGTAAAGGATGGTAGGCCCATGCCCTTCCAGCATGTGCTGAGAAGGTTTAGAAGAAAGCATGATGTTCACAGAATGGTTGAAAGGATACCGCTGCAGGTTTACTTTTTTGATGTCCTCTATAACGGCGACGAGCTCATTGATAGACCTCTTTCAGAGAGGAGAAAAGCACTTGAGAATGTGATTAAGGAGTCAGAAAAAGTTCATATTGCCACACAGATTTTGACGTCAAAAGAAGATGAAGTTGAGAGAGTTTTCAAAGAGGCTCTGGCTGCCGGTCATGAGGGTGTGATGATGAAGAATCCATCCTCACCCTACATTCCTGGAAAACGTGGAAAGCATTGGCTGAAGTTAAAAGCTGTAATGGAAACACTTGACCTCGTTGTTGTTGGGGGAGAATGGGGCGAGGGTAAGAGAAGTCACNTACTCAGCTCTTATGAACTTGCATGTATAGAGCCTGTTTCTGGAGAACTGCTCAAAGTTGGCAAGGTTGCTACCGGGTTTACAGATGAAGACCTGGAAGAGCTTACAGAACTCTTTAAACCCATTATCATCATGCATGAGGGAAAGAGAGTTGAGTTTCAACCTAAATATGTTTTTGAGGTAGCTTACCAGGAGATACAGAAAAGCCCCAAGTATGAGTCAGGATACGCTCTCCGATTCCCAAGATTTATAAGACTAAGAGATGATAAGGATGTCGAAGAGGCTGATACCATAGAGAGAGTTGAAATGCTTTATAGGATGCAATTTGAGGAGAAAAACGAGGAGAAAAGATGAAGTCATTTATATTTAAAACAGCAGTTGTACTCTCGTTTCTTTTCTTCATTTCTGCATATGCCGGTTTCCATCTTGCCGATGAGTTTCCACAGATCAAGGAAATGCTTGAAAGATTCTTTTCCCAGTTCAAAGGGTACATCGAAGACCCTCCAATGTTCATGGCTATTTTGCTGGCCAATAATGCAGGGAAATCATTCGTTGCTATGATTGGCGGATTTTTCTTTGGTATTCTGCCTGTTGCTTTTATTTTAATTAATGGGTTTATCGTCGGGATTGTCGTGTCATTCACGCAACCTGAACTCGGTAGTCAAACAGTACTCCTCGCCATTCTCCCTCATGGAGTTTTCGAGATAACAGGGGTGATAATTGCATGCTCTTACGGTGTATGGCTGGGTGTCAGATTTTATTATTCCCTTTTCAGAGGCGAGGAATTTTTACCCTATCTTAAGGAGGCTCTCTATGCATACTTCAGAATCGTGCTTCCTCTCCTTATTCTTGCAGCGTTTATCGAGGCATTCATAACACCGGCTCTTGTAAAGGGATATATAACTTAGTAAAAGGAGATGAGAAAATGAAACTGATAGTTTGCAGCACTCAGGATGTAGCATCAATGAACATCTGCAATACCCTACTCACACTGAATGATTTTGATACCAGAAAAACTGGTGAATACACATTTCATCTCTCTGAGGAGATCTCAATTGTAGAGATTGGTGAGCGATTGATTTACGCAGATCATCTGGATCTGAAACTTTCGAAGTATATCGAATTTGAGGAGTTGCTGTTTGCATCCAGACACAGCAGCAAAGATGGAAGAAAAATATTCACGGTTCACGCAACCGGAAACGTTGCAAGTGCAGACTATGGTGGAAAACCCTACAGCTTGGCAAAACCCTCACCGCTTACGATGAAGAACTACGTGCTTGCGATGAAGGAAAAAATTGAAAGAAAACCGGAATTTGAGTTCACGATGGAAGTCACTCATCACGGTCCTTCTGAGATTTCCAAACCNTCTGCCTTCTACGAGATCGGCTCAACAGAGAATGAGTGGAAGGATGAAGAGGCAGCTCTCCTCGTTGCAGAATGTTTACTTGACGCAGTGAGAGACAGAAGAAAGGACTGGCAGATTGCGGTAGGTGTTGGTGGTACACACTATGCACCCCGTCAGACAGAGATAATGCTGGAAACCACCTTTACATTTGGTCATAACTTTGCCAAGTACACATTTGAAGGTTTAAACAGGGACATCCTGATTCGAGCTGTGAGACTGAGTGGGGCAGATTATATCGTTTATGATGAGAAATCCGTGGTCTCAAGTGTAAAGCAGTTGCTTGCCGATGTTTCGTCGGATTTAGAGATTGAACTCCTNAAAACCAAAGAAGTGAAAAGAAACTTTAAATTAAGTGATAACATGAAAAAATAAAATAATTAATTAAATTATTTTGACGGCAGGAAGGAGGCAAGCCAGCCAATGTATTCTCCTATGGATCTGGTCTGTATCCACACTTTTCCTGTTCCCCTGAACTCCGCTACAAGTCCTTCTCCACTTAAAAGAGTTGCTTTGAGCCCTCCTGCTCTTCTGACTTTGAAGTCGAGTCCCTCTTCAAAGGCTACTATGTGTCCAGTGTCTACGACAAGTGTATCCTCAACATCAACCTGTTCGATTCCACCAAAGGAGGAGAGGAAGAGATCTCCAGCTCCTTCAATCTTAAGCAGGAAAAGCCCCTCACCAGCAAAGAATGTTCTTGTACCTCCCCACTTGGTGTCTATATCGACATTTGGTGAAGATGCCAGAAAAGCACCACTCTGAGCGTATATTCTCCCTTGGAGATCCACATGCACAACATCTCCCTGATATGGGGGCGCGAGACCTATAAGTCCATTCCCCTGGGAAACAAATCTATTTATGAAAAAGGATTCTTTGCCAAGAAGCGACCTCTTCAGACCACCTATAATTCCCCCCTTCATCTGTGTTTTCAGCTCAACATTCCGCATGTAAACCATAGCTCCGGTTTCTGCGATTACCTCCTCGCCCTTATCAAGTTCAAGCTCAAGAAGACTGTAGCTAGGTCTGGAGAGAATTCTGTATTTCATAAAATGAAACTGAAATCAAAAATTTTAAAGTTTGTTGTCCATCCTTCAAACATGAATAATACACATTTTCTCATGGAACACGAATCCAAATCCCTCCTCCAGAAACACGGAATAGAGACAACCCCATGCATAATCGCACACTCGGAGAGCGAGGCCGTGAGAGCAGCCAGGGAAAT
>Ga0180908_1099_pt1 | contig 44288 bp, 44 predicted proteins | sample Deesub1362A_J573_FD_124169 | JGI IMG/M metagenome (GOLD analysis project Ga0180908, IMG submission 124169) | Archaeoglobus sp. JdFR-41 | reverse complement strand
TTTTTTCAAGCTAACCAGTCGATATTTTGGGATAAAACTAAAGCAAATCGTAAAAAAAGATCTCTCTGAATTCCCGATCGTCGATGCAAACAATGATATCGCCAATATGCACTGGAACACCTTCCAGCACCACTCGTCCTGTAACTTCGCCACTCTCTACCACTTCCACACAACCTTTGCCATTGCTTCTATATCCGGCATACACCCTTTCGCCATCACAGAATACAGCTGTCGGTTTTTGATTGATTTTCCGTTCCCAGACACCGTCTCCATTTTTAGAGATCAGAGAGAGCTTATCTTCAGTGGCAATAGCGATAAACTCCTTTGAAACTGAAATTAAAGGTTCAGGAGCTCTGTAAAGTNGTCTGGTTCTTCCATTGATTGCATAAACACCATCTGCACCAGAAACAATTAAACTACCAATTTTCCAATGGTAGCTCTCAGCATGTATCTTGCTGACCGGAATTTTCAGCTTGGTGTCTTCAATATAAAGTGCTGCAGATGTTCCCACAGCTACTCCTCTCCAGAAGGCCACATCCCTTATAGAACCTTCAACCTTCTTTTCCCTGAGGATGTCTCCATTCATGCTGACTACATGAAGAAAACTGTTTAACCACTCTGTACAGACTGCAACTCTGTTCTTTCCCACCGCAACAGCAACTATGTCCTCTGGTCTTTCCCAGCAACCAACTATACACAGAAACTGCTTGTACCAGAGCATCTCTCCGTCCAGAGAGAAAAGATAGACCTTTCCATCCATAAAATCGGTACCTGCAACAACATACCCTTGATTTACATCGACTGACAGAACGTTAACGTCTGTGTACGGGTCTCTATAGTATGTGGCTGAGAGCTTTCGACTCCAGAAAAGTTCATCCTCTCCAAAGACGTAAATCCATCCATCTGTGCATCCAGTAACTGTCAGTCCATTGCTAACCCTCAGTGTTCTTATCCGACCCCTGCATTTAAAGCTCAGCATGTTTTCTATATTGCTCATATCTGATCAAATCTCAAAAAATAAAAAATTAGATTCTCGTTTTCAGATTCTTGGAGCCCACTCTGGTAGTCTCACCCAAGCAATTGGACCAAAGATGTAGTGCGACAGAATGAAGCCAAAGACTATGACGACCGCTGCACCAATGAAGAACGTAGCCCAGGGTCTTGCACCAAACTTGACAAATTCTCTGAACCTTGTNGTCATACCGATGCTAAAGAACGTGAATATGAACGTCCACGTCCTCATGGTCTTGATCGGTCCTATGAGATTCGGTTTCATTGTGTGAAGATACGTGTAGGTATCAACGCTCCCAACAACCAGAGTCATCAGCAGTGAGGCAGCAAGGAAACCAAGCACGAACTTTGGAAATCTCCACCAGATCTCCATTGCTGAAGGTCTGGCTCCGGTTTCTTCAGCTTCCCATCGAGTTGTTGATACTATAGCCATCACAAACGCCCAGAGACCTATCCAGATGTCCCTCCCAATCACCTTCATCAGTGTGTACGCCCATAATGTTAGATCTCTCGCATCTGCACCTCCCACAACTTTTGAGACGTGGTCGACNTACCAGGTACCATACCAGTCAGCGGCAGCAAATCCAGCAGCATCAGCAAACTCTGAAGTTCCAATCCAAGCTCCGGCCTCACCAGGATGCATTGGAGGGTTCATTGACATTGCAGCAAGGGGTAGCAGAAATATTGCTACTATCGCCATAATGATGACCGCTGCAATTCCCAGAACATAATCCTCCTTCTTTGCTCTTACAGCAGCGGCCATAGCTATCGAAGCTGAAACTCCACAGACAGCACCTCCTGCTCCAAGTACAGCAGATGTTCTCTTATCAAGACCAAATTTCTGGCCAAGGTAGAAGATCAGAAGGAAAGCAGTTATTGCAACCGCTGCTGCCTGTCCAATTACATAAGGACCGGCCATGTATATCAGCGAGAACGGAAGAGTAGCACCGAGCAGAACTATACCTGTTTTTATGTAGTACTCCACTCTAAATCCAGCGTCCATCCACTTTGGAAATCTGAAGAGGTTGCTGAGTATCAGACCCAGAATAACTGCCAGTATTGGGGGTTCGATGTTATATTTGTGAGCTGTTTCATTTGCTGCCACCAAAAATATCAGAATTGACACAATGTAAACAAATATGAACGATGGCAAAAACTCACTCACCTTGAANCCGAGGATTTTGCTGCTAATTGTGAATATCACTGCCCAAAAGATGAAATTAACTATGTAACCCGTCCAGTTTGATGCATAATACGCCGTCACTTGATCCCAGGATGTCCATTTCCCCGGTGCTGAAACGGCAAGTGTCTTTAGTAATGATATTGCATTTGTATAATAGCATACTAATGCAATCCCTATCACGATAAATGCCATCCACACAGCCCACCAGTCCTCTGTTTTCCACAGTGTCTGTACACCCCTAACAACCTCTACCCTTTCGCCTTCGTCTGACATAAAAACACCTCGAAAATAATTATTTCTTGACAGAAAACTTATTGATATTGCCACCTGAAAGTGTCAAATTCTGTCAGAACCATAAAAATGTTTAAACAATCTATTTCAGAATCTAAAGGAGAAAAATAGATTATATCGAGAAAAACAAGTGCAGATCATCTAAAATTAAATTTCAAAAACGAAAATTAATTAAAGTGGACTCAGTCAAAAACCATTCTCCCTTCTTCTGTGACCTCAAGTATCTTTGTTCTACCGTANTTGACCATATTGAGCAATCCTCTACTCCTTAATTGCTTTATTCTCTTTTTAACAGTATTTCTCGCCAGTCCAAGTTCCTCCATCGTCTCTTTTATGGATGGTTTCTCACCGGTTTTATTTTTCATGTAAACAAATCTCAGCNTCTCATACAGTTCGGGAGATAGTTTGATCTTTTTCTTCTCAAGCTGACTGCATTCAATCTTTAACAGAGATAGCTGGTTAACATCAAGAACTCCCGGCGAGGCTACGAGAACTACTACTCCCCTCTTCAGAATGTAGAAGTCCTCTCTGATACGCTGAATCATCCTGAGCAGATCCTCGAAGTCAATCTTAGTTGCAAGGTAATCAAGCTCAAGAACGACCACGTTATTCTTTGCCGGGAAGTTGAGTATCGTTTTTTCAATCGTTTTTGCATCTGGACGCAGTGTATCCTTGCCCTCTTTTTCAGATAGCCAGAGTACCTTGCAGTCAATATCAACCTCCTCTGGCAACTTTCTTGTAATCACAGTACCCACAAATCCAGCATTTGTCATGTCGGAGAGAAGATCCAGTGCTACCTCAAAGTTATCNGTGAGGTAAATCTTCCCGATGTCAACTTTGTACTTCAGAATCCTCTTCAGAAGTTCATGCTCGGAACGTACTCTGTACGACAGATCCCTTACAATCATTGAAATACCGGACAGTTTCTCATTCTCCAGTATCGGAGAAGCTGTAATTTCAACATCAACAATGCTACCATCCTTACACCTTCTCTTTCCTTCAAATGAAATGTTCTGGATACCGTTCTTTATTTTTTGGATTATATACTCGGTCTCTTTCTCGAAACCNTCCGGAAGAAGTTCACTGACGTGCATGCCCACAGCCTCCGATTTCCTCCATCCGAATAAATTTTCCGCTCCTTTGTTCCAGCTGGTTATCCTGCCGTCCATGTCAATCGAGTAAATTGCTTCATTTGAATTACCAATTATATTTGCCAGATATTTCAGTTCNGCTGTTCTCTTCTCAAGTTCTTCGTAAGCCTTTTTGAGTTTCTCCTCGTTCTTTTTCTTTTCCGTAATATCCCTCATTATTGCAACAAAACCGGTTATCTCTCCCCTGGAATTGAAAATGGAAGTAAGAGTCTGATCTACGATGATCTTTCTACCATCTTTTGTAAGTCTCACAGTCTCGATGTCCTTGGCATAACCCTCCAGAATTGCCCGCCTGAAGTTTTCTCTACACTGCTCGCTCATACCGTCTGGCATGAGGATGGTAAATTTCTTTCCGATCATTTCCTCAGATCTGTACCCGAACATTACTTCAGCACCCTTGTTCCACGAGACAACATTACCATCGATATCAAGAGAGACTATTGCATCAATCGTATGTTCAGTAATCGCAGCAAGATGGGCAATTCTTTCTTCAGCTTTTTTTCTATCTGTAATATCTCTCCCAATCCCTATAAAGCCCACCAGAGCGTCANCCTCATAGAGGGGATTCAAACTGAACTCAAATACCCTCCCATTAATCGTATGTGTCTCAAAATTGAAGGATTCACCTCTAAGATCGCCTTTCAGCTCTGGTACATCAAGTAGGAACTCTTTCAGGTTTCTACCTATNATTTTCTTCTCCCTGAACAGTTCATAACCCTTAATGTTGGAGAACACTATGTTCAGATCCTTGTCAGTCTCAAAAATCCAGTCGTTGAGGTTTTCAACAAGGTTTCTGTACTTGCGTTCAGTTTCCCTGAGTATTCTCTCTCTTTCGATTAGTTCTCTTGCAACCTTGTTGAAAAATCTACCAACATCTTCAAACTCATCCTTTGTGTTGATCTCCACCTGAACGTACTTACCATTGAGAAGGTAGTCAAATCCGCTCCTTAATCTTTCAAGGGGCTCTGTTATGCTGCCTGCCAGGAACATGGAGATGCCGAGAATTATGATCAGCACGTAAACGTCGTATGCTATCGCAAAATCCTGTGGGAGGAACTGTAGTATAGTGTAGAGTGTTGCGGAGATCGTTGAAATTATCAGGGATGAGATTACAATCTTAACAAATATGGATCTCATAATATCACCACCGCAAAAACTATCAGAAATGCGCAAATCCATCCAGCATAAGCTGCAACAAGCGGGTCAAATCTCATGTTCTGAATGTCTCTGATNTTAACTGAAAAACCCACCGAAGCAAGAGTTATTGAAAAGGCGATGGTTGAAGCCGGTCTCAGCACATTCAGAATTCCGTGTGGCATGAAACTCGAGAAGTACGAGAGTACCAGAAACGCTGCGATGTACCACGGCACATAATAGCGGTGCTCGGAGTATGACAATGAGACAAAGAAGGCTACTATTGCAATCAAAGCAATTCTTACACCCTTAACTTCCAGAGCGCTTCTCACAACCGTCTCTCCAAAAGGTTTTGTGGCTATTTCAACGAGACCTGTCTGGTGGAGAGTGGCACCGCAAAGAAGAGCGTATTTCTCGATTGGTGGGTAAAAGACATTGTAAATGTATGGTAGCACCACCGCACCGGTTAAGCCAACGATTGTAATAACGATGATTGCTGTTGAGAACTCTTCTTTCCTGGGTTTCGTAAGAGAGGCGACAATTGCGATAGCTGAGGCACCACAAATTGCTGTTCCACACGAGAGAAGAAACGATAGCCTGCTGTTTATACTGAACACATATCTGCTGATTGTGTATACGAAGGTACCGAGNATGACAGCAGACACAACAGCAATCGCCACAAAATTGGATGGCAATTCTGCGTTCAGCTTGATGTTTGCACCGTACATCGCTATTCCAATGGGGAGCATTATCGAAAGAAATTTCTCGGCGTCTTCCTTGTAGCTTTCATCAAAAAATGTGTTTGAGAAAACTCCGAAGATCAGCGAGAGAAAGAGTGCATCAAATGGTGGATAAACGCTGCTGATCCCATACGCCAAGATTCCGCACAGTACTATGGTTATAAGCGTCGCCTTTTTCATCCTACTTGGTTGAGGTGCAGTTTTCGGTTTATTAACTTTACTCACTAATAATCATGTTCAATAACTTTCTATGAGATTTAACTGGTGCANCCTCAGATGGTTGCACTACCATACAGACTTTTGGGTCTTNTATGTCTGAAATTCTCAAATCATCACCTACTCCTTCAAAATGAGGCTGGTGATACCATACGTTATTGCAGAAGCGACTAAGCCCGGTACAACTGGATATATCCAGTAAACCTTGTAGAACTGGAAGTACCATACCATGCAGACAATCACAGCAACGACCATTGATGCAACAACTGGTAACGAGCTCATCCGCTTGGAATAAAGAGCTACGAGAAGGGGTATCAGAAATGCAGAGGTGATTACAGAGAAGCTGACTCCTACAATTCCGACTATTATGTCTGGTGGATTGACTGCCACTGCAAGGGGTATTAAAGCAAATCCAAACACTGCGAGTCTTGTGAGTTTAAGAGCTGCCTGCTCCGATATTTCTCCGAGATTCTGGGCTACATCCCTAACAAATGCGGTTGCAACGACATGAAGAAGGGAATTTATCGTGGACATTGCAGCAGCCACAACTGCTGTGAGTATCAGAGCATTTATACCGAGTGGAAACAATTTCATTGCAATAAACGGAACCACAAGATCTGGATTTTTCAGATAAATGCTAATATCATCCACATACTTCGGTATCACAAGCCAGCCAAAAGGACCTATACTGAAAACGCATATTGCAAATATACCTATGAGAATAGGCGTGAGAATCATTCCATGGGCTATTACCCTCTTATCCCTTGCAGCAACGAATCTAATAACAAGCTGTGGACTTGCAAGCTGTGCGATGCTTATTGCGAAGGTCAGGCTGAGAATGAACGGAATCACCATCCCTGCCTTCATGATAGGTGGTGGTCCGAGTTTACCGAACTCAAAAAGCGCCTTACCATCCATTCCTCCATAAATTCTGGTTGATGAAAGAGCATTTATCGCACTTTCGAGACCGCCAAGTGAGNATATCAGCGTAGCAAAGAGTGCAACACCGCCTATGAGCACAAGAACTCCCTGAATAAGGTCTGTCATAACTACGGCTCTGAAACCGCCAATGGCTGTGTAGAGCATAACANCCACTGCTGTAACAAGCAGTCCGGCTTTGTAGTCCATTGACAGCATTATCTGGAGAAGATTGCCTGCTCCCTTGTAAATNGATACCATGTAAAACTCAAAGAAGATGAGAATGACTATTGCAGCAATGATCTGAGATGCAGTTCCAAACTTTCTGCCAAAAAGTTCAGGTATCGTGAGAACTCCTTGTTCCTCTGATATCCTTTTCAGTGGTGGAGCGATGATAATCCACGCAAGAAGGGCAAAGAGGATGTGAAAGAATGTGAGAAATGCTGACCACTGAAATCCTGCAAGAAAACCAAAACCACCCCCACCGAGAAAAGCTGCTGTACTGAAGTAGGTCGCAAAGAATGAGAAGCTCACAACAATTGCACCAACTCTTCTTCCTGCAAGGTAGAAGTCAACCATTCCTCTGGTTTTTCTGTATTCGTAGATTCCTATTAATAGCATTAAAGCTATGTATCCGATCAGGACACCCTCTATTACACCTACCATTCAGATCACCATCAGGATGTTGAACTTCTCCAATTCCCGATTAATTCTCCAGCTTAATCCAGTAATTTCCGAGCTCTGGTCACGGCCACTGCCAAACCCAGAAATATCAGGATGATTGACGCAGCATAAACTGCAGTAATTATCAATTTCTCACCTCCTCCCTCACAAGCCTTTTAGCCTTACCTTCAAATCTTTCAAGTGACCCAATCGGTAAAGCCTCAATTATTGCTTTAAATCCAAGAAATTCCTTTATGTCTTTTGATATTGCAGGAATCAACTCTTTACTGCCTTCAAATATCACTTTGACCCCTCTTCCAACCTCGATTCTGTAGTGCTTTATTCCGTGCGAAGCAAGAATTTGCTCTATGTCCGAGGGATAGAACTTTACACCACTGTAGATTATCATGTCGTCTGTTCTACCCCTGATCCTCCGGAGAGTCACGTGCTCTATACCGCATTCACATCTCTCTCTCGAAACAACTGCTGACACTTCTCCGCTTTTGTATCGGATCAGAGGCATAGCTTCTCCAATCAATGAAGTGTAGACGATTTCACCCTCCTCACCATCGTCAAGAACCTCCCCACTTTCAGGATCGACCACTTCAACGATGTAGCAGTCCTCCCACATGTGCAGACCATTGCGATGCGGACATTCAAATCCAACTGTACCAACACCTCCCATTTCGGTTAGACCAGGTATGTCGTAGGTGATGACGTCAAACGTGTTCTCGATTTGTCTTCTCATCTCATCGCTCCAGGGTTCGGCACCGAGTAGCATTTTTTTGAGAGGAAGTTCAGAGGGATAATATCCCATCTCCTCTGCAACCTCTGCAATTCGTAACGGATAGCTTGCAGTTGAGCAGAGAACAGTTGTGCCAAAGTCAACCATGAACTTCACCTGATTTCTTGTGTTGCCTGCTCCAATCGGAATCACAAAAGCATTGATAGCATCAGCAGCGAAATGAAATCCAAAGCCACCGTTCCACAATCCAAAAGCTGGAGTTATCTGAATAACGTCCTTTGATGAAATTCCAGCTATATGGAAAGCTCTGAGCATGAGTTTTTTCCAGTTTTCAACATCTTTTCTTGTGTAGGGAATTATGACTGGTTGTCCCGTGGTTCCTCCACTCATTTGAATTCTCACAACTTTCTCTTTTTCGACGCATAGCATTTTGAGCGGGTAAGCATNCCTCAAATCCTGTTTTACTGTAAAGGGAAATTTNGAAATGTCTTCAGCTGTTTTAATTGAGTCAATGTCTATGTTNTTCTCCTTAAACAGCCTTCTGTAAAATGGCGAGTTATCATACACGAATTTCACAATCTGTTTGAATCTCCTGTTTTTGATTTCTTCTATCTCTTCTTTGGGCATGTGTATCTGTTTCCAGATTTCTTCCATGATAGGAGATTCTACCTCTGATATATAAATTTTCCTGTTTTAGAGACATATTCCTTTGTAATGAGAAAAGGCTTTACAGGAGAGAACCTTTCAACCCAAAAGTAAAGTCAAATATGCTATTTTCCCACCAGATAATTGAACGAACAGTCAGTTATCGTAACTTCTTTGAATTCTCCCATCATACCGTGTGTTATTACCGGTCTGTATGAGCTGGATCGAGCAAGCATTGTTTGATCTTTACCCCTTCTCGTTATCAGAACCCTCAACCTTTTTCCAAGGAATTTCCTGTTGTTCTTCTCTCCGATGTTTCTGCAGAGATCTGTCAGAATTCTTGAACGCTCTTTTTTAACCCATCCAGGTATATCCTTCATTCTCGAGGCTGGAGTTCCCGTTCTCGGAGAATATCTGGTTATATTGACTATATCAGGTCTAACTTCTCTTACCAACTCGTAGCTCTTCCAGAATGCTTCCTCAGTTTCCGTCGGAAATCCCACGATTAAGTCTGTTGAAATCATAACATCCTCAAAATTACTCCTGAAACNCTCAACAACTTCCAGAAAGTCTTCAACAGTATGATCTCTTCGCATATCTTTCAGTACCTTATTGTCACCACTCTGAACCGGTATATGGAGAAATTTGTAGATTTTTTCACTGTTAAAGGCTTCAATGAGATCGTTCAGTATCGCTCTGGCATGCTGAGGGTTCATCATACCAACTCTTACCCTGAACTCTCCTTCAATTTCTGATATTCTTTTTAGCAAGTTGGGCANCTCCATTTTCCCCTTATCTAATCCGTAAGCTCCTGTATCTTGAGAGGTGAGTTGAATTTCCTTAAACCCTTCTCTGACTGCTTGTGCAATTTCGGTGATAATAGACTCGGAAGAAAAGCTTTTGAGTTTTCCTCTGGCAAATCTTGTCGCGCAAAACGAACAAGAACCAACACAACCTTCTGAGATTGAAACTATGGCTATCACATTTTCTCTCAGTCTGCATTTTAAGTGATGCATTGCGGATTTATCAAAACTTGACTGGGATCCTTTTCCCCGGTTTGAATTTCTTCTCTGTAATATGATTGCTTTCTGGTTTTTCTCAACTGATCTGATTGCCTCTATAATTTTATCAGCGTTATCGGGTGAGAGAGCAGCGTCACACATTTCAATAACTTCAGGAGATATACGTGGAAGACAGCCAGCAAGAACAACTCTTTTGCCTTTCTTCTTTAATTCTTTCAACCTTCTGATAATTTTCCTCTCTGTGTACTCCACCACACCGCAGGAGTTTATGACGACCACTTCAGCAGTTTCTGATTCCGAGAGTGTGTAGTACTGTGAGATCAAACCCCTGAGTATGTCTGAATCTGCCTGATTCATTGTACATCCGTAGGTCTCAACTGCAACTTTCATTTCGTCTAAAATTGTGTGCAGTTCTGTTTAAAATATTGCCACCGGAACTTCAGGAAATCTTAAATATTTATTGATTAAAGTTTTTCTATGCCACAGGAGGAAAAGAAAAAGAAAGAATACTACTACGGTGAAGAAGTCAAAGCGAAGAAGAAAATCTACTACTACGGCGAAGAGACGAAAGCAGAAAAGAAGGAATAGCCATTTTTCTTGGATCGAATTTTGCAACATCCTCAATATTAATCGGCATACATACACGTGAAACCAGTCCGTTAAGAGAATAAGGGAGCCTTGTCAGTCTCATTTCTCCATTTGTAACCCATTCGTCTATGGCATAGGAAGAATACCTTTTTGCAATTTCTTCTCTCTCCTCTCTGGTCAATTTGAGAGCTTTTCTGTCAAGAACATGGATGTGAAATCCTCTCCCTGAAAATACTATTCTGATGTTGTTATATTCCTTTTTCAATTTTCCGTAAAGGCTGAGAGTCATTTTTCTGACTTTTTTGAATTCGACCATACAAAAGCTAAGACCTTGTCCTCTTTTCATTTTGTCCTCCACGGTTCCATGGTAGGGACAGTTNACATTCTCAGGATCGATGTCAAAAGCTAATTCCTGNCCAAGGAAGTTCTCACAATTCCAGCAGTCTCTGTAAGCCTTATCACACTTCGTGCACAGCCCAATATCGCTGTAAATGTTTCTGTCGTAATAAACACCCTCTGGTAGGTACTGGAGTATATATTCGAGGACATCTCTCAATCCTCTGTGTTCATCGATAATAACAGCTTTTTTCCTAATCTCTTCATATTCTGGAGGATAAATGTCGGAATGCCTACCCACTATCACAGCAAAAGCTGTGTTATTCAAATCTCGATCTTTTAGCCACTCCGACACTCTATCCAGCTTGAATTCATTAATGTAGAATTTTTTTCGCTCTTCGAGAGTGGAAGGTCTCATTCCTTTGGGAAATCTGTACCTCATCAAATTCAACTGGATTGAAAGTTTTTATAGACTCTCCCCTAAAACGATAAGGCGGGGGTGAAGTGGTGCTAACGTTTGTCGGACTTGGACTCTGGGAGGAATCGGACATCTCGATGAAGGGTATTGAAGCTGTCATGAAAGCAGACAAGATTTATGCCGAGTTTTACACTTCGAAAATGTCGTGCGATGTCGTTGATTTGGAGAAATTCTTTAAAAAAGAGATCAATATCCTCAGTCGCAGTGATCTTGAAGAGGGGAGCAGAAAAATCGTTGAAGAAGCGAGAGAGAGGGATGTTGTAATTCTTGTTCCTGGAGATCCGATGGTTGCAACAACTCATTCCGCAATTGTCTTGGAGGCGATCAAAATGGGGGTTGAGGTTGGGATAATTCACAATGCAAGTATCGTGAGTGCTGTTTGCGGACTTACAGGACTTCACAATTATCGTTTTGGGAAGTCAGCAACGGTAAGCTGGCACCCATCCAGAGTTCCAGTTGATGTGATATTTCAGAACAGAAGCATCGATGCGCATTCTCTCCTCTTTCTCGATCTTCATCCACCGATGTCTATTGAGGAAGCTATTGGTAGGTTGGTAGAGATTGATGATGAAATTGCGGATCTTTACGCAGTTGGAATTGCAAGAGCAGGGAGTAGAGAAGCAACAGTTAGATGTGATAGAGCTGAAAAACTTAGAAAATTTGATTTTGGAGACACCCCTCATACACTGATTTTCCTGGCTAAAACTCTGCATTTCATGGAATACGAGTGCTTGAAAGTTTTAGCAAACGCACCAGAAGAGCTGGAGAAAGCTGTGAGATAACGTCGTGTTTACATGAAAACACTTTACATCATACGATACCTACCCAAAAACGAGAAAATTGGGTTGACCATGCTGCTAATAGGCTTTGTATCGACATTGATTCTCCACATTCTGCTGGAGTTCGAATGACTGGTGGTGAGAGTGTGTATGAGAAGATAAAGGAAAGAGTCAGTAAAAAGGAGTTTGAAGAGAAAGTTTCAGAAATACTTGAACACTTTGGAGAACTTATCAGCAAAGAAACGGCTGAGGCTCTTGCTGCGTATCACTATGGTTACACGCCCGCTGAAACCCCGGGCAGGGCGAAAAAAAAGAGGGGTAAGGTACTTGTAGAGGGTATAGTGGATAGAGTTTTTCAGGTTCGACATTTTGTGAGAAAAGATAGAAAGGGAAGAGTTGGAAGATTACTGGTGAGAAATGACGAATCTGTAACGGTGAAGCTGTGGGATGATGCTGCAGGACTCATTGAGACGGGAGAGATTGTTGAGGGTGCATGGATTAGATTGAGGGGATATGTTAGAGAAGGAGAAATAAATGTGAACGATCCGCAGGATGTAGATGTGAGAATAGTATTCACTCCAACAGATGGGATAAAACCAGGGANAAGGGTGAACCTGAGGGGCAGAGTGAGCGGCTTGGGTAAACCTGAGGGCAGGAAAGAATTGCATGTATCCGATGAGACAGGCCGGGTTAAGGTCGTACTTTTAGGAAGAAACGAGGAAGCGTACTGGGACGCAGATATAGGCAGTGAAATTAAAATTTTCAACGCAAAAGTTACCATTGAGGAGGAGGGGAAGATTGAGATTTACGCAGACAAAAAGTCCAGAGTTAAACTGGGTGAGTAAAAAAGATGAGATTTACAAAAACAATCGGAGCAGCCAAATTTGGGTATTGGCTTGAAATTTTGATCCAGTAAAATCTCCGCAAGCTTGCACTCATCAAAAGGTAAGACNACTGCTCCGATGATCCCAAAAATATCGGAAACATAGTCAATATGCCATCTTTTTTTCTTGTTTTCTCTGAAATGCCTGATAATCCTGCCTAATCCTGTTTTCGAGCTCCCAACATAGTAGTAGTACCCAGATTCAAATACGATGTCACCGAGTTTACCAACTCGTATCTCCCTCCTCTTATTGTTTTTGAGTATCAGAACGTAGGAGATCGGTCTCTCTCTATAGGCTTCTGGCATGAGTTATAGTTTAAATTTTGAAATATTTTAATTCTCCACTTGTGTATGAACCGAAAAGTTGTGACGGAAAATTCTGGAAAACTCTGAGATGTAAATTCATGAAATACAAAAACTATATTTGCCTACTATCAATTTTGGAAAGCATGAGATACCTGGTAATATTCATAACTCTGCTCACTCTGGTTTCAAAAGTATCTGGTGCAGGGATCTCCGTAACGTACCAGCTCTCACCCAACATTGTGATGCCAGGAGACTATGCAGATGGAGTACTTCAAATAACAAATCCATCCACAGCTGACGTCACGGTGAACTCGGTGACATTTTACGGAGAAGGTGTTGTATTTTTCCCAAGACAGATATTTAATATTGGTACCATCCCACCAGGAGCAACATACACCCTGCCATTCTCCGTAAAAGCCGTTCATGAGGGTTATCATGGTATAGAAGCTATCATCTCTACAAATGAAGGGATTGTTATTCAAAACATGGAGTTGGTTGTAGACACAAACTTTCCGTCAATCGTTCCCCTCTCACCACTTTACAGAGGTGAAGTAAATGATTTCAGATTTTATGTAACTTCTCCCATTACACTCACGGACGTTAAAGTTATACCCCTCTTTGATGCCAAGCCATCTGTGGTTTACNTCGGGACTGTGAGTGGTGAAGCCGAAGGTAGCTTGAAGTTCATCCCAAATGGCAGCGAATTGAGGTTCAAGATATCCTTTTACAGTGGGAGAAATTATCATGAGGTGGTCAAAACGGTGCCTGTAACCTTTCTTGATTCCCGGGGAGTTCTGATTAATTTCTCGTCTCCTTACTATTCCTCATACATCGGAGACTGTATAGAACTTATTGTGGAGATTTCAAATTTGAGAAACGATGATATCTACCGCATATCTATAAGAGGCTACAGCCAGCATGGTTCTCTCCACGGAAGTATGGACATACCAAAATTATCAGGTGGAGAGAGCAGGAAGTTAACACTCTCTTACACACCACTGGAGGGCGGTGAAGATAGAGTTACGGTAAAGGTGGAGTACTATGACGAATTTGGCAATCTCTTTCAGGAAGAAGCTTATGTGAATTTTAATGTAAGTGAAGATCTCGTGCTCTCTCTAACAAATGTTGAAGTGAGCAGAGAACTTGGTACTATTCGTATTTCGGGGGATATCAGCAACAATGGAAAGAGTGAAGCCTACAACGTTTACGTTTTAGCATCATGCGGAAGGGAAGTGAGAGATTACTTCTTGGGGAACATAGAGCCATCTGATTTTCAGAGTTTTGATCTCTCAGTTCCCTGCAACGGCTCAGCTAATGTTGCTGTTAAATGGACGAACAAGATTGGCAGGGAGTTCTCATTCTCTGAAGAAGTAACGCCAGAAAAGAGGTCTTTTCAACCAGTAGAAACTGAGGCATCCAGTATCCTCTACATATCTATAATTACAGCTGTGGTAATTTTTGGGATTGTAGGATACGTTGTCTACAGACATCTGAAGAAATGATTGAAGAAGTAATTATGTTTCCACCTNCGAGTTCCGGTAAAAAAGGTTCCAGTAAAAGTCAGGATAAGGTTATTCAACTGGAAAACGTTTTCAAAATTTACCGTACCGAATACTATGAGGTCACAGCACTTGCAGGAGTTTCGCTTGAAGTTGGTTCTGGAGAATTTGTTGCAGTGATGGGTCCTTCAGGCAGTGGCAAATCGACACTGCTTCATATTATAGGCTGTCTCGATAAACCCACAAGAGGAAGTGTTAGAATAGGAGGAGTTGAAACGAAAGAGCTGAACGATTCCCAGCTAACTGAATTGAGAAGAGATATGATCGGGTTCATTTTTCAAACATACAATTTGATACCAACTCTAACAGCTTTGGAAAATGTTGAACTTCCGATGATATTTAAAGGAATTGATGCATGGGAGAGAGAAAGAAAGGCTATGGAACTTCTGGAGCTTGTTGGAATAGGTGAATTGAGGGACAGAAAGCCAAATGAAATTAGTGGAGGTCAACAGCAGCGAGTTGCAATAGCGAGAGCGTTGGCGAATGATCCGCTCATACTCCTATGCGATGAACCAACAGGGAACCTTGATACGAAGTCAGGAAANCAGGTAATGGATTTAATAAAACAGCAAAACGAGGAAAGAGGAGTCACAGTTGTTCTTGTCACTCATGATCCCGCGCTAAGTGAGTATGCCGACAGGATTATCAGACTCAGAGATGGAAAAATAGTTGGGGAGAGATGATTACGAGATTCAATTATGGAGGAGTTGTATGTACCTCGAACTTGCCAGAAGAAATCTGCAAAGAGCAAAGGTAAGAAGTCTGCTTGCAATTGTAGGGGTTCTCATCGGTGTAATGGCAGTAGCATCAATAGGGATATTTGGAGAGAGTCTCAAAGCGACAGTTCTGGAGAACTTCAAAGATGTTGCAAACGAGTTGATAGTTACTCCCAATTATCAGGAAGGATATAAGTATATAGACGAGAAAGATATAGAAAGAATTGAAAAACTCCCTCACGTTGCTCAAGCTATTCCTGTTAAATCAGATTCACTCCTTCTCGAGTACAAAAAGAAGAGGGCATACGTAACTGTTTACGGGATGGACGAAAAGGACCTTGAAAAGATGTTTAAAGCCGAATCTGGCACGATAAGGCTGAAAGGAAGTTGTGTGGTTGGAAACAGAATTGCTGAATTTGCCAGTTTGAGAGTAAACTCCAAAGTAACAATTGGTGGAAAGGAATTCAGAGTAGCAGCTATTCTCAGAGATGAGGGAGCNAGATTTGACTTAAATCCAAATATGGCAGTTTTTCTCTCACCAGACGATTTTGATAGGGTTTCAGATGCAGAGTACACAATGGTGATAGTTAAAAGCGATACACTCCAGAACGTTGAGATTGTGAAACAGGAGATTGAAGAGAAAGTCAANTCCAGGAATGAGAAAGTGAACGTCTTTGACCTGAAGATAATCATTGATAGGATTAACCAGGCATTCGAAGGAATAAACAGGTTTCTCATGGCCATTGCTTCAGTCTCCCTGCTTGTAGCGGGTGTGAGTATTCTGAACATCATGCTTATGTCTACTATTGAAAGAACTAAGGAAATTGGTGTTATGAGAGCAATTGGCGCTTACAGAAGAACAATTTTAAGAATATTTCTAATGGAGGCATTAATTCTTGGTTTAATTGGCAGTACAATTGGGAGTGTGCTGAGTATCATTGGAGGGTACGTTATAGATTATCTGATTATTCAGGAAACAAAGTATGTATTTCAGTTCTCAACTATTATTTACATTACATTGGGATTTTCTGTCGGTGTTGCAACTGCGATTTTGAGCGGACTGTATCCAGCTTGGAAAGCGAGTAAACTTGAGCCAATTGATGCACTTCGATACGAGTGATCGTTAGTCCAAGTGTATGCATAAATTTTCTGAGATTGGATTATAACAATTAGAGCACCAACCTCAAGTTACTTTTTAACTGGTATATGTCCACAATTTATAGACTGAAATTAGGTAGTATGAGAAAGTAGTATTAATAGATGTATCGGATCCATCAAATCCGGCTCTTGTGGGAAGTTACGACTTACTGCTGATGGCGTTTACGTATCCGGTAGCTATGCATACGTCTCTGGAGCATGTTTTCTTACAAGTCTCGACACTGGGTGTTTTCATTTCGGGAAACTACGCTTATGTTGCAGACGATGAAATAGGTCTCATTATTTTGCAGATCAGGGAAGAGGTATCAAAACTTGGGGATATTGACGGAAACAATAAAATAGATTTCAACGACCTGATATCTGTACTAAACCTTATTCTAACTCAAAAGCTACAATCCTGCTGGAGACATTGATGGTGATGGGAGCATTAACTTCAACGACCTTATAGCCGTGCTGAATATGATACTGACTGGAGGTTAAAAATTTTATAAATTTTCTATAATCATAATATAAAAGCAACAATAAGATAATAAGATATTTTAAAAGAGCGTTGGATTATGAAGTATGGAAAAATGTGTAACGCTAAAGTTTGATGACAAGGGATTGGTTCCAGTGATAACACAGGATGTAAAAACAAAGGAAGTTCTAATGCTGGCATACGCTAACGAAGAAGCTCTGAAAAAGACTCTAACAAGTGGTTATGCTCATTACTGGAGCAGGAGCAGAAAAAGAATATGGAAGAAGGGAGAAAGCTCTGGAAATGTACAGAGAATTGTTGAGATTAGGGTAGATTGCGATTGTGATGCTATCCTTTACGTTGTTGAGCAAGAGGGTAATGCCTGTCATACCGGTAACTACACCTGCTTCTTCAGAAATTTCGAAGGTTTTTCAGAAAATAGGAGTTTGAAATGAGAATAAAAGGGGTTTTGAGCATGAAAAGGTATGTTGTTGACACCAGCGTGATCGTTTCGGGTAGAATCTCCCAAATGATTGAAAAAGGAGAGATTGCAGGAGAAATAATCATACCTGAAGCTGTGGTAGCTGAACTTGAAGCTCAGGCGAATTTCGGTAAGATGAGTGGATTTCAGGGTTTAATTGAGATTGAGAAGCTCGTTTCAATGTCCAGAGAAAGAAATTTCAGAGTCTCATTTGAGGGCAAACGACCGAATCTGGAACAGATAAGGCTTGCAAGAGGTGGAGAGATAGATAACATGATCAGGGAAATAGCTGAAGAGAAGAAAGCAATACTGTTGACATCTGACAGAGTTCAGCACCTGGTTGCAAAAGCAAAGGGAATTGAGACTGTTTATGTCAAGCCAGTGGTTATAAGACCGGAGGAAACGATGATTATGTCATTCTTTACACCTGACACGGCAAGTGTTCATCTAAGAGAAGGTGTACCACCATATGCAAAAAGAGGTAGAATAGGAAACCTTCAGCTCGTAAAACTGAGAGATGAATCCATGACTCTCGAAGAACTTAATAAAATAGCTCATGAGATACTTGAAGCAGCGAGAATTGATGAAGATAGTAGCGTGGAAATAGAAAGAAGAGGTGCAACAGTCGTTCAGCTCAGAGAACTGAGAATTGCTATAGCTGAGAGACCGTTTTCTGACAGAATGGAGATAACCGCTGTGAGACCGATTGCCAGAGTTACNATAGATGAATACGGAGTCAGCGAGGAGTTAAAAAGAAGAATAGTAGAGAGACAGAGAGGTATACTGATATCTGGACCGCCGGGAGCAGGAAAATCAACTTTTGCAGCCAGTGTTGCAAACTATCTGCTTGAAAATGGTTATCTGGTGAAAACCATGGAAAGTCCACGAGATCTGATGGTGAGAGACGAGGTTACGCAGTATGCTCCGCTCGAAGGAGACATGTCGCTGACAGCAGACATACTCCTGCTTGTTCGACCAGACTACACAATCTACGACGAACTCCGAAAGACTTCAGACTTTCAGGTTTTTGCAGACATGCGACTTGCTGGGGTTGGAATGATTGGGGTGACGCATGCAACGAGAGCGATTGATGCAATTCAGAGAATGGTTGGCAGAGTTGAACTGGGGATGATACCTCAGGTTGTTGATACTGTAATTTTTATCGAAGCTGGGAGAGTGGAAAAGGTTTATGAACTCTCCTTTACGGTTAAAGTACCTTACGGTATGTTTGAAGCTGATCTCGCAAGACCTGTCATCGAAGTCAGAGATTTTGAGACAAAGAAACTTGAATTTGAGATTTACACCTATGGAGANCAGGTTGTAGTTATGCCTGTGGAAGCAGCAGAGGATGTTAGTGATAGGATAAAATCCACAGTTGCTGAAAAGCTGAGCAGGTATGTTGACGACTTTGATGTGACTGTTTCGGGAAGAAAGGCAATTGTCAGAGTTCCAGAAAAACTTATCCCGCATTTGATAGGTAGACGGGGAGCGAGAATACGAAAAATAGAAAAGGAGACAGGTGTAAAAATTGACCTCTTACCCAGAGAGACTGAGGAGAGAGAAGAGGAGGTTCGCACAGAAGTGGAGGAAACTGCACGGTATTACATAATCTACGCAAGGGGTCTGGAAGGNAAGACTGTCGATGTGTATGCAGATGGTGAATATCTGTTCACAGCCCTGGTCAGCAAAAAGGGATGGATAAGAATTAGGAAGGACAAGGAAGCTGGAAAATCCCTAAGAATTGCACTGGCTAAAAACAAATTGATAAAACTCAGGGTGGTGGGTTGAGGTATCTTTTTGCCCTGATTTTTATTGTGACTTCAATTATCGCCCTTTCAGCAACTCCAAAGTATGAAGAAGCTGGGATGGTCGTTTTTGAAAATCCCTCCGATGTGTCGAACTCTCTTATTTATTTTGCACTTATAATTGGTTTTACAGTCTTTATTCTGCTTGCAGTTAGATACGAGAAAATTCTTGCAGCAGTTATTTACTTCCTAACTTTTCTCTCTATTTACTACGTTCTGTTACCTTTTACAGGTGTCTTGTCACTCATCCCTGCCACAATCGTTGTGCTCGCACTTTTAAAGAAGCCCCACTGGATGGTGATAAACCTGGCAGCACTTCTGCTTTCAGCAGGGATCTCTGCAATTTTTGGAATAAGCCTTGAACCAATACCAGTTATAGTTCTTCTCGTTATCTTAGCAATTTACGATGCCATCTCTGTTTACAAAACCAAGCACATGATAAGTCTGGCAGAGTCGGTGGCCGGTTTAAAAGCACCAATGCTGTTTGTCATACCGCGACGAGGAGAGAACGCATATATGGGCGTCGGTGACGTTGTGATGCCCAATATCCTGATAGTTTCCGCACAGTTTTACACCGACTCTGAGTATTTCTTTTTTATTAAAGTTTCTGCTTTATTTTCACTTATAGGTGCTGTAATTGGTCTCCTTGTCCTCCTATATTTAATTGAAAGACGTGGAGGGGCTCATGCTGGCTTGCCATTTGTAAACACAGGCGCAATTCTTGGTTTCGCTCTGTCCTATCTTCTTTAGCTGTTTAAAGCAACACAGAAATCTCCTGACTTTACCAAAGCTCCCTGAAACAGAAAGNTTGATATACTTGCAATCGATTATATCTTAATGCTGCATACAGTGAAATATTCGAGTTTAAAAGACATAACTTTACCATACAAAACTCAGTCTCTCTGTCCTGAATGTGTTCGAGTAATAGATGCAGTGGTTTACGAAGAGGATGGAAAAGTAAAAATCAGAAAAATCTGTGAAGAGCACGGAGAATTTGTTGATATTTACTGGGGAGATGCTGAAATTTTCAAGAGAGCATCAAAGTTTGCACATGATGGCTACGGTATTGAAACACCGATCACAGAGTTCAAAACCTGTCCTTTCAGCTGTGGGCTGTGTGGAAATCACATAAGTCATACTGCCTTGCTCAACATAGTTTTAACAAACAGATGTGACCTTGCCTGCTGGTACTGTTTCTTCTACGCCAGAAGAGCAGGATACGTGTACGAACCCGATCTGGAGACTATCAGGAGAATGGTAAGAGTTGCCAAAAACATGAAGCCAGTTGGTTGCAATGCTGTTCAGTTGACTGGAGGAGAACCAACACTTAGGGATGACCTCTTTGACATAATCAGGGTGATAAAGGAGGAGGGATACGACCATGTACAGCTGAACACAAACGGTGTACGTATCGCAAGAGAGCAAGATTTTGCAAGAAAAGTAAAAGAAGCTGGGGTAAATACAGTTTATCTTTCCTTCGATGGAGTTGATGANAAAACGAACCCGAAAAACTACCAGGAGATTCCCCAAGCTCTTGACAACTGCAGAAATGCTGAGCTGGGTGTAGTTTTTGTCCCAACTGTTATAAGAACTGTTAACGATCATCAACTTGGTGACATCATCAGATTTGCAGCTGATAACATCGATGTTGTGAGGGGTGTGAATTTCCAGCCTGTCAGTCTTGTAGGCAGCATGCCGAAAAGGGAACGAGAGAGATTCAGAATCACAATACCTGACTGTATAAAGCTCATAGAGGAGCAGACTGATGGAGAGATAAGCAGGGATGACTTTTACCCTGTACCAAGCGTTGCTCCTGTCTCATGGTTCGTAGAAGCAGTAACTGGGAGACCCCAGTATGCCCTGACAACGCACTTTGCCTGTGGTATGGCCACCTATGTTTTCAAGGAGAACGGAAAATTGCTGCCAATTACCAGGTTTGTGGACGTTGAAGGCCTCTTAGAGTTTCTGAATGAGAAGGCNGAGAGTATCAGGCATAGCAGGATTAAGTCAATAAAGGCTCTTAAGGACATAATAGATCTGAGAAAGTTCGTAGACAGCTCAAAAGGTCCTAAAGGCTTCAATGTTGCGAAGATTCTCTTTCAAGTTCTCGTAAGACACGACTACTCGACTCTCGGAGAATTTCACCATCGTTCTCTCTTTGTAGGTCTTATGCACTTCCAGGATCTGTACAATTACGATCTTCAGAGAGTTCAGAGATGTGAAATTCACTATGCCTCTCCGGATGGAAGAATAATCCCATTCTGTACTTTTAATGTGCTTCCCGAGCTCTACAGAGACAAAATTCATGAAAAATACGGTATACCAATTGAAGAGTGGGAGAAAAGGACTGGTAGGAGACTCAGAGATGATATAATACGAGTTGTCAGGAGACCAAGATGAGAGAGAGTAAAATAAAAAGAGGATTTTTTGTAGGCAGGTTTCAGCCTTATCATCTTGGCCACCACGAAGTCATCAGACATGTAATTCACGAAGTTGATGAGCTCATAATAGGCATAGGCAGTGCCCAAGACAGTCATACCCTTGAAAACCCGTTTACAGCTGGTGAAAGAGTTTTAATGATAGTAAGGGCACTGGAAGAGCTTGGAATTGATAAGAGAGTTTACGTAATTCCTCTTGAGGACATATACAGAAATAGCTTATGGGTTTCACATGTCTGCTCGATGGTTCCCCCATTTCATGTTGTTTACACAAACAATCCATTAGTTTACAGACTTTTCAAGGAGGCGAATTTTGACGTGAAGCATACCAGGATGTACAACAGAAACGAATATCAGGGAACAGAAATCAGAAAAAAAATGCTTGAAGGAGACGAATGGGAGAAATACGTCCCCAAAGCAGTTGCTGAGGTCATAAAGGAAATCGATGGAATAACACGAATAAGAGAAATAGCCGGGAAAGATGTATGATTGCGGTATTTCAGTATTCTGGAGAAAAGCTGGTGTTTATTTCAATGTAATTTTTCGACTTGGGCTTCCGATCAGGTCCTTTTTCTCTTCAACACCGGTAAATACCAGAGACTGCATCGAAAACCTCGATCTAAAGAGAGACCTGGAAAATTACTTTTGTGGAATTAAAATTCAGTTCGATCATTGGCTGATAGAAAGCGTAATTGACAGTATAAACGCTGAGATGGGAAATTTCACAGCGAAAGTTCTGAAAAAAGTTTTGGAAATTCCATATGGTGAGACGAGAACGTACAGCGAGATATCTAAAGANTTAAGAACGTCACCAAGAGCCGTAGGTCAGGCCGTAAAGCGAAATCCTCTTCCTGTGATCATCCCATGTCACAGAGTTACTGGAACGAAAGACATTGGTGGTTATTCAGCAATGTATCTTTCATCAGAGAAGAGTCTCGAAGTAAAGCGATTACTGCTGGAACTTGAAGGACTGAAAACCTTTAATTTTTCTGAATGTGATTCCAGTTAAGAGAACCCAAAATCACTCAGTAGAATGTTGGATACCTCTAACCCTGCCCTTATACTTCCATTCATACTCCTTTCTGGGTAATTGGGTCTGGAGGTCATGCCAGCCAGATAAAATCCATCAGCTATTCTATAAGGTGTAATTTTACTCGCATATCCTCTTTCGTAGATTGGACCACTGTATTTTGCCTTGAAGACTTCTGTCCATCGGACATCACTTTCAGAAACTCCGAGTTTTTTAAGGTCTGAGAGAAATAGCCTTTTAATCTCACCATTCTCCAAATTAAACAGTCTCCCGTTTGGTGTGGAATAACTCGCCAGATAAATAAGGTGTTCTCCGTAATCCTCGAACGGCATGAAATTCGTATGTTCAATTATGGCTCCAAAGGAAAGCTTGCTGGTTATGTTGGTCCAGTAGATATTATCGGTTATACTTTTTTCAGCNGCTATAAGCATACAAACTGAACTCTGGAAAGNTATTTCTGGAATGCCAANTTTAGTTCTCAGATCCCCAAGAGAAGGTAGCGGAGCTGTGAAAATAACAGCATCGAAATCCTCGCCATTAACAATCCATTTGCCTGATTTTGTTATCTTTGCTTCACTTCTGACAATCTCAATTTCCTGACTCATTCTATCGATGAGCTGCCAGAAACCGTTGCGCAGGTACCCTATTTCTTCTCCCGTAAACTTCCTGTTGCTTCTTATGGCTACCCTCGCTAAAAGCCATGCGTAGCTAACTTTCTCTGCATTTTCCCCGAATTTAGATTTGATCAGAGGGATAAAGAATTTCTCTGTAATTCTCTCTCCAAGCTCAGATTTCAATCCATCTATTACTCCAACATCATCATATTCCCGGTAATCCTTTTTTCTGCTTCTAAGTGTGAAAAAGGTCAGTTTGATTTTCTCTCTGAATGTAAGGAGAGGAAATCGAAGAATTTCAATTGGGGTGTTCACAGGAATAATTTTGCCATCAATTTCAAATCCAGTTTTTGCCACTCTCCATTCCAATTTGGACTTCAAACCGTATTTTTTTATCTCATTAATCAGAAGATCATCAAATCTAAAACAATGGTGATAGTATTTCTCGATACAGTAATCATTGCAGTGCGATGCCAGCAAACCTCCAACAGATTCCTTCTCGAAAACCTTTACATGAGCATACTCTCTGATTCTGTTGGCTGCCGTTAAACCGGTAAGACCCGCTCCAATGATAGCAATTTTCATCTCGANTTCTGCATTTTTCAGATATTTAAAGAAATTGGCTTTTAAAGAGCATTGAGGGGGACTGTGATCCGCAATACCACAAATCTTATAACCAACCACTTGGAAGCTTTAATAAGCTTTAATGTTAAAAAGGTTAGAGATGGGTAAGAATTTCATACCTCGCTGCTGTGCGGGGGTTGCCGAGTGGACAAAGGCGCGGGATTCAGGGTCCCGTCCCGTAGGGGTTCGAGGGTTCAAATCCCTCCCCCCGCATTGATTTGGTAGTGTCTAAAGGTTCGAGTTCCTTTTCCACCGCAAGCTGCGAAAGTGATATAAACCAACCTAAGCAATTCACCTACGCATGCTCCGGTGGTGTAGCCCGGCCAATCATTCCGGCCTTTCGAGCCGGCGACCCGGGTTCAAATCCCGGCCGGAGCATTTCATATCAAAGTTTTAGGACGTTAGCAAATGTATTCACTGGGGTATTCAACGACTCTAATCCCAAGAAGCACTGTTGGACTCACTTGTAACAAAATTTTATATGTTAATATTTTTTGTGAAGATGTCTTTTTAAATCATTGCAAATCTAAAACAAAATCGATGAACGTGGGAGAAAAAATGCATGAGTGGGTGGTGCCAAGAGATAGACCCTGGTTTAAAAAAGGAATATGGCCGGAAAGAGTGCCCAAATCCCTGGAATATAGAAGAGATACCCTCGCTTACATCTTAGAACGGACAGCTGAAAGAGTTCCTCAACAAACTGCTCTTATTTTCTTCGGCAAAAAAATTAGTTTCAAAGAACTCGATGATCTCTCCAACAGATTTGCCAATGCCCTTATTGATTTGGGTGTTGAAAAGGGTGACAGAGTCTCTCTTCTTTTACCAAACTCTCCACAGTTCGTCATCAGCTACTTTGGGACTCTTAAGGCGGGGGCGACTGTTGTACCACTCAATCCACTACACACAGAGAGAGAACTGGAATACCAGCTCAATGACACTGCTGCGGAGACCATAGTTACGACAAATGCCAAACTGACTTTACCAAAAATAATGAGAATAAAGGATAAGACAAGACTGAAAAGAATAATAGTAACAGGTTTGAATGAATACTTGCCATTTCCTCTTAATAAACTATATATTTTGGCTGCTAGGAAGGAGCTTGTAAAGTTCCCCAGAAAAGGAGATGGCATATTCTACTTCAAAGATTTGATGAAACATCCTCCAGAAAAACCCAAGGTGAAAGTGGACCCAGACGACATTGCTGTCATCCAATTCACTGGTGGAACTACTGGTCCACCAAAAGGTTGCATGTTAACACACTTTTCAATGCTGGCGAATGTATACCAAATTATGGCGTACACAGTCCAGTACTTCCCGGAGGATAGATATCTGCCTCTGCCCGATGAGTTTAAAGAATTTCTACCAGCCGATGAATTTGAGAAGTACGTCTTTCCAAAAGACAGGAGACAGCCCGTGTTGGGTATACTACCTCTTTTCCACATTTACGGAATGACTACAATTATGAACGCAGCCATCGCGAGTGCAACTCCTATCATACTCTTCCCAAGACCTGACTTGAAGCGTATCCTAAAAGCCATTCAAAAGTACAAACCAGATGTTTTCCCATCTATAACCACTCTTCTGATCGATTTGATGGAGCATCCTGATGTAAAGAAATACGATCTCACCTCAATTGGCTTAACATCTCTTGGAGCCATGACTGTACCTCCACGTGTTCAGGAAGAATGGAGCAGGATAACGAAGGGACACACATGTGAGGGGTATGGGTTATCTGAAGCTAGCCCCGCAACCCATCTAACCCCAGCCCATCTGAAAAAACCAAAGTCGTTTGGCATACCCCTTCCGGACACCGATGTGAAAATAGTTGACCTCGAAACTGGTGAAGAACTTCCACCCGGGAAAGAAGGTGAGATTTGTATAAGAGGGCCTCAAGTCATGAAAGGGTACTGGAACAGGCCTGAAGAAACAAGAGAGGCTTTGAAGGATGGCTGGCTTCACACTGGAGATGTGGGGAAAATGGATGAAGACGGCTTTTTCTACTTCGTTGAGAGAAAAAAGGATATGATTAAATACAAGGGATACATGGTTTCACCAGCGGAGGTTGAGAAGGTTATTTCTGAGCATCCTGCTGTCTCTCTTTGTGCCGTTATCGGGATACCAGACGAAAGGGTGGGGGAAATCCCAAAGGCTTTCGTTGTTTTGAAAGACGAGTACAAGGGGAAGGTGAGCGAGCAGGACATCATCGATTTCTGTGCGGAGAGGATAGCTCCTTACAAGAAAGTAAGAGAAGTGGAATTCAGAGACGATCTACCGAAAAGCATGGTAGGAAAGGTTCTAAGAAGGGTGCTCAGAGAAGAGGAGAAGGAAAAATTGAAAGAGCAGTGATTTTCCCATTTTTTAAATTAACTAATGTGGATTAACAAAAATTTTTTTAGTGTCTCATTTAATATGATTTATGACTCTGAATTTTGAATTAACTGAGGAACAGAGATTGATGCAGCAAACTGCCAGAGAATTCGCTTTGAAGGAGTTTACGTCTCAAGTAGCAGCGGAATATGAGGAAAAAGGAGAATTTCCTTGGGAACTTTACCGAAAATGTGCCAAACAAGGTTACATAGGTATGTGGTGGCCTTCTGAGTATGGGGGACAGGATCTCAGCATAGTTGACAGCATGTTAGTTGCTTACGAACTTATGAAAGTTCAACCATGTCTCGCAGCAGCGATTTTAGCAGGGACGTTTGGTTCAGACATAATAGCCCTTTTTGGAACACATGACCAAAAAGCGAAATGGCTTCCAAGACTTGCAAAGGGTGAAATAACATCCTCCGGATGCTTTACGGAACCAGCAGGTGGAAGCGATCTCCTACGCGTACTCAACACCCGTGCAGTGAAGGATGGAGAGTACTGGGTAATCAATGGGACTAAAACTTTTATAACAAATGGCACAACCGCATCTGTTTTCATAACCCTTGCTCAAACCGATCCCAAAGCTGAGCGTCCTCATAAAGGACAAACTCTTTTCGTAATAGAAAGAGGACCAGGTATTCAGGCAAATTTATTCAGGCGAAAAATGGGTTGGCATGCTTCGCCAACAGCTGAAGTGAGATTTACGAATGTTCGGGTGAGAGATGAGGATATAGTAGGGGGAATCTCAAATTTGAACAGAGGATTCTACATGAGTTTGCAATACATCGATCTGGTAAGATGTGCTATAGGATTTCAGTCAGCTGCCGTGGCTGAGGCAGCCTTAGAATGCGCAATTTCTTACTGCAAGGAAAGAGAAGCATTTGGACGGAAGATAGGAGGATTTCAGGCTCTTGCGTTTAGGATAGTTGAGATGGCAACTCGGATAGAACTTTTAAAATCGCTATGTTTAAGAAGTGCTTGGTTAGTCGAAAAAGCCAGGAAAGAACCAGCTCTTTTGAAAGAATCGATTAAATTAGCTTCGATGACAAAATGGTACGGTGCTAAGACTGCGGTTGAAGCTTGCGACCTGGCTTTGGATATTCTTGCAGGGTACGGTTACGTAGAGAGCGATGTTGAACGCTGGTACAGATTTGCTAAAATGTTAGAGATAGGCGAGGGGACGAAGGAGATACAAAAAAATACAATAGCGCGTATAATTCTTGGGAGGGAATTGACCAGAACCTTCTAGTATCCATTTTATTTTTTCACAGGCTTGAACTGGTGGAGTGTTATATCTTTCTCGTCTATGAATGATATCTCCATTTCCTGGCCGATTTCCAGATCCTGGAAATCAGCATCTATTCTTGTCAGAATTTTCCCAATACCCTCTGCCAGCTCGATCACACCTATTACATCAGGTTTTGTGAATCTGAGACCCATTTCTTGCTGAGTAAATGCATAGAGTCTTCCCTTTCCACTTAGTTCTACCCACTCCAGATCTTCAGATAAACATTCCGGGCAAATTACCCTTGGCGGGAAAAAAGTTTTACCACAGTTGTTGCACTTGGTTGTCATGAACCTGTGTTTTTTTAGCTCTTCGAAGAATCTCACAACTGCACTATCAATAGTTGGATGTTGAATTTCCATCTTATCACCCCCTCTCCAGAATCATAACCATACTACCATTAACAGCACCGTGCTCGCATTGTACAAGACCAATACGAGCGTCTGGAACCTGTCTTTCGCCAGCCTGACCTCGAAGCTGCAACACTATCTCAATTACCTCTAAGAGGGGAGTAACGTACCAAGGATGACCCAAAGAAAGTCGACCTCCACTTGTATTCAGGGGTATTTCTCCTTCAATCTCCGTTTTTCCCTCCTCAACGGCACCTGGGGCCTCTCCTTTTTTGAAGAAACCTAAATCCTCATAAATCATGAGTTCAACTCCTGCGAAGGGTCCATATACCTCTGCGACATCGACATCTTGGGGTTTTATGTTTGCCGCTTTGAAAGCCTCTTCTGCAGATTTTTGGACCGATTCAAAAGTAGTGAAATCCTGAATTACAGGCATAAAACTAGAAGCATCGTGAAATTCACCCAGTGAGGTTATTAGAATCGGTTCATGACCCAGTTCCTCGGCTTTTTCTTTTGAAGCGAGAACAATGGCTGCAGCTCCATCCGAAAGCGGAGCACTCTCGAGGAGGTGGATCGGTGGACATACAATCCTTGAATTTAGAACATCCTCCACGGTTATTGGGTCTCTGTATTGGGCATACGGATTTTTCATAGCGTTTTCCCGAAGAACTGTGGGCAATCGCGCAATCTCTCTTGGGCTTATGTCAAATTCATACATATATCGTTGCGTATACATCGCATAGTAGGGGGCAACGGATATAACTCCGTATCTGGCATCATAGGAAGAAAAAAATCTGTTCATTGCTCTGAGTAGGAAGGGAGTATCCGGTCTTAAAGAAGCGGTCTCCTTAAAACTTGCATCTTTTTGGGTGGCGTAGACCAGGGAAATCTCGTTTCTTCCCAATATGATCTCGTTCATCGCGGTTTTTATGGCAAGAGAACCCGACATACCTCCGCATTCCAGTTCGGCCATTGACTTTGGTGAGATTCTCAAGTAATCTGCCATTTTTTGAGCGAGAAATCTCTCAGGATCGATTATTTCTTGAGAGGTTGTAAATAACCCATCCAAGTCTTCTTTGGAGATGCGAGCATCCTGAATAGCCTTTTTTATGGCTTCTATAGCCAACTCGAAGTGGGTCCTTCCAAGGTGTTTGCCTATCTTTGTCATACCTATTCCGATAACTGCCACATCATATCTAATCATTGTTGATCCCATAAGGATGAACCTTATCGACTTATTAATCGTTTCGATTTCATCTACTGAACCAGATATCCATACAGTGGGTGTTAGATGTTCGCACTTCTAAGATTGTGTTTAATCTTTTAGTTTCTGAAACTCTCTATCTGATTTATAGACGAGATTAAAATTGAACTTAACTGTGGAAGTGATATGATGTCAACTAGGTTAAATTGAGCACGTTCCGGTGGTGTAGCCCGGCCAATCATTCCGGCCTTTCGAGCCGGCGACCCGGGTTCAAATCCCGGCCGGAGCACGTATCAATCTTTCCTACTAACTTCAAATTCATCAATTTCTTGCAATTACTACTCAAATCTTGCAGAACGGTCTAACTGTTTCAGGGTGACTTATCTCTTTTCTATCTGCAGGTAAGACAGTTCCGTCTATTGTAGAAAATGTGTAAACTCCGAAAGTATTTTCAGAAGTACTGGGAAAACACAATTAAATGATAAGCCTCAGCAAACTTGTTAGCGGAGAGGCAACAGTGTCGAGACATATAACTTATGAGGGAGATGATAGTTTCATTCCTGCAAAGCTTGTGAAATTCTCCAGAGNGCTGAGACCNGTTATNGTCTGGAATGTTACCCGGAGGTGCAATTTACGTTGTGTTCATTGCTATGCTGATGCATCTTCAGGGATTAACGCTGGACTGAGCACAGATGATTGTATGAGGATAGTGGAGACACTTGCTGAGTTTGACGTTCCTCTCATTCTCTTCAGTGGCGGTGAACCCTTATTAAGAAAAGATATTATTGACATCGCAGAATATGCTAAAAAGAATAACATAAAGTGTGTCTTATCCACAAATGGCACTCTCATTAGTAGAGATGTGGCAGAGCAGTTAAAGGACGTTTTTGAATATGTCGGAGTAAGTATAGACGGATTGGAAGGTGTAAACGACAGGTTCAGAGGGGTTGATGGAGCATTTGAAAAAGCCTTCAAAGGGTTACTAAATGNTGCTGATACAGGTGTGCTTACCGGTATCAGGTTTACTGTGACAAGATACAATGTCTCAGAAGTGCCTGAGATCATCAATCTTCTTCGTGAAAATGACATCCCAAGGTTCTGTCTTTATCATCTTGTCCCCTCGGGAAGAGCTGGTTTTGAAGACGACATTACCAGGGAGGAGAGGAGAAGACTTGTGGAGTATCTTCTAAAGGAAGCTGAGAAAGAGGGAACAGAAATAATGACAGTTGACAACCCTGCTGATGGAGTATTCACATACCTGAAGCTTAAGGAGGAAAGGAACTCAGGAGTGGATCCAGAGAAGGTTCTTGAATTTCTGTCATACCGTGGAGGGGATAGCAGTGGGATAAGACTTGCCTGTATTGACAGTGAAGGGGACGTTCATCCAAATCAATTCTGGTGGGATTACAATCTGGGAAATGTTCTGAAAATGGGTTTTGATAAAATCTGGCTTGGAGAGGATAAACTCCTCCAAATGTTGAGAAATAAAACAAGATATCTCGAAGGAAAATGTGGTGTTTGCCGCTATAAGGAAATATGCGGAGGATTCAGGGTTAGAGCATTGAGATATGGATATCTTTGGGGAGAGGATCCAGATTGTTATCTTTCCCATGAAGAAGTTCTCAGCCCTGTATGACGAATTCAACTGCTTCTTCAGGAGTATCAAAAACCTTCATACCCTTCATGATGATCGGGGGTTTTAAACTCGCTACCCTCTTTCCCTCTTTAAGAGCTATGGCAATTTCAGATATGGTTCCGTATTCTCCTCCTATGGATATCAAGGCATCACTTGAGTGGACAATGATGATATTTCTGGCGTGACCCATGAATGTGGCAATTTTTATGTCTATCCAGTGATTGCACTCTGTCATACCTCTCGGGAGAATTCCTATAACTGTCCCACCTTTGCTCTTTGCTCCCCTTGCACTTGCCTCCATAACACCTCCGAGTCCGCCATTAATCAGAATGTGTCCCCTCTCTGCTATGAGTTCTCCAACCCTGTATGCAAGATTGTAAAGTTCATCGTCACATATACCGGAACCAATAACACCGATCTGCATTGAAGAAAATTGAGAGGAAGTGTATAAGATTTATCAGGATATTTTTCTCTGCAAAAATTTAAATTCAGTTTGGATGTTGGGGATATACTTTTAAATACAGATCAATAAAGCCCAAAAATCTGAGGTGTGAACGATGAGCAGAATCAGAAAATTGCAAAAGAGAAAAACAAATCCAGGACTTATCAGGCTGATAGATGAATTGCTGGATCATGCAGCAAAAAACAATTCACCAGTGTGGAAAGATGTTGCTGAGAGACTTGCGAAGCCAAGACGACTTCAGGCGGAGGTCAATGTATCTAAAATTGAGAAATATGCAAAAAACGATGAGTGGGTTCTTGTACCCGGCAAGGTTCTTGGTTCAGGAACGATCACAAGGAGTGTAAAAGTTGCAGCCCTTGCTTTTTCAGATTCAGCAAGAAGAAAGATTGAAGAAGCGGGTGGAAGGTGTATGTCTATTCGAGATCTCATGCAGGAAAATCCTGCTGGAAGTGGTATTAGAATTCTCGTTTAGGGGGGAATGGGATGTCGGTAAATGTGGAGAGAGTTCTAAAGACACTTGGTGATGACTTTACTGTTATTGATGCTACGGATCATATACTGGGGAGACTTTCGAGTGTAATAGCAAAAAGGTTGTTAAACGGGGAGAAAATAGTCGTCGTAAATGCGGAGAAAACGGTTGTAACAGGCGATAAAATGATGATTTTTCAGAGATACAAAGAGAAATATGATAGAGGAAGTAAGGAAAAGGGTCCCTATTTCCCCCGTCACCCTGAGAGGATATTCAAGAGGACTGTGAGGGGTATGCTACCCTGGAAGAGTAGAAAGGGTAGAGAAGCTTACCGGAGGCTTAGGGTTTTCATTGGAGTTCCTGAAGAACTTAAAGGCAGAAAATTTGAAGTGGTTGATGAAGCGCTGGTTGAGAAAGTTTCAAAAACAGAGAAGTATGTAACAATCGCAGATATAAGCAAATATTTGGGTTTTAGGGGGGTTGAAGNATGAAAATCATTGTCACAAGTGGTAAGAGAAAAACTGCAATTGCAAGAGCTGTTATCAGGAAGGGCAAGGGGAGAGTAAGGATAAATAAATTCCCTGTGGAACTTTATCAGCCGGAACTGGCAAGAATGAAGATAATGGAACCTCTTATAATGGCAAGGGAGCTGACACAAAAGGTTGACATTGACGTGGATGTTAGGGGTGGTGGATTCATGAGTCAGGCTGAGGCTGCAAGAACCGCGATTGCTCGAGCTCTTGTGGAATTCAGTGGTGATGAGGAACTTCGGAAGGTTTTCTTGGAGTATGACCGAACTCTACTGGTAAATGATGTTAGAAGAAAACTACCGAAAATACAGGGAGGAAGAGGAGCGAGGAAGAGAAGACAAACGTCTTACAGGTAAACAGGGTGGTTTATATGGATATACCAAAAGATGAAAGTGGCAGCGACTTTCCAGTAAGATGTTTTTCATGTGGCGCAATTATCGGTCACCTATATCAGGAGTATCGTAACAAGATGGAGGAGGGGAAAACACCGAAAGAAGCTCTTGATGAACTCGGGATAACAAGATATTGTTGCAGAAGAATGTTCCTCACACATAAGTCTGTATTAAAGGAGTTTGCGCGATTCCATGGGGCCGTGGGGTAGCCTGGTCATCCTGCGGCGTTCGGGACGCCGTTACCCGAGTTCAAATCTCGGCGGCCCCATAATTGAGGGGTGATTCCTATTAAAACGAGATTCCCATTCAAATACACCAGATTTGAGAAGGCTAGGATTATCGGTGCCAGGGCTCTCCAGATAGCCATGGGAGCTCCCGTNCTGATTGAAACGAGTAAAACTGAACCTCTCGAAATCGCTATGGAGGAGTTTGAGCAGGGTGTTATTCCCATCACAGTAAAAAGAAGAAGAGAGGGGTTCGTCTGGCTTGAGAGATATGATTTATTCTGATTCAGGGGTGGTGGTTTGATAATTGAAGATGTAAGTTACAGAGTTGTTTTCGATAGCAGAGGTAGAGAAACTGTGGAGTGTGAAATTGTTGCGGGTGATGTAATTGGGAGAGCGATTGCACCGAGTGGGGCATCGACTGGCACTGATGAAGCAGTTGTAATCTCTCCTTACAAATATGAGGAGATTGAAGAGAAAATCGTTAGAGCTATCGTTGGGTTGAGTATTTTCGATCAGGAGAGTGTGGACGAGGCCCTTCATGAAGTTGATGGTACTGATAACTTTTCAAATATAGGCGGGAATTTTGCGATAACTGCGAGCATAGCAACTGCAAGAGCTGCAGCTGAAACTCTTGGTCTTCCTCTCTATCATTATATTGGGGGCGCTTTCGCTAAGGAGCTTCCCTATCCTCTTGGCAATGTGATTGGTGGGGGTAAGCATGCGCCAGGATCTACGAGTATCCAAGAGTTTCTCGTTATACCCTGCGGTGCAAAAAGTTTTTTCGACGCTCAAAGAGCAAATGCAGCTGTTCACAGAAAGATAAAGGAGATTTTGACTGAGAGAGGCATTTTCGCTGCCAAAGGAGATGAGGGAGCTTGGGCAGCACAGATAAACGATGAACAGGCTTTTGAAATTTTAAGTGAAGCCATTACTTCTGTGTCCGATGAAGTAGGCTTTGAAATAAGAGCGGGTATTGATGTGGCTGCTACTGAACTGTGGAATGGAGAGTACTATGTTTATGGTGAGAGGAGGTTAACAACTGAAGAACAGATTTCATTTATAGCGGAGATGATTGATAAATACAATCTGCTTTATGTCGAAGATCCTTTGCATGAGAATGACTTTGAGGGTTTTGCAGAATTAACAAGACAGGTAAAATGTATGGTCTGCGGCGATGACATATTTGTGACAAATGTAAAGAGGATAAAGAAGGGAATTGAGATGGGATCAGCAAACGCTGTCCTCATAAAGCCAAATCAGATTGGAACGCTTACAGATACCTACAGAGCTGTAAAAATTGCCCGAGATTGTGGTTATGAAGTTGTTGTGAGCCACAGAAGTGGGGAAACAGAGGATGAGAGTATTGCACATCTGTCAATTGCTTTCAACGCAAAGTTAATAAAGACAGGGGTGGTTGGCGGTGAGAGAGCAGTAAAGCTCAATGAACTTATCCGAATTGAAGAGTTGATGGATAAATCAANGATGGTTGAGCTGTAATGGAGCTGTAGTCCACATCTTGGAGGTGGCTGTAGGACATCTTTAAAGGTGGTACTATGATGAGAGAAGAAAAAGTGGAGTACGAATATTTGATCCCGCCGGATGACTATCTGGCTGCAGGAGTCCATATAGGTACTCAGATAAAAACTGGAGATATGAGAAAATTCATATTCAAGGTAAGAAATGATGGGCTGTACGTTCTGGATATCAGAAAACTGGATGAAAGAATAAGAATTGCAGCAAAATTCCTCTCTCGATTTGAACCATCAAAAATACTTCTGGTTGCAGCAAGACAGTATGCCCAGAAGCCCATAGAGATGTTCTCGAAGGTGGTGGGCAGCGATTACATCGTTGGCAGATTCATACCCGGGACTCTGACAAATCCAATGCTAAAGGAGTATAGAGAGCCTGATGTAGTCTTTGTCAATGATCCGGCTATAGATAAGCAAGCTGTAACTGAAGCCACAACTGTTGGCATTCCTGTTGTTGCTCTGTGTGATACAAACAATTCTGCGGCAGACATAGACCTGGTTATTCCAACAAACAACAAGGGTAGAAAAGCTCTTGCTCTTGTTTACTGGTTGCTTGCAAGAGAACTACTCAAAATAAGAGGGATGGAATTGACGTATTCGGTTGAAGATTTCGAAGCAGAGCTGTAGTTTTTATTTTCCACATCCGTTATCCGTCCCAGATGTCCAAGTCCTGCGTCCAAGCACAATCCTTAAAAAACCATGGTGGGTAGTGATAAAACAAAATGCCCGGGTGGTGTAGTCCGGCCTATCATGCGGGCCTGTCGTAGGGTTTGGGGATGAAGTGGAGTGNCCCTCANACCCTGCGGAAAGCCCGCGACTCGGGTTCAAATCCCGGCCCGGGCGCTCCTAAGCAGTTCTTAAGAGGGATTCCTTCTATGTCCTTAATATTTATTTTAGTTCAGCTTTTTCACGCAGAAATAGAAGAATTTTTAAGTAGAATTATTTAGATTAGATTTAAAAGTCTGTTTTAATAAAAAAGAGGAGTTTGTAGATATCTAATCAAAAAGCCAAGCTTTACCGAAGAATAGCAGAAGCAGAATCATNAATTTCTTACACCAATTACAATCTCTCCTGGCAGTCCGAGTAGTCTTACTCTCTCTGTGTACTTTATCTTGAATCCAGCTTCTCTGACTGATCGCTCAACGTAGATGGGTCTGCAATCGAGATATTGTGGAAATCTTTCGTGAAGCCATTCATAAAGTTTTAGCAGTATTGAATTTCCCTCTCTTGACATGCTGACAACCCCTAACCTGCCATTTGGTTTCAGCACCCTCCTGACTTCTGCAAGCAGTCTGGGGATCTCAGGCGTATCGAAAAGCTCAAGTGTAAAACTCATGAAAACTGCGTCAAATTTGTTATTCTCATAAGNCATCTCGAGTGCATCTCCACAGTAAAGTTCCACTCTATCCATGAGACCGTGTTTCTCAAGCCTTCTTTTGCTAATTTCAAGCATTTTTGGAGATATATCTATACCATATACTTTACCGCTCTTGCCTACGATTTCAGCAATTTTCTTTAGACAATGTCCTGTTCCGAAGCCGATCTCCAGAACGTATTCTCCTGGTTTGATATCAAGCAGTATCAACGTTCGGTCTCTGTATTTACTTTCAAAAATTGTAAAGCAGTCATAGAATNTACTGATACTATCGTATAGCTTTCTCGCTTGCGTCTTACTTCTTTTTACCCTTAAAATTTGATGATTTTTTGAATTCACCTGTTCACCTTCCTCGTTTTATCTGTTCTGTTTAAAGCTTTACGCAGTTTTAGCCTCTTTGATGGACATTTTTAACTTGTTTGAAATTTCTTAATTTTTAAACTAGGAGTTGACCGGGAAAATTTTTAATGTTTAGATTATCAAAATACAACATGCCTTCACTCAAAGAGCAGTTTGAGGAACTTATGGAAGCTTTTGACTATTCTGNTGACGTCGAAGAAAGAATAAGGCTTCTCAGAGGTGCTATTGGGAGACTTGGCAATATCTTCTACGGTACCGAAAGGGAGACGATATACTCAGATCAGGTCCGCAGAATCAAGTTGAGGTTGCGAGAACTGAGAGAGAAATTGAATAATCTTAACGAGGAGAGAGAATTTCGTATCTGGAAGGAACTGATGGATAACCTCGAAGAGCTGAGAGACCAGATAGAGAGAATAGCGATAAAAGAGGGCGTGATATCAAAAGAGTGATGAGGGAGTGAATTCATGAGGGGTACTGTTACTGGCCTTATTACAGGTTTACTTGTTGGTGTCATTATTGGTGTTTTTGTTGGCATGATTATGTATCAGCATTTGAACCATGAAACTGAATCGAACGTATCGCAACCAGAAGTGCAGAATCTCGAGGATTTTAACTATTCCCAGCTTTCATATCTTTGCAGAATGTGGCCAGAAAGCAAGACTTCAGTTGACATGACGATGGTTAAGAGAGCAATAGAATTCATGAATTCTGAACTTGTAAGACCGGGAGTAAAGGTATATCTAATAAACGCAAGCGTGTTTAAAGGTTGTCTCTACAAGATCATGATAAGGGTTGTGGAGGGAAACAGGACACTCACAGTGGACGATATATACCTGACAGCTGATGGAAGTGTTTTGGCCCTCAACATTGCAGAATTGACGAGAGTTGAAATGGAGAGAGTAAATGTAAGTGCAGGCAACAACCCTGTGCTTGGCAATCCTGAGGCAGAAATCGAAATCATCACATTCTCAGATTATGCAGACCCACTCACTGCTGATTTTGAATTAAACGTTCTTCCCAGAATTTTTGAAAAGTATGGAGATCACGTAAAATACGTTTTCAGAGATTTTCCGGTATCAAATGAAGGTTCAAAGGCGTCACTTGCTGCTAACTGTGCAAAGGTTAAAGGAAAGTTCTGGGAGTATCATAATCTACTCATTGAAAGACAGTCAGAGTGGGTACAAAACACCTCACTTCTTTATGATTACGCTGAAGAACTTGGGATTGATAGAGAGTGGTTTATTAAATGTGTGGAGAACGAAACGTATTTTGAGGATATAAGAATTGACTCTCAGGCTGGATTCTTTGCTGGAGTATCAGGAACACCTACCGTGTATGTGAATGGGATCAAGGTGGTTGGAGTACAGGATTACCGCACTTTAGATAGGATCATCCAAAGAGAGTTGGAGAATTCTGATACTTTTGGGACGTTGAACAGCAAATGATAAATGCCCGAGTTCGAATTCTGTTCAATGATTTTCGATGACATAGGCAGTTTTCCCCTCCCCTCAGGAATATCAAGAAAGTGGATAGCGGGGAATCTGGAGAGTAAGGAATACGAGGAAATGGTTCAGAGAGCATTTTTGATGAAGTCGAAGTTTGTTGAATGCCCAAATTATCCTCAATTCAGGGACATGATTGAAATGTTTCTGAATCTAATAAAGAATCCTGAATTTCAAGATGACGCATTCCTGATCTCGAAGAAGCATGCGATAATACCTGAACTTGAATATGTTGAAAAAATGGAAGTAGAGAGTGTTAGAGTTTGTTTAACCGGAGCCTTTGAGCTCTACTATCGCGAATTTGGAGGNGTCATCTACGAAGACATTCTCATGAATTTTGCAGAATCTGTTGCCAGATTTGCAGAGAATGCATGCAAATTCGATAATGTAAAGTGTGTGAGTGTTGATGAACCAAGTCTTGGCATAAGTCCAGAATTGCAGCCTGAAACTGAGCTTGTGGCAAGAGTTTTTGAAGCCATAAATGTCAGGGCAGACGTGCAGGTGCACCTCCACGAGCCTCTATTTTATGAGAAGTTGCTTGATGCAAATGTTGATGTGATTGGCATAGAATGTGCAAAAAACGAAAAGAATATGGATTTTATTGANGGAGAGGAGGTGAGTAGTGCTGAGAAGAGACTCAGAATCGGGGTTGCAAGAAGTGATATTGATGGTATAATCGCTGAGTTCAATGCTCAGAATAATGTCAATGCTTGGGGAAATGATGAGTTGATATCTCTTGCGATTGATGAAATTGAGCCCCCAGAAAAAATACTGACGAGGATTGAGAAGGCATATAGAAAATTTGAAGAGCTTGTTTCGTATGTAGGTCCTGATTGCGGCCTCTTCTCATTCCCCACACAGGAACACGCGGTTCAGTTGCTTGGGAATGTTAAAAAGGCTTTGGAGGTGTTCAGGGAGCAATGGACTACCTGAGCTTTTTCCTGAAGTGTTTTACCACTTTTTTCGTAATTGTTGATCCTCCTGGAAATCTTCCGGTTTTTATAGCACTGACCCAGAGACTTGATAGGGATGTCAGAGAGAAGGTGTCCAGGAGGGCTACGCTTATCGCATTTGCTCTTCTGTTTGTTGTTATGGTTACGGGGGGANCAATTCTTGATTTTTTCCATATTTCAATTAACAGTTTACGAGTAGCCGGTGGAATCTTGCTTTTTATAGTTTCTGTGGACATTCTTCTTGGGGGCACAAGAAGAGAGGCTTACAGAAAGCGAGCGGAAGAGAGTGTTGACATTGATTCGATAGCTGTGTTCCCTCTTGCGCTACCCCTGTATACAGGTCCTGGCGCAATAACAGCTGGAATTGTGATATATTCTCAGGCAGCTGATTTTTACTCGAAAATGATCGTTGTNGGGAGTGCAATCATTGTTTACGCTCTTGTTAGGCTGAGCCATGTGTACAGTGAACCGATTATAAGACTGCTCGGGAGAAGTGGTGCAGATATAATAGCGAGGTTGCTTTCGATCTTCCTTGCGGCTATAGCTGTGGAATTTGTTTTTGAGGGTATAAAGGCAGAATTTTTTGATTAATTAAAAAATAATTTAGTTGAAAAATTTTTGAGAAACCCTTTGAGGAACCAATTAAACTGAAACCCCNTTTAGCTGGAGGTAGGCAACAGTTGTTGACGTACTTACGTATGGGGTAATTATCAGAGCTGCCAGAAAGCCACCAATGTAGGGTATGAGATTGAGAACAAACGAGATTATTAGAACTATCACACCTATAACGATGGCAAATATTAGTACATCAATGAAGTTCTTTTTTACCATGTCTATACTTGCAGATATAGCTTCAATTGCGCTTTTGTTCTCAATCATGATTTCCTGAATTGTGAATATCACAAGAAGTGCAAATATCAGTCCTGGAATTACAAGCAGAAGTGAGCCTATAAATATGCCCACTGCAATAATCAGAGCTGCGAGCAGAAGTGGACCAAGTTTATCAACGGCGTTCCTGATTCCTGTCATGTAGTCTTCGGTTTTTCCCATGAGCTCTGAGTATGCTATTGATACTATTGCACCGCCAGCTATTACCCCGAGAATGACCATGGAAATTACGTAGAGCCCAACAAGTCCCAGCAATCCTGCCATCATTGCGGGGTTCATCATCCAAGCCATTCCAAGCATACCTCCCAGCACCACCGCAAAAATCAGTGAGACAATGGCTGGTAGAAGTGCAGGAACAAGTATCCCCGGATTTCGCTGGATTATATCGATTGGAACTCTAATAGCCTCACCTATTCTGATTCCCATCTAAATCAACCTCACAAATATTATCAACTCTTTTGTGTATATTTTTGCATGTAAGCTTTCATCAAATCTTCAAGTGTACAAACTTTACCAGGGGTCTGGAATTTATCCTCAGTAAACGTCTCTGGTCTGCAGTTGAACTTGGTGATGTCAACCTCCTCTGGTTTCTGGTAGGTCCCACCTGTCACCTTTGCCTCTTTTCCTTCTTCTCCCTTTGGAACTTTCAACCAATCACAGCCAGTTTCCTGTTTTATTTCTTGCATTGAGATGTAGCTTCCATCCTCCTTTGCAACCATTATCGTGAGTTTTCCGTTCTGTTCCACCTCTGCTCTCATTTTGCCTGACTTTGTCCAGTACTTGTAGTGGAAGGTTTTCCCATTCACCGATTGTGTACCCTCGCAGTACACACCAATATTCAATCCCATCAGATCCGCAATGGTTCTGTATTTTGANAGGTCAATAGTTTGCTGTTGCTGTTTGGCTCCCTGTTCAGTTTTTGGTGTTGGAACTTGCTGATTTTGCTCTTTCTCCTGTGCACATCCAGCAAGCAATGTTGTTGAGACAATTACGGCAAGAACCAACACGACGGTTATCAGACCTCTACCCTGCATAGAGAGAGGTGGATTTTTACATTTAAAAATCTATCTAAGTAAATATGATAACTATTTTATTTATAATAAAAAATTTTTAAAATATAACTTGAAATTTAATCGTAAACGAGAGCATTTGCTGCGAGTTCACTCACACCTGAGAACCTCATGTCGAGTTTCCAGTAATTGAGCAATTCTCTGAACTGACCTTTACAGTTAGAGCATATTGTTGCCACTATTTTTGCTCCAGTCTGTTTTAGCTGTTCGACCTTAACTTTGCCGTAGGTCTCCATTCTGAATTTCAGGAAGTCATCCTTGGTCATGATTGCAAACCCACTTCCACCNCCACAGCAATAGTTCCACTCTCTGTTCGGATACATCTCTCTGAAATCTTTGCAAGATGCCATTAAGATTCTGCGTGGCTCCTCATATATTCCTCCCGTTCTGCCCCACTTGCATGAGTCATGGAAAGTAACCGGTTCTGNATTCTTGTTCTTGTCCAGTTTCAATTTGCCCTCTCTTATCCACTGATCAAGCAGCTCCATCCAGCTTATGACTTTAAATGGTCTCTCCTCTGGAGGTATCAGATCCTTCATGAAGTGAGCAAGAGCATCATACGCATGTCCACACTCTCCAACGACGAGGTACTCCGGTTCCAGCTTGTTTATGGTTTCAACATGTGCTTTCATAACTCTCACAAGATCCTCGTCGCTGTAGAACAGACCGTAGTTCACGACATCGAACACACCTGTGTGGGAGGAATTCAAAGACCAGTCGACATTCACATAGTTCAGGATCTCAACCATACCCTGGATAGTTTCAGTGAATGCAAGATAATCTCCGGCGTTGTTCATAACGAGATACTTGACACCTTTTTTATCCACGGGAATTTCTACATCAACCTCCTTTTCCTCCTCTATTTCTTCTTTTATGAATTCCAGAATATCCATGAAAGCCTCATAAGGAATTTTTGGTGCACTACCGTACTTTAGCTGATTCTCTACACCATTCTCCTTGAGCTCGTCAGGAACGATTCCAATATCAGCGAATATCTTTCTAACTTCTCTGGTTATAAGCCCATTATCCAGGCCAAATGGGCATGCAAGAGCGCATCTCCTGCAAACTGTGCACCTGTAGACAGCTTCAGCAAGTGCATTGATGTCCTCTTCTGTGGGATCCTTTGCACCTATCAAACGTCCAAATAGCTTTCCAGTGAGAGTAAAGTGTTTTTTGTATATTTTTCTGAACATGTCTGAGCGATAAACTGGACTGTAAATCTTCTTCCTTCCACTTCCTATATATACCGAACACGCTTCAGCGCAGGTACCGCAGTGAGTACAGGCTTCAAGTGTGAGCTTGTAGGGTAGCAGGAATGGCCAGTTCTGTTTTGTGAGAGATTTTCTCATAGCTTCAAGGAATTTTTCCTTCTTTGGTTCTTCCAGTCTGATCATATCATCTGATAGCGCCCTGTAGTCATCGAAAACCCTCTCCCATNTGGGAACTTCAACGACCTTTTCAACTTCAACACTTTTCTCTTCGGCCATTGTCATCACCTCGGATAAATGTGTCTCTCATCAAGAACAACTTTCTGACCAAACAGAATGGCGATCGGATGTATCAGAGTTTTGAACGGCAGATACATCATGTAGATCTGAGCCAGTAGGATGTGTGTTAGAAACAGAGGGTGAGCAGGAGGTGTAACGGGTTTGAGTGTCAGGATACCCTGAACCCATGCCCACATCTGTTCATGATCCATCACACCTGCAATTCTGAGGTAGGCACCAAGAGAAAGTGTCAGCATCAGGAGTACAAGAGCAAAGTAATCTGCAAAAGTGGAGTCAACTTTGTCCTTCGCTATGTCAATTCTTCTAATGAGGAAACCCAGTGTGCCAATCGCTGCAGCAACTCCTGCAGCAGCACCGAGGTAGTATTCAGCAGGGAAGGTTGGCATTAAGATATACTTTGCGTGGAGTGATAAGCTCACTATTAAGCCGATGTGGAAGAGCCAGGCGAGAATCCATATGGTTTTATCCACCTTTCGTGGACCTGGTAGAGTGAAAATCCTTTTAACAATCGTCAAAAGTATATCCGCCGTCGAATGCTTGGCTGGAAATAGAGCCCAGACGACGGGGCGTGGCATTACCAACCACTTTACAAAGTTGTATAATAGTGCAATGAAGAATACACCCAGTGTTATGTAGGGCAAAATGTTCGCTATAAACCATGCCAATTCTCCTGCCATAGTCATTTCACCTCCAACGCCTTTCGTGGGTGACACACACTTATAAGCTTTACCATTTATAAAAATTTACTTAATTATAATAACTTAAAGTAAAAATCTTTATTTTTATATTTTTTTATCTAATTACTTTATTTAATAATTTATCTGGTAAAATTGTAAAATCTGGTTTTTTCTTTGATCTAATTGTGTTTTTGCTATTAAATGTTAAATTCTATTGAAAGGTCTGAAAAATAGATAATAAGGTTTTAGAAATATATAATAAAAATAAATCCAAATTCTTTTAGTAATAATTAAAAAATCGAGAAAATGTTATATAGATTATAAGACTATTATCTTGTGTTGAAAAAGAGGTGGTGGGTATGTTGTGGTTACAGCTGTTGGTTTATGTCTCGGTTGGAGTTTTTGTATTGGTGTTATTGGCCAAAGTCATAAGGTATTCAACAATGCCCTTGCACCTTAGATGGGAGCTATATCCTGTTCCACACGAAAAGTTCAGAGCTGAGTATGGAGGGAGTTATTTTGAGGAGCCAGAGTGGTGGAAGAAGCCCAGAGAGACNACCCTGATCGGGGAGTTAAAAGAAATGTTAATGGAAATGCTTTTTATTAAAAGAGTTTTTGAATACAAACGACCGCTGTGGTATCTGACTTTCCCATTCCATGCAGGCATTTATCTGATGCTGGCTTGGTTTGGTTTACTTTTTGCAGGATCANTTTCTACACTTATCGGTCTTCAAGTTGTCAGCAGCCTAACATCTCAGCTCACTGAAGTGGTGGGAGTGCTGGGGATGACACTTCTTACCATTGGTTGTCTTGGATTACTCTTCAGGAGACTTTATGACAGAAGTATGAGAGCTTACAGTGCACCCGTAGATTACTTCAATCTGTTGTTTATTCTTGGTGTGGTTGTTACGGGAATCGTAGCATGGAGAGTAGATCCTGATTTTAATACTGCTAAGGCATTTATGACNTCACTGATAACTTTTTCACCACTCCCATCCCTTCCAGCAGTCACAGCTCTGCATGTGACGCTACTCTCACTTCTTGTTGCGTACATTCCAATGACGAAAATGTCCCACTTCGTTGCGAAGTATTTCACCTATCACAAGATTCTCTGGGAGGATGCACCCAATCTAGTTGGTTCACCAGTCAGGGAGAAGGTTAAAGAGGTACTGGCTTACAGAGTAGGCTGGTCTGCACCTCATATAAGACCAGGAATTACATGGGCTGAAGAAGCCACACTGATAGAACCGGTGACAGAAATAAGAGCGAAGCTGACAGAGGAGAGGAGGGGAATATAGAGGTGCCGGAGCAATGGAATACAGATTTAATTTTATTTCTCCAACAGATTTTTCGATAATAGACAGGCAGATTGTAAAGATTAGGTCGGGAGATTTGATTCCTTTGCCATATTCTGATGAACCTGAATTTACGAAACCAAACCCCGAATGGGGTGAAAAATACGTTACAGAACTTGATGGTTACATAGCAATAGATGAACCCTGGAAACCAAAAACAAAGGAAGAAGAAATCGC
>Ga0180908_1010_pt1 | contig 45371 bp, 39 predicted proteins | sample Deesub1362A_J573_FD_124169 | JGI IMG/M metagenome (GOLD analysis project Ga0180908, IMG submission 124169) | Archaeoglobus sp. JdFR-41 | reverse complement strand
ATAATAATTACAAGTAATACAGCTTTATTCATGAGAAATTGTAGGTAGGTTCAGATAAAACTCTGTCGTTATCCTAGATTTCTGGGAACATGTGGTTATAGGGGCTGCTGGGGGTTGTGCTGCTGTTTGTACTTTAAAAGGTTTTATTGGCTCGCATCTTGTAAATACTGTTATTCCAGGGCATCTCTTCCCTTTTTCAACATGAATCCATACCGCTCCAAGCTGATAGCGTTTAAGAGACCTGTTATCATACTTCTGAATTCTCTTATGCTTATCTCAGCGTACCTGTGAGCATGAATAAGGGGTACAGGGTAGCCATCAACCTGCAAGTTCTTAATTGCAGCAATAATGTCATCATCAATTTTTTTATTAGATTCCAGGAGGTATACGTTCTTGCCATCCAGAAATCGTACAAATGCAGAATGAATTTCGGCACTCCAAACGTTTTGAAAACTTTTTACAAAAGCAGGGAGTGATTTACTTATTTTAGGTTTGAAAGATGTATATCCAGCTTTTTCATATCCAAACTGCTTTATTGAAAGAAAATCGAGAACTGATGCATCACTTATGTCCGCCCTTTTTGTGATTTCACTTGTGTAGAAGTTTTTTGCTATAAAAATCGCATTCTGGTTTTGGAGTAGTTTCTCCAGAGCGTGCAGATACTCGACGTACTCAAAAAGAATCGTCAAATCCTGGATGTTTTTCTCGTTTCCTTTTCTGCAACCAGCTTCCAATCTTTCAAAATACTCGGTTCTGGTAAGAAGATACTCTCCCTTTACCCTGTTGTCCCTCACACTATTTACAATCTCCTCCCACCACCTTTCAAGGACATCAAGGAAGTCACCCAGCAAACTCTCAAGGTCGTATATTCTGTTAAGGTCTTTGTAACTTTTTTCGGTTAGATAAGCAGGTGGCCTGATAATCGCACCGCTGAGAGTACCATCCATTAGCACGAGATCTGCATCTTCGATTACGGCACCGGTTCTGAATTCGGTTAGGAGCATGTGGAGTCTGATTCTGTCGTCAATGTGTTTGTATGGTCTCAAGGAAGTTAGCTCGTGAATCTGGTAAATTCTGTCACCAACGGCAACACCGGAAACTGCGTAGATAATAACACCACTCCTCCTCTCTGTACCTCTGCTTCCATCTACACCGTAAACTTTCAGGTCCCTTTTACTCTCACCAATTTCTCTCCATTCAAGTTCGGAGTTCTCCACTATCTCTTCAATTTTTTCTCTGTTCTTTTCGAGTTCGCTTCTGAATTTTTGAAGCAGTTCATCACTTAAACGCCACATTCTCTCCCCCGCATTTATTCTGCGATGGATACCATGGAAGTTCCTCCGACGAAATCAATGTTTATAACTCTGTCAGCAGCATCTTTGAGCTCATCATCATGTGAGACCACAATTACNTGGGGAATTCTCCTGAAGTAGCTGGTCGTAATTTCCACAAGCTTTCTTCTTCTTTCCTCGTCCAGAAATGGTGTTGGTTCATCAAGAATCAGAAGGGGTATTTTACCGTGTATCATGTACATTGACAGTGCAAGTCTGAAGGCAAGTGCAAGAGCGATCATCTCTCCACCGCTCAGAAAGCTTATCTCCTTCTCCTCTCCCTGATACACAACAAAAATTTTAAGTTTCTCCTTTCCCCTCTCCGAAACTTGCTTCAGCGTTATACCCGAGTATTTTCCTTCGGTAAACTCCTCAAATATTTCGCTGGCATTTATTTCGACCTCCTTGAAAACGTTCTCCATAAGCATGTTTTTGTACTGCCTGAACTTCTCTCTTATCTTTGAAAGAGTTGGAAGTACTGAACTCTCTATCACTTCCGCCATCCTTCTGTATTCGTTTATCTTGGTCAGCATTAGCTCTATATTTTCAAGATCTTTTTCAAGACCTCCGATAAGTTCATTCAATCTCTGTATGGTTTCATTAACTGCTGCAAGCTGTTTGTTCTTCTCCAGAATTTCACTATCGAGTTTTTGATGTTCCTCCTCACTGTATTTGTCTACAAGCGCTTTCAGTTNCTCTCTTTTCTCTGCGAGACTTCTGTTTTTTGCTTCAATCTCCTTCCTCAGCAGTTCAACTCTCTCGAGTACCGTTCTGAGATTTCTCTCCTCTTCTTGAAGTTTTCTGGAAGAATCTTTAACACTCTGCCATTCCAGATAGTCATGCCTGAGAATTTCAACACTTTTTTCNAGCTCTTCAATGTTCGAGAAACCCTCATTCTGAACAGCTGTAAGTAGTTCTTCTTTCCTCTTCTCAATTTCTTTTATCCTCGCCTCTATTCTTTCCAGTTCTTTTTGAATTTCTGGAATTCTGTTTGCAGACTGAAGAAGTGTAGTTTCTGCACCACGTAGTTTTCCAAGTTCTTCAGAAAGCGAGTCGTATTCCTTCTTAATCTCTGAGAGTTCTTCAATGTTGGTTTCTCTCAATTCCTCTCTTATTCCTCTAATCTCATCCGCGAATTGTTTGTATCTAAGTATCATTTCCTGTTTTTGAAGCGCTCTCTCCACTTTCTCTTTTTTCTCCTCAATCTTTTTTCTTTTCTGTTCTAATCCAAAGAGTTCGTGCCTGATTTCTTCAATTTCTTTTCGATATTTTTTCATTAGCTCTTTTTTATGTTCTTCTGTTAACTCTCTTCTACAAACAGGGCAGTAGTTCTCCGCCTGTTTGAGCTCCTCAATAGATTTCTGTATTTGTCTCCCTCTTGTTATGAGAGAAGCACGTTTTGCAGCTATTTTTTCGGATACTTCTCTGATTTTCTCAAGTTCCTCCATTGCTTTTCCAACAAGTGAATACATGCTGAGGATTTTTTCCTCATCAAGTCCTTTTTCCTCCAGTAACCTCTCAATTTCCTCTTTTCTTTTAATTCTCTCTGATATTCTTTCCCATTCCTTCACCTTTCCTTCAATTTCGCTTAACTTGGAAGTGATCTTCTTTATTCTGTTCCTGATTTCTACCAATTTTTTCCCGTCTTCCTCAGCTCTTCTCAGTTCCGTAATCCATCTTTCCTGATCTCTTTTAACCGTGTTTAGCTCCTCCTCAATTTCCTGATTTGTTCTCAGGACATTCTTCAACAGAGTTTCAAGTCTTTCAAATTCTCTAACCTTACCTTCCAGCAGCTTTGCCCTTTCAACATCCCTTCTCAATTCTGCGATTCTCTCTTTTATTCTCTCCAGTCTCTCACTCAGGGATTTTATCTCAGTTTCAAGAATGCGAATCTCACCTTCAGTTTGTCCTATTTGCTTCTCTAATTCCTGAATATTTTTTGCAAGCTCGTCAAATTCTTTTTTCCTTGCTTCCAAATTTCTGAGCTGGTTTTCCAGAGTTAACCTCAACTTCAGACTATCATCAAGTTCTTTTCTTCTTCTCAAAAGGTCTTCCTCTTTCTCTTTTTTCTGGAGTTCATAGCTTTCCTGCTGCTCAAGAAAATTCCTGTATATCTCTATTTCTTTTTCAAATTCCCTGATAACCTGACCAAGATTCCTCCAGGCATTTTCGTAGTCATCGATTCTTGTAACCTTCCTGATCACTCTTTCTCTGCTGGTCTCGTCCATGATAATTCCCTCAATCTCACCCTGTCTGACATAGATGGCATTTGTGAAAACGTGACTTGGTGCAATAACCTTCTCGACCCAAGAGTTTATCTGGCTATCACCTTCGAGNAGAAACCCATCTCCGCTTAAAATTGATTGACCATCGCTGCTTCTGGTTATAGAGTACTCTTTTCCATCAATCTCAAAAATAAGAGAGATTGTGTATCCTGAAGTACCATCTCTGACCAGATCATCCTTTTTAAGTCCTGTTGGACGAGGACCGTAAAGCGCAACGAGTATCGCTTCGAGTACAGAACTCTTACCAGCTCCATTTCTACCTGAAATCAGGTTTATTCCACTATCAAATACAATTCTTGAGCTTGAATGAGATCTGAAATTCTCAATTCGAACTTCTTTAATGAAAAGGGACAAACTCAATCACCTCTCCTCCATGAAATCGAGGAGAGTTAAACCTTTCTTTTTTACAATATTTCTCTCCGATTTTCTGAGTTCCTCCAAGTGTTTCTGATCTGCAANCTTTCTTTNATCTCTTTTCTTCTCCTCCCTCTTCTCCTCTTTTTCTTTCAAAATTTCAGGAGGAGTCTCTGGTTCATCTCTCTGAACTTCAGCNCTTCTCTCCGATTTCTGTGGAAGTAAACCAAAATAAGTCTTAATCATCTCGATGGCTGAGCCTCTCAACATGTCGTCATCCTCTTTCAGAAATTCAAGGAGTTTAAGCTCAAATTCTGAGAAGAACTCATCCTCCCTTTTTAACTCAACCTTTTCCACCTCTTTTTTCACAACCTCGCATTTGATCTCAGCATACTTCACTCTCTTCAGAACACTGTCGGTCAACCTTTTGATGTCCACAGACTCGCTGCATTTTATCTTTCCAATCAGCATGTCCTCTTTACTCATTGTTTCAAGAACTTCATTGAGCTTTGTCTCAATCTCCTCACGTGTCTCTGCAGCTATGTTTACATTGTAAAGATTTCTAACTCTAATCTCCACAAATCTCGGTTTAAAGTCCTCCACAATGTAAAATCCTTTCNTCAATCCCTCCCTTACAGTCGGAACATCACCCACTTCGTAGTTGATAATATGTGATGCCTCTCTTATGTCATATCTTTCTATACACCCGGGATACACTATAAATCTTCCATTGAAGTCGTAAACCCTGGGTATGTGAATGTGCCCAAAGGCGTAATAGCTGGCAGGAGGTAAATCGTTCAGTGTGAGTTCATAGGCAAGGTTAAGTTCTATGTCAACCACCTCTTTTACAGACTGGTGAAGAACGAGAACACTCTCATCACCCTCGGGTTTTAAAAAAGGCAGAATCTTTTCAAGCTGCCAGCTTGTTCTGTGTCTGTCTCCAACTATTTCAACGTCTCCAAATACACCTTTAACAAGATAGACACCCTCCTCAAGTCGGGTGCTTGTTGTGTAGTCAGTCTCAATTCTTTTCCTTCTGATTCCAAGCACGTGCATCAATTCAAGAGATTCGAGGAGATGGTAAATGGAAACCTCTCTCACACTCTTGTCGTGATTTCCCTCAATAGCGAAGACTGGAATATTCCGTTCTCTTAACTCTGTCAGTAAATCAATGGCATCCTTTATAGTTTTGGGGTTGGGAATGCTTCGGTGAAACATATCTCCAGCAATTATAACAAAGTCAACTCCCTCTTTGATCACTCTCTTAATACCTTCCCTGAATGCTCTTAAGAAATCCTCAGCTCTCCANCTCTGATTGTACTGCTCAAATCCAAGATGTATGTCTGCAAAATGTGCAAATTTCATGATCACATTCACCTGCTACAATCACTACTCGGTGGCAAAGTCCCGCAAACTGAATTCTCTCTTCTCCTCACCTCTTCTCCACTCTCTCAGCACATCAATGTCTCTTCCACCATAGTTTCCTTTGAATTTTCTTACTCTAACAGCTACTGGCAGCTTCACGGCTGGACCCACTATAACCGCTTCACCCACACCCAAGGAAGCTATGTCTTTCAATAGTTCTTCACTTATCTGTTCACTTGCCTGCTGAACGTATCGCTGGTCGTTTGGCTCGGTTAACCGGAGTACTATTTTGGTATTGCACTGACTCAGCACGTCATCATTCAATCTTTTAGGCCTCTGAGACACTATTCCAAGCCCCACGCCAAATTTTCTTCCCTCCCTTGCGACTCTACCAAGCCATAGAGTAACGTCGTTACTCACTCCTTTAGGTGCGAANATGTGTCCCTCTTCAAAAACAACAAGAAGAGGNTTGCTAACCGCTGGACAAATCTTTTCCCAGTTCTTCTTTCCTCTTACGTAGTTTATTCTTCCTATAAGGATGTTTCTCAGTAAATATGAAACCACAACTCGCATCTGCCCTTCATCAAAGCCACTTAGGTTAATGACATTCANGTAANAGGGTTTTATTGCCGCAAGCATATCACTTTGAGTTAGCAGGTCTTCATATCTTCTCAAAAAAGTGGAAACGTACTCCTTGACTCTGCATAGAGCGTTTAAATCCTGTCTATCAAGATAAGCATATCTCAGAATACCTATTGCGTCGTAATATTCTGCATCGCCCTTTGCTGATGCTATGTTTATCCAGTCCTCAACAATGTCAAGAATTCTCTCCACGAACTTCTTCCCGGTTATCCCCTCTTTCTGCACAGTTGTAAATATCCTCTCCAGGTGCATTCTCTGAACTGCAGCTCTCTCCCTGTCAACACCAACCAGCGAGGCAAATTCCCATGGTTCAAGTCTTTCTGGTCTTATACCTGCAGGAACCACATTCTTTTTTCTTTCTGAACCATCTTCAAATGTGAAGTGTACGTATTCTCCATGCGGGTCAATCAGAATAACAGTTCCATTTAGCTTTCTCACAATTTCATCAATGAGAATTGACACCACATTCGATTTTCCTCCACCAGTTATCGCGAGAACCGCAAAATGTCTGAGAACGAGTTGATTCAGATTCAGATTCACCTGCACTTCAGGTCTTGCAAGAAGGGATCCTATGCTGATTTCTCCTCCTCCTGTTCCAAATATGGTTTGAAGAAGAGGTGTGGATGCCAGTCTGACAGGTGAACTTGGTCTAACAGGTGTTCTGTTTGGGAGGATTTGCCCGTCTCTCACAACTCCGAGAACCCCAGCACTGGCAACCACCACCTCATTTCTTTCAACAAGTTCTCTGGAAAACTGGAGATTCCTGAGCAGAAAGTCAAAACTTAGCCCTTCTTCAGCAAGGATTCTGTTAAAATTGCTCACCTCTCTCACTATGCCAAGCACTTCCTCTCCATCCCTGTTTAAGGCCATGACGTACTCTCCAAATCGTGGTATTTTCTCAGGATTAACGGCAAAGCTGAACTCAAATGGAGATGATTTTCCAAAAACCAGTCCTACCTCCATTTCACTCTCCGATTGCACATTTTCTTTAAGAGGAAGTTTAAAATAAAGTTTTCCTCTTTTTAAAGTTTCTACTGATTTAGAGACGGAATTCCTGTACTGGTATTTAGGATCTCAATATTTTACCTTGTTTTAAAAGCGGCTTTTTTCCACTTTCCATAATTTTTCTGATTCTTTCTTCACTCTCGCCAAGCTCTTTTGCAACGATCGAGGCGTTTCTTATGTTATTCAAAGCAACATAGTTAAGTATGAAATCCTCTGCAACCTCATCATCATCAAGATCCCACATGCCTGTGTACAGGGGATTGAAATCGAGCATGTAAGCGTGGAGTTTTACAATGTCTCCCTTCACATCCTCCAGATCAAGATCAAAAAGTGATGCATCTCTGAGAAACGTGATGACAGCTTTTCTCAATTTTTCAGAGTTGTATTTTCTATCTTTTGGAGAATATAAACCTACAATTCGGTCAATCTCTTCTTTCGACATGTTAAACGGTCTATCATTAAGTGAAAGTATTATCTCCCGGGTTCTTTTATCAAGTGGAGCAAATCTTGTTTTACCTGCAGAACGCAACTTGACTGTGAAAAATTCCTCACCACCGTTTTTCATTCTGCCCAGATCTTTTTTTCTGAGATTCATCAGCTCTTCGGGCGTGGATAAAGTGGAAACTATTGTTCTGATCAAGGCGTGGTGCAGCACGTTTTTTCTCGACAGGACTATATGATGCTGTATGTCGTATTCCAGTCTCAGATTTTGCATATGTTATCTTGTGATCGAATTTAAAAAATAATTTTTCCAGACCTCAGCCTACAGAATATTTTCTTTTTAATATGGAAGAATCTTTCATACCATTGAGGATCTGACCCTACATGAACACACATTATACAGCATCAATACAGAAAGATTAAAAAGAAGGATTCTTTTAGTCATTATTGGTGATGTTGAATGAGTCTGGTTAAGGGTAGACCATCCACAATGAACGACGACTATCAGCTCAACATTACAAGAATTATTCAGTATGCAGCAACGGTCCACCCGAAAAGGGAGATTGCTTCAAGAACTCCCACAGGAATGTTCCGCTACAACTACGCAAAAGCTTATGAAAGAATCTGTGCCATGGCAAATGCCCTTGAGAACTTGGGTATAAAACCCGGAGATGCCGTGGGGGTGCTGGGATTTAATACCCACAGGTTTTATGAAAACTTCTTCTCGATTCCGGGATTGGGAGCTGCCATGCTTGAACTCAATATCAGGCTTGCCCCACCCGATCTGCTCTACGTTGCGCAGCACAGTGATGCCAAAGCTTTGTTTGTTGACGACTTTTTGCTTCCACTTGCGGAAATGCTTGCCTCTCAGCATGAGTTTGAGTTCTTCGTTGTGATGAGCGATAGAAAAGAATTCGATACAAAGCTGGATCCGGTGTACAGTTATGAAGCTTTGATAGAAGAAAATAAAAAGGACAGAGAATGGGATGAGATAGACGAAAAGAGTGCTGCAACAATCTGCTATACCTCGGGTACCACCGGCAAACCAAAGGGGGTGTACTACTCTCATCGTTCCATTTATCTCCACTCCCTGGCCGGAGTCTCAAATCTTAGAATTGGCCCGGAGGATTGNGCATTGCAAATTGTCCCGATGTTCCACGCAAATGGATGGGGTGGACAGATAGGAGCAACGATGGTTGGGGCTAAACAGGTCTTTCCTGGATTCTTTACACTGCAAAATGCAGATCTACTTGTGGATNTGATTATAAAGGAAGGTGTGACTGTTACAATGGCCGCTCCGGTAATTCTGATACCGATGCTCGAGTATCTCAGAAATGTTGAACCCAAGCCAAATCTAAAGGGATTGAGAATAGCATCTGGAGCTACAGAGCCACCAGTTGCTATGATGAAGGGATTTGCAGAGTTTGGTGTGGAAATTATCCANGCATATGGAGCTACAGAAACGAGTCCTCTCGTAACTATGAATTTTGTGAAACCCGGTCTGGAGCTCACTGAAGATGAGTACTGGGATCTGAAGAGGTATCAGGGTCTTCCGGTGATGGGAGTCGAAATCAAGCTTGTAGATGCAGAGGGTAACGAACTTCCATGGGACGGCAAATCTATGGGGGAACTCTGGATAAAGGGCCCATGGGTAACCAAAGAATATTACAACGACGAGAGAACAAAGGACAGTTTTGTGGATGGATGGTGGAAGAGCGGAGATGTGGCAATAATCACACCAGAAGGCTACGTCAAAATCGTTGATAGAGTAAAGGATGTTATAAAAAGTGGTGGCGAGTGGATAAGCAGTGTAGACCTTGAAAACACTCTGATGGCGCACCCAGCAGTTTATGAAGCCTGTGTAATCGGGGTAGAACATCCAAAGTGGCAGGAACGCCCGCTTGCACTTGTTGTTCTCAGACCGGACTACAAGGATAAGGTTACAAAAGAAGAACTTATTGAGTTCTTGAAGCCTCACTTTGCNAAGTGGCAGTTACCTGACGACGTTATTTTTGTCGATGAAATTCCAAAAACGAGTGTTGGTAAATTTGACAAGAAATTGCTGAGAGAAAAGTACAGAGACTATCTCATTAAAAAATCCTAATTTTCTTTTTTTTCTCTCTATTTATGAAGTTGCTTTTAGTGTGTATTCTATTCTCAGGAAAAATCTTTATTGTTGACTGGCTGGAGAACCTCAGTTCAGGAAAAAAATATAAAATACAAGTTAAAACAACTATAAGCAATGAGAGGGGCAGTGGGAAAGATCTATGGCGAGGCTTCAGCATTCGAATTTAACTTTGTGATTTCCAATCCAAAACAGATTAAAAGGGGGGATTACCTCAAAGTTTGGAATGATGTTGACGGTTGGGTGGTTGCATATGTGGCAGATATAAAGGCTCTTTCGAATGTCAGAGATAAGGAAATTCTCGAAGCAGTTGGAAGATCAAAGGAAATTTTTGTTGGAAAAGCAATCGTTATTGGTAAACGGGAGGATGGCAGGCTCAAAACACCCAGATGTCCTTTTGTACCTGGTGAAAGTGTATTCCTTGCAGATGAGAAGCTCGTGGCTGAAGCTCTNGGGCTGACAACAAAAGGGGTGTATCTCGGTCTTCTGGGTGACACTCGTGTCAGAGTGAAGCTCGATGTGAACAGCCTTGTGCAGAAACATGTCTGCATTCTTGCCAAAACGGGAAGCGGCAAAAGTTACACTGCTGGTGTTATTATAGAGGAGTTGCTCGAAGCGGGTGTCCCCCTTCTCATAGTAGACCCGCATGGTGAGTATTCGTCCCTGAGGTATCCCAATGAAGAGGCTTGTGACGGTGAATTTGGAGTAGAGCCAAAAGGTTACGCAGATCAGATTTCCATATTCGTTCCACCGGGTTCCCCCTTTGCTGANAGAGCAGATGAAATCCTTAAACTTGATGGGGTGAACTTATCTGCTGAGGAACTTGTGGAACTAACCGGCCTGAAGAATCCCTCAGCTCAGGCTCTCCTGTATCAAGCCATGAAAAATCTGAGGGGAGAAGATTACACNATCGAAGATGTCATAGAGGAAGTCGAACAGATCAGACACAATGCAAAATGGACACTGCTCGGTGCTTTAACGAAAATCTCTGAATCAGGGTTGTTCAGTGATAAGCCAACAGACGTTAAGGTACTTCTTCAGAGAGGGAGGGCGAGCATAATAGATCTCAGGGGGATCGAGCCAGCTTATCAAGATCTGATAGTCTCTCGAATATGCACGAGGCTCTTTGAATTGAGAAAGAAAAATCAGGTGGAGCCTGGAATGATAGTAATCGAAGAAGCTCACAACTTTATCCCTGAAAGAGGTTTTGACAGAACTGTGTCCACAAATATTCTGAGAACCATTGCCAGTGAGGGCAGAAAATTCGGGTTGGGATTGATGGTTATAAGCCAGAGACCTGCCAGAATCGATAAGAACGTGATAAGCCAGTGCAATACACAAATAATTCTGAGAGTAACGAATCCGAACGATATAAACGCCATCAAGAGGGGTGTTGAAGGAATAACCGCTGAGATGGTTGAGGAGATTAAGAGATTACCACCCGGTAGCGCAATGGTTGTAAGCCCAGAACTGGAGAGACCGGTAATTGTTAGAGTCAGGGTAAGAAAAAGTAAACATGGTGAACCCGTTTCCATCATAGAAACTGAGTCTGAAACTACCGAAAGAGCTAAAAAGAAATGGAGAAAAGAGAAGAAACCTTCAAAAGAAAAAAGGAGGAAGGGTTTGCTCAGCAAGTTGTTTGGAAGGGGTTAAACTGAGCTAAATGTGCTTTGTTTTTGGATATTAAAAGCTGATAATTCCGTATATAGAAAGAATGCCGTACACAATTGAGAAAACAAATGAGGCAGCGAATGGGACGAGGATGAAATTTGGGGAGATGTTGAGTTTGTACCCATCCCATCTGGAATTTGCAAGAATTATGTAGACGAGCAGGTAGCCAATAACAAATGGATAAAAACTCCTGATCTCGAACATTCTGATTTTTATGAAGACATANGTCCATGCTACTGCTGTAGCAATCCCAAGCGGATACATGGCCTTTAGAACTCGCTCAGGTCCGAAAAATACCGGTGAATTTTTAAAACCAGCAATGCGATCAAATTCATAATCAGAAACTGCTGTTGGGATGTATAGAGTTGATGCAAGTAGAAAAATTGCTATATCCATTTCTAGAGGCATCTGAAAGTTACTAATCGCCAGTCCAGCATGAAATGCGAATATCCCGGCAAGTGCATTACAGAGGATATCCATGACAGGCTTCGTCTTGAATCTTGGCGGTGCAGAGTAAAGATACCCCACAGCATTCGCACCAAGCATTGATAGGAAAAAGTTTAGATTAACGAGGGACGCGAGGAATATCGAAAGTAAAAAGAAAACTACACAGAGAATCTTTCCCTCCATGACACTGATTTCCCCCGTTACNAGCGGTTGATATGCGAGTCTNAGATCCTTCATTCTGCCATCATGGAATCTGTCTACGTCTCTGTCGTAGAGCGCATTTATCGTAAAACTGAAACTCATCCAGAAAATTGCAGATAAGAAACCGATCAGAACCTTGAAAATTTCTGTTGAGGGATTGGCAGCAAAAGCAAAGCCAAGAGCAAATGGAAGTAAAAAACATACCCAAGCAAGCGGTCGGAGGAGTCTGAAGTACTTTGATGGAAGCTGCCGCTGAACCTCGTCTTCTCCCACATTAGGTAGATCTGGCACCCCTTGTTCTCCCCCTGCACTGTTGTCCATAATGATGATATGCTGCCTGGGTAATATGGGTTACGACTCAGGAAATATTTTACAGTCGAGTATAGTTNAGACCCTAACTATACATCTATATATCTGTCCGGGTACCATGTTCATGGATGAAGTGATCAAAGCTGCAGAGATGATCAGATCGATGAAAATAAGGGGAGCAGCNAGAATTGCCCGTTTTGCCGCAGAAACTCTTAGAGATTTTGCNTCTCGAACCAGTGATTTTGATAATGAAATAAAAAAAGCAGCAGAGATTCTTTTAAATACCCGTCCCACTGCTGTTAGCCTCTACAATGCAATAAATTATGTAATGAGTTACTCTGGTGAAACTGTAGAAGAAAGAAGAAAGAATCTGATAGAGAGGGCTGAAGAATTCATAAAATGGGTTGAGACCGCTCAGGAAAAGATTGGGGAAATTGGGGAGAAGAGGATAAAAGACGGCTACACGATTCTGACACACTGCAACTCCTCGTCTGCTCTGGCCATCATAAAAAGAGCTCATGAGAATGGAAAGAGAATCGAGGTCTTCGCCACAGAATCCCGCCCAAGATGGCAAGGACATATTACAGCAAGAGAGTTGAGGGAGANGGGTATCAATGTAACTTTGATCGTTGATTCAGCTGTTCGGTACTTCATTAATGATGTGGACTGTGTGATTGTTGGTGCAGACACAATTACCGCAAACGGGGCGTTAATCAACAAGATTGGTACATCTCAAATAGCTCTTGCTGCCAAAGAGGCAAGAGTTCCGTTTATGGTCGCAGCAGAAACATACAAGTTCAGTCCAAAAACTCTCACTGGTGAGCTGGTGGTTATTGAAGAAAGAGACGCTTCAGAGGTTGCTCCAAAGGATCTCCTTGATATGGGTGTAAAGGTTAGAAATCCTGCATTCGATGTTACTCCGAGAGATTACATTGATGTAATCATAACTGAGATAGGTGCTATACCGCCAGAAATGGCGTATGTTGTTATAAGGGAGAGACTTGGATACACCGGAATCAGCGAGGATGAGATAAAAATAGACTCCAGACACTTTGACTGAGAAAAAAGAAAACTATCAAAGTTCAAGAATCTTAGGAACGTTTTCGCTGTATGGCTCTCTGATAATGCCATATTCGGTGATAATCGCAGAGACAAGATCGAGTGGAGTGGGATCGAATGCAGGATTGTAAACCCTCACATTTTCTGGAGCCAGAAGTCTGTTTCCACAGTAAATAAGTTCATCTCTACTCCTCTCTTCTATTGTGACTTCTTTCATACTCCTATTCCAGTCGAACGTTGCCCTGGGAGCAGCCACGTAGAAAGGAATTCCATGATGTTTAGCAAGCACAGCAACAGTATAAGTTCCGATTTTGTTGAAAACTGCATCCCTGACTATCCTGTCCGCACCAACGATAACACAATCAACCATGCTTTTCTGCATAACTATACCAGCCATTGAATCTGTTATGAGTGTGACATCAATTCCATCCTGTATAAGCTCCCAGCACGTTAGACGTGATCCCTGGTTTAGCGGTCTTGTCTCACATGCAATAACCTTTACCCTTTTTCCCTGACTCACAGCGCTCCTGACAACTCCAAGTGCTGTTCCCCAGTCAACTGTTGCAAGTCTTCCGGCGTTGCAGTACGTCATAATCGTACTGCCATCTTCAATCAACTCAGCACCATACTCTCCAAGTTTTTTGTTTCGTTCAACATCTTCTTCAGCTATTCTTTCAGCTTCCTGAAGTGCAAGTTTTCTGACTTCTTCGATGCTATCTCCACTCATAGCAGCTTTTAGAGCTCTTTCAATACCCACAAAGAGATTTACAGCTGTTGGACGTGTTGATGCGAGCAACCTTGCTGCATCCTGGATATGTTTTTTGATTTCTACCAAGTCGTTGAAGTCTCTTTCATAAGCTGCAAGAGCTATTCCATAAGCTCCTGCTGCCTCAAGGGCTGGCGCACCTCGAACAGCAAGTCTTTTTATAGCCTCTGCAAGCTGATGTACTGTTTTGCAGACCAGTATTTCGAATCTCTCAGGCAGAAGTGTCTGATCTACCATCACTACACCATCGTCCCAGAATATTGTTCGCATAAAGAAAATGGTTGCCAATTAAATATTTACGACACCATTCCGCTAATTTTTTAAAAGGCAATTGACTATTGCCATTGAGGTGATAATATGCCGGGAATTTTTGACATTGATGAGAAGGATCGAAAAATACTTGACCTGCTTGAAAAAGATCCTGACATCTCACAGAATGAGATTGCCAGAGTAGTTGGACTCTCACAACCATCTGTAGGGAGCAGGATAAAAAAACTTAAAGAAATTGGAGTTCTGAGTCACGCGTACGGTATAAACATAAAAAATGCGGGTCTTTATATTTACAAGGTTGATGTAAAATGCAAACAACCAAAAGAGGTGTTGAAAAGGTTTTCTGAATGTCCATTCTTTCTAAATGGGTTTATAGTAACAGGCAACAAGAATCTCACTCTCTTTTTCATTGGAGAAGATCTCACAACACTGGAAGCAATAGTTGACAAACACATAAGATCCGATCCGGATGTGTACAGCGTAGATTCTGGAATTGTCGTAAGAGGGGAAAAAGATTCTGTAATGCCTGTAAAATTGCACGTTGAGAAGAGCAAATCNACGCCCTGCAATGGAGGATGTCTGGACTGCGATTTCTGGAGACTCAAACTATGCCTTGGATGTCCAATCACAGGCCACTACAGGGGTAAAGTCTGGAAATAGGAAGATNGTCAGATCTAACAATGCTCAGTAGATTCAAACCCATAGTTGCGGAAATTTCCTATCCCATAGCGAGAATTCTCGCTCGAGTTGGTGTAAAGCCAAACCATCTAACACTTCTGGGCCTGTTTTTTGGCCTCTTCGCAGCATTCTACATCAGTTCTGGTAAGATACTTCAAGGAGCCTTTTTTGTATTTNTGAGTAGTGTTTGTGATATGCTTGACGGAGCGGTGGCAAGAACGCAGAATATGACTTCAAGTTTTGGGGGCTTTCTTGACTCTGTAACTGACAGGTATGTGGATGTCCTGATATTCGTCTCTCTGGGAATTTATGGGATTGACTGGCTTGCAGTTACCATCGCTCTAACTGGAGCTCTGCTTGTCAGCTATACAAGGGCTCGAGCGGAGTGTATAGTGGAGAGGTGCGACGTTGGATTNGCTGAAAGAAGTGAACGGCTTCTTATAATCTTTGCTGGCTTGATAACTGGATACATATACGAGGCTGTTATAGTAATTGCTGTGCTGAGCCATATAACAGCTTTACATCGTGTGGTGTACACAAAAAAACTCCTTGACCAGAAGAAATAGCAATACTGAATAATTTAAAATATTAAAAAAATTAGAAAAATTTAAATATCTGCCCCCGACCCTCCCTTTCGGAGGTGGGCGGAATGTCAGAAAATGTTGTTTTTGTAGGAAACAAGCCCGTAATGAACTACGTTCTTGCAACACTGACTCAGCTGAACGAGGGAGCAAGCGAGGTTGTGATTAAGGCGAGAGGAAGGGCTATAAGCCGAGCAGTCGATGTGGCTGAGATAGTGAGAAACAGATTCATGCCGGGAGTGAACATAAGGGANATCAGGATTGANACGGAAGAGCTTGACTCGGAACAGGGTCGAAGGATTAACGTGTCAACTATTGAAATCGTTCTTGCGAAATAACTTTCTTTTTTCTGGGCATTTCAAAACCTGTTTTGGTAGCTTAACTCACTATAAGCTCCTCAAAAGCCTCTTNTACCCTTTTATTTCTGTACAGCACCTCATATATGTTTTTCAGGAGAGGAAAGTCCTCTATCTCTGAATTGCTACCTCTCAAAGTCTTAACCAACTTGTAAGCTTTTTTTGCCGTTCCGTATCCCTCTATTACACCAACACCCCTTTTTCTCAACTCGTCAAGAGCCTCTTCTACGCTCAGCCCTCTTCCGAGCAGTTCACCGAGCATACCATTCCTACCACCTCTGAAAGTTGCAATTAAATCTCCAAACCCAGATAAACCAAAAGCAGTCATCCTGTTACCCCCAGCCAGCTCTATTAAGCGAGATATTTCGTCTATGGCTTTAGTGGCTATGACACCTTTCGCATTACTCATTTCAACACCNTAGAGCTGTTCATGACCTCTAACCCATGCTATTGCAATTGAGTAAACATTTTTTAGGGCNGAGGTTATTTCTGTCCCTCGAATATCCGGGGAGATTTCTACACCGTAGTAATCAGTCTTGAAGACTTTCTTTACCCTTATCGCTGCTCTAACATCTTCGCTACTGAAAACAACTTTTGTTGGCATTCTTTTTGCAACCTCTTTTGCTATTGATGGACCTGTAATTGCAACTGTGGCGTTTTTCATCTCGGGTTTCTCAACCCAGATTGCTTCGGGAACTGTTAATATCCTTTTATTATTTTCCAGCAGTCCTTTAGCTACTGTGATAAGCAACTTACCGTCAATTAAGTCCTTTATTTCTCTGAAAACGGGTAAGACTCCGTCAGTACTGACCGCAAGTAAAACAACATCAGAATCATTTACAGCTACCTGTAAACTTTCTGGATAGTAAACCTCAACGTCGTTTAGAGTTACACCAAGTCTTGGATGCGGTTTCCCCTTCTTTACTCTGTCTAAAATTTCCCGATCATACTCTGTTCCCCAGAGAGCTACTGTGTTACCATTATCCACAAGTGGCACTGTCAACGCTGCTCCCATGGCACCTGCACCAAGAACAGCTACCCTCATACAGTTGGTGTACGACCCAATGTATAATTGAGTTTCCACTAATTAGCAACTGAGAAGAAATAGCTTTATATCACACAATTGTTTCATGTTATTGTGGGAGAGGCGTATATTGTCATTATGATGAGATCTGAGATCTCTGGATTCTCCATATTGGAAATTATCAGATTTAAGTCTACTTTTACTCTAAATTCCCATTCACATTTTAATGCTGATTCAGAGTTCAAACCACCACTCTATCCTCTCAAAGGAGGAGCATCATGAAAGCAGATGACTTAGGCAAAAACGGTAGAATGGATAAACAGACCATCAATCCCAACAACGAGGAAAATATTTACCAAACAATTATTGATTATCTTGGGGAGGGTGTTGTTATAATACAGGACGGAGTCCTGNGATACAGCAACAAAACTGCAGCAGATTTACTGGGATACAGCGTTGAAGAGCTTATCAACACACCTGTCGTTCAGCACATCAATTCCAGTCACATTCTTACCTTCTTGGAGGTTTACCGGGAAATTCTCGAAAAAAGATACTGGGGCAGGCGCACAATTGACACTTTACTCAAACGAAAAGATGGAACCGATATTCCAGTACAGCTTGTTATAAATTATATAACATTCAGAGGTTCTCCGGCAGTTTTGGTCATTCTGAGAGACATTGCCGAAAGAAGAGGAAGAGAAGATGAGCTCTCGAGAAAAGCGTCACTTTACGCCTCAGTATTTACCGAAGTTTCAGTGGGGTTGATCATATGTGACACCTCGTTTGCCATCGTTGATATCAATCGTTATGCATCCGAACTTTTTGGGGAAGAGGCAGATCGAGTGGTGGGCACAAGACTTTTCAACTGGATAGACGAATCTGATTATCCAAAAACAGTTGAGCTTGTGGAGACGCTCATTCGAAACGGACAAATCAGCGATTTTCAGGTAAACATGAGGGGGAAAGATGGTACAGCTTTTCCTGTCCAGCTCAATTCCTCAGCAGTTAAAACTGAATCGTTTGATGGATTTATTTTCCTGATTCGAAAAGTTGAGGAAGTACAGGAAGTTTCTGAAGCTGCTGTCAGTGAGAGATATGAGGAGAGCGAAAATCGGTACAGAACTCTCCTNGAATTATGTCCGGATGCCATAGTAGTTCACAATGGAGAAAAGATACTTTATGCGAACTCGGTTGCTGCTGAAATTGCAGGTTTTAAAGGCCCTGAAGAACTCATTGGTAGACCAATCATGGAATTTGTTCCACCACACTTCAGAGAGGTGATGGCAGAAGGAATCAGGATAATGATGGAGAAGAAAATTCCATCACCCCCGCTCGAACTCTCCTTTATTCTCCCCAATGGCACTGAAAAGATATTTGACTCAAGAGCAAGTTATATCACATACGAAGGTAAACCTGCTGTTCTTGCTGTTCTTCGTGACATAACTGAGAGAAAAAAACTTGAGAAAGCTCTAAAAGAGTCACAGAAGGAATTTGAAGCTCTTGCTGAGAATTCGATCGTAGGAACATTCATAGTTCAAGATGGGGTTTTCAAGTATGTAAACCCGACTCTCGCAGCTATGGGTGGATACACAAGAGAGGAAGTTATAGGGAAGAATCCAGCAGTATTCATCCATCCTGACGATGTTCCAATGGTCATGGAAAGAATGGAGAGAAGANTGAGGGGTGAGAAAGTTACGAGCAGATACACTGCAAGAGCTGTAACCAAAACTGGTGAGGTAAAGGTTCTTGAGTTTTTTGCTTCAAGAGCAATGGTTAGTGGAAAACCAGCTATTATAGGAATTGCTGTTGACGTAACTGAAACCGAGAAAGCAAAAAAGGCACTGGAAAGCAGTGANAAAAAATTCAGATCTCTTTTTGAATCAGCTCCAGATGTGATTTACATTCTGGATTCAGAAGGGAAAGTTATTGANGTGAATCCNTCCATTGCAAAACTTGGGTACTCGAAAGAGGAGATAGTGGGCAAATACATGCATGAGTTCTGCACACCGGACTGCAAAGAGAAGTATGTCACTGAACTGCAGAAAATTATCGAAACTGGACAGGCAAGATATCAGGTTGATGTTTTCTCAAAAAATGGCAGAGTGTTTAAGTTTGATTGTTCCTGCTTCGCTGTTTACAGCCCCGAAAAGAAGATTCAGTACATCATAGCGATTCACAGAGATGTCACAGAAAAATATGAGCTCTCAAGGGATTTGAAAGACGCTGNGGAGACTCTCAAGCTTCTTAATAGAATGCTGAGACACGACATACTTAATAACCTCAATGTTATTCTTCTCGCCTTGGAATCCGTGAAGGTAAGTGGAAAGGATAAGCTGTTAATCAAACATGCGCTCAACTCACTTGAAAAGAGTGTTCGATTAATAGACAAAGCAAGNGAACTGGAGAAGATGGTTGTTTCTGGTAAAGAACTCAAGCCACTCAGAGCTATTGAGGTTATAGAGGAGGTAGCAAAAAGACACCCTGAGATTGAGATTAACATCACCGGCGACCTCGTTGTGCTTGCGGATGAAGCCTTTGAGTCCGTTATAGATAACTTGGTTTTAAACTCTGTTGTACACGGTAAAGCGACCAGGGTTGACATAGAGATGGTGGAGGAGGGCGAATACTGTGTTATCAAGGTCAAGGATAATGGAAGGGGGATTCCTGATGAAATAAAGGAGAGAGTTTTTCAGGAGGGTTTTGTAGCCGGAGAATCTGGACACACGGGATTGGGGTTGTATATTGTTAAGCAGGTAATCGAGAGGTATGGTGGTAGAGTCTGGATTGAGGATAACTTTCCCAGAGGAGCAGTCATTGCCATGAGATTGAGGAGAGTCTGAAAAAGATTAAAACGAATCAACTCGTTAGTTCTTGTATGCTGGAGGTAAAAAAGTACGATGAAGTCACAGTTTTCCGCAGTGGCCGGGAGATAAGTGGCAGAGTTTTGTACTGGGTAAGCTTCTACTACTATGGAAATGTGGTATTTGACACCGGATGTTTCTGGTCTAAAGAAGAGGTTAGAGAATTTTTCAGAAACAGAATGGTGGAGGGAGTGGTCATCACACATCATCACGAGGATCACATAGGTGGGGCGAGTGTTTTCAAAAAAGTCTTTGCTCCGAGAAAAGCTATAGCGATAATCAAAAACCCACCAAAAATTCCTGAATACAGACAGGTAGTGTGGGGACAACCAGAACCCGCTAACGCTGAACCGTTTGAAGACAAGATAACTNTTGGTGATATGGAAATAACAGTAATCGAAACCCCCGGACATGAATTTGATCATGTATGCTTCCTGATTGACGGGAAGCTTTTCAGTGGTGATCTTGTTGTTTCCACCGGTCAGATTGTATGTATGAAGCAGGAAAATCTTGTTGAAACTATTGAATCTCTGAAAAAAGTTCTCAAATTCAAGTTTGAGTTCGCCTTCGGAGGACCTAGTGTGACCACCAAGGAAGGGGTTAAGGACTACCTAAACTACCTTGTTGAACTCAGAAATAGAGCTCGAGAACTTTATGCGGAAGGGAGAGATGTGAGTGAGATAGTAGACATTCTGTTCCCAAATCCAAGTAAAAGAGCTCTTATGATGGAGTTCGTGAGTGGGGGAGAGTGGTCCAGAGAGAACTTTGTTAGATCTCTACTGGGATTAATCAAAAAATAGATATATTTTTATATTCCATGAATTCAGAAAAGGCTTAAATGAATAAGCTCAGATAAATGTTGTGGAAAGCCATGTTAAATGGGGAATTGGATTTATAATACTCGGATTTATTCTTGAAGTGATCCTACCGTTTCTTTTTATTCTCGATACACTTTTAATAATACTGGGCGTAGCTCTTTTACTTTTCGGGAAAAGAGAAAAGAAAATAGAGGAGGTGAGATCGTGATTGTTACGACAACAGATTTTGTTCCTGGATATGAAGTGGAGAAGGTTCTCGGTGTTGTCTTTGGGAACACTGTAAGAGCGAAGCATATTGGGAAGGACATACTTGCAGGATTGAAGAACATAATTGGTGGCGAAATTGAAGAATACACCGAAATGCTTAGAGATGCCAGACTCGAAGCCGTAAACAGAATGATAAACGAAGCAAAGAAACTTGGGGCGGATGCTATTCTGAATGTCAGATTTGCAACCTCGCAGACCACTGCTGGTGCAGCTGAACTTCTCGCTTATGGTACTGCTGTCAAGCTCAGGAAAACCTGAAGTCTAAGATAATCGCGGATAATCAATGCTCTCCATCAAAATTCACGTTGATTCAGCAGTTAAGACTCTCAGAAACAAAACCAAACCGAATGTTTTTTATAAATCANTAACTTTGATTTCCCTATGGTCTCCACCGAACATGGCAAAAGTGTGACAAACTTCATTGATGAAATATTGAGCTACAACGTTCCAGTTTCCGATAAACTTGAAGATAGAATAGCTTACTCAAAGGACTGGAATCCTCTTCACCTCCCCAAACTTCTGGAGAGAAAAACTCCCGGACTACCAGATGCAGTAGTATTTCCTCGAAGCACAGAGGAGGTTTCAATCGTCCTTAAGACTGCGAATAAGTATGGAATCCCTGTGCACACATTTGGTGGAGGTAGTGGTGTAATAGACTGCCAGACTCCCTATGAGGGGGGGATAGCTCTCTCTACTCTCGCACTCGACAAAATTGACCTTGATGAGGAGAACAGGATGGTTGTAGCAGGTGCTGGTGTAGTTGGAGGAAAGCTGGAAAAGTACCTCAACTGGAATGGATTTACCCTTCGTCATTCCCCTCAAAGCCTTTTCTGTTCAACTGTTGGTGGGTGGATCGCTACAGCGGCAAGTGGCCAGTTCTCAACAGGGTACGGTAATATCGAGAATCTGGTTATATCTCTNACCGCAGTGCTTGCGAATGGCGAAGTTCTTGAGGAAGTGAAGACACCAAGAAGAGCTGGACCTGATTTAAAAAAACTCTTCATAGGCACTGAGGGTATCCTTGGCGTGGTTACTGAAGCCACGTTGAAGATCTTTGAAATCCCCAGTCAGAGTGTTACGATTTCTGCAGAGTATGAATCGTTTGGTGATGCGATAAGAGATGCAAAAAAGCTCATGAAATTCAGACCAGCTTTGATGAGAATTTTTGATGATGAGGAGTCCATCAGATACTTCGACTCAGAAGCTTTCACCATGATAGCCATTTTCGAAGGTGAAAAAGCTGATGTAGTTGCTGAGGAGGCGAAGAAAAAGATTAGGGGTAAAATTGTTGATGGATATGCAGAAATATGGCTTGAAAAGAGGTTTGATGTTTCCGATGTTTCCAGAATCGTCCCCCTTGGGTTTATCTTTGATACAATAGAGGTGGCGTGTTTCTGGAAAGATGCAGATAGGCTCTACGAAGCAGTTATAGAGGCAATAAGAAGTGTTCCTGGCACAGTTACTGCTTCAGCTCATGCATCTCACTTTTACGAGAGTGGAACTTGCATATACTTCACATTCAGCGGGCTTCCCGAAGATATTGAAAGATACTACAGAGAAGTTTGGGAAAAAGTGATGGANGCTTCTCTGAAAAACGGGGGAAATATAACTCATCACCATGGAGTTGGCAGGCTCAGGAAAACCTGGTTACCAGCAGAAATCGGAGGTTATTACCCAATTCTGAGGGATCTGAAGGTGATCTTTGATAGGAGAAACATTCTCAACCCAGGAGGTGTTGTTTGATGATCAACCCGAAGCTTGTTGCCCGTATAATAGCCCACACCGACACAAAAACAAAGCTCAGACTTGCTAAGGTTATTCCCAAACTTGGAAAAGCCGATGAAATAACCAAATGCATGCTTTGTCCAAATATGTGTCTCCACGTATGTCCTGTTTTTGATGCAGAACGCAGATTAACTGTGTCACCCTCAGTAAAGGCAAGACTCGGCTACTTCGCAAATGACCCGTCATATGAAGTTTTTGAGGCTCTGTATCGCTGTCTTCCATGCAATGCCTGTAAAGAGGCATGTCCAATGGACATCAGTGTAAGTGAGAATCTAAGGGAGATCAGATCAAAGTTCAAAACGGAACTTGGTGAAAAAGCAAAGAATGAATTTGAAAGAAGGATGGAAGAGGTTGAGAGGAAAATGAGCAACAAAGAAAGGGATGGAAAAATTCTCTACTTTCCCGGTTGCAGCACATTCGAGTCAAATCTTTTTGACAGGACTCTTGAATTACTCGAGAAGCTGAATCTGGACTTTGGTGTTAGTCCAGATGCTATCTGCTGTGGAATGCCATACATGGAACTCGGCTACATCAGAGAATTCAGAGAAAACATGGAAAAACTAAAGAAAATCACAAAAAAGTATGAGGGTGTCGTCAGTAACTGTCCGCACTGCGTTCTGATCATGCAGGAAAATGGAATAAAAGCTGCCCATATACTCTCTGCTATTATAGGAGCCGTTTCAGAACTTCAATTGAGGGGAAGTAACGTATTGAGTGAGATCTCATACCATGACCCATGTATTCTGGCCAGAAAACTTGGTATTCTGGATGAACCGAGAAATATACTGAGAAAAGCCGGGTTTACCGTTCATGAACCAATATACACGGGTAAAGAAACATACTGCTGCGGTTTTGGGGGTATATACAGGTTCATCGATCCTGAAAACGCAGAAAAAATATCTGAGCGAAGAAAACAGCAATTTGAGTATGAGATTGTTACTGCATGTCCATCGTGCAAACAGTCGCTGAATGCCAGGGATATAGTTGAAGTACTGCTTGATGTTCTGTGAGTGAAGAAACTAAAATTTAGGTATATTTAAATTGTATATATAATATAAACTGAAAAGGTGAGATTNATGATTGGAGTTATAGATGCCGGAACTACAAACATCAAGCTTGTGGTTTATGATGAGGACAAAGTTGTTGATGTTGTAAAGAAGCCGATCGTAAAATACAACCCACAGCCTGGGTGGGTGGAGATCGATGCGGACTGGATGGCAGAAACCTGTGTCAAATTTGCTGATATTGCAATTGAAAAACATGATGTTGAAGCAATTGCCATAACGAATCAGAGAGCAACTGCAGTACTGTGGGATACCAAAACAGGCAAAAGTGTCTTTCCTGCCGTGGGGTGGCAGGATACGAGAGCGGAAAAACTTGCAGAAAAATTAAACAGTAACAGAGTAATTAAATTTGCACGAACCCTTGGCAAAATGACTGTTGCCCTCTCTAAACTGTTACCCACCATCAAAACAAAAAAAAGAGCCAAGTGGCTCATAACACTTTCAAGATTGTCTCTCAGCGCTGGACATACCAGTGTAAAACTTCGATGGATGCTCGATGAACTTGGAGAGAAGGCCCAAAAGTATAATCTGAAAGCAGGTACAATTGATAGCTGGCTGGTTTACAAGCTGACTGGGGAGCACGCCACNGACTACTCAAATGCTGCTGCTACTGGAATTTATGACTCCTTCTTTCTAAAATGGAGTGATACGATTCTCGATATAATAAAGGTAGATCCAGACATGTTACCGGAGATAAAACCATCAGATGAAATATTCGGTGAATACAGAAATGTTCCGATTACCGGGGTAATAGCAGATCAGTCTGCTTCACTTTATGCTCTCGGATGCTGGAAGCGGGGAGATCTGAAGGTAACAAACGGTACGGGGACATTTGTAGATATAAATGTTGGCAGTGAGCCCATGGCTTCTGCGAAGGGATTGCTACCACTGATAGCCTGGAGATTGAAGGGTGAGCTGAATTACATGATGGAAGGCCTTGTGATGTACAGTGGTTCCGCCGTTGAACTTCTTCGCGATCTGGGTTTCTACAATGACGTTAAGGAAACGTCTGAACTTGCATTCAAATCAGAAAACGAGGAGTTAATGATTGTCCCTTCGTTTACAGGTCTTGGCACCCCACATTACGTAACGATGCCTGGATTAATTTATGGAATATCGAATGCCATGACGAGAGAGGATTTTGTACGGGCATTACTTGAGTCCCTTGCTTTTCGAGTTGCAGAGATAGTGGAGATAATGGAGGAAGAGATGCCNTGGAAACCTGAGAGAATGAGATGTGATGGTGAGATGTCTTCCAACGACTTCTTCCTCCAGAGACTTGCAGACGTTACAGGATTGCGAGTTGAAAGGGGAGCAATACTCTCAGGTTCATCGTTTGGTGCTCACCTCATTGCTGGGATGGCGATCGGCAAGTGGAAAAAAGACTTCTGCATGCCTTTTACTGACGTTTTTGAGAGAAAAACAGATCTCACAGAAAAATACAGAAGATGGAAAAAACTTGTCGAACTTGCCAAAAAACTGGAAGTCTGATTTCCTGTTCAAAAGGTGAGTGAAAAATGGGAAGAAAAGGGATCAGAAGAGGTTTGCTTATCGTCGGCCACGGCAGCCCTCTTCACAACTATGAAGAGATACTTGAACTGCACAGGAAGAGAATTGAGAGTACAGGAATATTTGATGAGGTGAGGACTTCACTTATCTCAAAGGGTATGAAACCCACCCCTGACGAAGTTATCGGATCCATGAAATGCGATGAAATCTACATTGTCCCTCTTTTCCTTTCCTATGGATACCATGTCTCGGAAAACCTGCCAGAAATGCTCGGATTACCTAAAGGACAGGGTGTGAAGGAGGGTGAGTTCCAGGGGAAAAAGATTACCGTGTGCAGACCCATAGGGGACGATTTGCTCATAACATACGCCATACTCAACTCTGTTTTCCAGTTGTCTGAGTAATATTACTAAATTACTGCTGAGTCATTTTTACATAAAACATCAAAAATATCAGGAAAAATATGAAAAAGAGGATCAGAATCATTGCATTCCTTGCAATCCTCATTATCCTTCTTTTTTCCTCACCTTTCAAAACTCTGAACTCCATTTTTTTGCTGCTTGGCTCATATCCCGGTTTACCTTTAAATCTTGCCTCAATTGTGTGTCTACCCTCGACCGGTGCAAGAAAGGTAAAACTAAATATACCAAGTTCGTTTGACTCACTTTCTCCTATCATTCTGTTATCCAGATAGAACGATAGTTTACCTTTAAGAGGTTTCCAGCTTTTGTCCTTCTCGTCATAGTATGTTAACCACCCCTCTACAGTAACCGGTTCATCCTCTATCGGGGCGGCATCCAGGAAGTGCATCGCCACCCTCGTTCTGTGGTTCTGAATAAATTCATGGGAGAACGAATCTGAAGAACGCATAAGTCATCACCAAAAACAAAGCCACATGTTTCAAACCAGCTATAAGCTTACCCTCGCTCATTACACCTGCTGTGAATCCGGAAAAGAATCCGACAAGTAGAGCAGTCTCCATAAATGTCCTTTTTAACAGCTCAATATCAATGGACGTCGCAATCACCCCTGGCACAGACGTGCTTATAGTTGAGAAAACAGAGATCATATTGTTTACAAGGACATAGGTTGTGTAAAGGAAAACAGCGAAAGAGAGGTAGATTATGATTGTGTAGATGTTCATCTGAGCTTTAATTCTATCTCTTGCATCGAGTTCCATTTCTGAGTAGAGTGAGGCGGTTATTAACGCATCTTTAATTGTTGGTGTACTTTCAACTGCTTTAGTTACAAGAGATATCACTCTTGAAAATATCGGACTCTTAACCCTGAGTTCCACTTTCTGCAGAGCGGAAGTAACAAGTTCACCCCACTCAACTTCTCTTTTAATTTTCTTTATCTCCCTACCAAGAACACCAAATTCATGCTCAGCAACCTGTTTTATTGTCTCAACTACAGTTAATCCTGCTTCGTTGAGAGTCGCCAGTTGTCTGAGAAACTCAGGAAGTTCACTTTCCATTTTTTCTATTGTTCTCTTCCTGTACTCGACAAATAGGGTGGCAGGGATTATAGCTGTCACGAGTGTTATGAAAAGAAGGATATCGAGTTCGATTTTTCCATATCCAAATGCGAAGAGAATTACAGAGGGCAGCAGAAGGTGAAACGAAATTGCTCTGAACGTTAAGCTGTAAAGCGGTTCGGTGACTGGAGCAAGAATGAACCTTTTAATTTTATTTAGCCAGAAACGGAATTTATTTACCTCGAATCCGTTTCTCCTGTTTGAGTTTATCCTTGCTTCCAGCATTTCAACACCTCTCCCCCTTTCCTGAACACCTTTGGGTTCTCTGGGAATTGTTGCACGAATCAGCCAGATTACCATTAACGAGCCAAATGGTATCATGGTGTACAGAATTATACGGTATGTTTCGAGTGCACCAGCTCCAACAAGCTGGAAAACTGTGAGAACTGTAAGGAAAAACAGTGGTGCAACGATGAAAAGAGCAAGATATACTTCTGCGAATATCTGAAGAGACTCAAACAGAATCCCATAATACCTTTCCCTCTCCACCATGAAATGCTCAGACCTTGCTTTGAGAAATTCCAAGACATTTCCTGCTCCTTCATAGATGTTTACAAAGTTGTCAAGAAATGACTTCAGCCTTTCGGATGGAGTAGTTTCAGCAACGTAGTGTATTGCCTGAGTAAGTTCGTATCCGAACATTTCTACAAGTTCCACTATTTTGGCAAATTCAACACTTAACTCATCAAACGTCTGTCTGTTTTCTGCAAGGAATTTGAAGATTGATTCAAGCGGAATTCCACCTCTCGCCATTCCGAGCATCATGTTTATTGCATGTGGAAGTGCCGCATCTATCTTTCCTGCCCTGACATTAGCCAGATAGAATGGATACGAAGCTATGAGATACTTTGTAAATGCATAGGCGATGAACCCAAAAATGGATGATATTGCCAGCTGAATTATTACTGGTGACAGTGTAACATTTAGTGATGGAAGCTGTATATTGGGGAGAGGCACATTTATTGTCAGAGTGTATGGAAACTGCAGACTAACGTTCAGATTCAGAAGGAGAAGCGTTACAAGGTATCCAAGCAGCGTTCCTGGAATAAATGCAAGCATACCATAGAATTGAGCGATTGCCAGCAACCTTGCAGTAGTTATTCCGTATCGTGACTTTTCAAGAGCTTCTTCTATCTCCTTGTATTTCTCGGGGTTTTCCTTCACCCTTTTCCTGTAAAATTTTACCAAGAAAGAAGGTGTGTAAAGAGGCATACTCCTCCCTTACATTTTACTTTAATTTTGAGAATGCAAATTCTGGGTTTCTGTAGTAAGCCTGTATAAGCCGTGTAACTCTCCTGTAGTCTCTAATACCATTTTTGAGCATCAGTTCAAGGTATTCCTTTCTTCTCAGCAATTCCTGGTAAACGTCTTCAATTCCTCCACCGTACATGCTTGCAATCTTTTCAAGCTTTTTCGGAGTACTTATTTCAACGTGGTGATCTTCTTTGGGGTCCCATTTAACGAACTGGTTGATAAGCAGATTTTTGTCAACCGGATCAACTCCAAGAATCTCGTTAACCTCTCTTGTTCTTCGGATCCTTTTTCTTTTTGTTACAACCATCTGCTGAACAAGAGCAACATCAAGAAACTGTATCATGCTTCTTGGAACATTTAGGGGTTCATTTTCCAGTCTGTAGACCATCTGATTGATGTCTCCTGCATGAATTGTAGAGTAGCATGAATGTCCCGTAGACATCGCCTGAAAGAGAGTCTGGGCTTCTCTACCTCTCACTTCACCAACGACTATGTAATCAGGTCGCTGCCTCAATGCGGTTTTCAGTAAGTCATACATGTCTATCTCTTCTCCACCCACGCCTACTCTGGTGACCTCCGCCACCCAGTTCTCATGATAGAGTTTTAATTCTCTTGTGTCTTCAATTGATACTATCTTCGCGTCTGGAGGTGTAAACATCAGAATGGCGTTGAGGGTTGTAGTTTTACCACTTCCCGTCTCACCGACGATTATACCAGATAGCTTATACTCAAGGGCAAACCAGAGGTAAGCCATCACGGCAGATGGNATCGTCCCGTACTCTATCAGATCGATTGGAGTAAGCGGTTCAGCTGTGAACTTTCGTATCGTAAACGATGAACCTCTTGGAGTGATTTCAGTCCCGTAAGTAGCCTGAAGTCTGCTTCCATCTGGAAGAGTAGCATCAACTATTGGGGTTGCCAGAGAAACGTGTTTACCCCCTCTCTGGGCAAGTTTGAGGACGAGGTTGTCCAATGTCTCTCTACCAAGACGGATGTTTGTCTCCATACTACCGTACTTTTTATGGTAGATAAAGATGGGAATATCATAACCATCGCAGGAGATATCCTCAATAAACTCATCACACATAAGGGGATCAATTACACCAAATCCAAAGAAGTTCCTGAAGAAATAGTAAAGCATTCTGGAGTAAAAATTATCCGTAAATCTAACGGCGTATTCCTTGAGGAGATAGTTAACATAATCAACAAGAATTTCGGCTCTTACATCCAGATCGATTGAAACATCCCGAAGGGTGAGAACCCTCTTCAGATCGGATGCGATGAGAGANGCAAACTCAAGCTCATCTTCACTCAGGGTCGGCTCGAGTGATAGATACCTATACCTGTACTCCTCAAGATCTTCAACAATTACAGCTTTTATAAAAGGTTCCTTTACCCAGTATTCTTCAATTATTCTCTGATGTTCATCAAGCTGAAGTTTGTCCAGTATGTTCTCATCTTTTACGAAATCACGGAGTATTGTGTAATGATCGACCCTTTTCACCATCTCCATTGGCTATATTTATTCTTGAAGAGATATATACCTTTCTCACANTAACTTACAGCTTTATAATTTCATTTCTGCTCCAATATCGCCTCATCCTCGTTCAGAGCTATCCACTTTACTTTATAGCCAAGTGCCTCCAGAACGTCGCTTCCTACACCGTACTTCTCAAGAATTTGTCTTATATCTCCAAGTTTTTTTGGTTTTATGCTGTCTATTTCTTTTTTTAGTTTTTTGAATACATCCTCTCTCAAAGCCCACCTTCCTGCAACCATATAATTCTGTGGCAGCCTTGAGAGGGCTTCCTTAACAGAGATCCCAGAAATTTCAGATAGCTTCTTCAAGTCAACAACCTCTTTCAGCTCTTGGCTGAGTTCTTCTTTCATTTGTTTTTTGAGCAGCTTGCTGATCTCTCTGAGTATNAGGTTGTATGGGAGCTTCTCAGAATAGAAAATTATGGATACTTCCTTTCTATCCCAATCTCCCTTCAAAAATCCATCAATACTCCCAAATTCCCNATTTGCAATAAGAACAAGAGGTACATTTGACTCTCTGATTTTCTCAATCTTTTTCTGTATGTATTCTGGTGTCCAGAAACCTGCTATTTCGATGTAAACCTTATTCTCACCTTTTCTTACCATAAAATCGGGTATAAAGGCAGTTTTTCCCGCTTTTAAAATATCTGGCTCTCTGATGACCTCATAACCAAGACTTCTGAGTTTCCATGAAAATTCCTCTTCAAGAGATGAGTCATATTCAATTTTTTCGTCATATGCTGGAAACAGGTCTTTTTTTCTGCTATCCATCTCAAGTATGTATATTCGAGAACCTTCAATGATTTCGGCTCTTATCCACCAATTTTCAGCTTTTAGAATGGAGGGTATCAGTTTTGCCATAGATGTCCCGTATCGTCTGGTCATTTTCAGGATTGAAGCGGTACCGGTAACTTCCACTAGTATCCTGCCGTTTTCTTCCTCGAAAAGCTCATACATCAGTCCAAGCCATTTTATTCTCCGGAATATCTCCTTGTGATTTGAAGATGTCCAGAAGGTAACACGCACGGAATTGAAGATTGCTGTCTGGAGAAGTGAGAGATTGTAAAACCTGATGAGCTCATTGGGGGTTATCTGTTTCACATTTACTATTACCAGTTCCTCCTCTCTGTCCGCATACATTGCTTTTTCAATGTTTTCGGGTGTTGTGTTGAAGTATCTGGCAGCAAACTCAATAACTTTCTCCCTCTCTTTTTTTGAAGTGACATATCCCTTCTCAAACAGAAGCATTCTCACCTTTAGCGGTTCCAGTTCAGGAACGTCTGTGGAAACGTCAAAAGCGCACGCCTTCTCAATACACAATTTTTCCATAACTCTCACAAGTCCTCTGACCTTCCTGAAATTCTTCGGACTCTCGAGTTTTTTCAGGGCCTCCAGAATTTTTCCATACTTTCTACCCTTTGACTTCTGAAAAAGATCGATTATTTTCTCAGCAAGCTCATAGTCTCTCTTATCTGCGAATCTTGGGTAAACTTTTCCTTTAACCCTTTTCACTTCAAGAAGCTCCTTTGGAAGCATCGATTCTCACCTCTTGGCTCACCTCTTGGCGATTTCTGGAGATCACTTCATTCCGGATCTCCTTCTCTTTGCTGTTCTCACCTCACCAGTCTCTCTTGAAACAAGCTCATAAAGTATCGCTTCCTCCTTTTTCTTTGATTTTCTCAGAATTCTACCAAGTCTCTGAATGTATTCTCTCGCACTGCCGCTGCCACTGACGATAATTCCTACGTTTGCATCAGGAACGTCGATCCCCTCGTCAAGAACCTGACTGCTTACAATTGCTCTGAATTTTCCTTTCCTGAAGTAATCAAGAATCAACTTTCTTTCATCTTTTGAAGTTTTGTGGGTTATTGCTGGGATGAGGAAGAGTCTGGAGATAAGATAAACAAGGTCGTTGTACCTTGTAAAGATTATTATTTTATCCCCTCTGTGTCTCTTGAGAATCTCTCCCAACTTTTTTATCTTATTTTTTGAATTAAAAGCGACCTTCCTTGCTGCATCCCATGCTCTCAGAGCTTCATAAGCTCTGTAATCGTAGCCAGTGGCCATAATCACCCTGTGAAAATCATCAACACTTCTGAGTCTTAGACCCTTTTGCTTGAGGTATTCTCTAAAAATCTTGGACTTTTCCTCGTAGATTTCTCTCTCAGCATCAGTGAGAGGAACGTAAATCCTCTTCACAATGTATCGGGCAAGGTGCTCACCTGCCAGATCTTCAGGTTTGAGTTCGAAAATCTTACCTCCCACAAGTTGTGGAAGGATTTGGTGTCTGCCGTCTTCCCGTTCAAATGTGGCTGTCAGGCCAAGGCGGAAAGGTGCAGCACTCATCTCTGCTATCTGAGAATAAGACTCAGAGGGAAGATGATGAACTTCATCAAAGACNAGAAGCATAAATTTATTTCCCAATTTATCAGCATTGAGATAAGCTGAATCGTATGTTGCAACGGTTATAGGTTTTACGTCTTTCTTTCTTCCAGTGAATTCACCGATCCACTCGTTACCGAAAATGGAAAGTTTTTCGATCCACTGATCCACNAGGTCAAGTGTCGGAACAACGACCAGTGTAGGTTGTGAAAGTGCTGCAATTACCGCAAGAGCAACATAGGTTTTTCCTGAACCTGTGGGNAATACCACGCACCCTCTTTTATCGAGCATCCATCTTTCAACTGCCTGCTGCTGAAAATCCCGCAGTTCAATTTCAGCGTCGAAGTACGGGCAGGGAATCGGATCCATAACCCTATCGTCAAATTCAATTCCGTTCTTCTCAAGATATTCCACTATATCTCTATACCTACAGGCAAGATCTCGGTAGCAACCAGATCGTGAATCATATCTGGCCGGAACGTGAACATTCCCATCTATTCTTATGGTACCTTTTTCGTATCTTAAAACCACTTCCACAAGNTTACAAAATTGAATGATTTAATTTAATGATTTCTAAAGTTCTCTCTGCTATTCAAACTCAAGCAGTCTCTGATTTAACTCTTCTTCAACTTTCTTGGCTGCATCAATGCTGATGCGCCCTCTTATGGCTGCATCTCTTACTGCACTTTTTGCTGCTATGAGCATTTTCTTCCATACATCCGTTTCAAGCTCGGATGAAAGTTCAGATGAAATCTGATCCAGTTCAAGCTTTGCCTCCTCCATTTCCTCCGAGATTGTTCTGTTTATCCTTTCAGCCACCTCGTCAGGTATCTCTCCCGATACAATCATTTTTTCCAGTTCTCTCTTTGCTGCCATCAATGCCATATTTCTGGCAATCACTTCATCATACCTCTCCTTCTTTTCATCTCTTCTGAGAACGGACGTTCTACTGATTATGATTTCCAGACTCAGTCCCTGAAAAATTAAAGAGAAGAGAACCACACCCAGTGTTAGACTGGCAAGTAATTCCCTNTAAGGTACATCACCAAGACTTAATGCAAGTGCAACTGGAATTGTACCTCTCAAACCTCCCCAAAATACAATATGTCTCCACATCCACGGAATTCGCATTCCTGGTAAACTTAGTATCAGGTAAACTGCTACAGCCCTTGCAAGAAGAACCGCACCGATTGCGATGAGAATTCCAGTTAGGTATCCGGATAAATTGGAGGCTATGTCCAGTCCTATAAGAATGAAAACAACAGAGTTTACGAGAAAGACTATCATGCCCCAGAAAACAGTAAGTGTAACGCGAGTTGAAGGAGACATGCCAAAATACCTTCCATAGTTTCCTATAAGCAGACCCGCAGCAACAACAGCAATGACACCTGACCCATGAAGCAATTCTGCGAGAATGAACGTGGAGAAGGCTATGACAAGAGTTAGAGCAACCTCTATTTCAGCATCATCTATACCTACCATCATTCTGTAAGCCATGTATCCCACCATCAAACCCACTGTAGTACCAATAGCACAGACTGAGAAAAACTGAATCACTCCGGAGGTAACACTGAATTCTCCACCTCTTATCATCTCAAAAATTATCGCAAAAATGACAACCGCAGTTCCGTCATTCAGTATACTCTCACCTTCAACAATGGTTGTCAGCCTTTTAGGAGCCCCCAGAGTTTTGAAAGTTGCAAGTACGGAAACAGGATCTGTGGGAGTTATCATTGCTCCAAACAGCAAAGCGATTGCAAGAGGTACTGCAAGAGACACATGGATGATGTAACCCACCACCAGAACTGATATCAGGACACCAGCAGTCGATAGGAGACCAATTGGCTTTAGGTTTTCCCTGAAGTGTTGCAGTTCCGTGTTGAGAGCCCCTTCGAAGAGAAGTGGGGGAAGAACAAGGTAAAACACTATTTCCTTTGTAAGTGTTATCTCTGGTAGCAGTTCAAGAAAACCGATGAGTGAGCCAACCGCTACAAGGGCAATGGTGTATGGCAGTCTAACGTATTTTACAGCTATACCGACAACACAGGCTATCAGTAGGATGATAAGGAGCTCTGACAGTAGCTCTATCTCCATTGAATTTAAACTCAAGTGGGAATTATTAAAAAGATTTCAGTTTAACTGGGAGTTTCGGTCATCTTTGCCAGATTGTATCGAGTCAGTTAATCACATTCATCACCTTTTTTCAAAAAGTTTTTAAACCTCATCCATGCCCCCAAACTCAGCCTGAAGGAGGGATTTGAATGGTAGAGGCTTATAACTACCAGCTTTTAATAAAACATATACTTGAGAGCGGAGTAGGATATGCACCGAAGCAGGAAATTGTTTATCGAGATCTGATGAGATATACCTACTCAGACCTTTATGAGAGAGTTCAGCAACTTGCAAATGCACTTGAAGAACTTGGAGTGAGAAAAGGAACAAAAGTGGCCGTTCTGGACTGGGACAGCCATCGCTATCTTGAGTGTTACTTTGCAATTCCCATGATGGGCGCTGTGCTGCATACAGTAAACATCAGACTATCTCCCGAGGATATTCTTTACACAATGCAGCATGCAGAAGATGAAGTGGTGCTCGTTTACAGCGACTTTGTTCCGCTGATGGAGTCTTTAAAGGACAAACTGGATACTGTAAAAAGCTACGTGATAATGACGGACGGTGAAGTACCTGAGAACTCCCTGACAGACATTGAATATGAAGAAATGCTGAAAAATTCGAGTAAAAGCTACGAATTTCCAGACTTCGACGAGAATACCATGGCAACTCTTGCGTACACAACTGGAACTACTGGGAGACCCAAAGGTGTCTGGTTCACTCACCGTCACATAGTCCTTCACACTCTGGCGGGGTGTATAGGTCTGACCGGTTTGAGGTCCCCACTAAGACTTAACAGTGATGAAGAAGTTTACATGCCCCTCACGCCCCTTTTCCACGTTCATGCGTGGGGAGTACCATATATGTCAACCCTCCTCGGTTTCAAGCAGGTTTACCCGGGGAGGTATGAACCTCAAATGATAGCAAAACTCGTTCTCACCGAGGGGGTGTCTTTCAGCCACTGTGTACCAACGATATTACAGATGATTGTTGACAACGTTCCAGAGGGCTTCAAATTCAATGGATGGAAGGTTCTGATAGGAGGCTCAAAGCTTCCCAAGGGTCTGGCCATAAGAGCTATGGAGAAGGGAATACTCACAATGTCTGCATACGGTATGTCCGAGACCTGCCCTGCTCTGACAGGTGCATTCATAAAGCCTCATTTGATGAACCTGAGCGATGAAGAGAAAGCCGAAATTGCCATAAAAACAGGTATTCCATTCCCTCTTGTCTATATACGGGTTGTACACGATGATTTTTCAGATGTTAAACCTGATGGTCAGGATATGGGAGAAATCGTTGCCAGAGCACCATGGCTCACTCAGAGCTATTTAAAAGATGAAGAGAAGACAAGGGAGTTGTGGGAAGGCGGATGGCTGCACACTGGAGATATTGCTGTAATGGACGAGGAGGGATACATAACAATTGTGGACAGGCTCAAAGATGTCATAAAGAGTGGTGGAGAGTGGATTTCCTCACTCACACTTGAAAATCTTCTCAGTCTTCATCCCAAGGTCAGAGAGGTCGCAGTTATAGGTATTCCAGACGAGAAGTGGGGAGAAAGGCCTCTCGCGATAATCGTTCCCATGGATGACAAACCATCGGAGGAGGAATTGAGAGGGCATTTGATGAAGTTTGTTGAGGAGGGTAAGATAACAAAATGGGCAGTGCCAGATAGATTCGTTTTTGTTGATGAGCTACCAAAAACAAGCGTGGGGAAGATAAACAAAAGAGAGCTGAGAGAACAGTTTAAGTAATTTTTATATTTTTAAATTTCATAATGAATTAGGTAAAGCTTTGAAATTTAAATTAAGTTCAAGTTTTCATTAAAAAATTCTTAATTTAAAATCTTGATCTCAATGAGTGTGTGTAAGCACAATTTAGATATATAGACTCATTAAAACAATTAATCATGTCAACAATCCCTGAACTGCTTGATGGACTCTCGGAAGTGGATAGGCCGTTTCTGATTTTCAACGATGAAAAGATAACTTACAGAGATTTTGTCCAAAAAGTGGACGAAGTGGCAACTGGATTCATAAAACTTGGGTTGAAGAAAGGGGATAGGGTAGCAGTAATCGCTCTTAATCAGCCAGAATGGCTCTATACATACTTCGCTGCAAACAGGATCGGACTGGGGGTGGTGGCGCTAAATGTCAGATACAGAGAGGTTGAACTGAACTACATGCTCAACAATTCCATGGCAAAAGCAATCGTATGTCTTCCTGAATTTGCGGGTTTCAATTATCAAAAATTCTTCGATGAAGCAACTCTCCCGCATCTTGAATACCAGATATACATAGGAGACATCGAGGGCGAGATGAGCTTCAACGACTTGCTGGGTGATGTTAATCGGGAAGCAATTTCCGAGATGCAAAAGAAAGTTTCAGAAAATGATACATCAGTGATAATCTATACCTCCGGAACTACAGGAAGACCAAAGGGAGCGAACATAACCCACAAGAGTATCCTTTCCTCTGCAAAAGCTCAGAAGGAACACACTTCATCTTCTGAAGAGGATATTGTAATGGGTCACATGCCCCTGAATCACGTTGGAGGACTTGTTTGCGGAATTCTCACATCCATGACAGCTACGGCATCTGTAGTTCTCATACCATTCTTCATGCCCAACGCCGTTCTTGATGCCGTTCAACGCTATCGCGTCACGGTTCTCGGTGGTGTACCAACGATGTTTCACATGTTCTTCAACACAAATTTCGATGATTACGATGTGTCCTCGATAAGGCTTGTTGTGGTTGGTGGATCAAGTCCACAGCCGGAACTCATGCGTAAGATCAGAGAAAAGTTTCCATCAGCAAAAATTATGAATCTCTATGGTCTTTCAGAATCCTCAGGAGCCTGCATTCTGTCACCTCTCGTTGATGATGTGAATGAACTTTTTGATGAGAGGGGTATGCCCTTACTCGGTACACCAATAGACGATTATGAGGTCAGAATTGTGGATGACGATGGTAATCCCCTGCCCGATGGCGAGGTTGGAGAAATAGCTGTGAAAGGTGATTGTGTTTGTAATGGATACATAGGCCTCGAAAAAGAGACACAAGATGCCTTCAGAGATGGGTGGTTGTTTACAGGTGATCTTGGATACAAGAAGGGCAATATGGTTTATTTCATGGGAAGAAAAAAGGAAATGTACGTTCAGGCGGGCTACAATGTATATCCAGCAGAAATTGAAAATGTTCTACTTACTCATCCCAAGGTTTTCATGGCAGCAGTTATAGGCGTTAAGGATGAGTTTTATGGAGAGAAAGGAGTAGCATACATTGTGCCAAGAGAGGAGGTAAGCGAGAAGGAGCTGAAAGAGTACTGCGCCAAATACATCGCCGACTACAAGATACCAAAGGAGTTTATCTTCACCAGCACTCTTCCATTAACTCCAGTGGGCAAGGTGCAGAAATCGGAACTTCTCAAGAAATACGAGATGGAAAAAAGAAAAAAATAGGGATAAAGGGAAAGATGGGGGAGAAATCAAAAACAGTGGTCACTTCAGCAATTATTAAATATGGTCGCTGAANTCCATTACATGGACTTTCTGAAATATGAGAAACTCGAAAAAGCGGCCAGAATTACGCTTAACAGACCAGAAGTGCATAACGCTCTCAACATGGGAATTATTAGGGAACTCGCTTATGCACTCGAAGATGCTGAAAAGGATGAAAACATTAAGGTTGTGCTTCTGAGAGGGGAGGGGAAAAGTTTCTGTTCGGGGGCAGATTTAAGACAGTTCATGGCGTTTGCTTCGGGAGAGGGAAATCCAATAGAGTACGGTACCATTCTCCATTACAGAGTTATCAAAAAAATGAGAGAGATGTCGAAGCCGATTATCGTGGAATTGAAGGGATACACAATAGGAGCGGGGCTTGGGTTAGCACTCGCGTCAGATTATGCTATTGCTGCGGAAAGTACGAAGTTTTCAGCAGGGTTTACCTCAATCGGTTTAAGTCCGGATAGCGGTACGTCTTTCTTCATTCCCCGCTCCACTACACTGAAAAGAGCTTTCGAGCTTATGGCTACCGCACGAATGTTCACAGCAAAAGAAGCTCTGGAGTATGGTCTTATAACCGAAATTGTCCCCGACGACATGCTTGAAAAGAGAGTNCAGGACGTTGTGAACATATTTGTCAGGAGACCCAGAGTCGCTATAGCAAATCTGAAAAAGTTGCTGAATGCTACACACAAAAACAGTCTGGATGAACATCTTGGATTTGAGCTTAGTCTTGCCATGCTTTCTACGCTTAGCAAGGACTTTATAGAGGGTGTCTCCGCAATGCTACAGAAGAGGGAACCAAAATTCGAGTGAGAAAATATTTAAAGTTGTTCGAACACATGTTCGGTATGGAGGCTCTTGTTGTAGTTGACATGCAGAAGGATTTCTGCTACCGAAACGGGGCTCTTTACATAACAGGAGTAGAAAGGATTTTCGATGCAACAGCTGAAGTTGTGAGAAGAGCGAGAGAAAAAGGCCTACCTGTAATATTTACCCAGGACTGGCACAGAAAAGATGATGTTGAGTTCAGAATATGGCCACAGCACTGTGTGATGAACACAAAAGGGGCGGAGGTTATAGACGAGCTTGATCCAAGTGAGAATGATTACTACATAAAAAAGAGGCGGTACTCTGCATTCTTTGGCACAGATCTGGATCTGCTTTTAAGGGAACTTGGAATTAAGAAGCTCTTCATCTGTGGAGTTGCAACGAATATATGCGTTCTGCACACCGCTGGAGATGCGGTACTAAGGGGTTACGATGTGACCGTAATAAAAGACTGCACCGCAGCACTCTCAGACTATGAATATGAATATGGGCTGAGGCACATGGAAAACATTTTCAGAGCAAAAATCATAACCTCCAACGAATTTCCCAGATAGCAGAGCGCCTCAGACTCTCCCTTTCATCACTTTTCAGCTCGCCCATCAGTCATCATCGGCAGTAGATAATTGCCAGAAGAACTAATAAACTTTGTCTCCACCAATAAATCACTTCATACCCTCGACAAATGCCCTTACATTTTTTCCAAGAACGGCATGATTGTATCCACCTTCGAGAACAGCGAATCTCCTTGAGTAGCATTTTTCTTCTGAGTATTCTCTTATTATCTTCCCGATTTCTCTGTAGTCGTCAGTTTCAAGTATCCCTCCCCAGTCATCAACATGCCTGTCGAATCCTGCAGAGACAGCGATGATGTCGTACTCCTTTCTCGAAAGAAAGTCAGCAATGCTGTTCACATCTCCATTTGGCATGTGGAAGTAATCCACAAATGGATCATTTCCAAACGTGTTTGATGTTCCATCACCAAAGTGGAGATCAAAATCCACAATCACAGCTCTTTCAATTACTCCATCCGCCATCAGCCTTCTCACAGCAATCGCAACGTTATTGAAGTAGCAGAAACCCCAGCAGCTGTCTGGACTTGCATGATGGCCTGGTGGCCGTATTGCGGCGAAAGCTGGCTCTTCCAAAGAAATTTTCGCTGCAGTGATTGCGCCTCCTGCAGCCAAGATTGCAACTTCAAAAACCTTCTTTTCGCTTTTAACATATTCATAATGCTGCCTCGTGTGAACTCTCAGGATATCTTCCTCACTTGCAGGTTCGGGTTCAACAAATTCAAAATCACGTAGTTCTTCAACTATTGCTTCCATTCTGCCTGCTCTTGCTGCTGGATCCGATGTGTAAACCTCATAAAATTTGGGATGGAACACTATTTTCATACTACCCTACTGGGAATTGATTCATAAAAAATTAAGGCCAAAGTCCGTAATAAGCATTCAGAATCATAATCATTACACCACTTAGAATGCCTGCGAGAAGAATCGTTTTTGGGCTAACCTTAATCTGTGTCCTCTCCTCCTCAAAATATCTCATTATACCAGCAGAGGACATCAGAGGTGGAGTTTTTGATTGTCTACCCTTTCTCACTTTTGCCATGGTAAATGTTTTGTTCCTGAATATTTAACTCTTCCCGTGTATGAAAATGTGTATCGGGGACTGCTAATTGAGAGTGATGGAATCAGACATGGATACATCGTGCCTCATGAGTGTAAATTTGAGGAAACCAGACTGGAGTACGCAGACTATATTTTCTCGCAAACTTTTTTCAACGCTCATACTCATCTGGGAGACGTTGTTGCACGAGAACCCGAATTTAAAGACCTTGAATCGATTGTTGGGCCCTCGGGTTACAAACACAGGATTCTAAAGCAAACTCCTGTTGAAGTTCTCAGGAAACAAATTGAAATAGAGGTGGATAATGCAAGACGAAACGGCACTTCTCACTTTCTTGATTTCAGGGAGGGTGGAATTGAGGGGCTGAGGGCTGTAGAGAATATAGCAGGAATTCTGCCGCTTGGAAGACCGGCAACCATGGAAGAGGCAGCATTGATGAAGGTGGAAGGTTTTGGGATGAGCAGCACAAGAGACCACAGTTTTGAGTTCCTTGAAGAGTTAAGAAGTTATGCAAAGAGGAAAAAATTGCTTTTTGCAATTCATGCTGGCGAGAGAGATTGCGAAGACGTTGAAAAAGCACTGGAACTGGATCCAGATCTACTGATTCACATGAATAACTGTCAGATGATGTTGGAGGAAGTTATGAACAGAGAAATTCCGATTGTGTCCTGTCTTCGCTCAAACTCTTTTTTTGGTTTACTCAACCAGAAATGTTACAGGGAATTGAAAAAGTATGACCTCTGGATGCTGGGAACAGATAATGCGATGGTGTCATCGCCATGCATGCTTGATGAAATGCACTTTGCTGCGTATATACTGAGAGATGATGGATCGATTTTTAATGCGGCAATAAGAGGCTACAATATTTTCGAGAAGAAATTCAATGCTAAACCCGGTTATATAATCTTTAACAGAAGAGGAAACTTCAGAAAAACGACCAACTTCCTTGCAACGCTGGTGAGAAGAGCAAGGGAGAGTGATATTGAGGGTGTAATCTTGCCGGTTCAGTGAAAATGGCCATACCAAAAATTAAAAATACCTGAGGTGGTATAAACTGTGAGCCCGGGTAGCTCAGCCAGGGAGAGCGTGCGGCTGAAGACCGCATAGTCCCCGGTTCAAATCCGGGTCCGGGCATGCTTGTTTTCAAGACAACCACATAAGAAAACCCTATTTGCTGTTTTGCAGCTTCTATGAGGCTTTCCACGAATTTAGAGATGTTGAATGGCTACCAAGCTTTTGTTTTATTTTACACTAAGAAGCGCTTTTTAAAAAGATACTCTCAATCTTTTTTCTTGAAGTGTGTCAACTTTTTCTACCAACATAAATTTTCTCTCTTATCTCTTTATCCCACCTGCATCATCATTAAACGATTTTGATGAAAAACTTATAATTGTTTCAAGAGATTGGAAAAGAATTAACAATACCCTACCTCTTTTCATTTTGTATATACCCCTTCGCATACTTGAATAACCTCCAGAATCTTTTTCTAATCTTCCATTGCTATTTATTTATATACCACAAGTTTCATAAACATAACAACACTCACAGAAAAACCGAGAAGAAAAGCGAAAACCTAAAAAGAAGACCAAACAGAAGTAGAATGAGAATGACGGTATGTTTAAACCAAGGATAGCAAGACTCAAGAAGATATAAAATAAGCACCTGATAGAACCGATTAAATGTNTGCATCGTGCGGGGGTTGCCGAGCCAGGCCAAAGGCGGGAGACTCAAGATCTCCTCCCGAAGGGGTCCGAGGGTTCAAATCCCTCCCCCCGCATTTGGATTTGGGTGAGATGAATCGATTGTTATCGAATTAAAGAGTTATCTTTTAATTGTTACTTTTTCGAGAGCTCTGAAAGTGAACTAAAAGAACAGATAATCTTGAAATCTCGACGATAGAGTTATATTTCTCAACAATTGCTTAAATTTCTGTATGCGAGTGCCATGGAGAAGAGTTTCTTCATGGCACTGCACAGCCTGCGGTATGTGCTGTAAGGAATACAAAGTCAGGCTCACCGCTTACGAATATTTGAAGCTTAAGTGGACGGGATTCGTCGAAGAAAAAAATGGACGATTTTACATTAGAAAGATTAATGGAAGATGTCCGTTTCAGCTCGACAAACTCTGTACACTCCAGAACAGGATGAAACCACTTGCATGCAAACTTTACCCTTTTGTGGTTCTTGGCAAGGGTGATGAGGAAGCTCTGTACGAGTACGCTGGGGAGGAGTACTACGTGTATGTCGAAGTCTTTTGNCCGAATCTTAAGCTGAGAAAGAGGNGTGAAAAAAACCTTNCCCGGTCACCAAAAATTATGGAAATGGTAAGAGAAGCCATCAGCCTTTACAGAAATGAGGGTAAATTCGAATTGCTCACTTCACCTATCAAATATGTAACACCACCNGCAACCGATTTCAGGCTTCCTTAACATATACTATCTTCTCTTCACAGATTCATTAGATCTATCAAATTCATCAATCTCCGAAAGTTATTACTGGGGCAGTTGCGATTCTTTTTCCACCCATCGATCTTATTATAGGCTTGAGAAACTTGACCCTTGTTTTCTCGAGGATTATATGTATGGCTGCTCCCCCTTTGGCAAGGGGAGAAACTGTGGGATCGAACCCCTGAGATGTGAGAAAATCGATTATTTTCTTCAGATCCTCCTCTTCAGGAACATTGAACAGAAGACTGACAAGATTCCTTGATTCGATAACTTCCCTCAGATCGGTTACAAGATTTTCCATGGTTTCTCTCTTTCCAGAGTTCTCCATCGCTTCTCTGCTGGCGATGAATACAGAGTACACTTTATCCATAATGGTGTCAATGATTCGGCACATATTCTCCTTCAGGGTTGTTCCGAATTCGGTAATCTCAATAATTAAATCCGCTTCCGGCATTGGTGGTAAGAGGGATGCCTCGGTCTTACCAATTGGATCGAATACTATGGCATTCAATCCCTTTTCTCTGGCATAACGCGATGCAAGTTCAGGGAACTCTGATGCGATGAAGACCTTCCGATCTCCAACAACATTTTTGAAATCCTCAATAGTCTTTACATCTGGGTAGACCTCCTCTGAAACTGCCACCACGAGTTTTGTCGGTCTCAGTGGTAGTCTGTCGAGTACCATAACATTTCTGAGTTCATATTTCAGCTTTGCATTCTTAAGAATGTCTTCGCCGGTTATACCACCATCACCCTTTCCCATTTCAACATAAAAGGGCATTATCTGTGGTCTGACCTGTTTGAAAATTATGTTGGGGTGATCAACGTCAATCATGTATCCTCTCTCNCTTTTTTTAAGTTTATAGCCTGCTGTAGTTAGAGCATCCCATATTGGCTTCTCAAGATGACCGTCAGGAAAGTAGATTTTAACCCTTCCGTTACTATTCGTATATGGGTTTGAATCTTTTACTGAATCTTTCATTGAACCTCGGATTGAATACATGGTCAGAGTAAAAGGGAATTGGGTTATAAAATCTTATCCCAACCAAGTTCTTCTAACACCTTTCACATGTAAAAATTCTCCACTCTCTGATCCACTATACATAACCTGCAAAAACGTATACAAAACGTATATATCTCGGAAAAACAAAGTTACAAATAGCCCCGGGCGGGGAGGGTGTAGAGTGAGCAGTTGCTTGCCGTGAAGCTCCCCGCAAGCCCGGGGAAACACCATGTCGATAGGTCTCCGGATGAGAGAGGCGAAAAGCCTTTCGATGATTCAGGGGCAACCCGGACATGGGACATCCCCGGAAGGTCAGCCGCCGGAGAGAGCAAGGCTTTCGATGATTGGCGGTGTTAATTCCGGGGAACAATTTAATTTTATAAAAAATATTTAAGAATAGGTAGAAACTTGGATCCCAGCTTAACTTTAAACGGAATCCTGCACCTGAGTATAGCGCCCATATCCTCGTTGCTGAGTAGACTCATCAGTTTTACTATCCTTTCGTCACTGTCAGAGAACTTATCCCACATATTTCTGTAAAAGTAGGCATTCATCAGGGGTTTGTAGAGGTACTTTTTCCAGAGTGCATCATACCTTTCCAACTTTCCTCCTTTAAAGTACTCAGCGACAACCTTTCCTGCGAGGTCTCCAGCAACCATAGCTGTTGGAATTCCTCCTCCCACGTGACTTATTACCATACTCGCAGAATCGCCAGCAAAAATAACATTATCACGAACGGCCCTTTCAAGTGGCTTATCAATCGGAACGACTGCCCCAATTTTATTCATAATCTCGGCGTTTTTGAGGTATCTTGCCGAATAACTGTAGTCCCTGATGAATGTATTGAGAGCCTTATGGATACTGTTACCCTTTTCAGCAAATCCTGGTCTGAATCCGATGCCCACATTTGCAATACCATCTCCTTTGGGAATTATCCAGCCATAAGCTCCAGGTGATATTTTCCTTCCAATGTACATGTAAACTACGTCTTCGTCACATTCAACGCCCCTCATCACGTATTGTTTTGCCGGTGAAAGTTCGTATTTCCACACTCCCAGCAGTTTTGCAATTTTTGAATTTGCTCCATCCGATGCAATCACAATCCTCGATTTAATCCTCCCAGCCGTTGTTGTAAGTTCACCATTTGCAAATTCANTCACTCTTGTTCCTGTAATAATATCGTGCCCCGAATTCTGTGCAACTCTCTGAATCATCTCATCTCTTCTTAAAACGTGGAATTCAAACTCAACTTCAAAAGTCCTCCCATTTGGCAAAATGAAATTTACAAGCTTGGTTCTGTTTGACTCGAATTTTGAGGGAATATCGAAAATGGAGTAATCTTCAAGCTCAGGGAGTAGTGTTTTCATCTCTCTTTTTGTTGGAACTATCTCTCCACATTCTACCGGATACCCAAGTATCTCCTTTCTATCAATTCCAACTACCGAGAGAGATCTTGGTATGGAACGGAGCGCAAAGGCTCCAGCAATTCCCACACCCACCACTGCAACATCTACTTCCCTGACATCATCGATTCTTTCTACCATTCCACCTCCCAATCAAGGGGGAGCTACAAATTTTTAAACTTTCTCGAGTAAGGAAGATCAGATGGAGGACAAAAAACTTGGATTAAACTTTGAAAATATAAGAGACTCTGTTTGCAAGATTCTCGACTCATTTGACAGCCTAAGAAAAATACTGGCTGAAAGGTATGAATGCAGTTCTGAAAAAATAGTAATACTTGACGAACCACTCAGAATAGAAATAGAGCGTGAAAGAATCAGGTTCTGGATCGACGAAGAAGAGCACGGAATACTTGGTAGAGATTATATCCATTTAAGCGAAGAAGTAGAATTTGAGGCAATCTCTTGGATTGAAGGATTATCTTCGCTGAAATTCAAGAGATACAGCCTGAGAAAAAA